>Ga0247774_1001537_pt1 | contig 11598 bp, 8 predicted proteins | sample UWRJL001104B6_FD_179933 | JGI IMG/M metagenome (GOLD analysis project Ga0247774, IMG submission 179933) | Plant litter microbial communities from Arlington Agricultural Research Station in Wisconsin, United States - UWRJ-L001-104B-6 | ecosystem: Environmental > Terrestrial > Plant litter >... | reverse complement strand
AACAAAACCTCGTCTGTGTAGCTCAATAATGCCCATCTCAGGCATCCTTACAAGCGCGAGAAGCCGTGCTCGCGTAACATGCTTTGTAAAGTCAGAGACGATAACATAGCGCAACTGGTTACACTTAAAAGGCATACATGTCGAATAGTCACGATAAATGGCAGATGCCGGACCGTCACCGTAGTCCTTCATACGTTCTGTTTGACAGAATCTAATGGCTATTAACCCTTGGTGACTTTCTCGGAGGTTATCAGGCGAGGTTAGCCAATACGTAAGTACGTAGGTATCCGTAGCCTTTCGGGCTTCATATCCTAGCGGTACAGGTGCCTAAGAGAGATAAAAAAGGGTTATCGTTCGCCCTCCCCTTTTGAACAGCCCGTTCCCTTTCCGTCAGTGACATCAGAATACAGATTTAGAACAGAGACAAGTGGAGAGCTTGCCTGATAATGAAGAGTGGATGGATACAATCTGCCATTGATCACGATACTACTATACCACACCTGCAACTATCAGAACCAACATACAAAGGAGCCCTCGTCGCTAGTAAAGCCGCGACGAGTCAGTTACAGTTACAGTTAACTTTAGGGAAGGCGCGTCGTATTGAACAGACGGTTGCCAGTGTCCGTCGTGCCCCTGCCAGTAAACTTGTTGGCCGACAAGCGAAGAGCAACAATGCTCAGACTTTCATCTTCGAGCCTCGGCGAGAGACCACCACCCGCCGAGATGGCCTCAGCCTGGACGACGCCAGCCACAACCACGATGCGAATAGCGGCATTAATCTTCCGCACATGCTGTACAAACTGCTCCACCGTCTTACCACTGTTTACTACCGAGTCCACGAGCAAGACTGTGCGCTGGTTGTGGAGATAGTCCGTAGTAAGATCCTCCGGTTCTTTGGCATGGACGAACATCGCGCGGGGAAAAGCATCGTTAACACCAAATGCCATAGGCTCTCCACCACGCATGAGAGCTACGATTGTAGTCTGTCCCTCGTGAAGAAGTTGGTGGCCGCTCGTCTGGTGGCCCTGAACATGCGGAATTGGGACCTTCTCGATTCCGACTACGTCGGTTATAAACTCTGTCGCTAGGTACCGTCCGACTTGGTAATGGGCATCTCTCAACGCCGGGCCGGCAACTCTCGAGTCACGAGTCGCCGTCATGAGCAGTTTGGCGGCACTGCGGTCCGTCGCATGGCGAACCATTAGGTGGATAGCGTGGCTGTGGGGGCGGCGACGCAGAATGGACTCAAGGAATTTAGCATCGGCGAGCTCGACTATGGGAAGCCTATCGGCATCTAGCCGGGGTGATTCATGATTCGGAAGCAAGACTTGTCGCGCTCGAAGCCCGCTGTTCTCGATGGCACTCGCCATGGCGGCGTCCATGCTACGACTCCGGGCGCCGGGATCGCCGACCACGACGATGGCCTGATCTGCCTCTCTCATCATCGGAAGGTCTAGGGGGCTGTCGCCAAAGGCCCAGACGTACTTCTGATGAGTGTCTCGTAAGCGAGCGACCAAGGCGGCTTTCACTTCAGCAGTAACAACGAAGCCGTCCGCGATACGACCGCCGCCGATAACCGTCACAGACTCGGCAAGGCTATGCTTTTCGAGCACTTTGGCCCAAATAAGTCGCAGACCGCACGTCACGACCACAGCCGCAACATGTTTTTGTTCAGCAACAAGCTGCAGCAGGGATAAGAACTCGGGATGTAACGATACCGCCATAGCAACTTCATCGCAGATTGCGTCAAACTCGGCATCGTTGGCCGTCTCCTCATACAGCAGGACTGCTTGACGGAAAGCGGCAAGTGAGTAGCCCAAGGTGCTGCTGAAGATGGTCTTCAAAGGGTAGTCGTCCTCGACCGGCTTCAACCCCGCGGACTTGACACCGACCAACTGCCAGAAAAGCCACCCAGTGTCATCGGCAGCCAACGTCTTGTCGGCGTCCAATACTAATACCGTCTCCACTTCGTGTTTGCCATTGAGGGGAGCAAGAGCCTCGTCCAATTTCCTTTCCGCGCGGTACAGGTTTTGTTCCTCGGTATGATGTCGAAAATCAAGCAGTAGTCTCGAGATTTTGGTTAGAAGTGCCTCGGGAGGCGACGACACCGCGGAGAACAGGATACCGTTTTCATGACAGAGACGACGAAGCTCGGACTTTTCGAGATGTTGCCACCTGCGTAAATGTTCGATCGATACCCAGGGACGGCGTCTTTGGCCGTCGTTTCGACAACGCTGGGCGACAAGCTCGGGAGGGATGTCAAGATACAGGATATGAGTGAAAGTGTCAAGATCCTTTCGGGTGCATACGCACAGGCCGGCTTCGTCTTCTTCAGGCCAGAACATGAAATGCCCGGCGACGACAGCGATGCGGCCACTCTCAGTGGCTTTTCTGCCAACCGTGTCGATGGCGAGCTGGCGCCAGTGGAGTTTCTCGGCATCATCGAGCTTCTGGAACGCGTCCAGTCCGCCGGGAACTAGGTCTGCAATCTCCTGAGAGCCTTCGTGGAACTGGAAGTGCTCTTGTTCGAGAAGTTGCGCCAGCCAGTTAAGCAAGAATGTCTTCCCGGAGCCGGGAATGCCGTAAAGCCCAACAACTTTAGCTTTGACGGTGGACATCGGTTGGTCGGATTTCATGGAGGTAGTGTGATCACAAGCGCTGTCTAGCGAAGGATTGAGACGGGTAGGCATCCTCTTCCGCAGTTTAGATCTCTAGCAGGAGCCAGTGGGAGATGCTGATTCGGACAAGGCGCAATGAGTCGGAGTGGAAGAATGGGAACAGCTGAGGTTTGGGGAAGAGGACTGCGGTATTCCTTTGCTCTTTTTTCCGGGGTAGGCATATTTATTAAGAGGGGGCCGAGTTGTTTTCTCTCCAAGATGCGGGAGGCCCCCGGCAATCTATACCAGATGCCACCACGATGCCGGAGGCCCTCCGCAATTCATCACCGGTCAGCATAAATCTCGCTCCCAATTTGATGTAGATATCTAACCGACCGACTCAGACACCCTTAGTCTTCTTCCAATTTCCTCATTTCGTCCAGGTCGCATTAGCTGACGAGGGAGCTGTTGTACACAGCCATAATCTCCACTCCGAAGTCGAACCTGGTAGTTAACTTAGCAGTCTGAGTGATGACTCAGCATTTTGAGATTGTACGAGGCTCTCAGAAAAGGTGAAGAAAAAAAATGAGCTTCAATACCAAATGAGAGAACTACTAGGTGTTTTTTTTTGGATATCATTTCCCATATGGACCCGTACCACAACGCTACCACCCATCGCGGTTACCACCCAATCCTCGCAAGCTGTCCTGAGACAAAATAATGAGTCCAGCACGAGACGCGCTCCTCCGGAGATGGCACAGAATGCTCAGCCTGCCGCGACAATTGCCGCCATCGTGGTATCGAGACCGGCTTCGCGAAGAACTAGGCGAGCGACGCGCCGCGAGGTCGTTTCTGCGGAAGCTCAGTGAGACATCCGACATCTTCTTTTCCATCAGTCGAGCGCGACACGATGGCTTTCCCATCCGTACACTGCCCGACTTTGTCGTGCCGCGCCATCTCCCCGTATACGCGTACATGTTGGCGAAATTCACCCTGCGCTGGCAGTTCTATCGGATTGCCGCCAGGCTCTGCGGAGCCGCTCGAGCGGGCGCTGTGTGCGAGGTGGTGAATCCTGCAAAGGACCACAAGCTCGACGAGGTGGCGTCCCGTCACGGAATCGACAAGGCGACCTTTCGGCGCGTGGGTCGACGCCTGAGACGGATGTGGCCACTGCTTCCATGAGAGATGTTTCTAAAACTGATGTACGGTCGGGCATGGTAGAGTGTTCCAAAGTCCTGTTTTGCGGCGAATGATTAATAGATCGCCATTTTACGTCCAGTATCTGACCCGCGGGGAAAAAAGGCCTAACGCCCACCACAGCCAAGAGGTGTATCGGTCATGGTTATGGCGAAGGAGATGTGCACCATATCTCTGCAGAGCCTTATGCACGACTCTGACGCCTTGACGCCAGGTAAGCACTATGATATTCAGCTCTAATTAGGCAGCAAGGAATATTGCTTATCAGGCGACTATTTACCTGCCTCAAAAGCCGGGCCTGCGGGCGCCTTGTGTAAATGAGAGCATTCTCATGCAATATTTTTTGTCGTCTGTTGCCCGATCTCTGCGGCGGGAACTCGAGCCGATTCCGCTGATCATGCACAACGGGACTTCCGCCTTATAATCTTCCATGAGGAAAGCCATGACGACATGGGCTCGCGAGCCTTGTCGAACCATACTGGTAATGGAAGCTAAGGCGATAAAAGAATTGCAAATTTGAGCCAGTTTGCGGCACCGACCGGCAAGGCTGCGGCTTAGCGTCTTGATATAAAGTTTCGCGATTCCCAATGTGATGTAGTGATTTAATCTACAGCTTTCTCCGGAAATCACTCTCCTAACATATATCCACAGACAAAGTAGAATCGAAAAGTTCTCGCATAGTATCTCATCTCTTTTCTATATAGATACCAACTACTTGGCAGTGCAGGAAACCAACCTGTTGAACCCTGATCAACCCAAAATGACGGCCATCGCCCCAGCCCGCCAGTTCCCTCTCCCAAGCGCCCCGTGGTGCCAAAAATGCAAGCGGGAGTGCGAACGAACACTAACCAGAAATCGAGACAGCCCCAACTTTGATCGATGGTATTACCACTGCAAGAATAAGGTCCACAACAAGTTCAGAACTTTTGACGACAACCATGGCATCAGTCCCAACAACCCTCTATGCGATTGCAGCTTTCCAACTCGACGTGTCCCCCACAAAAAACTTGAAAAGGGGACCTTCTTGAAGTGTTCAGCTGGCGAGTGTGCCTGGGAAGATCCAAATGAATCCCGTCATAGACCTCCTCAGACTATGCAGGTTTCTGGTTCACCTCCACCCAACCCACTGACTCCATCATCGCAACTCGATCTTTCTGATCTCGAAAGGTCCCCGTCAAGAACACCAACTTCCAACCCTTTCGGGCTCTCAACCGAGACAACTCTCCTGCTAGGTACCTCGGCTGTGTCGCCACCTCCTTGGACAACTCGAGACACTGTCCAGACTCCTTCGCTGGCGGACTACAGTCAACCCTCAACGCCAGAAAACCCACCCCGCAGGTCGGCGTCACTGCCCACAAACCCTCTTATCAGGCAAGCCTCCAGTATCACACCTACCCGGGCAACCACTCGGCATCCTCCTGTATTCCCCACAGGAAAAGCACCTGTCTTCCAACTTGCCGACGCAAAGTCTTGCGAAGTTGGATCTTCATCGCGTGGAGCCTCGCCATTTTCGGAGTCTCTTGACACAGTTCCCGAGCAAAAATCCAGCATTACCGCCTTCAATCCCTCTTTCCAGGGTGAGAAAGCCCCTATCTCCGATGATACACCTCCTCCTAGCGAAGTAAAGCACGATATTCATCTTAATCTCTACATTCATTCGGACTGTGCCACTCACGGGTTGAATAACTGGAGCGGCGTGGTGCCCAGCACAGGTCTCTCGAGTAGCTCCACTCTTAAGGTCCACCTTCATCAGACATCGCCGACTCAGCACGGCGGCAACTACATGTATGCTACAGTCCCAGAATCTGGGCTCGAACCTCTCCTGCCAGGCATGGAAGCGATCGGCGCTAGGAGTGTGGTAGAGGAAACACGTGACGTGTCCTTGAAGGATTTGAGTGAAGACGGAACCGTTGGTAGTGGACACGGACAACTGATGGGGGAAAAATCAAATGGGTCTACGAGCAGCGGTGGGTTCCTGGGGTGGCTCAGGTTTATGTTCCGTGGAGCCTCCAAAAAACGGTAGGAGTTACAACCTTGTGGAAGGCGCCATGCCTGGTGGGCACTGGCGATGCAATCATCATTTCTTATTCCGCAACGGAGCGAATGATTGTTCTTTTATTAATTCTGTCTTTACCTTGCCTGAAGGCCTGCGTAGTCATGTTTCCTTGCTCGTCCAATAAATCACTCTTCAGCCAACGTACTTCTGATAAGACTTCTCGAGATTAGACTCAGGGAAAGGGCCTAAAATAAGGCCCGAAGATGGAGATATCGAGACTTGAAATGACTCGGAAATCGTAGTATAGGAGACATTACGAGATTTGCCTTTGGGGCCGTAACACGATGACTCTCGTCACTGGCAAGTGTCCTGCACTCGAGCAAGATCCTCCTGAGAGCTAGGCGCACGCTGTACCATTCTTCTTGTGCTCAACTGGCTGAGCACACCCTTATGTATAGTTTGTTCAAAGAAGTTCTCCACCGAGTTTATTCTCCCATCCATATCCGTCAAAAAGATAAGAACTATTATTCAGCAGCTTTGGATCGTTTTTGTCTATTTAGTCACTAAGCAAGGATAGTGAGAGGGAAGGGAGGGTTATATCATGTCATCAATTATGTAGATAATAACGAGGAAGTTGTCAGTCCCAGTAAGCTGGTCGATTCGGTACTGGTATTCCTAGTAGAAGTCAGAATCATCCCAGGCAGTATTAGACACACAGCTCTGATAGTAACTCGGCAGAACTGGAATGGAAAATTGCCTCTCTGTCCTTCAAAAAACGTCGAAGGCCGTTACAAGCCGAGAAACTGTACCCTCCTCTACCACAGTTATTGTGCCTTACCCTGAGAGTCCGGATGTGATTATCGCCCTTAGCATTTCACATATTCCTCAAGATAACGTCTATTAAAATGTAGTCTGTTAGGGTATAGATATGGAGTATATTCGAATTTATAGGAAGACCGACAAAAAACCTAGAGCCACCCTGCGAGGTCCACGGTCGTTAGAGCGGGTAAGAGACAGGCTAAAGTCGCAACTTCTCAAGAGCATCTCTAACCGCAGAGCGGGAGGCTGCAGAGTTGCGTACCCGTTTTTATTACTTCTTCCCTCCGGGCAAATTTAGAGGGAAACGGGATGGAACCACGATGATTATCGACTTACACGGGAGCGTAATCATTTAGCCAATACGGCCAATATGGAATGCCACTCTCGGGTACCACGGGCGTGGGAATTGAAGAACCGAAAGAGAGATTTTTAATAAAAAGAAGAGGAACAGCCCGCGAGCTCAACAATGGGGACACTTAATTTTTTCTCTATCCCATTCCCCTTTCAGCACGGTGAAAAGAACCCCCCAAAAAGGTGTCTTCCCTGTTCGCCACGATGATGCACCTCATCCAAGTCATGCCAGCCCTGCCGCTGCTGCTGCTACCCACCCTAGCAGCCGCGTCTCCCGCTCTCCTCCAATCCCGACAGTTTGGCCTCCCAGGCTTCGGCGGCGGCGCCGCGGCCGGCCCCTCCACCGTGTCCATCACCCTCAACCCGTCCCAGAAGTTCCAGGAGATCGACGGCTTCGGCATCTCCGAGGCCTTCCAGCGCGCCAACGGCATCGTCAACCTCCCCGAGCCCAAGCGCGGCGAGGTCATGGACCTGCTCTTCAACGCCACCACGGGCGCCGGCCTGACCATCGTCCGCAACGGCATCGGCTCCTCGCAGTCCTCGGCCAACGACTGGATGAACACGTTCCAGCCCGACAAGCCCGCGTCCCCGGCGGCGGCGCCGACGTACCGGTGGGACGGCAAGGACAGCGGCCAGCTGTGGGTGAGCAAGCAGGCGCACGAGAGGTACGGCGTCGCCGCCTTTTACGGGAACGCCTGGTCGGCCCCCGGCTTCATGAAGTCCAACGGGCAGGATTCCAACGGGGGCTGCCTCTGCGGGTCGCCGGGGTGCTCGTGCCAAAGCGGGGACTGGAGGAAAGCCTACGCGGCGTACCTGGTTAAGTACATCCAGCTGTACGCCGGGGAGGGCGTTCCCGTCACGCACATCGGCTTTGTCAACGAGCCGGACATCTCGACCGCGTACGCGTCCATGCAGGTCAACGGCCAGCAGGCGGCCGATTTCGTGGCGGTTTTGCGGCCGGCGCTGAATGCGGCGAACCTGTCGCACGTGAAGATTGCGTGCTGCGAGGCGACGGGGTGGAATGTGCAGCGAACGTACACGCAGGCGCTTTCGGCCGTGGCGGATCAGATGGACGTTATTACGTCGCACGAGTACACAAGCCGCATCTCGGGAACGCAGCCGACCGAGCTCAAAGTTTGGCAAACGGAGTACTCGGACTTGAGTGGTAGATGGAGTACGGCCTGGTACTCGAATGGTGGAGCCGGGGATGGGTGGACGTGGGCAAATACGATATCTAATGGCCTGACGAGTGCGAATCTCAACGCGTACTTGTTCTGGGAGGGCACGCAAGATAGGGCTACTAATAACAAGTAAGTATCGGGAGGAATGTCGGAAAACAAGACACACTGGGCATGAAAAACGACGTCTGATGCGGAAACAATAAATGTCAACTACCGTCGTGAGTTTCAGTGTGTCGCCTATTTGCTGACCTGACTCATTAGCAACAACGAAAAGCTCATCCTCGTCGAGGCAACGACCTACGAAGTTTCCAAGCGTCTCTGGGCTTTTGCGCAATTCTCTCGCACCGTCCGTCCTGGCGCTGTCCGCATCGGCGCCGACGGAGGAAGTGGACTTCGCGTCACGGCCTTTGAGAACAAGGATGGGACCTTGGCCGTCAACATGATCAACCAGGGCGGTGGCGAGGTGACGGTCGAGAGCATCGGAAGTTCAGGACTAACATTCAGAGCGGCGAGAGCTTGGTTGACTGACAACGACCACGACATGGAGTTGGTGAACGTTAGTGTCGGGGAGAAAGGCGTTACTGGCGTAAAAATTCCAGCGAGGGGCATGGTGAGCGTCATAATCAGGAAGTGAGATGGGAAAATTGCGATAGTGCCGAAGTTTTTCTATGCCGAGAGGTGTGGACTAAATAGAAAAACCGAGGGAGCCGAGAAACAGGGCATCTTAATTACCATAGAGCCTAAAAATACATGAACTGCCCTCATAAAATGGCTTGAATTCGCAAGGTACTTAGCACGCACGTTGCAACTGCGCATGTGTTCGTCTTTCTCGTCGCATATCATTCCCACACCATACAACCTCCACAAATGCCAGCGTATTCGGTCCGCTTCACATACTCCCCCACTTCAACCCTTGATATTTCTCCTGTAGCTGTGCCTCCAATACGCCGTCACTCCCGTAATGGGCGAGCTCAATTGCTCGAATTGCCCACTTCTTTGGCTCGTCATCATCCTTGCCCACCAGGAAAAGATCGAGTGCATGATTCCACGCCATGGTGGCGAGCCACTCGATTTCATCGTCAGGGTAAGGCATCTGTGTCTGTATGGCATGAATTGCGTCAGAAGAGGGATTCTGTTAAAAGAAATATGGAGGAGAACTCGTCGTGGGAGACAACATTACGTACGCCAATAGCTTGCTTGATAAAGTGAAGTGCCTCCTGGAGAAGCACGTGTGCCATGTCTTGTTTCAGAGGGAGCACAGCCTGGAAGAGGCAGCGGATGTACTTCGCAACCTTTATGACCTCCATGCCGTCCATCTTCCAGATGTCGCTGATGATGGCCCGCTGGGTCGAGAACAATACTGAGATCGAACTGTTAGCACTCTGTCCACTAAAAGATGTCAAGAGCCACGTGCCTTGTGGCGGAACCTCCTCCGCCCGAAACAGAATGTCTGCCATAGCTTTATACGCCGTCGTATCTCTGCAAACACTGGCTTTCCCAACAACCTCAGCTAGGTCCTCCCACTTTTTCAACGCCACTGCGGCTTCGAAGTCAAATACCAAGAGGGTTGCAAACTTCAATAAGAGGTCGTCCTGGATTCGGTCGTCCTTGTCTTCGCCAAGAAGCTCCAACCAGCCTGTCAGTTCTTTGTCAAACGCGGCTACGTGCGTCCTCAGCTTCAGATAGCATTGTAGCCGCTCCTCTATGGAATCGTGCTGACGCGCAAGTGAGACGCGACCAGCTCCAGCAATAAAATTGGAGCACATGATCTTAAGCGATAGATCTTGCAATGTGTCTAACGGCATGTCATGAGGGTAGTATGTCATGATTGTGAGGCAAGAATCAAACAGCCGCAATGTGTTCCGGGTCTGCCACGTTTGGCATTTCGTCAGGCCCAGATTATAGGCGTTCTTTGAGAACCAGTCGAGTTCCCAAGTATTGAAGATTAATTTTCCGTCGTCTGTTTTGTTCTTGAGCTTGATTGCCTCTACCGCTGAGGCTTTTAGTCAGAGTCTTCAGGGTCCCTGATGATGGACATTCTTACCTGATTCGAATATCTGACAAATGTCTTCCTCCAGCGATACATCATCTTGAGGATTACCTTCCTGGACACTATCGTTCTGGGGAATTCCGGCACAAATCATTCTGATGGTGCTTCGCAGTAGAGCTGGATAGTGAACGTGGTTGCTGTTAAAGTCATGCTTCTGGACAAGAACCTTCATGGCCTCGGCCCCCAACTTTCGGTCGCCCGCGTCCTGGGCTGCCAGAATACAGGCATACAGAAACTGTTCGTTGTCGTCGGATGCTGCCATGGTCGCGAGCGAGTCGCTGGCAAGTTCTTCGTCGCCACATCGAAGAGCCACCTTGAACATTAGGTACCGAGTCATACCTTCCGCTTGCGATGGCTGGTCCATTTCGTGGAATATCTCCTTGGCATTTTCGTAGTCGTTTTGGGAAATGGCACAGAGAATTCGCTTCCTTCTTCTCGTTAGAGTCTATCATCGGCATTCCATGCAGTAAAGGAGAAAGTCATACCGCTGGATCCTGGCTTGATTTTGTGGCCCAGCGCTTTTGAGCAACCCATGGCCAGCAAGACGGCACCAAGCATCAGCGAGCTTGAATTCCGCCTCCCGATAGCACGAGTCAACGCGCTTCCACAACAACTGCGAGAGTTAGCAGGCGGCGCCTCGTTAAAAAATATCACGGCGTACCGATTGTGCAGCCACAGACGCAACTGGCTGAAGCGGTGAGTCGATGGTTTGGTGGATTGTAGAGAAGAGGTTGTCGACCTTCGAGAAGTCTTTGGAAGATTCCTGCTGTGTCGTCATCCAAACCCTCAAAACAATGGTACGCTCAAGCCAGTCGACATTATCCGCCGCCAAAATCTTAGACACGAGAAACTCGTCCAGAACATTGCATGCTAGGCGCTGGTCTCGCTCATGCAGCTTCTTGATATGATGCATCATCCACTTGAAGTGCGTGTCGGTAAAGTTGAAGCAGGCAGTCACCCGCTGCAAGATGGTCGTATATGCCTCCACATCGAATTCTTCGGGTGGTACACTCTCTAGAAGTTGAACACGCAACATCAAGACCACAGCCCTATCGCCCATCTCAGATTCCATGAAGGAAATCATCTCCATGGCCTTCTGGACATCTCCAGGCTCGTTGGTCTTCAGCAGGGCGTTTGTGGTGCTTTGCAAGATCGATAGACGGAGGTCGACGCCGTGTCGGGAGAGGTTCTCCAGGTCCTGGCTATCGAGGATGCCGTAAGCTCGTTGAAGCCACTTCGTGGCAGACTTGAAGTCTCCTTTCTGCGAAAATTCCCGTCCAATTTCGAATAGAATCTCAGCTAGCGACTCGGCCGAGCGTCTGTCAAGGTCCTTGAGGAGGCCGCTCGATTTGTTGAACATATGTTCCGCGACGTCGACATGATCTTGTTTCCAGGACTGCGAAGGTC
>Ga0247774_1001536_pt1 | contig 11602 bp, 12 predicted proteins | sample UWRJL001104B6_FD_179933 | JGI IMG/M metagenome (GOLD analysis project Ga0247774, IMG submission 179933) | Plant litter microbial communities from Arlington Agricultural Research Station in Wisconsin, United States - UWRJ-L001-104B-6 | ecosystem: Environmental > Terrestrial > Plant litter >... | reverse complement strand
TTGAAATGGTCGGCGTACGTGACTATACAATCGTTAGCGGAGTATTTTTCAAGTTGACCTGGGCGACATGGACATGCCAGGAAGCCGGATGCTCTTGAATCCAGCAGCCTTCACGTCGTCAAATGTGGATGCAACAACAGGCGCATTGTTCCAAGAACCCTCATTTGGAACGGCGTCAAGAGTATTTCCTAAATTCCATCCCGGGTTAATCGCAGCCACGTACGTACTAGCTGAGACGGGCTTGAAGGTCGCCGTGCACGATCCAGTAGGGGAAGCCGTCGTGGAAGAGGAGCTAGAAGAATCGGTTACTGAGTTAGAACTTGAGACTCTCGCCGAGGTCGATGTTGTAAAGGCCGAAGTCGACTTCGTTGAGGATGAGAAGCTCGAGCCTGGATCTTCAAGACACTGGTAATACCCTGGGAGGTGTTAGAATGTCAAAGCTGGTCTTCTAGCTGTTTGTGCGGCTCACGTTTATTCTGGTATTGGCAGCGCCAGCTAGGGAAACATTGAGTTGGGCCAGTGTACCCAATGTCGTCACCTTCGTACATTAGCCCCCCTTTCATCCTGCTTCCGAGAATGTTCGATTCAACTTACGCTGTCCCCAAGGCCCAGAAGTCTGCGTGCTCGCCCTACTTAGGGCGGCGGCGGCGACGAAAGTATACCCAATCGCAGTAGACCTCATATTTCCAGACTCGACGATCTCGACCCAACAACGAGCGACTAATTCGACCCTGCTCTACAGTGGGCACTCGCCCTATATCAAACCTCAATCTCACACACAATTTTTCTTTCTCGGTCGCTGCCATAATTTTATTGGAGGATCACGAAACTTACAACGCCAGAATTTCCGTCACTGCCGGCCAAAATCCCTTTGGTGGAAAAAAGCGCCGGAGATTATTGTTCCTCACCATCGCGGCTTTGGGCGGGGGCGGGGGTTTAAAAAACAATTCTTGAGACGTCTATCCGCCGACGGTGAAAGAGGTCGATGACCCGTCATGGTGAAGGAGCTCCATCAAGCCAGCGCTGGACATCGGCCGACTTTGTATCGCCACGAACTCTTTGCGAAGCCGCTTGCTTGCAACTTCCCAATTTTGGTGGTGGAGTGAAGCAATATCGGCGCAATCTGGGGAAGCGTCAATTACAAACTAGGCATCCTCTGTGCTTCCGTGCCCCGGAAATGGACAGCCGCCGTGTGGGCCATGGCTCCGCATGGAACTCCTTCCCGGCTCGATGTGGGCTTCGTTCCGGGTCTCGCGGGAATCAGGGCAGAATTACCGGGCGGCTCTCATTGAGAGGCTCATAATGAGTAGGTCTGGATTATGAAAGGCATGAGAGACAAATGAATCACATTTCCTCGTAATCTTCTATTCTCTCTCGACTTGCTTTCCCGGTAGGGCTTCCCGCCCCATCGTAGTCATTGATCTGAACCATGAGCACCAGCGCCCTTCTCCTCGTCTGAAGCAGCGGGGCTGTCAAAACTGCCCAGGTAGTCGCCAAACACGCGCTGCTCAGTGTCGAGGTCCTTCCATGTGGCACCTCGCGACTTCTTAGCCTGACGACGGAAGAAGATGCGCTTAGTAAATTTCCACAGCTCAACGCCGCCAAAGAACAGACCAGCAGCGACGAAGACGATGCCCCACTCCCACGTGATGCCCTTGTGCTTGAATACTGTCTTGTTAATAACAGGAATGTACAACAGAGGGAACAGCGTGACGAAGCCGAGCATGATGGCCCAGAAGAGGAGCTTATTCCGCCAGACGTCGTGCATCCACTGCGTAAAATACTTCTTGGAACCGGGCTGCATGTGGAAGAAGGATCGCCTCATGTCCACCATTTCCCAGGCAAGGAACAGTGCAAACCAGGTAAGACAGGCAAACGTTGTGGCGCGGGCGCGGAACACGACGTCACACGTGTCGTTGTACTGATCGTTGCAGCCCTCGCCAAGGTCTCCGCCTCCCCACTTGAACACGACGAGCACGAAGGCCGACAAGCAAAGCACCGAAACCCAAAGGCCGTACACTACCATGTCGATTAGGAACTCTACGGTGAAGATGCCAGTGTTAAGCGACTGAGGCGGCCGGCGCAGAATGTCGGGAACGGCACGCTCAAAACCAAGACCCATGTCGGGCAGGCCAGATGTTGCCATGATGATCCACACGATTTCGACCGGCGCCAGGGGGAAGACCGAGATTCCAGACTTGTCCTTGAAAGCAAGACCAACGAGCAGAGTGCAAGCTTGGGCAATATTCTCCGCCAGGACGTGAAGGACAAACTTCTGGATGTTGTCGAAGATGCGGCGACCCTCCTCAATGGCTGCGACGATGGAAGCAAAGTTGTCATCCGTCAAGACGATATCCGACGCGTCCTTGGCCACGTCGGAGCCGGACCGGCCCATGGCGATACCAACATCAGCCCGGCGAAGCGAAGGAGAGTCGTTGACACCGTCTCCCGTCATGGCGCAGAACTTCTTGCGGCGGTGCAGGGCTTCGATCATGCGCACCTTGGTGCTCGGAGCGCAGCGGGCAATGACAAGAGGCAGCACGGGCAGATCATCCACCTGGTCGTCCGTTAGGGCGTCGAACTGAGTCGCTGTCATGACCATAGCATGGGCGACGTCGCGAGCAACGCGATCCATACGAGACGGCAGGATTCCAACATCGATTGCGATCGCCTTGGCCGTTTCCGGATGATCACCAGTCAACATATGAACCGAAATACCGGCTTCGTGACACTGGCGCACAGCCGGAGCGGACTCAGGACGGGGAGGATCATAGAGACCAACGAGACCGCGAAAGGTGAGGTCACATTCGACAGCCGAACGGTCAACCTCGTCGCCCTTCTTTAGATTACCATTGAATGGCTTGCTGGCGAGAGCCAAGACACGCAAGCCAAGAGAGGCGAAGGCTTCCATGTTGCGTAGAATCTCTCGGTGGAATTCTTCCGAGATGGGCGACCTCTCGTCGTCGTCGGCGGGGCAGTAGTCGATACAAGCACCAATGACACGTTCCACGGCGCCTTTGGTGAAGGCATGTAGCGTACCAGTCTTGTCCTCCTTGAAGATGACAGACATGCGCTTGACGTCCGAGTCGAAAGGCAGCTCAGCAATCTCGCTCCACTCGGCATTGTCACCTGAAGCGAACTTGAGACGGTTCAAGTTGAAACGAGAAGCAAGAACCTGGATAGCAATTTCAGTAGGGTCACCACGAGCATACCATGTTCCCTCTCGCTCATGCACGGTAGCGAGGTTGGCGAGCGAGCAGACACGGAGGTAGTCGGCGAGAGCGTGCTGACTTGATCCAAGCATGTTCTCGGCCACGTCTACCGTGCCTTGTTCATCGTCACCACCCTTCTTGAAGTCGATTTCGCGGGGAGCCTTGCCCTTCTTGTAGCGGACATGGCCCGAGGTAGGGTCGAAAGGCGACGACGAGTTCTCGATAGAGTAGGTACCGAGAGCGGGGATCCAAGCACCACGAGCCAGCATGCGACCTTGCGTCAAGGTGCCGGTCTTGTCAGAGCAAATATCCGTCACGGCGCCGAGAGCCTCGAGAGACTTGAGGTTTCGGACAATGACGTTTCGCTCCACCATTCGCTTTGTACCGGCCGCCATGGTGATGGTCAAGACGACGACGAGCGACGCTGGAATCATGGATAAACCAGTGGCGACGGCATAGATGATGACCTCGGTCTTGGCCTCGAATCCATTGGCACCAAGCACAATCATGGCACAGATGACGGCAATGGCGAAAAGGAGCATTGCCAAACGCGAGAGCTTCTTCTGCAGCGGCGTGCCGACCGAGACGCCGAGGAAACGCCCAATGGCATCCGTGGTCGTGAGAGTGTAGGCCTCGAGGTATCGATGCGGCTTAGCCTTGCCATCGGGACCGCGCTTGACAGGGCGGACCTTGGATTCCTTTTTTCGCAGAGCCGACGCGATGGCGCCAATCTCCGTGTACACACCAGTCGCGAAGACGATGCCCTTGGCACGGCCCTTCGTGACGGTAGACGAGCTGTAGGCAACATTGAGACGATCGCCAGGGCCAGTAGCATCCTCGAAGGTGACATCGCAGTCCTTTCGAACAGGTAAGGATTCGCCAGTAAGCAAAGCCTCGTCCGTCTCGAAGTTAACCGCTTCAATCAACCTAGAAGCAGAAGATTGTAAGCTTCAAATTACACTAACCCATTCGTTCCACGCGCAGGAAACCTGGGCCAGCCAATAGCGGAGCTTTGTGAGTGCGTGGGGGCACGCCACGCAAAATCGGTAGCAGGCGGATCTGCACGGCTTCTACGGGGCTCCACAGCCCCAGCACGATCGCGGGGGTTCGCGGAGGTTGCAATGCGGCTTGCATATGGGACACGGACATACCTGACATCGGCCGGTACTGTGTCGCCGGTCTTGATTTCGACAAGGTCCCCGGGCACAATTTCTCCCGACGGCACAACCATCGACTCGCCGTCGCGAACCACTGTCCCGGTGGGCGAGCTGAGAGATCGGAGAGAGTCCATGGTCTTTTCGGCCGAGTATTCCTGGAAGAAACCAACGATAACGTTGAGCAATATGACGAAGGTTATGACGCCCCCTTCAATCCAAGACTTGAAACCGTAAGAGACAGTCATGGCGAGAATGAGAACCTGCAGATATCTACCGTTAGAACTTGGTTCGCAATTTCCATGCGTTCTTCCACGCGCCGATCCGAATCGACCGCCAGCAGTCGGCCTCGATCTAGCCAAAACCAGGGAAAGAGCACATACCATTGTCATGGCGTTGGCGATTTGGGCGATAATGATCGTGACGGGCTGGACACCCTCGCCTTCTCCGAGATCATTCCTGCCAAACATCTCGACGCGGGACTGGACCTCCGCGGCAGTGATTCCGTTTAGAACATTCGCGCCGAGCTCCTCTTCGACTTGCTGGTATGTGAGGGCATGAGCCGGTCGAGATAATTGTTGGTTGGATTGTCCCGATACATGGTCCTCCGCAGGTGCATTCGCCTTCTTTGCCATGGCAGGTCGTCAATGAAAACTCGATTTCTTTCTTTTCCCGTCGGCAATCCACGAAGTTCGCAAAAGGTTAGTCTTTTGGTAGGAAATTTGCTGTGTGTCGGGGATGGTGAGTATGACGTACGCCTAGATATTTAGTTTCGACAGTGGCAGGTTAGCTGCACTCAGATCAATTGTGCACCTGCCCCAAACTGTTCGCAACCGGTAATCAGCTGTCTCTCCTATTGCGACCTGTATTGTTGTCCATTATTTAGTCGTCCTGCCTCTCGTTTTCTATTTGTGTCACCTCGGCTTTGCGGGTTGAGATCTCCCGAAATGGGTTATCAATTTGTGCAGCGATTAATCCTTTTCTCGGTTGATTCACAAATCGCCCGACCGACTATAGCAAAAATTGGCTGTTTTGTCGTCGGTTCCTAGTTGTAGAGTGGTCCAGAGTACTAGGAGGCTTCTGGAATACATCCAGTGGGATCGACCAATAAATCGGGGAATTGGAACGTGAAAGGCGGGCTCACAACTTGCCCAGATTAGCCACTGGGAGAAGGAACCGTGGTCCGAAGCAGCGTAGACATCAATCCCGCTAGCACGTCCTCCCAAGCCTGCGGGGGGGCCTTCCTCGTTGGCGGAACTTGCAGTTTTGGAGTTTACTTCTCCACCAAGAATAGGTGTTCGAGAACATGTTCTGGAAGGGGTTTTACTCCTACGGAAAGAAGTGGAGAAATTGGATCGTTGACTTTGGCTTGAGGGTATCGGGGACGTGGAGAGAAAGATCAAATAGTGCCGTAAGAGCGAGAGATTGATCACTTGGTCTCGAATTCAATTATTTCTCGCGGACGATGAAGTTTCAGTATTTTCCTGTTATGGAACTTGGTTCTTCGGCTTATCCAGGCACCTCTTGTGACTGCGGTAGTACATATCCTGGGGGCAATGACCACTGCCAATTTCCATTATCTAGATTGCATTAACCAGGACGTTTAAATCATGACTTGCCCGCCGTTTCCAACTGCACAGCAAATTCAGCATCTTATTTTTCAACTAGATTCGAAGCTCAGCTTCACTCGCGTCCCTTTGTGCCGGGTACTGCGTACAATAGGCAACCCCCTTTCATATTTGCGTGCAGAAGCTTTGGAGATGTAGCCAGATATCTCGTAAATACCAGGTCGACGAGCTGTGAAGCACGCTGGGTTCAGGTGGGCGTTTCATGCTTGGTAGGCAACAGCGATTCCTTGACAGGTGAGAAAGGGATGGACAACGGAGCGAAAGCGGAACGAAAGGAGCGAAAGGGAAAAGAAGTCGGGCAAAGAAGAGCTACCCATCTGGGCCGATCCGTTCCGGTCTCGTTCTCGGGTTCTAGACATGCGGGATTTTGTCAAGAACGGTAAGGCTCACAAAGGTTTGCCACCAAACGCACCTAAAATATGCATGTCTCATCACATCATTCGCAGCCTTGCCCTGCGCGGTTTTCGGCCTCGCACGAATCGACAAATTTCCCATCACGAAGGACAGAATCCTACGCTCTGGATATCTCTGATCAAGATGGCCTAGCCACGGTGATTGAGAATTTGCCATATTGTGTTTATACTCTTGCACGGAAACCACATACGGCTCGTTCTCTCGCGAGGAAAGCTGTGGTCAAGCTAGCGACTGCACATGCGGGGGCTTGATTCATGGTGGGCACACTGGCATGAACACCACAGACGCCACAACTGCATCTGGAGAGTCGGTTGAGGAGAGAAGAGTCGACCTGTATGTCGGTAGGAAGCGGAGCTATCTGCCAAGTAGCGAGAGTATGGCTTGCTCTCTTATATAGGTATCAATCGTTGGGCTTTTCAATGTTTCTAAAGGAATCTTAACTAGGCTTCGTCACTGTTGAAAGGAATATCCTTTCCAGAGCCTCCTTTGAAATCCTCCGAGTGAAGATGCGCCTTCCAACCTTGCCAAGTCTGCTCGTGGTTCTCTGTGTCTTCTGGATACAAATCTCCCGAAGCTATGCTTGGGCTATTCCAGAAGACACGGATGTAGGCGAAGCCGAAGCATCTCTTCCTCGGGATGTTGCCGATGCATTCCTCGCCAGAAGGGCGCTGGAAAAGAGAGTGTACTTGACGTATATTTAGAGCAAACCTTCTCAGCAGTCGCCTGTTCTAGCTGACCGAAAGTAGTGTTACTGGACGTCGTTACTACACATCGCTTAAATACAAATACTACTTTTCGACCATTTACGTCACGAGCACGCGGACGTATACCGTGACCAGAACGTCGACAACCCAGAAAGTCTCGACAACCCGCCAAGGTGTTGCGACCGAGACAGAGTGGGTAACGAGAACTGTTCATGAGAAACGTGGACTCCCGGCCATCATCACGCAGACGACGATCCCTGATGAAGGCGAGAAAAGCCCAACACCGACGCCATTTGAGGTGCTAGAGCTCAGAGAAGAAGATGCACTCGAACCCCGGGCCATTTCAAGCGGGGGCTTGACGACTACCATTACCACGTGGATTACATCAACCTACATTAGTTCTTCCTCCACGACGTCGTACATTTATTCGACTACTTACAGGACCCGAACCGTGACGGAAACGTCAGTCTGGACAACGACATCATTCTACTACCAAGGCGCCAGCGCGACCGTCACGGAAACCTCGACACTTTACAACACGGTTCAAATCACGACCTTCTCGGAAACACTCACGGAGAGTGGAACAACCTTGATCAGAACCACAACCGCTACCTTATCAGAGGCTACCAACGATGCGCCCCCCGCCGAGACGACCACGGCCTCGTCGGCGGGCGTCGTCAACACGCCTTCCGAAGAGAGCAATGGAGGCATGACCACTGCCACCAAAGTCGGCGTAGGGGTAGGAGGGGGTCTAGCCGGCATTGCTGCCCTCGCAGGTCTCATCTGGTGCTGGAAGCGTAAAAGAGATGACGACGCGATGATATACAACGAAGCGAGGATGCCGCAGCCATACAAGGCCTCCTCGGTAAGCACCAGCCCGATGAGCCAGACGTCCGTATCGGAGCCGTACGTTGTAGATGGGATGGGGTTGAGGAGGCCGCAGAAGCTGTCGAAGCAGCCGCTTGCGCAGGAACAGGTGCAGCCGGTTGTCTCGCGGCGGTCTTCGGTGCCACTAAGCACTAGCTCAAGTATACTCTCGCAAGGGACGGCCAGGAATGCCTATGGAGTGAGAGGAATGAGTCCCTCGCCTGTTCAGGAGTATCCGGGGCCGGCTACGGGGGCATTTGGGAATGGAGGAGGTGACAGTCCACAGACGTATGGCAACCTGGCTCGGCAGCAGCATCCCACTGCGGTTCAGTATCAGCATCAGCATCAGCGTCAGTATCAACAGTTTGCCAACCCCAACGCGCACATGCTCCCGAACCAGCCTCCAACGCCTCCGCCGCAGCAACTGCATAGCTACAACTCGGCGATGCCACCGCAAGGGTATTCGGAGATGCCGGCGAGGAACATGATGGCGGATGAAATTCATGAGATGCCGGAAAGGCGGTGGGGCATGTAAAGGAGGAAATCGAGGAGATTGGAGGAAAGAAGATACCAGTTTCGAAAAGTTCTGGAATGCTTAATAATTACGATCTGTTGCTGCAAGTTACGGATCACGCTGATTCGATGCCTAGTAGTAGAAAAAGATAGGACGCTCTTTGATGTACCTAGACATGCAAGGAATGGAGACGTTGCTCTCATGTAGCCACTCGCTAATAGTATATATTCACTCCCAAAATCCCGTCAAATCTTGCTCCATCTATTTCAAGGGACAACCCTACTTTTCAAAAGCCTGCCAGCTAAAGGGCCGAAGAAAGACAAGTCAGGAACGTCACCCGGCAGACGGGGGCGCTCGGAAGCGGTGTTTCCTATTCGGGCAACCCCGCATCATCTTGGCGTCATCGCGAACTTCGTGAACATCACCACCTGCACTATTAAAACGGAGCAAATACGCTGATTCTTGTTTTTATAATGGCAAACTGAATATGCCGTTAGTACTACGAGAATCTACTCGCTGTCAATTATGCTAAGCTCGCTGCGTACCAGGCTGTCTCTCGGCTCACGTCTTCCCCATGCGAGAACGTTCGTGGGAGCCGCCACTGCCCAGAAAGTCGAAGGCGACATCTCCTCGGTTTTTGTATCTCTCTCCGGAAACGAGCGACCGGAACTTCCAAAGCGGTTTCTAGACCTCAAGAGGAAGCTTGTTGCGGGGAGAGAGAAAAGCATTACGGCAAGCTGGCAACGCCTCCTCCAACAATTGCGAGTCGAGAATCAGGTAATCGCCCAGAGACGATCGAGCATCATCCCCCAGCTGAATTTCGAGTCCCTGGACCGAGATTTAGCACGGCTGCGGGATGAGATTCGGAGACGCGGCGCTGCCGTGGTGAAAGGTGTCGTGCCGGTGAGTGAAGCGAGGCGGTTTAAGGACGATGTGGAGGCGTATGTAATGGACAATCCGAGCACAAAAGGTACCGTGATTCCCCTCCCTTTTAGTCTCTTCCTAACGAGAATTGTAGGATTCCCAGCCCACGACCCTCAGGTGTTCGAGCTCTACTGGTCGCCTTCACAAGTCCGAGCGAGGGCTCATCCAAACCTTATCAGGACGCAAGAGGCTCTCATGAAGATCTGGACCTCGTCGGACCCCAAGTGCCCCATCTCGCTGTCCCACCCCATCACGTACGCCGACAGGCTCCGCATCCGTCAACCCGGAGACGGCACCTTTACCCTCGGCCCGCACCAGGACGGCGGCAGCGTCGAGCGGTGGGAGGACGACGGCTACGGCAAAGGGCGCGTGTATGATCAAGTCTTTGCGGGCAGATTCGAAGACTATAATGCCTGGGACGTGGCGCCCCGGCTTGATGCGGCGACTGACCTGTACAACGCGCCAGGCAACTGTTCGGCCTTTCGCATGTTCCAGGGGTGGCTGAGCATGAGCTGGACGGGACCGGAGAGAGGCACTCTTCTGGTCCACCCAAACCTCCAGCTTTCCACGTCGTATATTCTCCTCCGTCCTTTCTTCCGGCAGATATACACGGGCACGACCGAGGAGAGCCTGTGGGATCCGCAAAATTGGAGACTGGCGTCTGGAGACGAAATGACGTCCGAGCTCCACGGGGCGACGCCTGGTCATGGACAAGACATCACTCTAGAATTCCATCCGCACTTGCAGCTGGACAAAACGATGGTCCACATCCCCGACATTGAGCCTGGAGACTTTGTGGTCTGGCACTGTGACGGTTCGTAGCCCTAACCCTATCTCTACTCTCGCCCTTCTCTTTGTCATCCACTGACAAGACGCAGCCATCCACGCCGTCGACAAGAGCCACAAGGGCACAACTGACTCGAGCGTCATGTACATCCCCGTATGTCCACTCACCGAAACCAACGCCCAATACCTCTCCAGGCAGCGCGAGGCATTTCGCATCGGAACCCCTGCACCTGATTTTCCCGGCGGCCAAGGCGAGTCGGCTCATCGCAACCGCGGTTCGAGAGACGACATTGAGCAGGTTTCCGGCAGGGCGGGATTGGGCACGATGGGCTTGGAGAAGCTGATCCCCGGGGGGAATGAGACAGAGGGAGCGATGGAAGCCATTCGAAAGGCCAACGTGGCCTTGGGATTTCCCTGACGCTGGCCGTTCGTTTGTGCGAGACTGTCGCTGTAAGGCGGTGAGATGGCCAGCCACTCAGCTGAGACGAACGACGGAGGTCGAATTTGTCAGCAGTCTGGGAATGCGGGGCTGAAATGAAACGAGAACTGTAAACACGCCGACGGACCGCCGGGCTTGTGAGTAATCGCTCTAAATTGACTGCACGCAAAGGGTTGTCTTAGCTTTTGGACAGTGGTAAATCAAGTGTAAATGCGGATTGTCAATGACAATTTAGAGCTCGGATGATTGTGCCCGGTGAGGGTGTTTCTGCGTCTCTCTGCACCGGCATCCAGGTAGTGGAACCCGGATGATCGCCAGTGCTGTCAGCATCCAAAATCCTACAACGTACCGCAGTTGTAGAAGAGCTAGTACTACTTGAACTTTTTCCGTCTGTAGTCTACGTTACCCAGTTATCTTGATTGAAACTCTTTCACGTCTACACCTCGTCCTTGCAGGACTAGAAGCTACTAGATCAATTCTCGAGGACGTGAGCCTTAATCAGGGTATGGAGGCAGGGCTCGGTGAGGGCTCCCTCCCCCACTTGCCTATTTAGGACATATAGTGGGTTAGCGAAGATCCACAGCGGGACTAGGGCGGAGATCGCACTGCCTGCCGCTCCAAAGGCTTTGGAATCATGCAGCGGCCCCTGAGATGGGTTGTGCGACTGTACGTGCTTACAAATTCGAAATATGAGGGCTTTCATTCTGTGCTTGCTAGGTGTTGCTGCGATGCAACGCAGATTCAGCAGACTGCGCCTTGGAATCATCTAGTTGGAATGAAATAGAGCTGGCTACTTGCCGACCTAAGCGGACCAGCACGAGCAGATGGTAAGGCTTGGACATGTCCCTCCTCTCTCTGGTAGGTCCTGGGAGTCGGCAGCCGGGTGTTTCATGGCGATACAATCCTCGCTAGTGCGATGCAACATGTCCCTCCTCCGACTGGGTGATCTTGTTCGTTTGT
>Ga0247774_1001534_pt1 | contig 11607 bp, 11 predicted proteins | sample UWRJL001104B6_FD_179933 | JGI IMG/M metagenome (GOLD analysis project Ga0247774, IMG submission 179933) | Plant litter microbial communities from Arlington Agricultural Research Station in Wisconsin, United States - UWRJ-L001-104B-6 | ecosystem: Environmental > Terrestrial > Plant litter >... | reverse complement strand
CCCGGCCGCAGTCGGCGTACGGCCGCGGCGTGACGGCCCTCCGGGCCGTCCAGCAGGATCGTGTCCGACCCGAGCCGATCGCCCTCGCACAGAAAGACCGGCGGGCTCATGAGAGCGGCGGCCGCCCAGGGCCCGTCTCGAGGTCTCCGTCCGCGCGGCAGGACGGCGGGACTTCGGGGCAGGCCCTGGGCTCAGCGGCCGTTGAAGGCATCGCGCAGCCGGGAGAAGAAGCCCTGCTGGCCCGGCGTGAACTTGCCCGGCGGACGCTCCTCGCCGCGCAGGACCGACAGCTGGCGCAAGAGATCCTCCTGCGCCTCGTCCAGCTTGGTCGGCGTCTCGATGTTCACGTGGATCAGCAGGTCGCCGCGGCCGCTCTCGTTGAGGTGCTTGACGCCGCGTCCGTACATCGGGATCTGCTGGCCGGACTGGGTGCCGGGCCGGATGTCGATCTCCTCCGGGCCGTCGAGCGTCTCGACCGTCAACGAGGTGCCGAGCGCGGCGGCCGTCATCGGCACCTGGACGGTGCAGTGCAGGTCGTCGCCCTGGCGTTCGTAGATCGCGTGCGGGCGCTCGACGATCTCGAGGAACAGGTCGCCGGGCGGGCCTCCGCCGGGGCCGACCTCGCCCTCGCCGGCGAGCTGGATGTGGGTGCCGTTCTCGACGCCCGCCGGGATGCGGACCTTGATCGTGCGACGGGTGCGGACCCGTCCGTCGCCGGAGCACTCGGTGCAGGGCGTACGGATGACGCTGCCGTAGCCACCGCACTGCGGGCAGGCGCGCGAGGTCATGACCTGGCCGAGGAAGGACCGGGTGACCTGCTGCACCTCACCGCGGCCGTGGCACATGTCGCAGTTTTCGGGCTGGCTGCCCGGCGCGGTGCCGGCGCCGGAACAGGTGGTGCAGACCACCGCGGTGTCGACGGTCAGCTCGCGTGTCGTGCCGAAGGCGGTCTCCGACAGGTCGAGCTCGACCCGGATCGTGCCGTTGCGGCCACGCCGCGCCCGGCTCCGCGGGCCCCGCTGGGCCTGCGTGCCGAAGAAGGCGTCCATGATGTCGCTGAACGGGAAACCCGCCCCGAAACCGCCGCCGGACGCGCCGGCACCGGCCGCGAAGGGATCCGCGCCCAGGTCGTACATCTCGCGCTTCTTGGGGTCAGAGAGCACCTCGTACGCCTGGGTGATCTCTTTGAACCGGTCCTGCGTCTCGGGGTCGGGGTTGACGTCCGGATGCAGTTCGCGGGCGAGCCGGCGATAGGCCTTCTTGATCTCGTCCGCACCCGCGTCACGGCGGACCCCGAGGGTCGCGTAGTAGTCGTTCGCCACTTACGACCCCGCAAGAATCTGACCGACGTAACGTGCCACTGCGCGTACCGCTCCCATCGTGCCGGGGTAGTCCATCCGCGTCGGGCCGAGCACACCGAGCCGAGCCACGGCCTGGTCGCCGGCACCGTATCCGGTGGCGACCACAGAGGTCGTGAACAGGCTCTCGTGGGGGTTTTCGGTGCCGATCCGCACGGTGAGACGCGTGGGATCGGACACCTCACCGAGCAGTCGCATCAGGACGACCTGTTCTTCCAAGGCCTCCAGCACGTCGCGGAGGCTCTGGGACAAGTCGGCGCGGGCGAGGTTCGCCGCGCCGGCAATGACGATTTTTTCTTCGTGTTTCTCGATCAGGGTCTCAAGCAGCACCGACAGGACCGTCGCGGCGAGCGGGCGTTCTTCGGCCGGCACGCGTTCGGGCACCTCGGCGACGACGCCGGGTACGTCGGTGAGCCAGCACCCGTCGAGGTGGGCGTTGAGCAACGCCCGCAGGTGGGCGATGGAGTCCTCGGAGACGCCTTCCGGCATCTCGATGGCCCGCTGCTCGACCCGGCCCGTGTTGGTGATGATGACGAGCAGCAGCCGCTCCTGGCCGATCGGCACGAGCTCGATGTGGCGTACCGCCGACCGCGTGAGCGAGGGGTACTGCACGACGGCGACCTGCCGGGTCAGCTGCGCCAGCAGCCGTACCGTACGGGTCACGACGTCGTCGAGGTCATAGGCGTTGGCCAGGAACGTCTCGATCGCGCGCCGTTCCGCCGAGGACAGCGGCTTGATCGTCGACAACCGGTCGACGAACAGCCGGTAGCCCTTGTCGGTCGGCACGCGGCCGGCACTGGTGTGCGGCTGGGCGATGTAGCCCTGCTCCTCGAGCACGGCCATGTCGTTGCGGATCGTGGCCGGTGAGACACCGAGGTTGTGGCGGTCGGCCAGCGCCTTGGAGCCCACGGGTTCGTTGGTGGACACGTAATCCTCAACGATGGCACGGAGCACCGCCAGCTTCCGATCGTCGAGCACGCACTCACCTCCCAGGGTTCCGTCCTGGCACTCAGCGTTCTTGAGTGCCAAGTGTAGGCCGATCGGCGACCGAAGCGACGAGTCGGCGGTAACAGACGATGGCCCGACCAGGTCACGGGCAGGTACGCCACGCAGTGCCGCAACACCGTTCACGGCACCCGGTATTCCGTGGCGTCGGCGCGTCAGCGTACCGTCTTGCGCCCTCGCGCGTGTTGATCCCGGCTCCGCCGGGTTGGTCCCGGTACGGTGCGGACCCGTGCGGAGCAAGAACTACGCCAAGGACGTTCTGTCGGGCGACTGGCGACGCCCCCGCAAGGGTCAGATCCCCGAGATCGAGGCCGAGCCCGGCCTGGTGGCCGAAGATCCCTCCAGCGGCTTCTGCGGCGCCGTGGTGGCGTGCGCGAAGGACGCGGTGACGCTTGAGGACCGGTTCGGCAAGCGCCGGGTCTTCCCGCTGGCCAAGGCCGGTTTCCTCATCGACGGCAAGCCCGTGACGCTCGTCCGTCCCCCACCCAGGACCGGCCGTACGCTCTCGGCCTCCGGGTCGATCGCGGTCCCGAACCTCCGCGCCCGTGTCGCGCGCGAGAGCCGGATCTACGTCGAGGGCAAGCACGACGCGGAGCTGGTGGAGAAGATCTGGGGCCACGACCTGCGGGTGGAGGGCGTCGTCGTGGAGTACCTGGAGGGCGTCGACCACCTGGCGGCGATCGCCGAGGAGTTCGGCCCCGAGCCGGGACGCCGGCTGGGCGTGCTGGTGGACCACCTGGTCACCGGGTCGAAGGAGAGCCGGATCGCCGCGCAGGTCGACTCGCCGTACGTCCTGGTCACCGGGCATCCGTTCATCGACATCTGGCAGGCGGTCAAGCCTTCGGTCCTGGGCATCCGCGCCTGGCCGGACGTCCCGCGCGGCATCCCCTGGAAGGAGGGCGTGATCTCCGCACTCGGCTGGAAGGGCGAACCGGGCGAGGTGTGGCAGTCGATCCTGGGCCGGGTGCGCACCTACGCGGACCTGGAACCCGCCCTTCTCGGACGGGTCGAGGAACTCATCGATTTCGTTACAGCCCCGTATCAGGGCGATTGATCACGCAACCATCCATGACGCGCTTACGTCTCATAAACTGCGACACCACATCGCAGGGGGCATATGCCGCCGGAGGGGGCACGATGAGCTACGGGCAGCAGCCCGGCGGGCCGCACGGACAGCCGCCCTACGGGCGCCCGGGGTACGGACAGCCGGGGTACGGACAGCAGCCGTCGTACGGATCACCGCCGCGCTACGACGCATCGCCCCAGGGGTACGTCCCTCCGCAGCACTACGCGCCGCCCGGCCAGGGCCGGCCCTCACGACGCGGCCGGCGCCGGCACGAGGGTCAGCAGCACGACCCTTACGGCCAGCACGACCCTTACGGCCAGCAGGCCCAGCACGATCCCTACGCCGGCGTCCCGGTCCAGGGACGGCGGCGGCGGGCCGAGGCGCCGACCGGCGGTCCGGTCACCGACGACGACGAGCGATGGGCGGTGCCCGCCTACGTCGGGATGTTCGTGTCGGGCTTCGTCGCCCCGGCGATCGTCCTGGCGGCGAAGGGGCGTACGTCGCCGTTCGCGCGTTTCCATGCCGTGCAGGCGCTGAACCTGTTCGTGGTCGTGTTCGCCGCCACCTTCACCGCGATGCTGCTGTCCTACTTCAAGGGCCCAGGCTGGCTGCCGCTTCTTTTCGCGGTCCTGGCCGCCGACTGTTTCGTAGTGATCAGGGCCGCGATCGGCGCCAACCGCTGTGAGTGGTACCGCCTGCCCGCCGTCCTGGCGTGGCCGATCTTCCGCTGAGGAGCGCCATGACCCAACCCGACGACCGCGACCCCTCCTGGGCTTCTCCCGGTCAACCGCCCCACGACGCGCCTCCGCCCCCGCACGGCGCGCCCCCGCCTCCCCCGCCGTACGGCGGCCAGCAGCCTCCCCCACCGTACGGCGGCCAGCAGCCTCCCCCACCGTACGGCGGCCAGCAGCCTCCGCCCCCGTACGGGCAGCAAGGCCCCCACGCGCCGCTGTACGGGCAGCAGCAGGGCGAGGACACGACGTGGGCGCTGGCGGCCTATCTCGGCCAGTTCGCCGTCGGCTTCATCGCCCCGCTCGTCGTCTATCTGGCCCGCAAGGACGACTCGCCGTTCACACGCTTCCACGGGGCGCAGGCGCTCAACGCCGCCCTGACCTACATCATCGCCTTCATCGCCGCGTTCGCCCTCATCATCATCAGCGTGGCCGCGAAGGCGCCGGTAGGGATGATCATCGCGATCCCGCTGTTGCTGATCGTCGCCGTCGCCCACCTGGTCTATCTGATCATCGCTGCGGTCAAGGCCGGCAAGCGCGAGATGTACCGGCTTCCCGCGTGGATCTGCTGGCGCATGGTCAAGTAGTCAGGTCAGGTCCCGTACGACGGCGTCGCCCAGCAGGCGGCCCCGCAGGGTGAGCACGGCGCGCCCGGCCTCGTACGCCTCGGGCACCAAGAGGCCGTCCTCGACCGCGCGGCGTACCCGGGCGGCGTCGTCGAACAGGCCGAGCGGGCACCCGTCGGCCAGCCGGAGTTCGAGCATGATCCGCTCGAACCGGCGGTCGGCGGCGTCGAGCACCTCACGTGCGTAGGCGGGTGTGGCGTCCTCCGCGAGCCGGGCGGTGTAGGCGGCCGGGTGCTTGACGTTCCACCAGCGGGTGCCGCCGACGTGGCTGTGCGCGCCGGGCCCGACGCCCCACCAGTCGCCGCCGGTCCAGTAGAGCAGGTTATGGCGGCAGCGGGCGGCCTCGCTCGCCGCCCAGTTGGAGATCTCGTACCAGCCGAGCCCGTGCCCGCCGAGGGTGCGCTCGGTGGCGAGGTAGCGGTCGGCCATCGCGTCGTCGTCGGGCGCGGCCAGCTCGCCACGCCGCACGCGGGCGGCGAGCCGGGTGCCGTCCTCGACGATGAGGGCGTACGCGGAGACGTGGTCCGGGCCGGCGGCAACGGCGGCGTCGAGGCTCGCCTGCCAGTCGGCGTCGCTCTCCCCCGGCGTCCCGTAGATCAGGTCGAGGTTGACGTGCTCGAAGCCGGCCTGCCGCGCCCAGCGCACGCACTGCTGCGGCCGGCCGGGCGTGTGCGTACGGTCGAGGACGGCCAGGACGTGCTCGCGGGCGCTCTGCATGCCGAACGACACGCGGGTGAAGCCCGCCTCGCGCAGCCCGGCGAGATAGGCCGGGTCGACCGTCTCGGGGTTGGACTCGGTCGTGACCTCGGCGCCGGCGGCCAGGCCGAACTCCTTGCCGATCGCCTCCAGCACCCGGCCGAGGTCGGCGGCGGCCAGCAGCGTCGGCGTGCCCCCGCCGACGAACACCGTCTCCACCGGCAGGTCGGCGTCGCCCAGTACGCGGCGCGCCATCCGGATCTCCGCGATCGCCGTGTCGGCGTAGGACTCGCGGGAGGCGCCGCGCAGCTCGGTGGCGGTGTAGGTGTTGAAGTCGCAGTAGCCGCAGCGGGTGACGCAGAACGGCACGTGCACGTAGAAGCCGAACGGGCGGCTGCCGAGACCGTCGAGGGCGCTGGGCGGCAGCGCCCCGTCGCGGGGGACCGGATCTCCGTCGGGCAGCGTCGAGGGCACGTCTCAAGTGTGCCGGGTCGCGGAGGGTGCCCGTGCCGGTGCTACTCCGGCCGGGTCCAGGACGCGGTGCGGAACTCCGCCCACACCGTCGTCGATCCGCCGTGCTGGATGACCCCCCATGCCTCGGCGAGCGCGTCGATGATGAGGATCCCCCGGCCGTGCTCGGCCTCGGTGTCGAGGCGTATGTGCGGCTTGCCGGCCATCGTGCCGTCGTTGGTGACCTCGGCGCGTACGACGGGCCCGGCGGCGGTGAGGCCGATCGTGATCTGGCCGCCGTCACCGCTGGGCGTGTGCATGATCGCGTTGGTGGCCAGCTCGCTCACACCGAGCGCGACCATGTCCAGCGCGGGATGCCGTGACCCGAGCGTCTCGCGTACGAAGCGGCGGCCGTTCGCGACCGACCGCTCGACGCCGGGAAGGGTGATGGTGTCGATCAGTGCGGAGTCCCCCTTGTCTTCCACCTCTCGCAGGGCGTTGTCACGGCGAGCCCCCGGCCCCGCCATAGCAGCGTCCAATGTTCCTCCCGATGAACGGCGAGCACGGCGTGTCTACCCCCGTGTGACGCAAAAACACGGAGGCTCGGTTCCGGCCTTACCCAGGATTGCCATGGTCCGGGCGCTAAAGGGGGGCTAATCAGGCTCTTTTCAGGAGGCCGGCGTCAGTCCCGCCGCGAGCTCGCGCCACTGCGCCCGGGGCAGAGAGACGTCGTCACCGGTCACGACCTGCAGGACGACGTGGTCGGCGCCCGCCTTCTGGTGCTCGGCCACACGCTCGCGGATCGCGGCCATGCCGCCCCAGGCGAATGTCGCGTCGACGAGCCGGTCGCTGCCGCCGTCGGCGAGGTCCTCCTCGCCGAAACCGAGCCGGAGCAGGTTGCCGGTGTAGTTCGGCAGGGTGAGGTAGAGCGCGAGATGAGCGCGCGCGGCGGCGCGGGCGAGCGCGGGATCCTCCTCGAGGACGACCTTGATCTCCGGGGCCAGCAGCGGCGCCGTACCTAGGATCTGACGGGCCTTCGCCGTGTGCTCGGCGGTGATGAGGTACGGGTGGGCGCCCGCGGCGCGGTCGCGGGAGAGCGCGAGCATGCGGGGGCCGAGAGCGGCGAGGACGCGGTCCTGCGGTCGCGACCCGGCCGCGTCGAGGCGGTCGAGGAACTCCACCATCGCGGAGTACGGCTTGCGGTAGTCCTTGATCAACTCGGCGTGGCTCGCGCCGAGGCCCAGCAGGAAGCGGTCCGGGTACTCGGCGGCGAGCGCCGCCTGCTCCGCGGCCACCTCGGCCGCGTCGTACTGCCAGATGTTGAGGATGCCGGTCGCGACGACGATTCGTGAGGTGGCGGCCACCAGCGCCGCCGCGTGGCGTACGCCGGGATTGGCACCGAGCCAGATCGCGCCGTACCCCAGCTCCTCCAGCTCCACCGCGGCCTCGCGGATCTCTCCCGCCGCGCCGGGGCTCTCGTCGTGCAGCCCGGAGTTCCAGATGCCGATCTGACCGAGGTTCATGTCCGCTCCCTGTGAGTCGACGCCTGCCGGCCGCGACCCGGCGGGGCGTCCGGCTATTTCTTGCCCTTCTCCGTGCCTCCGGAGGTGGACAGCGCGGCGACGAAGGCCTCCTGCGGGACGTCGACCCGCCCGATCGTCTTCATCCGCTTCTTGCCCTCCTTCTGCTTTTCCAGCAGCTTGCGCTTACGGGAGATGTCGCCGCCGTAGCACTTGGCGAGGACGTCCTTGCGGATGGCGCGGATGTTCTCGCGGGCGATGATCCGCGCGCCGACCGCGGCCTGGATCGGCACCTCGTACTGCTGGCGCGGGATGAGCTCCTTGAGCTTGGCCGTCATCATCAGGCCGTACTCGCGGGACTTGTCCTTGTGCACGATCTGGCTGAACGCGTCGACGGACTCGCCCTGGAGCAGGATGTCGACCTTGACCAGGTCGGACTCCTGCTCGCCGCTGGGCTCGTAGTCGAGCGAGGCGTAGCCACGGGTCTTGGACTTCAGCTGGTCGAAGAAGTCGAAGATGATCTCGGCGAGCGGCAGCGTGTAGCGGATCTCGACGCGGTCCGCCGACAGGTAGTCCATGCCGAGGAGCACGCCGCGGCGGCCCTGGCACAGCTCCATGATCGCCCCGATGTGGTCGCTCGGCGACAGGATCGTCGCCTTGACGATCGGCTCGTACACCATGCCGATCTTGCCTTCGGGGAACTCGCTCGGGTTGGTGACCTGGTGCTCCTCGCCGGTCTCCATGACGACGCGGTAGACCACGTTGGGCGCGGTGGAGATCAGCGACAGGTCGAACTCACGCTCGAGCCGCTCGCGCACGATCTCCATGTGCAGCAGGCCGAGGAAGCCGCAGCGGAACCCGAAGCCGAGCGCGAGCGAGGTCTCCGGCTCGTACACCAGTGCGGCGTCGTTGAGGCGCAGCTTGTCGAGGGCGTCGCGCAGCTCCGGATAGTCGTCGCCGTCGACCGGATAGAGGCCGGAGAAGACCATGGGCCGCGGGTGCCGGTATCCGGCGAGCGCCTCGGTCGCGCGGTTCGCCGAGCCCGTCACCGTGTCGCCGACGCGCGCCTGGCGCACGTCCTTGACCCCGGTGATGAGGTAGCCGACCTCACCGACGCCGAGCCCGTCCGTGGGCTTGGGCTCGGGCGAGATCACGCCCACCTCGAGGGTCTCGTGCGCGGCCCCGGTGGACATCATGAGGCTCTTCTCGCGCCGGGACAGATGCCCGTCGATCACCCGTACGTACGTCACGACGCCCCGGTAGGTGTCGTACACCGAGTCGAAGATCAACGCGCGGGCGGGCCCGTCGGGGTCTCCGGTCGGCGCGGGGACGGTCTTCACGATGTTGTCGAGGAGCTCCTCGACGCCCTCGCCGGTCTTGCCGGACACGCGCAGGACCTCGCCGGGCTCGATGCCGATGATCCCGGCGATCTCCTCGGCGTACTTGTCCGGCTGCGCGGCCGGCAGGTCGATCTTGTTGAGGACCGGGATGATGTGCAGGTCCGCCTCGAGCGCGAGGTAGAGGTTGGCGAGCGTCTGCGCCTCGATGCCCTGGGCGGCGTCCACGAGCAGGACCGCGCCTTCACACGCCTCCAGCGACCGGGAGACCTCGTAGGAGAAGTCGACGTGGCCGGGGGTGTCGATCAGGTTGAGGACGTTGTCTCTCCACGGCAGGCGCACGGCCTGGCTCTTGATGGTGATGCCGCGCTCGCGCTCGATGTCCATGCGGTCGAGATACTGGGCACGCATCTGACGCCCCTCGACCACGCCGGTGAGCTGCAGCATGCGGTCGGCGAGCGTCGACTTGCCGTGATCGATGTGCGCGATGATGCAGAAGTTGCGGATCACCGCGGGATCGGTGTGGTTCGGTACGGACGGCACCGGAGTCCTCGTGGAGTGGTGGAACTAGCGTTATCCATCGTCCCATGCCGGACGGCATGCTCGGTTCCCCGTGCCCCTGCGTGACGCCGCCGTCTTCGTCGCCCTCACGGTTCGGTTTGGGCGTTGGTCAGGGGCTTGGTAGGCTGTCCCACTGCGTGTGGGCGCGTTAGGTCCCGCGCCCCATCCCATCGACTTAACACCTGAGGCTTCCTTCGTGGCGAACATCAAGTCCCAGATCAAGCGGAACAACCAGAACGAGAAGGCTCGCCTGCGGAACAAGGCGGTCAAGTCGGAGCTGAAGACCGAGATCCGCAAGTTCCGTGAGGCCGCCGACTCCGGCGACGCCGAGGCGACCAACACGCAGCTGCGCGTCGCGCTGCGCAAGCTCGACAAGGCCGCGAGCAAGGGCGTCATCCACAAGAACCAGGCTGCCAACCGCAAGTCGGCGATCGCCAAGCGCGCCGCCGAGCTGCAGTCCAAGTAGGTTCTTCGAACGTTACGACGCCGTGCCCCTCACGTGGGCACGGCGTTGTCGTGCTGTCCTGGCTCGCTCAGGTGGTGAGGCTTTCCTCCAGCTCCGCCCAGGTCCGTACGTGCCGGACCCAGCCCGGCGCCGGAGCGGTCTGCGGCCCGAACAAATAAAGGTGGGGCACCAGCCCCCGCAGCGCGACGTGCACGTCGAGACGGTCGTCGACCATGTGCGTGATGCCGAGCTCCGCGCAGTGGCCGGCCTTGTCGGCCCGCTTCCGGCAGAAGCGGACGTTGCCGGGCGCGATCCCGGTACGCCGGTGGAAGTCGTTCCGGTCGAGCCACCGCAGCGTCCGGTCCTGGATGCGTTGACCGCATTTGGAGATCACCCAGACCTTCCCGCCGAAGCGCTCGACCAGGCCGGGCAGGACGTCGAACATGCCGTCCGTCGCCGGTGAGCGCATCGCCTCCTCGGCGTCACCGCTGAGGAAGACCGTGTCCTCCTCCCCTGATACCGCCGCGCCGCCGTGGATCACCCGGCCGAAGTCGACTCCGAGGCGCGGTTCTGTCTTCGTGTTCATGCCACCAGCGTGAGGCATGCGTCTCAAGGGAGGAAACGGGTTTTACCGCGGTCGAGCAACCGGGCCCTTTCTCGTCGGAACCAGCGCCGCACACCTTCGAACCGACGCACGCGCGTGGCTCGTTCGTCGCACCCACCCGCTCACGCGCCACGAACGTACGCCACCCCTGACGACCTGCTCGACGCGGCCGGCAAGGATTCGCGTGTACCCCTTGCCCCAGTTCGTGAGGGACGCTTCTGGCGCGCCAAGCGCCGCGCCGCTTGGCTCAACGTGAGCCGCGAGGATCCGGCCGACCGCCTTCCAAGGCGTACGCCGCGTCGGCACCCGCGCCCTTGACCTGGGCATCAGTCTCCGCGACCACCTGAAGCCACCCCCGCAGCGGTCCAGCCACGCAAGTGCCCGCGTACCCGGTCGACCTTCCACGGAGGCATGAGCTCCTTGGCCAACCCAGCACCACGCGGGCGGACACCGCCAGGCTCAGCGTGCGCCGCGCGCCGCCACGATCCGGCCGACCGCCTTTTCCAAGGCATACGCCGCGTCCGCGCCCGCACCCTTGACCTGGGCATCGGTCTCAGCGACCACCTGAACCGCCTCCGCCACACCCTCCGGCGTCCAGCCACGCAACTGCCCGCGTACCCGGTCGACCTTCCACGGAGGCATGCCCAGCTCCTTGGCCAGCCCCGCGCCGCGAAGGCCGCGAGGGGCGCCGCCGACCTTGGCGAGAGAGCGGACGCCCTGGGCGAGGGCACTGGTGATCAGGACCGGGGCGACGCCCGTGGCGAGGGCCCAGCGGAGCTGTTCGAGGGCGTCGGCCAGTTTGCCCTCGACCGCCCGGTCGGCGACGTTGAAGCCGCTGACCTCGGCGCGTCCCCGGTGGTATCGCGCGACGGCGGCGTCGCCGACCTTGCCGCCGGTGTCGGCGACGAGCTGGCTGCACGCGCTGGCGAGCTCGCGCAGGTCGTTGCCGACCGCGTCGAGCAGGGTACGTGCGGCGTCCTCACCGATGCTGCCACCGGCCCGGCGTACCTCGGCCCGTACGAACGCGACCCGCTCCCCCGGCCGGGTGATCTTCTGGCAGGTGACCTTGCGGGCGCCCGCCTTGGTGAGGGCGTCGACCAGCGCCTTGCCCTTGGCGCCGCCCGCGTGCACGACGACGAGGTCGATGTCGTCGGCCGGGTTCGCGGCGTACCGTCCGATCTCGGCGATCAGGTCTTTGCCGAAGTCCT
>Ga0247774_1001533_pt1 | contig 11610 bp, 6 predicted proteins | sample UWRJL001104B6_FD_179933 | JGI IMG/M metagenome (GOLD analysis project Ga0247774, IMG submission 179933) | Plant litter microbial communities from Arlington Agricultural Research Station in Wisconsin, United States - UWRJ-L001-104B-6 | ecosystem: Environmental > Terrestrial > Plant litter >... | reverse complement strand
CTCGAGACTTTTCTCCGGTGAATTCTCTTTCGCCCGGGCTTGCAATTAATACAGTCTCACCTGCTCCAGTATCTCACAGACTCACTACAAGTATTTCTTCGCCATACTTGACCATCCCACCGTATCTGCCTCTTTCTCCCAAGTCGGCTGCCTTCTCTCCTTCATTTGTGGCCAGATCACACACATCTGAAGATCTCAGTCGACCCACCTGGCTGGCGAAACAACCTTCCCTTCTCTCAATTTCCGAGGTTCCCTCCCCGAGTCAGCCGGCCGAGTCCCCGGCCGACCTCGACACGCCTTCTCAGGGTCAATTTTCACTACCATCTATCGGCCACGCGCATAGGACAGAGGATCATACGGGCCAGTTTCGACGGAGCCTCACGGAAGAGAGCCGTTCAGACCAGCATCGACAAACCTTCCCTACTGACGACGTGCTCGTCAGGCCTCTCGCCACTGACGGAAGTCGTCGGGCTTTCGACCTCGATATCGACTTTAGCGAGGTGCCAATGGAAGGACTACGAGATGAAGCAGTAGAGGGGCTTCGGACGCAACACGTACGTGGATCTGCCCGTGGAAATTCCTTACCTCTTTCCTACTTCCTACCAGAGTTGAGAACCCACCCAGTGCACCTGCCGTGGCACGGCCAGCATCTCGGGCGATTCTATAAATTACCGCTTCTTCATCCCTTTCCTCTTTCGGGTACTGACTCTCTTCTCTTCAGTGTGTGTGGGTCCAATGCCGCGAGATTCAGAACAAGCTGGAGTCAGTTTGCGTCCGGCTTCACCAGGCGCCTGGTATCAGCCCACATGTCCTCAATGAGATGAACAATGACATTCAGCAGGTTGGCCAGTTGGTGAACCAAGCTGTCATGGCAATTGTCAACCAATGGGCCGAACTGAAATTCGATGCCGGCCAGCTCAAGAATACAATTTCCAACTGGAACCATGCTGAACGTGCTCACAAAATGAATGAGCTCGAGAGGGAGCGTGACAGCCTTTGCTCCAGGGTGGCCCAGCTTGAGAATCTGATCAAGGAGATCCAGGGAGATTCGGAAGCTGAGAAGGAGACGCTTGGCCGTGTCAACCTTGAGCTCAGAGGGCGCAACACCGGCTACAAAGAGAGGCTCGAGAATTTGCAGGATGAGGCCAAGAAGCTCATGAACGAGTTCAAGAAGGTAGCTGGTGTCATGAGTGACAGAGATCTCTTTGAAAATGCGAAGAGCGAGCTCTTCCAGGTACGTTTACAGCGGCTGTGAAGTCTCTCTTTGTTCTTTTGTTCCTCTCCAATTTCTCACTGGTATTTACAGAAGATCTGCGGTCAGATCTCAAACAAAGAGTCACTCTTCTCGCTTCTGGACTCAGTTCGCACCCCTCCTCCCAACAATGACTATCATCTCTTAGAGGACTCCTACAAGGCCTGGAAGACCAAGGAAATCCTTGAAAAGCAGAAGAATGAGCATAGCAAACAGGAATATATCGGATCTGAGGGCCAAAGTGAGATATCGGAGGCCGACTACCCTCCCTCCACGGCAATTGTACCCGTTGAAGAGCCGACCAAAAGCAATGCCAACATAGGTGCTTTGATTCGTGCTCAGGCAACGCCTTCTGCCGTGCCCAGTGGCGACCCTCTTCCCTCGGCTCCCTATGGACGTACCGGTGGTCCCGGTGGTCCTGGAGGCCCACCCGGTTCAGGCGCGGGTTCTTCCGGTCCCAGAGCAGTCAATATCCTCGGTGGCTACCATAGCTCCAACAGCGCCAACGACCTGAGCACTCCTACTCGATCAGGCCCAGGAGGCCTAGGAGGCCGAGAAGATTCCGGAGGTCTTGGTGGTCATGGTTTTGGAAGCCGCGGATGGCCCACTTATGAAAGGAGTGACCCGTATGGAGGCAATCAGACTTCTGGTATTTCACATCCTCACCAGCGCGATAGTGGCCAGACCCGACCAGTCGGCATTGCCCCAAATACGGCTCAAGTCGGACAAAGCATCAGCCAAGGGAATAATGGGCCTCCCACACGGCGTTCGGCTAGTGCGTTCCATCTTGAAGGCACACCCAGCCACGTTCCCATGGCGGTGCCTCCTTCTCCGTATCCGCCGGGCACGCGTGGCCCTCGACGCCCTTCTTCGGTGCACCCTGGGCGGCAGGCTCAGTTCCGCGTCGACGCCGATGAGTTTCGTCCCATGCCAAGAGATCACCGAATGGTGCTATACGGCACCGGCTCCCACGGCAGACACGTAGGTCCCCAGCAGTTCGGTCAAGGCCGCGAGTGTGGAAGCAACCCCGCCGCCATGGGCAACTGGTACGGCCCTAACACGCAGGGTGATAACAACAACGTGCAAGTATACAGGAGGCCCCCGTCCCGGATGCTCGCTCATGGCCCTGCACGCTTCGGCCCGTTTGGTGAAAACAACCGCGACACCGGCAACCCGCAGATGCCCACCAGCCATGGGGCCGTCATTCCGAATGTGGAACCTGCCTACCAAACCTTTATCCAAGATGTTCACGGCTTGTTCCCGGAACTGTACGGCCAGATTGGAGGCTGGGTGAGAAGCCACTGCCCCTTCATCGACAATCGCCAGATGCTCTTGATCAAGTCAAGCAAGACATACAAGTTTCTTTTGGGCTGCTATACCCCTATGTCGGCGCCCCAAGCGGGTTCCTACGTTGATATCCACCTCAAAGAGGCCGTCTTCCGCCCTTGTCTCTTGTCGCGTCTTCTTATCGGCTACTTCACTCGCAATCTTTGGAACGTGTCGTCTGGCTGGATCGGGTACAACCGGCAGACCGATACTGCTCTGGGGAGCGTCGACCATGAGATGAGCCGTTTGCGTAAGTGTCTTTGCCAAAGCCTTGCCTGTTTTTCTGATGATATGGACTCTCTAACCATGCCCGTAGACATGATGTCAGGATTCCAGCAACAGCAAGTCATCAATCGCCGTGCCGATGTTGTGGCGAGCATAACAGACGCCCCTGACTACGAAGACTTCCGAGGCAACCGGCTCGCATATTTCACTGGTGAACTGGAAAATATGCTTAAGCCGCTCGCCAGCCATCCTTCTCAGGCTGCCCACCTCAACGCCGACACGCGATTTGTCGTGAATCAAGCCTGGGAAATCAGCCGTCTCATTGCCACCAGCCGGGTACAATGGGGCTTCCGTTGGCCTCATACTGGAGAGCGATTCTCTCCCGCAACCATGAACTCGGTGTATCCTCAGAAGGATGCACAGGAGCTATTCGGGCAACACTGGCGAGTGAGCCTCGTTATTTCGCCCATCATCACCATAACGCAGGACACTGGCAATCGCGCAACTAGCGTCCACGAGCTGCACGTGTCAGATGTCGTCTGCATGCAGTGAGTGCAGTAAGGAGCACTACGTCAACGATAGGGTGTTACGATTCGATCCTTGCCGTTATGGCCCACATGGTTGGAGTAAGAGACTACTATATCATCACGGTTCACTGAATATCAAAGGGCTTTATGGCACGCGGTCGTTCTTGACTCAGATATCCATACCCTCTTTTGGTCTTTGGTATCTGGTGCATTTGGTTTGTCCATTTTCTTTTCAATCGACACTTTCCGGACACATCAGGAGTCTCTGATTCGATCTCACCATATTTGGTCGAGATCAAAAATTTCCCACCACTACTGAGATTTGTACGGTTTTCTATTTTCCATCACAAACAGATGATCAGGCTTTCAGGAGGAGATGAGAAGAGGCAAATCGACCATTGCCGAACCAGTCATATTTACCAACACTAGCATTCTGGGGGGACGAGAAGGGTGCCTACCTGCTTGGTCTTTGTAGCTGAGTAGTATCCTATAAAGCAATTTTTTTTAGAAAATTACAATAATGAACACCCCCTCCCCCCCGGGAGGGGAACCGGGGTAGTTGGCCTGGTGATGCAGCGAGTTCTCAGGATAGATCCGGCAAGAATCCTTTAAAGTTTCGCAGTTCCTTTGTCTTTCCATATCTGTAGCTCCTGGGTAAACAGAGGCAGGCATCCGGACAGCCAATAGATGCACCCTCAAGTAATCATCGGGCGAGAGGATGGGCAATTACGGAGGCCCTCCTGACCGACGTGTTTAATGTTGACACGACACACAGATCGAATGGTGACCAACTCGGGCGAAGATCATTCCAGGCCAATGGGACGTGTTATTCCGGATGATATACCTTGCCTTAAAGCCTTAGTCTCCTTTGAGTACAATACACTGTTGTTCACCCTCATCTTTGCGAAGGAAACTTTATTGAGGCATGATGATATCTTCGAGCGTGAGCTTCTACCCACTGTCTCGGGGGATGCTGACATCATGTTTCAACATCTCCCGGGGTTGAGCATAGTTGGAGGCACGATTTCTTGCTTGGGTCGGAACCGGCTGCCCGAAACCGCGAAGAGCCCTATTTATTTCGCGTCGAAATGCTGCGGTTAGACAAATAGATGCCTTTGAACCACTTGACTGGACTGGTGTCCTTCTCATCAACTGTGTGACACTGAAAACAGGCTCATAAAATACACTGGTCACCGAAGGCTTTCCGGAAACCTTTCCGATCTACCCGTGCAAAGACGCCATTTGAGCCTAATGGAAGCTCATTATCGGGCAAAGGGTCGTTTTTCTTTCTTTCGGTGGGGCCGTAGCAAGACGATTCGTTGACAGCCCAAAGGAGCAGCTGACACCAACGAGGTTGCTTCATCGAGCTATGGTGTTACAGCGTGCCTCCCTGCAGTTGCGGGCCTGCCTTTTATTGCTGGGACGGTGGGCATGTGGGAAGGTTTAGCTCAGGTGCAGCTCTCTGCCACATGGTCGACTTCTAAAGATTCACTCGTCCGAATTGATACAAACTTTTCTTTTTCTTCTTATGAAGTTTCTTCTTCGCCAGTTTTGTGTGCGTGTGGTTCTTCCTGCAGGCATCGATACCTACTCGCTCTTTCTCGCGTCACTTGTACGTGGATACACACTACTGCAGAACGCAATAGTCTGCCCGCAGTACGTTCAGCTCCGGCTTGCAAGCTACAGCTCACCGGCCATCTTTTTCAGGGATCGGTCACGGCGATATTTCTACGGGTCGACCTCCTCCTAACTAGGCCTTATCATTCCGTGGTAAGCAAACGGGTGGCTAAATCGAGAGAGAAAAGAAGTGAGTTGCGTGGTTGGCATGCAAAATACCTCAATACCTCCTCCCTTTTTCTGGCTCTATATTTTCTCCAAATTTTTGTTTACGAGCTCGTTGGGCCGCAGGATCTTGTCCATGCTTCAGGTCAATGCAGACGGATTCAATGCATTAACGCTATATTCCCACCAGACCCGAACCCTGCAAGTGAGCGGCGGAAAAAGGCTCAACACGGTCCTGTCCAATTGACTGGATAATTTACAAAGGCTTCTGCTTACCTCACAACCCCGACACTTGGAACGCCGACTTTCTCTGGTCCTCACTCTTCATGATCTCGCGGAAAACTTGCCATTCTTATTCGACAAGGCAAAACGGCCTGAATAGCACGAGAAGCAACCATGTTCGGAGGTCGAAGATTCTCCATCAACCGCCATACTGGCGAGCCCAAGCCGCTGGTTCGGCGCTTCAGTATTGGCGAGCCTTCTGCCCAAGGTAAGTTCATCTCCAAGATCAGCGACAAATTTGCCCCAATGGAAGGAGGCCAATGTCGAGCTTGCCGCAAGTTGCCTCACGGCCCTTGCATTCGAAATGAGCCACAACTTTGCGAGGTTAGCATGGAAGCCAAGGAACGAAAATATCGAGGTCTCATTGCCACTGAAGCCACACATCTACCCCGCCCCCGCACTTGACTGTCATCAGCATGGTGGTTCAACGCGGACGGGGACAGCAAAGCCACAGAAGATGGGAGACGGAATGCATTAGAAGCCGGCCAAGCGAAGCACGGAGAAATTGACTGACTAACACGGAACGTAGAAATCCAGTCCAAGGTCCATCGCCAGTTCCGCCAGGCCCATGAGGGTCATATGCCTCACGCCGGGCTCGATGCTAGTCGCTCCTCGACTGGTGTGATCTGGTGCACTGAGAGGGCCAGCGAGTATGGCTTCCTCGAAGAGCCCGAAGAGTGGGCCAACCTGGGCCAAGGCGCTCCCGAGGTTGAGGATGAAATTGAGGGGTGTTTCGCGCGACCGAAGACGATTGATGTGACGGTGAGCGCTCGAGAATACGCTCCCACAGCCGGCATCAAGCCCCTGCGAGAGGCTGTTGCCCACCTCTACAACGAGATGCATCGCAAGGATAAGGAAAGCCTGTACACGTGGGAGAATGTTGCTATTGTGCCCGGTGGCCGAGCTGGTCTCATTCGCATTGCTGCCGTCTTGGGCAATGCTTACCTTTCCTTCTTCCTGCCCGACTACACTGCTTACAACGAGATGCTGTCCCTTTTCAAAAACGTAAGATTGAACCCCGAGTTCCCCAACCAGGCCTCCCTCGAACCATTCGCTCACCTGGTCTAGTTTGCCGCCATCCCAGTCCCTCTGGACGAAGAAGAGGGCTACGATATCAAGGCCGACACCATTGCTCGCGAAATCGCCCGCGGCTCCTCGGTCATTCTCACATCAAACCCCCGGAATCCCACCGGGCGAGTTGTGAAGAATCCCGAGTTGGCTGAGATCATGGACCTCTGCAGAGACCGCGCCACCTTTATTAGCGACGAGTTCTACTCAGGCTATAACTACACGAGCGGGTGCGATGGAACCACTATTTCCGCCGCCGAAAATGTGGAGGATGTTGACGAAGATGATGTCCTTATTTTGGATGGGCTCACGAAGCGGTTTCGTCTACCCGGATGGAGAATTGCTTGGATCCTCGGCCCCAAGGGTGAGTTCTCAATACCTAGCCGCACCTGAAAGGATGGGACGGCCGCCGGCTAACTTATCTGCAGAGTACATCAAAGCGTACGTCTAGGGTCTGCCTTCTTGGTGTGGTTTGAATGCTAACAAGCAGGCAATAGCCTTGGCTCCAACGGTAGCTACTTGGGTAAGTGGGCCAGATACAGATACGTGCTCAATGCTTCGGCCATCTAACTCCAATTCTTCCCAGACGGCGGCGCTGCCCATTGTCTACAAGAAGCTGCAATTCCAATGCTTGAGCCCGACCTGGTCAAGAATGAGATGATGTGCTTGCAGAAGCACTTTAGGGACAAGCGTGACTATGTCATTGGTCGACTCCGAAAGATTGGCTTCGAGATCAAATTCGTTCCCGACTCGACCTTCTACCTGTGCGTTAAGACTCGTGCTTTCTAAAAACTCGCGTGGGTGGCGTTTATTATACTAACGTGGTATGCTCTCAGATGGCTCCAACTCGAGGGGCTTCCCGGACCGATTGCGGACGGTCTCAACTTCTTCCAGGCCTGTCTAGAGGAGAAGGTGATCGTCGTGCCGGGCATCTTCTTTGACTTGAACCCGTCTCGCCGCCGCGACTTGTTTGACAGTCCGTGCCACCATTTCGTGCGCCTCTCGTACGGACCAAAGATGGAGGTGCTAAAGATGGGGTGTGACAGGATCGAGAAGGTGGTGGAGAAGTGAGTGCCTCCCCTTTTCTTCCTTCTCTGGCTATCTTGTTTTTCAATTGGTGTGGACTGCTAACGATGAACCAACAGGTACAGGAAGTCCCTCTCGTGAGAAGAAAGCTGCCTTGATGAGAAACACGACGAAAGTACCGTGGAAATATGAAATGTGTTGTGCCCATCCTTGAATCACTGGTATACGAACGTGCAAGCAAGCGAGGACTTGGACGGTAGAATATGAATGTGTTGTAGGTATTCAGGACTAGCAAACCATCGTAGAGAGTTGTTATGGACTATTCTCAGCCAAGAACATGGAGCCTCATGGGCATTTAGAACGCTTTGTAGATGCAGATAGCTTTGTGCGCACAAGCACAGCGGCCACTAACAGTAACACAGAGCATAGCATCACTCGTAATCTATTTTCACACAACTCAAGCTCCCGGCCCAGCAACTTTGCCCGGCAGCACCCATTTGCGACCACAAACTAATACCCTTGAAATCCCAGGATCTCCACACAACTATTGGCATTTTACTTGCTTACCTGTGTGGTGCAATGGTTGCGCATCCCCAATCCTGGCCGTGCCCATAGGAGAAGTATTTTACCTTGCTTGAATTTGGTTTGGCTCTCTTAAGAGTCTTCTGTGACCTCTTTGGCTACTGCTGGTTGTATCATCGTGGCTTCGGCTGATGCGGCTCGCAACGTTGGAGCAGGCTTGGGGTTTGAGCACCTCCATAAGAATTTCCCTTTTTACAGAGACGAGGGAGGAAAGAAGGACTTTGGGTTCGAGACATGCTAGTGGTGGCTTTCCCGCCAAATTTTTTTTAATCCCACTGGAGGTCCCTACATACCCTCCAGATAGCATCACTATAAGCTTTATCTGTCACTTCGTTGGCGTAGACCTAATTCATCCTCTCGCTTGTCAAATCAGACTTTCTCGATAACCCTGAGGGAGCCCCGTGGAAATGCCTGCAAACTATTAGGGTTCAGTTGGAGCCTGAGAGGGAGCCTAGTCGCACCCCGTCGCCAGACTCGGGGTATAAAGTTCTGCCCATCCCGCCGGTCATAACCAGATAACCTTTGAACTCTCTTGATTTCAAGTTTGATCGGGGCGAAGTAGCCGTCACCAACTTCCGGTGATTCGCCGAGATCCGTTAAGCCATCACAACGGCCCGGGCAGAATATCACGGCCACACTCGGTGTATTTCCCAAACTCCCTGCAAAGACCGAAACTTTATAGTTTTCAAGGCTTTCATTGTGAGGGGGCAAGAAGACAGTCGGATCGAACAGAAGTCGCCTCGTCTTCTAATAAGATCTGAGCGCGATGGCGAGTTAACCGCGAGCAGAGCTCCATTCAATTCAGGGAGGACTTTTCTGCCTATTGTGGCTTGGCAATCCGAGGCCGAATAGATCAACGCATGCTACAATATTGTGGAGATTGTCATGTGGTTCGTGGGCGATTTCTTTCGACCTTTGAATGCGGCGGTTTTTCAAGATGGTCGCGTTCCTGATCGATGACAAACCTCAAAAATCGGGCTGAGCAACTTTTGGTGGGACATGAGCCATGGCCACTCCGCTGGGCTGGGCAGCACAGCCATGTATTTTTCTACACTTTCGTTAGCCAATCAAATCACCGCTAGTCGTTACACCTCCTCACCTGCCTCGCCGTTTCACAAGGTTCTGTTCTTGCTCCATAGCCTAATAAGTACCAAAGACAGGTGCTACTCGACATTTTATCGAGATTTAGCCCGCCGAGATTCGGTCCATTTCCATTATCACCTTGATGTGGCGATGGCGACAAGGTTGACACTCTCTGCCATCTGATCCACATAGTGAGCCCTCACATGCCTAAGCTAAGTATCATGAGGAGCTCCAAAGGATCTCTAGAGGGGCGACCTCTCAACCTTCATCACCTACTTAAAAGGCCGAGAGCTGCGTCTGGGATTGTCCAAATGCCTCTACACCAACAGCTTCCCTGAACAAAGCAACACAAGCAGCAATCCTAGAACAGTGCTTTGAAGTTTGCGCACTATACATTTGTCTCTACTAGCTATCCACCACCCGCTTTGTCAGTCACACAAACAGGTAGCACCAACCTGATATCCCCGCTTTCAAAATGGCAACATTCACATGCACTTCTTCGTTGAACCCGGCGGAGCAGTTTACAACTGGTTTCCTGCCGCGAAGCTACAGGGGCCAGTCACGCTTGACTGTAAATAGTACACCATTGTCGAGCAACCATCTCTTTGCCTTTGCTCCTCTCCCGGCCAGATCGCCGAGTCAATCTTCCAGGTCTTCAGTCGGCACCACCAGCACCGCCGACACAGCCATTACTACAGCTAGCATGGGTAGTAGCGAGGAGGCCAAGAATAACGGTGGGAAGAAGGAGAGTCTTCGTAGCCGCATGAAGAATCCATTCTCGAAGAAGCGCCATAGTCAATCTGAGGACTCACGGACACAGCAAGATGGTGGTGCTGCTCAATGTACGTCACCGAAACCGGCCGGTCCATTGCGCGTTCTTTCTAACGAAGAGACAGACAGCGAGCCCCCTCCGAGCTACGACTCCATTGCCAACACAGGCGCCTCGGTGCCAAGCTCGTCTAACACGTCGCCCCAAGCGCGCCGCGGCATTTGGGCGAGCTCGAGAGCCTCGCGCGGTACCAGGCAAACCCGGGTGTCGGATGACGATGAGTATGCGTTCCTGGCTCGATTCGATACTGTCTTCGTCGTGGATGATTCTGGATCCATGAGGTTTGGATCGAGCTGGGACGAGGCCAAGACTGTCCTCAGCGAAATTGCGAAGGTCTGCGCCAAGTACGATGACGACGGTCTTGACATCTACTTTCTCAACCACAAGTCCGGGGCTATTGCGCCAACGAACAAGGGACATGGCGGCTATTACGGCATTAACACTGCCGCCGGAGTCGAGGACATCTTCAACCAAGTTCGGCCAGACGGTCTTACTCCTACCGGGGAGGCTCTGTATGGCATCATGCTCCCTTACTTGGCGGCATACGAGAAGGCGGCCGCTACGGGCCAGCAGACAAGCATGCGCCCAGTTAACATTATCGTCATTACCGATGGGGCGCCCACAGACGATTTGCCAGAAAACATCAGGACTCTAGCCAGAAGGCTTGACCGGCTTTACGCACCGCCCTCCCAGGTGGGAATCCAGTTTTTCCAGGTCGGCAACGATAGAAGAGCGACCAGGGCTCTGAAAGAACTCGACGACGACTTGAAGGGCAACAAGGATGACAAGGAAGAGGATAAAGTGCGCGACATGGTTGACACAGTCACGTGGGACAACCGAGATGCTAAGGTGCTCATGCCCGAGACCGTCCTTAAGACCGTCCTGGGCGCTGTCCACCGGAAGCTGGATAACAAGAACCAGGCCAGCAGGCGATAAGACATTTAGATACCTCTTTTCCCATTGGGCCAGGCGTTTTTGAGCATGATAGAGGGCTTCCTAAACGGCGGCACAAAAATGTGGCCACAGTGCCACATCTGGTGGCGTTCCGGAATTTTTAGGCGGTCTAAGTAGGACAGGCGGTCAATTTAATTTGAGCACTAGACAAATAAAATGTTTAACCCGGCCAAGATATAATTACAGAGAGCAGGATGAGCGAGGAAGTCTCTGTCCCGTGAAAAACATGAAGTCGCAAAATGGCTTTCGAATACTCTTAGACTCTTTCTGGTTGGGAGTAGGATCAAGTTTGTGCCAAGAACCTGAATGTGGGAGAAGTTCCACGTCGGGCGCAGTCTGCTTACGGTACGCAATGCGAAATGAACCGAAGATTCCCCAGAAGTTAACCAACTCAAACTGATGAGGCAAGCATTCTTACATAACCTGCCTCATCTAACACAGAGCACGTGATGTGTTGCTCGGGACTGGAAGGGACGGACCAGACCGAATTTCCCGGTGATGCTCCGATGGCCAGAGGGGGCCGGGCGGCCCTCGCTTAGCTAAGCCGGGAGACCTGATGCCGCGAGCTGCACTTCCGCAATCCGATTGCCTGCAGGTCTCCAACAGGAGGAGACACCCCGGCAACTGCCTTGTCGCCCATAGCCTTGTACCAGGTACACTCGCCCCACCTCCAT
>Ga0247774_1001532_pt1 | contig 11612 bp, 14 predicted proteins | sample UWRJL001104B6_FD_179933 | JGI IMG/M metagenome (GOLD analysis project Ga0247774, IMG submission 179933) | Plant litter microbial communities from Arlington Agricultural Research Station in Wisconsin, United States - UWRJ-L001-104B-6 | ecosystem: Environmental > Terrestrial > Plant litter >... | reverse complement strand
GTCCGCAACTCTCTTCCCCCCTTCGAGCGCCTCCCGGCCCGCCTCATCGTTGGCGAGGATCCACTTGCCCACCTTCCGATGCGGCACCCCCCGCCCCGCGCACCACTCGTAGAGCAACCGCCGTCCCCGTACGCACAGCCGGGCCTTGAGCGAGGAGGTGCCGTAGTAGATGCCCGCGTGGACCACCTCGCTGTTGCGCGACGACGTCTCGGTCCCGAGTTGGCCGTGCCGTTCAAGCAGGAGCGTGGGGCCCCGCGGAGCGAGAGCCCGGGCGGCTGCGAGGCCGATGACGCCCCCGCCAATGACCTAGACCCCCCAAAGAAGAAAAATCCCGTTAATTCAAACGTGACCCAGCTACCGCATTGTGTGGGAGGGGATCATTCTCCACAGCCTTGCGCCCTTATCGAGCAGCGAGGCGGCGTGGCGTGCTCTCCCCGGCCGGGGACCGTCCGAGTCGGTCATCCGGAAAACTTACCGCATGGGCAAAATCCGCTGGACGTCTGGCAGAGGACGAGAAGGCTGCTGCTACGAGCAGGGCTAGCGAGGCTCGGCGTACAAGGACCGGGCGCCTCGGCATTTTATTGGTGGTGGCAGAGTATATTTTGTAATGGGGGGTAGGACAGTGTGTGTTGCACGGCAAATGACGTTCGCCAAGCCAAGTTCGCTGCAGGTCCTTAGCGGGGCCAAGTGACGATAGAAGGAAACGGGCTATCATTAGTACAGGCGTAGGATTGAGGTGTACAATTTTTAACATCAGATCTAGCTCGTTTTTTCTTTCGAGATCTTCAGGTAAAAGAGAGCGCCTCACACAATATAATTACTGATTGACTGATTGGGCTCCTCGATATAATTACAGGATAATAACCTGGCAACTTAGCCATTCTCAAAGCATTCACCGAGTGTACCGCCAACTCCGATCCACCCTTCTATCAATATTGACCTTCCTACATGACCAGCTGATTCCAAACGAGATCAGAACAGTCAAAGAAGCTGCTACAGCCTAACGCCCCCAAAAGATTGCGGATCAAAAAGAGTCGATTCTGATAAGTAGGAATAGCAACCGGCATGTTACCACCATTAGCCTTGAATGGCGGAACAATCAAGGGACGAACATATGTGAAACCATCCTCGCATGATACATTCCAAGGAGTGGAACTACTTAGAGACCGAAGCATCGGATGGGACAGGTGTCGTTACTCGCTCGGCAGAGGTGGCTTGCATCAACTGAGAATGCTGCGACGGTTCATGGGTAATGGACGCAGCTGAGCTTGGCTCGGAGAGTAACTTCTCTGTGTAGCGGGTTAGCCTTCCCCATCCTTCTATTGTCCCAGCTGTTTGTTTCTTCTTCCCGCTTGCTCTTCTTCTATCATTTTGGGCACATACCGAGTTCCTTTATACGATGACGGAGCATCTGGTTCTCTCGTACCAGCATCGAAGTCTCCGCCTGATAAAAGGCACTCTCGTCACGGCCGGTTGGCACGCCATCACCGAGCTCTCCGCTTATAGATGTCGAACGAAGGCGGGGTGAGGCTCCTCGGCTTGGTGTCCGCGATCCACGGTTGCCGAGATCGGTCCGGGCCATGTCGAAAGAGCTTCGTGGGTGCGCGTGCCTTGGCGAGTGCGCAAACGCGTTGGCATGACTCTGGCCAGGAAAGGCAGACTGAGGAGCTGAACCAGGCTGCGAAGAAACGGCGCTTTCCTCGACGGGAAGCCCGTGGGCAGCTTGCAGCTGCATGAGCTGAAGCTGCTGCTGGCGGATTGTTTGAAGCAGTCGATTCTACTCGGAATTACACCGTGTTAGTCTGTCGAGCAGAACCTTCCGGTTTGGTATGCACGTACCACCTGGGCTTCTTGCTCAGCTTCCAGCTCCTGATGGAGTTCTCCTAGACTGGGTGCCCTGTGGTGGTGGAGGTCCCGTGGCAGCATCATGGGTGAGCTCGACATGAGCTGCGGGCTAGACGTTGTGTATCCGTTCGATGTCTGCGAGACCTGATCGTTGACCATTTCACCCGGAGCCGGAATCGTGGGGTCGTTGAGGTGAAGGTTCATTATGACGACTGATCGCCTACGGCCTGGTGTGGTAGAGGTCGATTCTCGACGAACTCGAGGGGCCGAGGACCCGCTGGTGGGACCTGATGCGGTAGACAGTTAGAAGCAGGTATGCAAACGAGGAGACATGACTTCACCGAGAGGCACGAAAGGTATCTCACTTCTCGTTGATTCGTATTGGAGGCCAGCGTTCAAAGTTGCGGCCGCCTGGAGGGATGTGGTCGTGTGCCTCGGCGAGTCGTTGGGTGGCGACTCAGTCGGCGCGACGCAGTCAGTTGGCTCGGCCATGTTAGAGGACGAAATGGCTCTCGAAAGAGACGATGGTGATGGAGATGGAGGTAGAGAGTTCAGGTCTGGGGCCATGGTGGACTTTAGGCAAAGGGCAAGTAGCTCCTAGGGTGTGGGAAGCTTTCTCTTTTTGTTTAATCGGTTTGCCTGGACTTGGTGACAATCGCCGTTTGGCCAGTTTGGTGGGATGACAAGACAATGTGGTTTATGGTGGGGCGAATAAAATGCTATGCCTAACTACCCCGCTATGCAACCGACCAAAGAAGGGCCAGGCGCCAACTTTACCAGTAGTGCAGTACACAGCAGCGCAAGCTTGTGGTATTTTCTTTCAGTTCCTCTGTTGCTGTGGCCGATCCAGGGGGCAACAAGTTGAAGCTCGGACTGTGCTGGTCGAATGATATCGGCGGATCACGTCATGGTCAATAGCTGGTGGTGTGTAGGGATAGGTATGTTTGTATGCTGATCTAAGGAGCTTCTAGGCACTCTCTGACTCGGGCCATCGAGATTGCTAAAATTCAGACTGTGCCGCTTGCTGAAGGCACCGGCATGATGGACCGTGCGGAACATTCTCTCTCGCACCTTCAACTGCTGCGCATCACGCGGGCTCGGAACAAGCTCCTGACATGTCTGCCTATTACAACGGCGACCTCCCTGAAATCTCGTCATAGGCTGTCAGGTGCGAACATGTCCGCATTTGGAGCAGAGTCTGTGGTGGCTGAGTAAGGCGCTGGGCTCCGCAAAGATTTCATTGTAGGTGTTGGAATTGCTACCCTTGTGTTAGCATGTGCTTCTTTCCCTCACGTCGATGCAAAGATCGGTGGGCTGCCGAGCCAAATGAAACATAATTAGTGGCCAGACCGGTAGATCAGCAGACCAGTAGACCGGGTCATTTTAGTGTCGAGTCAAGCTATATATGCTCGAGAATGAGTGATGTTATTACGATTGCCCATGGCCAAATAAAAGAGACCTTCAAGGGCAATTTGGGTCCAGCCGGCACCTGCTCGGTGCCCATAGCCTTATTGTAAGAGCATCGTCCACCTCGTTCGAGGCGAAGGCGAAGGCTAAGGCTAGGGTCGTCATGGGCCAGGATTGCTTCTTCAGAAATGTCAAGATTGTCTCACCACTGACTGGCCTTCAACAACTAAATAGCAAACCCGATAGGCTAGACAAACTTAAATCCTACAAAAGAAAAACTCATCCCAAGTACGAAGGTGCAATACGAATGCCAATTACCTGGTAAAAATTTCTTAAGTGGTAGCACGTAGCATTGAAAGCTGAGACTAGGACCAGGCTTTGATCAGCCATGAAGACCTGAGGATCAGAGGAGCACGTAATTTTAAATGTTTCCACCGAGAAAACTTCTCTGGCCGGTTTCGGGAGAATGTGGCTGACTCCGAAATCCGTCCGGGGTCTCCTGTCGTTCCAAAGTGTCGGGTCTCAACTTGATGGTAGTAGGTATGTAGTGCCGGAAATTAGGAATATCATCTTCGAATAGGCATAGATTGGCCAGCACCTCAATGCCAGTACGTGGTCAAGTAGTAAACTATAACCTATCTTTGTCCCTGCCCAAATACGTAAAATGGTTGCGACTAGGTGGCTAGGGCGTGTGTCTCGTCATTTGTACTGCTGCTGCGTGCGCAAGACTGGGTTTGTGATGAGATAGCTTTACCGAGGTCGAGACTGGCTGCTGCAGGAACAAGGTCGAGAACCCATCTACAACACCGCCATGACATCTACTGCTATTCCGGCGCCGGTTATATATGCTATGCTTTGCACGGCTTGCACGGCTTGCTTGCTCAGCCTTGTTGTGACCATGCAATATCTACAGCTCTAAACCGTGGTTGCAACTTGCCAAGCTCTGGTCTTGATCAACGACATTATTTTGTCGATCATCACCCCCCCTGCGAGCCTGTCGAGTTGGAAACTGTAGTTCGCCGTTTGAACAAGGGCTCATGGCAGGATGACATTCGGAGGAATTATAATCTTAGCAGAAACTTCTCCCTGGCAAGCACGCAAGCTGAGGCACAGATCCGTGGCATTGTCAATTGATGGGTCATCAAGTACCATGGCTCCCCAGAGCCAAAAGTTGCCTGGCTTGCGAGAGACTGGAATCGCTGGAGAGGACCGGCAAATAATTGATCGCCATGCTTATTCATAGCATGCCTTAAAGGTTTCGATAGAACCTTGTTTTCATTCTCCCAGGTGTGCTTCCCTGTACCAATCTAGGAAGGTCTCTGTCCGAGAAGGATTCATCATCGATCGTATAAGAAATATTTGCAGGCGCTGGGACCACGTAACTGTCTTGACGCGCCTCGACGCGGTATCGACGGGAAGGAATTTTACGAGTGTCAAGAAATAGCTCTTCTGGCCCCAGCCGGCATCCCGCCCGAGGACGGGTAAGAGCCCGGATGGCCCATCTCCCACGGACGATAAAAAGAGAACATAGAGATGGCTGCCTGCAGGAGCTTTGATCTTTGATCGCGGCTTCAAAAGAAACGCTGCAATCTGCCACGTCCCGCCTTCTCTGCAGGATGCCAGGAGTTCTGCATTTCCAAGCGGAGGAGGGTGGTCCGTGTTTGTGAACACTGCCGCAGCTCATTTTCGCCCTTATCAAAAGTACGAAACTCTGTTGCGTGTACCATCAGTATCTCCGGCCTCGTATTGCGTCAAGATACCTCTATGCAATTATCACAGCAGTTCGTAGTGTCTGTGATTCGTGCAACATTCGACGAGCGATGAGGGCTTTCGGATCGAGTCAACGGTTCCGAGATCCTTCTTTTGGTGAGTTGAAGGGTGAAGACCAAGGGTTAGGCTCACAGGTGGCGCCATCAATCCTAAATGGACTTGCAGCAGCATCAAATCGGTTCCAACCATCGCTTTCTGGGACTGGCGGCGAGAGGAAATTCGTATTGTGGAGGACGCGGTGCGGTTCCAACCCGTCAAAAGCGCTACAGAGCTACTCTGTGCCGGGACGCGGGAAAGCAACTGATTGGATCCAAAGCAACTCGTGATGTTCCTTTCACAGGTGGGGCGTCAGAGCCCCCTACCCCTACATTCTGAGTGGTCGAAGATTTGGATGCAGATCACAAATGTCTGATCTCGCCGACATTCGAAGTAGTCTTTTCCGATGCCAAGCTCAAGAAAGGGCTTTTCGATCCGCGACCCGCGTCTTTGCGCTTGCTTTTCGCGCAAGAGGGAGGGCAAGTGCCGGGAGCTATTTCCGCTCTTGACATACGAAATGATATTGTTTCAATCGCTGAAAACATTGGTCATTTCGCAAATTTGATCCAAATGGAGCGGCAGGCTGCCGACACTTTGGGGATCTTGGGAGCCAACGGAGGCTGAACACAATGTTTCAATTCCCCGACTTTCCATTCTTTATCGATTACGAATACGTATTCTTCGTGGTTCGTACTAATGCTGGTCCGGATAGTACTACTAAACCTCGTCCTTTGTACCATCAACAATGGGTCCATCCGAAAACAGCATGCGTGTGAGGTGCCACTAAGGAGTCGAGGATTCAGATGCTGAAACTTTCAGAACCATATTCGTCGCCAGACGCAATGTACCAAGGTTACCAGCAAAAAGAGGAATTTCTTTGTTTAGACCGTTGGCAGTGTGTTGCAGGCTGCGGTGGTGGGCACTGGTGAGTGGTAAGAAGGCGGATTTGGCGCGTCTTTGAAGATTCGCGACAAGCATGACGCGACTTATCATAAAGGGAAAGTCGGCATCTCCATCATCATCGGTCATAGGCCTACCGAGGCATCGCCTTGACCGCCTGACCAGTCGCCAGCCTTCACCATGCACCGAGTCCATATATCGAGCTAATAAGGCTGGCACGCTGGATCGCCGACCTCGCCGTTTTCTTCCTTCAAATGTGGGGTTGGAAACGTGGTTGGGGAGATCTCCATGCACTTCAAAATGGCGATCCATTTGTTCATTCAAGCACGCAAAGGCGGCAAAGCGGTCGTCCCCCGCCTCCTTGTCCGTTCGACTGAGTCTGATCGCTGAGGCATTCCGTGTTGCCTTGCGATGGCTTGCAATGGCTGGGGATGGCTGTAAAACTATCTCCTGCACAGAGATCTAGAGAGACTCGCTCACTCGTGCGAAGGCGATGTGCGATACCTTCGTGCTACCGTCGCAGATATTTAATTTGTGTCCTCTTGCGAGAAGCAGAACCCTAAAACGCCTTTGTCGGCGCCATGCCGCTGATGACTCTTTGATTCTCACGATTTACCAGGCAGACGGGAGTGAGCTGCGGGCTGCCCACCAGGGCGGCCGAGGCCCCACCCACTCCACTCGAGTCACCAGTCGTTCACCACTTTCTCTCGATTTTCTACGCGTGCTATTCGCCGATAGCAGCCAGGGGTTGGGGCGCGTTTCCTCTCACGCATCCAAAACATGCCGGGTGGTCAAGACTTTGCTTTTTGCCACGATTTAGCGTCCTTTCTTTCCTTTTTCGTTTGTCCGTACCTGCATCAAGGTAACCCTTCAGACTTCGTATCTCGTGCAAGAAGAGCCCTTAGATCGGTTGGACATGAGCGATGGAATCTTTGAACGTCATTGTTGCGGCCAGTCTTTGTGGGTCTTCATTCCGGTCTGCGTAGGGCATGGCCTATTCGAAGAGCCTTGAGACGGGCCTTCTTTTGGGGCCACGGCCCCAGGCGCTGGGCCGTCTTCGCTGGCCTCTTGTGCAAGGATTCGAATTTGGGATCTGGTAAACGGGGTTAAGGGGTTCTTAACCGGCCTTGTAATCGACATGCCTCGGGGCCACAGGGTACGAATGCCGACGTTGGCGATTGTGCGCCGTCGACCCTTGCGACGCTGGCCATGCGGATAGTGGCAGCCAACCGGGCCAGGAGTGGTTGGCCGGCCATGTCTCCAGGGTCGAATCCTCGAGGAGGACCGGGGAGTGTGGGCCGAGCGTGGTGCGAACCCAAGTTCCGAAAGCTTAAGACCTGTCCCCTGTCTTTGCCCCCCATCACATCTCTTCCCACTCAGCGAGTTCCCACACGCAGCCCCTCTCAGGGCTGATGGCTGAAGTTGGATAGGAAACGCAGCGGCTGCAAGCCCCAGATCACGCTGGCCGTGCTACCCTTCACCTTCCCTGTCGGTGGGCTTGTAATTTGAGAAGCGCAGTGTTCCAGGATCCACCCCTCCATATCATCCACAGTTCCGCCCACCGGTGGCATTTGAACATGTTTCTTACATCTCACCCTCAACTGTCGTTGGCTCGTTTTGCAGGCTAGTGATATTGAAAGAAAATCTAAATGCAGTGCCATATACCCTATTGACGTCCCTTGTGCTTTTTCGAGCCAGTTTTTCCCTCTGCTTCCCATCCCCTCTTTTTGCCGTCATCTGACGAGAAGCGGCCCATCAATCGTCGTGGGCTTTTTAATCCGGGGGAACTATTTGTTGTGCTCTGCGCGTCGGGCCTTCCCCAGCATTGCCGTCGTCCTGGGCACGTATTCTAGATATTCAATCTAGCCACTCCCACCGGACCATTCCGGCCAACAGTGGACACGAATTTGGACGCTGCCCAAATGGTCTTGCTTGCGTTTGATTTCGCCCTCGACCTCGTCGCGCTGCGTCCGCTCGAGTTTCTCGCACCCAAGGGCATCTCCAATCCCGGACCTGCCCACCCGCGCATTAAGCATTAACTCTTAAGCGTGCCTCAAGTGGCCTCGTGGCTTGCGCAGAAGCGAATAGCCCGCTCTCGATCCAATATCAGCCAGCGTATCCAGGCCGACCACCACTTCAGCCGAGCCAACTCGTCCTTCCACTCGTGCTCGCGTCGTCCGTCTCTACCAAAGCTTGGGAGATTGAGAGAGCATTCCACGCCGGAAAACACACAAGAACGCGAGACGTGTCACTCACAGCCCGTCTGTCGCTCGCAACTTCGCAAAAGTGCAATATCTCGACGGTCTCGCATCGATCCGCTCACAGCTGCTTCGCTCACCGTACGACCGCCCCACCAAGAGTCGCTTCTATGTTATTTTCTGTGAAGAGGCGGATCCGCATGCATATTAAATTGCCATAATTCCCTACAGCTCTGGCTACCACGTTCGCACTTTTGAACTTGATACTAAACTGCGACTGGCGAAAACCGAAGTGGGAACTTGGGATACATTGGCCTCGTCATGGCCGCCGAAGATGCAGCCACAATAAGCGGTGGCACTCTCGAAGCCTTGCAAAACCAATCAGCACATTCTAGGAGAATGCGGCCTCCAGACGTGGACGTCGCTTCGGGCGATGAGAATCGGGTGCCGCTGAAAGCTGACAGCAAATTGAATAGACGAGAGTCGAGGATAGGATTGAGGAGCTTTTTCGGCCGCACGAAAACAATCAAGGAATTAGAAGGGACATCATCTCAACGAGAACTGGGCCGCCCGGGTGGCATAAGAGCTTCGCTGGCCGAGATTAGTAATTGGCCATATGGATTCCACGTACCGAAATCTGAAGTGGCCCTGCCCAGCATGCAGTCACGACCGACGTCGACGGTGTTCGAGCAACCAGCCCAGCCTATAATTCGACCGCGGAGGCCTGCCAATGCACCGACGACGAGGCAGAGGCCTGCGCCGGCGCCTCGATCCAGAGGCTCGCTAGCAACCTGGGACCCGCCGCCATTGTTCCAGGCCTATCCCCAGGCTCTCAAGCATGCTCAGCTGCCGGCATCCACCCATTCGGCCGACTCGATCCTACGCATGAATGAGAGGAAGCAATCTCGAGACGAAACAGCCCAAGATGCGGAAGATCCCTCGTGGGATAAGAAGAGCGACAAGAAGAAGAAGCACCGCCGAAACCTCTCTGGCTCGTCGAGCAAGAGCGATTGGACGACTAAAATATACGTGCTCTGCACGTCGGGCTATCTGTTGCAGTATTCAGGCGAGGGCTCGTTCGATCGACTGCCCGAGAAGATGCTGCATCTCGGAAAGGACTCGGCCGCCTTTGCGAGCGACGTCATCCCGGGACGTCATTGGGTGCTTCAGGTTGCGTCGGTCATGGATTCGGAGGGCACGTCGACGACAGATTCGCGATCCCTGTTTTCGCGCCTGCCGTTTCGAGCCGGCGAGAAGCGGCACGCATCTAATTTCCTCATGGTATTTGAAAGCGCCGAAGAAATGGAGAGCTGGATATCAATTCTGCGGCGTGAGATTGAGGCGCTGGGCGGCAAGAAGAATCTTTCGGAAACAGGGAAGCCAAAGGCGGATGACAACATTTTGCAGCTCAGGGCACAGCCCAGCCAAAGGACCTTGGTGGTAAGGGACCCGGACAGGTTCTCGAGAATCATCTCGCAAGATCTGCCATGGCAGGACAGTCTAGCCGGCCAGGGAAGTGATGACCTGGACGGGTCGGTTACGGTTGTGGAGTCCGATTCACCGCCCGAACAGCCGGCCGACGACATATCCACAACAAATAGCGTCGTGTCTCATGACGGGAGACAGCTCGAGAACCTGCGAGACAGTGCCAATCGCCTGTCGTACATCTCATCCGGCCAGCGTACCATTATAACATCGGCCGGCTCATCGCCTGCTTGCTCACCCACCCGCTCCAGTTTTGCCAGCCACGTCGAGGAGGTGTCACCAAGAGATGCTATGTCTGAAGCCCGCCCTCGACCAAACGCAGCAGCCATCTCGGACCGAAGGCAGTCGATGCAGTCTGCAAATCCCTTTGCTGACCTGAGAATGACGAATGGCGCTCGGCCCCACTCGACTTACGCGGCCCCGTTTGGAGAAGCAACACCTCTTCACCCCGTCATTCCCAACTTCAGCGTACCTCATTCCTCTGGCCGGAGATATTCCGTCACGAAGACGCCACCACTGGAGTCGGCGCCATTTGGGGTTGCCGGAGACCAGATGTCGTATCCACCCAGACCACCCAGCAGCCGGAGATGTCCACCGACATCCCTCCCGGTGTCCCGACCACTGTCCATCGTTGCTGATCAGCCGTCTCCGCTTCATGATGCGGAATTTCCGACGCGGCCTTCCACTGGGCACTCGGAGACACCCTCGCAGTCGGAGCCTACTATTTCCATCAGCGTGGTCACGCCATCTGCAGGAGAGTCCGACAACGAGACCCGTGTTCCGAATTCGTATGACGTGCCTGGTCGCAAAGACAGTCTTGGTGCCAAGGACCACTTCGTGCTGACGGCCCGCTCTAGTCCCAGGAAAGCCTCCAGCATGCATGCCCTCCGGAACTCGGCCGAGATTGCGATGCCCCCTCCGGAACTACCTCGCAGCTCCAAGCGAATCTCGCGCGAGATTCCTGTCATCATTCCAACCCCTCCGCCCATCCCAGATGAGAGAGACGAGATGCGCCGCTGCCGATCGTCGATGGATCACTACCCGCGATCACGAAGCCGATCACCTACTACTCGCACCCCCCGCCATATCAAGCGTGCCAGCCTGCAGAACCTCCCTACTATGACGGAAAAGTACCACTACCACCATCCCGCTCGTTTCTCCATTGCAGCCGGTCTTGATGGCCCAACCTCGATTGCCTCGTTGATAGGGCCACCACCGCGAGCGCCTCCATCTTGCCCGGTGCCGCCCATGCCGCCGGTTTCCTTACATACACTGCACACCAGCCGATCAATGTCACCATCTCGCCATTTGCGAGTCGACTTGCAATCTCAGCTTCTCTTCAACCGAAAGAGCATGCCGCAGCTTGTTGAGGGACCACCCCCCGCCCCGCCACCAACATGTGCGCTACCTCCTATTCCGCCAAAGATGCGGGTAAAGGCTTAGCCACTACCACCTCCACCACCACACTATATTTGTTCAAAGGGTTTATTCTACCAATCACCACGTTCTAGGGCGGTCCTAGAACAATACTGCGACGGACGATTTTCATTTGTTATTTTCTCTTGTGTACAGTTTACGAAGCTAGTCATGACGCAGGATTAGCGTCACATACCGGCGTGTACAAAAAAGAGTTTGAAAATTGGGAGGCGTTACATAGAAATGGGTTGCTACGAAGCTATGTTGTCTCAAGGGAAGATGAGACACTGGAGTCAGAACAGGACGTGGAGTGTCGCTGTTTCCTCGACTTTCTCTTGTTTATGTTCATGTATGTATAAACTTGGCCTTGATGCGTATATGAGCCAGATGAGGGCATTCTTGACGTGGGAGGAAACAACGGGGCCGACTGTAGTCTAGAATCTGGATTAGATATCCATCAGATTTGTACCAACATGATTTTGGCGAGGCCAATATGAGTAACCCATCCGTACTTCTACATGATCATTCCAGACTCGGTGCTCTTTGGCCCTAGAC
>Ga0247774_1001531_pt1 | contig 11615 bp, 8 predicted proteins | sample UWRJL001104B6_FD_179933 | JGI IMG/M metagenome (GOLD analysis project Ga0247774, IMG submission 179933) | Plant litter microbial communities from Arlington Agricultural Research Station in Wisconsin, United States - UWRJ-L001-104B-6 | ecosystem: Environmental > Terrestrial > Plant litter >... | reverse complement strand
AAGCCGACCACTGCGGTTCCACCAATTGAGAACGAGTAGCGAGCCCTGGGTGGCAAACGTGTGGGCGCAAGCAGCCAGTATTTTGCGGGTTTCCAGTACGCAAAGTGCGGGGGCCAACCGGCTGTCAGGCTGGTCATGGCTCCAGCTCGAGCCTGGGACGGATGAGAAATCAACATGATAAAGGCTTCAGGGCGGAAAGGAAGCCAGCATCCCCGGCAATAACCACGTCACCAGATTTTTCGAGGCTTGCAGGTCCAATTTTGGCAAAGATACTTCTTCAGGCCTAAGCCGGTGGGAAAAAAAGGAATCAGACAGGGTACCCGTGTTTGCCCCCACAGGCTGAGGAGCTGCAATTCTATTCGGAGCCGACATTTCCACCCGCCGTCACTATCGCAACCTCGTAGGTCCGGTACTCGGGACTTACACTCAATTTCTTGGCAGCCCAGTCCAATGCAGTGTCCATTCCACCACCGCAACCTCCGATGCTACTACCTTCGGCCATTTGTTCACCGTGTCCAGCTGGTGCCCGAGCCCAATGTCGATACCCAAGATGAAGCAAGCTCTCTGCCGTTGGTCCTCATCTTAACCGTTTCTCCTGCCGTTGTTTGTCGCCATCGAGAGGTGCATCCAAGCCGCACGGTTTCCGCCACGGAGCGTCATTCTTCCGCTCATTCCGTTGCCGTCCGGGGCCGAGCGCTCCTTGACCGCCTTCTGTCTTTTGAAGTACGAGCTACCACAACATCACACGCCAGAAGTCCGTCAACAACGACACTTGGACAGAATTTGCTGCACGAACGGCTCTCATACATAACCTTCCTCCCTCTTTTCTTTGCCGTGTTGGTCATATCTACAACTAGCTGTCTTTTCCTTGGAGGACCCACAAACCGATGTCAACTAGGTACCTCCTCGTCTCCTGTTACGCACAAGCTCTCTCCCCTCCATAATCTTGTCTCGCCAGTATCTCGCCTCCACCAGCTTGCAGACCAAATCGACGGTGATTCGGAAGACGTGTCTTTCGATCCAGCCGTCCTCATACGCCACCAATGCAATGTAGACGATGTTTACTTGAAGAAGTCCGGGAAGGACGGAGCCGGCAGTCAGGCAACGACAGGGTTTCTTTTTCCCGGGCTTGTTAAACACAAACAGGCCACCAGCACGACATCAAGTCTTGCTGTCTCGAGATCCAGGGCGGTCCAGAACTCCGGGAATCGGCCCCCTATCCCGATACGGCTCTTAGTGAGCCCACTTCCCCGGAGGCGGACGCAGAGTTTGGAGGCAAGCTTGGGTCAGCCTGCGTCTCAGATGCACTACCCCAGCCTCGCCGGCAGACAAGACTCGGGGAAAGCATGTTCCTGCTCCTTGTCACGTAGCAATACCGCCTGCCTACCTGCCTGTCCACAACTTCCAAGAGCCACGGAAGTAGTCCCAAGGGTTTCGGCAGTTGAACTTGCTGCTCCTTGCTGGTTTGGCACTAGCTCTCCCTCCACCCCGTATAGATGGTGGAAGAATTCCAAGCGGGCGAATTCAAGGTGTAGGCCTATAAAGCTGGTGGTCGGCCTATGAACCCGCCAATTGGGGGGGAGTATATGTAGGCCCCAGTCGGGGATAAAGATGCCGTTCCCGGTTTTTGGGGGCTGGAGGCAAATTCTGTTATCACAAGGCAGGACGGCCCGTTCCAGAGGCGGAGGCTCCCTATCCGCTGGACGATATGGAATCTAATATTGACTCCTACCACAGCCTCCGCTAGGCTGAAGACTGGGTTCACGATGGCATCAGGCTCAAACTTCTTAGGTCTTAGAGTAGGGGCTTCAATTTGGCTCTCGCGGGCTCGGCTGAAAGCTCTCACGACGACGTTTCACAAGGCTGAGACGTCATTCCGCACAACATATGCACCTCATATGCAACCTCGACTCGAATTGGCCTGGGTCGAGTGTGGCATCGTGGGGGAAAAGGGCCAGGGGAAATTGAGCCCCTACCAACAGCGCTCGGCAGTGTGGGAGTTGAAGGAGCTGTCAGGCATATTCCTTTCACATGGATTCCCTCCATAATTGCCGTTAATTCCCACCGCCGCAGTGTGACTCCTTGTTTTGCTTTTCCTCTACTTACTTGCTCGATTTTTTTGGGGGTCTACTTGACTCTCCTCTGGTTAACGGGTCCACGATTCGATCTTTCGGGCCGATGCTTAGGATGAAGATGTTCTCCGGAAGCAGGTCCAGGGCTTTCCATAGGAAGGAGCTGCTCATCGCCGGCAATGCACCGCCGGCTTGCACAGGAGACTCAACTTGATCAAGACACTCGCAACCCAGGAGCATTGGCGTCGAAGTGGCGGCAACGTCACGCGAGAAGCCCAACTCATGACAGCATGTCGTGCTTTCGATATGTTACAGAATGGTCGGGTGCGATGATGGCGCTGTTCATCTGCTCGGCTTAGCCGGTGGTGCCATGTCTTCTCCGAAAAGAAACTTCTACTAAACATTCCGACAGGACCAACAGCTTGGGCAGCTTCCGACCACGACTCGCGGGCCCAGGCAGCTACGACTGCGATGCCCAAGGCACTCGACTGGATAGGCCTCGGGCCTCACAGGAGCCGACCTGTGAAGAGAGGCATGGTTCCACAACCATGACAAGAGCCAGTCGGCGTCGTGTAACCTGGCGCGAGTCATCGAGGTCGTTCCGGCAATGACCTTGCAGATGCCAATGTGTTAATCGACGGCATCTATCGCGCCAGATCACACACATCCTCTCAATGACCGACATATTCTGAATGCAAGCGAGCGTTGCCGTTGGACTCAGCTGCGGGAGGCGCATCTTCAAACGCCATGGCGAGCAACCGGTGTGAAAGACAAAGTAAACTTGCTTCTCGATGAAGACCTCCGCTATCAGAGCCAGTAGGAAAGGAAAATCGGTCAAGACGGGACGTGACCTTCAATCCCGCGATTGGCATGGATGATGAAAAAGTTCGACATCTTGGCCCATAGGGAGGAGGGAGGGTGAGCCAGGATGGCGAGGCATATTTTCACGTCATTGACAATGCGCGCCGCAGAAGACGGCATGATATGCAGTTGGGCAGATATCATTTGAAATCACGGTCATCGCGATGTTGGCTGTGCACGCCTTGACATTGAATGCTCGTCTCAATGGCCGACGGGGGCATCACGGCGTCGTGGATCCATCCCTAGCTCTTGGCCCATGCCTGCCGATACGATTTGGCTCCACAAGACTGAGATCAGATACGTGGAAGCTCGCAAAGACGGGCTGCCAAGTCAGGCAAGAACGCAGGAGTGGCTTCGATTCTGCATCACGCATGCTGGGGCCTGATATTGTCTCTGCAGGCACACGTCCAAAGCAGACGACGACAAGTCCTGTCAGAGAACCAATCACGTAGCAGCATCGCCCATACCCGTCCTGGGGGAGGGCCATCCCGACGCCCCCCCGAAGCATGGAGATTCTTCAACCCCCATCGGCAACATAAGCGCCACGCCACCCACGTCAAGGGAACCTTGGCATGTACTACCGCAGCAAGGTCGCCGTCATAGGCTACAGCCGCTTGGTTCTAATGCTGTTTTTGCGCGAATGCGGCATAGTTCTGACGTTGAAGGAATCGGAGGAGGGCCTCTGCCCGACGAGCGAAGTAACGTGCCGGACCAGTCTTTTTTTTTCTGGTACAGCGCTACGGAGACGGATGAATAATTTCGAAAGGGTCTTAGCGTCGTACAAATCGGTAGTCCATACTCAAGACATGACCACAAGCGGTCCGGCTGGTGTTGCCGGCTGCAAGTCTCAATTCGAAAAGCTGTTGCTTTACCGCCCCTTCTGAACCTTTCATCGTATCAGTGGTATCTAGTCGAGTTGGGGGATCATAACGCAAGATGCAATGCGGCCTTGACACCATCTCTCTTTCTCTCTGTTGTCGAAGGTGTGTGCGTGCGTGAGTGTGTGCGTTGTGAGTTGGCTGAGCCCTGTCTCGGATGGAGCGAACGAGTATTACGCTCCACTCGTTACACCGTGCTCAAACAATTGTAGTCACCGCCACCACTTACATCAGGCTCAAAGAACAGCTCGAATTGGAAGAGCTTGGTTTCTCACTAGAACTTGATTTAAATTCTATTTATTTTGCTTCATTTTTGGGCATTCCGCGCGTGAAAGCACAGTTCTTGGTTCCCTGTCGGTAACTAGTATGCTGGGTCCACATAGATACCCGCTTCTTGCATGCCCCCCCTCCCCCCCCCGCCTTCTCCTTCTCCCCGGGTCCACCGAATCCCGAGATTCCTGCTTACGATGCCCGAAGCCCGGCAGAGCGTAGAGAGAGCGGGGGGGCGGAGCATTGGTGCCCGGATAGGGAATGGGCAAGCAGTTTTATTTTGGAACACAACCGAGTACCTGTCCTCGACCATTCTTTTCTGCAATGCATAGAATCAGTGGTCTGCGGAGGCGACGTCGCTATCAGTTACACAGCCTGGCAACCTGTCGAGTGACAATTTTTTTTTTCCGTCTTAGCGCCGATCATATCTGCTTTGTTGTCGGATGAAAAAGATACAGCTTTGACAAGGAAAAAATAGTGCTGCAGGACCGCTGTACGCAAGCCGGACGCAAAGAATGAACTTGATAGGTAGACCGAAGACTTTGCAGTTTGGGCTATCCCTGTTAAAATGGACGCAAGGGAAGAAACATTGGAGGACCAGGCTCGATAGAAATATGCCGGCAAGTGTGTTCGACATATTTGAAGCTTTTCCATTTTTACCTTTCCCGAGCACTCTTCTTCCCGACGACTTACACGCGAGAGCGGGAAGTGGTAGTTTGGATGCGAGTAATGTCGTGAAGATTCTGGGGTGGTACAAACACTAGCTAGTTTTCTGCAGACAATACTTTTTAGCAGACATCAACGTATTGGTTGTAGTTGGTGTGGAGGGGTAGCTGAACTTCTAAATGAATGGCAGAAGGTACGCAGTACGAGGAAAATATTCATTTTTTTTTATAGCGGTGGATTTGCATGTGAAGAACCGGTATCGATGACCCCGCGGCTATGACGGCGGGTTTGCGGGCATTGTTCATTGTTGGAGATGCAATGTACTTTGGAAAGGCAGTTCGTATCGCCGACGCATGTAGCAGCCCAGCTAATATGATGCTCCCCAATGAAACGACCATGCGGATGGTATTTGTGCTGATGGTATTTTGGAGGGTCATGGGCGCTTATTGTTCATGATTCCAGCTTCCAATCTTTCGAACCGATGGAGCGCCTTTGAGCGGAGGCTTGGTTGGCATCTTTTTCCCGTCTTTACGCAAGAAATGACACTCAGAGGTCCCAAAATTGGGGGGAGGGGGGCCGATTGAAGTTTAGTAGGGAATGGTTCAAGGAGACAAACAATGACCGTGAGGAAAATGGGAAGAGTGGGAACTTATTTTAAACAGCCTAATTTGAAAGGGTAGATGTTCACTGGGAAGCTGGCTGGCCAAAGAGGGAAAAATTACCGTGCCTGGACGTCGAACGCTGTGGGGAGCTGATTTCAGCGCAGTTGGTGGGCAATCACCGCTACGCTGACCGCCGCGGGGCCAGAAGACCAGCTGCCCACGGATGCCCTATTGCCAATCAGAGGATCCCTTTCCCCAGCTCTCTCGCGGGCGCCGCCAGGACAGCCTACGCCAGTCTCTCAGCCTTGTTTGTTTCCAGCGGAGAGCTCCCAAGGTTCCGCTTTTCCTCGGCAAAATTTGGACAGCCTTGTCCAGAAGCAGAAGCTCTCTCCCCCTTCCCCGAGGTTGAGAGAAACCAGTTGATTTCAGCGTGAACACGCAAGGCGCTAGAGTTTCCTCCACAGCATAGAGATACCCTCGCGATTTTCATTTGGTATGTGCGACCTTTGCCACCGTGTCCTATTCGTTTTGCAACAGCTTGAAAGCTTCGGGCGGAAACTGATGAATCTATTTTTTCGGAACTTTCAGGAACCAACGCGCCAACCGAAGCCCAACCCCGCGCGACGTTATCACTTCATTTCTGCCGCGACGGCTCGCGTACGAACCAAGAAGGAAATCAGCGACCATCATCTCCATCTCAAATAGAAACGGGAGAGGAAACAATTCACGCGCAGGATTCTGGGCTTGCAATTGTTCTTTTTAGAAGGTTTTTTTTGGCAGCGAAACTTTGCAAAGGCAAGGAATTTTCGCGAAGGAGGGTAGGAGACGGGGGAAGTTTGAACCTCGAGCCGACAGAACTCCAACAGACTACCCCAGAACAAAGCAAAGCAATGTCAGGGACACCATCAAAAGATGTTAAGGTGCCGGCCGCCGCGGCAAACTACACTCCGGGGACAATAGACGAGGGGCTACGATCGGGGATAAATCATGCGCTGTTGGAAGGCGGCTACGCAGCAAAGTCAGTGAAATATCACAAATTATCTCCTCACATGCCCTTTCCTCTGCCCTGAGCTTTCTCTTCTCCCTCTCGCTATCGAACTCCACGAACGACAAGCGAAAACGGCATTAGCTAACCAAGGACATGGCAAATAAAACAGAATCCAAGAACACCTCCTCCATGCCCTCAACGCAAACTCTCACAACTGGCCCACCACGGTACAAAACCACGCCGCCATGCTCCTGCGGGACAACGAGGTGTCTTCCTTTCCGGCGCTGCTCCGTCGGGTGTTGGAAGACGTGCGGCGGGACCAGCAAGGGCTCGGTTCTTCCGCCACCAACGGTGCCGACGTCGCCAAGGACAAGGACGGCAAGGACAAGGACAAGCCAAACGGGGAAAAGAAGGCTGTCAACGGTGCTGCGGGCACGGGGGGGGGAGACAAGCATTCCCTCGCCTTGCCGAGTGCGGTCGTCGACGATGCGTTACGGGTCACGATGGAGTGTCTTAAGGAGATTGTGAGCTTGGAAGACTGAGGGGCCGTTTTGTGAGGGAGATGGTGGCTTTGATGGATTGGATACCCGTTAATCCGGAGGCGCGTGCCAAGGTTCTTTTCGAGGCGGAGGGTTTGGGAAGGAGTGGAGAGAGGGACGGCGATGAGGAGAAGAAGAGGAAAGAAGAAGAGGAAGAGGATATGCATTATGCTAAGCAAGAGAAATAGCAACACCTAGAATGAAGAGGAAGAGGAGGTAAATGGCAAGTGTGTAAAATGGTAATTCCCTCCTCCCGATCTGCCACGCGAAGGTGATGCTTTGGATTATGGCATGGTTTTGTCAAACGGAGATGATGCACCTTGCGGTTGGCGGTGCCCCTGACGAAGGGATGGAAGACTGCTACCTGTAACTACTACCTGACTAGCGAGAAGGCCTGTGAGGCCGTATCGATTTGTGGGAGTTATTCGCTGTTCGCTTGGAATTGGAGGGACAGGAGGGGTAGGAGGTGGAGGTTGCGGTGGATTTGTATGTACTACTAGCTAGCGGCGATGAGTAGCGGCAGCAGCAACAGCGGAGGAGGGGAGAAGGGAAGAGAGCAAGGCATTATTTAAATTTGCTGAATAAAATTAGTATTCAATAATTGTAGCCCAGAGAATAGGTTGGTTAGCTCTGTGCTATCTGGGAGTCATCGGATTTTGTGTATAGGATGGCTTATTTCGGGAAGCGCTTAGTTCCACTGGATATCCTCGATCGGGCGGATGATCCTAGATATCCTGGAAAGCGGAGTTGCGACGTCCACGAAGAGGTAAAATCGTGGTAGCTAGAGTTGCCCAAGGCCAGCAGCGAATGGTGGATAGCACATCTAGGTAGTTTCTCTTCATCATAGATAGACTTAGTTGGCACAAGTTCTTAGGTCCAAACCAGTGTGCTCCGAATCGCTCGCCGTATATCAGATTGGGGCCAGTTTCGACAATGACAGAAATCAATATCAAGGGCCGAAGGGAGTAATTACTCTATTAGGCTTCTGGGTATAGGGTCTTCATGCAGTAGGTGCGTACGTAGGTAGAGACTGCCGTGGAAACAGAGATATTCTTTCTTTCTTTAACCTTGAAATACGAAATACAAATGGGCTTTCCTCGGGGGCAAGCATCAACTTCCTAGATGTCCTGATCTCTCTGCTTGGCTTACCAGCAGAGCACCAGGATGGCGGGCCCATATTTGAATACTAGCTGCGAGAGCAAAGCGGTGGGGGACCCCATGGCTTGGACCAGCTGAAAATATTCTGAAAGCGCTATCCAATGGGGGAGAGCAGAGGAAGAGTCTCTTGAGAGCTCTGGTGGGCGGGAGATGAGGAGATTTCTGAGGTCGTAGGAATGTAATCGAGGCTGGCGAAGAGAAAGAAAAACGAGGGCAACTACCGACTTAACTACTAATCTACACTCTTGTCCGTTACGATCCTCCCCTCTTACTTGATATATCGAAACTATAACCAGTTATATTCCATCATATCTCCTTTCCTCCTGTATCACCAGGAGCTCACCTCTTGTTGCCATCTCATTACTAGGTTACGCTACATCATCACCCCCCTACGCTTTCTGATATTACCTTCGTATCGACCTTCCATTTCCTCTTGACATCTATAAGCTCCTGTATGCTCTACAAATAAAAGACGCCCCTCTACTTCCCAACCTTATTTGCGGATGACGCTGCCCTACAACTGAAGGCCGTCCATCTGATTTGACCAGTATTCTATCCAGCTTACCTCTGCCACTGGCATTTCCACAAGGTACAATCCAGATAAAGCAGGCGGGATGAATAAAAAGAGGGAATTTTAAGTCGACTGGCACAATTAGAGAGTTAACTGGGCTCAGTTGTAAGAATTGGCCAGCTGAGATCACCAAGAACAAGGCATCCAGGATCGGCAAAGACAGTGACGGAGGTTCTCGAGAACAGACCGACATACACAAGGGGCACAGAAACTAGCTAGTATAAGGGCGGTCATGAACTTACGCCACCTCGCATTGGCGTACTCTGGGAAAACTCAAGTCGCAATCGTTGATTCGTGCTCGCGAGGGCGTCGTTATATAAAAGAATAGGAAGTGTGGAAGACCATCAAGCATTAGTCGTACGATAATTTGCACCTATTACTAACAGCACAGCTTGCTAGGTGCCTTCCAATAATTTAAACTAAATGATCCTTGTAAAGCAAGTTCATGCAATCCTATCAACCCATCCGCGTTGTTGTGAATCTCTCAATTTCGACATTGCCCTAATTCTAGCCTAATTTTGTGTTAGTGCTTCACCACCAAGGGTTTGGTAGCCCTTAGAAGGATCGCACTAGTTCAAAGGTGCTAGGAGGGTAAAGAAACACGGTCAAAAAAGGAACGCACTTTCTTTGTTATAAAAATAACGCAAAACCTGCTACTTTAGCAGAGTGACTCGGAAAAAAAAAGTAGGGGGCTTGAACCCAGAGCGATTTGAACGCTCAACCTTCTGGAAACTGGATAGTATTCCTCTTTCTGGAATCAGACGCGCTACCGTTGCGCCATGGGTCCCTGTTCCTTGCTGTTATTGTGCTGGGAGGCTAATTTGTCTCTTGTGGGTTAATTTGCAATGCGGGCCGACAAGAGTTCTAACCGTAAGCCTAGTCAAAACGGTCGATATTAACCGGGCCAATAAGAGTGCGGCGACGGTAATGGGCACTGAACATGTTTCCAAGGAACCTTCTTTTCGCGTGGCCCTGGTCCAAAATAACTGTAATTGTGCGTGGCTCGTTAATTTGATAGCAGTCTTTTGTAAGGGGAGGATATTCCTAAAGCAAAAATAAAAAATAGTCCCCGAGCAGCGTCGTCTCTGGAGGAACTGGATTCCAGTGCAAAAGCACAGTAGGATGTCCAATGTAATGGATATACCTTATCTATGGTCAGTGATTTCCTTTATTTGTGTCATGTCCTCGCAGGGTCCATTGCCTTCACTCATACCGTCGCTAATTTTCACATCGTTTCCACGCATAGAGATGCCCAGATGAAATTCCATGTTACACAAGTTTCTCACCGCCTGGTACCTAGGGCCGTTGCATCATGGAGCAACTTGTAGTCCGCTTTTACCACTGACAAGCAACGTCGCTGCCAACCTGCCTTGGAAGAATGTATGGAAAAGTACAAAGGTGTACGACCTGGCCAGGAAGATGCCGATGTTCACTCTCCATTACATACGTTCCTACTAGGGTAGAAAACTGGACGGTCCGCCGGGAGAAGGGCTCTGCATGATGGAAATGGATCGCTGTAGGATGCCCAAGATTATCTCATGTGGCGCTAGTGCACCTGAGGTTAAGAAGCCCCGTGAACTTAAGAGTTTAACCTGGATCCGAACCGTAGTCTTGTTGTGAGACCGATATCTCGGATAAGGAACGGTTGGTATTCACCTCATAAAAAAGGTTATCTAGTCCCGAAGTGATTACATCCACTTTAGTTTATGCCCCTTTTGCCTCCCTTCACAAGTATGCCTCGCACCGTTAGACTGCCTCTTATAGGACCCAGGAGCAACACAACTTCCACCATGGTGAAAGTGTACCCTTGCCAGGCACTGATCCTACGAGACGGCGAACAGGGTCTTAGTATATGAATACCCTGAACCAAAAGAAGAGCGTCATCAGTCCAGCACGCACTAATCCCATCACAGATTAACAAGGCAGATATACCCTCTACCCAAGGGTCCGACGCTCCTACAAACGTCGAGAACAAATCTGAGGACACCCACGATGGTGTTAACGAGCGCAATATTCTGATCAACGGCGCAGTGCTCCAGTCCGCCGTGGGACAAAGAGCGACAATTAAGAAAGCTTGCCTTAGTAGGTGACACCCAGTCCTCCCCGCCTGTCTATTCCCGTAAAAAAAAAACAGGCAAATCGGGACACCTCGGCTGACGAGCTGTTAACGAGGCTAATTAGGCCGATGCAATCTCACATCACTAGAAGCGAAAGGTAAGCAAATACGTCGCGTTAAAGTAAGCATTTCAACAAGTTGGCGGATGGTTTTTAACCCGATAGAAGAACGCTGCTCCTTCAAGGGGCCCGAGATGGAGGGCAATTGCTCGGGGTATGCGTAGGTTATACAAGTGACCGGATCCGTCACGGAGATGATTATTGTGCTCGATCTTTGAAGCCTATGAGCTGGCCATTGAAGACCAGACGAGCAAGAAATGGGAAATAAAATTCCGCCAAAATGCCTGCGACGGTTGAGAATGCTTTTAACGCCCATGGCTATAACAAAGAGTTGGTTCAAAGCTCGTGTCCAAGAGCTGGACATGACTTAAAACAGCAGAGGCCAATCCTAGATTGTGCATTGTAGTTTTATTACAATACCACTTGCCCTAATTCTATTTCCAGGAGAATCATTTATGATAATTTGTGTCTAGAGGGTTCTTTCATTCCGAAACGACAAGAAGATATGGTACATCATCAACCTCCAGAATCTGGTAGTTCCCTTCTACTCCAGCAGGGATCTGGACCTTTTGGCGATCATCGGGTTCATAACTGGTCCTTATGAGCATCGGCTTCCTCGACACTTTAAATCCATCTTCGTCTGCCACGTTCCTGCGTATCCTGCCCGTGGCTAGTCGGGCAAGGGGCACACGTGGCGGTATCCTAGATCCGGCTGTCGTCCTCCCTTCTCCGGACGAGTCTTCACTATCCGTGTAGTACTCCTCAGAAAGAGCCTCTTCCGTGGCGTCTGGCCCTCGCCTAGTCGGGTCCTTCATATGATGACGGTCGTCTCTGG
>Ga0247774_1001530_pt1 | contig 11619 bp, 13 predicted proteins | sample UWRJL001104B6_FD_179933 | JGI IMG/M metagenome (GOLD analysis project Ga0247774, IMG submission 179933) | Plant litter microbial communities from Arlington Agricultural Research Station in Wisconsin, United States - UWRJ-L001-104B-6 | ecosystem: Environmental > Terrestrial > Plant litter >... | reverse complement strand
GGTGTGTGTGGTACCCTGAGGCCCAGACGGAATGCCCGTTCCCTACGCTGCTGTCACTGGAGGAGATACGGAGAAGGTGGCATCCACACTGGCCGTAATACGAGAGTCTATGCCATATCGAAGTGGGCGTTTTCAGATGCATCGAGGTCGAAAACAGCAAGGATGAGTTAGTTTCAGGTTAGAGGACCACCCGAGTTTGTAGATCCTTGGCGGTACTCGAGGGCACGATAATTAAAGGGCTAAAATGTGATTGAAGCAATAGTAAGTGTATTCCTACCTTGCTCCCTCATCCAGCTAATCAACATCGGGATTATGAACTAGCCAGATAGCAATGCTATCACTTGTAAAGCTCCCCTTCACAAACTCATCAGTATCGCATAGCAGATCCGTCGAGTTAACCATACCTACCCCCATCTGGCCGCCGGCGGTCCCGCACTGGGCGAGACTCTGGGCCTTGACCTCGTTGGTGGCATTAACGCCGCCGTTGATAGTCGTAACAATGTCGTTAAAGGCGACGACAGCGTTATTGTCGCCAACAAGCTTGGCATGGACCCAGGTGCCACCCTCGGCGGTAACCTGCCACGCGGCGTCCTTGACGGACATGCGCTAGAAGGGTGATGCCCCCCATTTAAATGCGACAATGATATCTTTTGGTGTCCCCAAGCCATTACATGCGCCACGCCACATATCATATGCAACGATGCTGCCCACAACTCTCTCTGCATTGCTGTGGCTAAATTGCCTCCTTTTCTAAGTGCTGGTCAATAATCGGCATCTTGCCTTGCCACAGACCCAAATCTCACAGTGATTGTAAGTGCTATGACCCAGCATCGGATCCCGTTCGGCTGCGGGAAGAAACAGGTTCCCGAAGACGTTCATCTTAGCTAGATCAAGAGGCGGTGAAGTTTAAGGTTTACCGACGGAAAAGATGCATGCGCTTGATTACATGCATGAAGGTACCACCAGCCGCACCTGACATTAACTTTAGCTCAAAAATGGCCGAGAACCCATATCACAAGCTCAGGCAAGGGAAAATGCGGGCAGAAGGCTTGCATGATGCATGAGTGCCCAGAGATTCAATCGCCATCGGCGACTTTATTCCCATTCTGCAGTCATCGACAGCAAATCAAAGCTATAGGCAGGATTCGGGACAGGGACAAGCAGATACTACTTTTCATGCGACATACAGACAACATGGTCAAAAGTCGCCGAGTTCAAAGGGCCTCGCTTACCAGCCGCCAATCGTAATGTAGACACCCCGCAAATTGTCCGACGCCCCGTGGCATTGCCAGGCGCGGCGAAATTTGAAATCTGGATAACATTCACGTAGGTCGCGAAAGCCTGCCAGTACGCAAGCTTCGCAAGTCCACCCAAGGCTGCTGGAAGCCAGGGTGGGCCGAGTTTCTCTATGTCCAAGCAAGTTATTCGCTAGGCACTGGCTTATCTGCATTCCGCCCACCCGGAGCCTTCCAACGTAGCAGGCACACCCCTAGACGTTGTACGCCAGCGAGGTAAGCATACAGCGACATAGGTAGTGTATGCAAGCGTTGATATAAGAGCAGGACCACTGCCTCGATGTCATGCTGTATAGTGTCTTCTTTCCATTCCTCCCTACATCGCACCTAAGTTATTCAGATATTAACCCCACTCAGCAGTTCACTTCTCGAATCGACCATGGAGAAGAGAAACTTTAAGGTCATTATTGTTGGAGGCGGTGTGGCGGGACTGACACTAGCCAATATCCTAGAACGCTTCGGTATAGAATTCATCGTCCTGGAGGCGGGCCTAGACCCAGCGCCGCAAGAGGGCGCAAGTATTGGCTTGATGGGTCATGGTCTTCGCATTCTCGACCAGCTCGGATGTTACGAAAAGCTACGAGTACCGAACAGCAAAATGTTGGACTTGCTTGTCCTGAGATCGAAGGACACGGTTGTTGGAACATACCACGGCTTTTCTAGCCTATTTGAGAAACGGTTGGTCATAGATCCCAAGAAATACGCAACTCGATTTATATAAAAAAAAAAAAGTGTCCAGTTTCAGTACTAAACCTCTAATTATCTCACGTCTAGGCATGGGTACGGAATCCTACTTCGCGATCGGCATGTGCTTCTTAGAGTTCTCTACGATAACTTACAACATAAGTCCAATATTTTGCTGGGAAAGAAAGTTACGGGAGTGGCGACAATTGGGGCGTGTGTTCAGGTCCAAACACGCGACGGATCAATCTTCAATGGCGACATCGTGGTCGGAGCGGATGGAATCCACAGCATCGTAAGACAGGAGATGAGGCGAATCGCTAGCGAGCTGTCACCAGAGTATTTTCCTGCGGATGAATTGAGCCGTAAGTACATCATCGCGGGGATAATCACGCTGCCGAATAAGGAACCGGGGCTAATGCTGGGCTGTCGGTAGGAGTCCCCATTCGGTACAGGTCACTGTTCGGGATCTCCCGGGCGACGAGCTCAATCCCAACGAGTTTATTTGCGCCAATCTGGAATAAGGACAGGTCGGCCCTCATTATAGGCAATCCTTCGGGCTGCGTCACTTGGTTCTTTTTCGAGCGTCTTGCTGAGCCAACGTCCCAAGATAAATGTCCCCGGTACACAGAAAAGGATGCTCTGGCCATGGTTGAGAAGTACCGGAATGACAAGATCACCGAAGAGGTAACCCTTGGGGACCTTTATGACACCAAAATTGAGTCGGGCATTACGCCACTAGCCGAGTGGGTTTTTGAGAAGTGGCATTTCGGGAGGATAATCACCATTGGAGACTCCGCCCACAAGGTACGGCAACAGAGACTGCGCACACCAACAAGAACCGGGCTAAGCTAATGCAAAACCACCTAGACACATCCGCTTCTAGGCCAGGGCGGTAACGGGGCCATAGAGACTGCCGCCGCCTTGGTTAACGCCCTGAATCGAAAATTCGAATCGAATTCGGGACCTCTTTCGGACTCGGATATTGAAGCAGTGTTCCATGAAACGCAAGTAGTGCGTGAGGAAAGAGCGCGTCTATTTGTGGACAAGTCACGCGAGGACCAGCAAGTCGCAGCTATGGAGACACCGCTATACCAGTTCTTGGGAGGCGTGATGCCAGCACTCATGTCCCGCGATATGCGGGACGCAGCAAACACCACCATCATCGAAGGTGCAGTTAAGATTGAAAGGCTTCCGGTGCCGAAGACACGTCATGCACTCCCATTCCCTGATGAGCTACCAGCCAAACCGTTGCGGAGCGCTTGGCTTCCAAGAACGATCACCGCTCTTAGCCTTATAGGCTTGTTCTACCTCGCAAACAATGCTATCGACTTGGACCTTGCGCCACCTGACTTGTTCCGTGGCAGTCCCTTCAAAAGAACCTACACTGGACTCGCGGCTATTGACGAAATTATTTTGATTCTCGTCCAATGCTTTACCCCGGAAGTGGCCGGCGAAGACGAAGCTCAACGCGTGCAGGCCATATACTTCCTGCCCATGATCTCATCCGTAATTCTCATCTGGATGGTGGAAGCACACAGACGCGGAAATCGCCAAACCCTCATCGGGCGTATTCTGCTCTGGTAAGTTCATGGGTTCCGAATCCGCGCCGCAGACAGCTAACCATAGACCAAAGGCCGGCCGTATTCGCAGTTTTCTACCAGCTTTATACAATCGCCAAAGTCGGCCCAATCTACTACTTGATTACGCTCTTCACTTCTAATGATCCCATCTACCAGCGGACTACTGGCCGTAATGTTGATCCCGCCGTAGCTAGGGCTCTCCTCCCGGCCCTATTTTTGGGCTATGCGATTCCGACCTTCTTAATGTTCACCCCATTCTACAACCACACTATCTGGCAATCCTGCATCGCCATGTGGCAGTTTTCGCCCATCATAACTCCACCATTGACGTCTTTCATTGCCTCCCTAATCCGCCGAGGTGGTCCCCGTCAAGGTCCGGACCCTTGCGAGTTGCGGGAGCTGGAAAACACCGACGTACCTCATCTTCGAGTCGCATACTCGGCTGTTTTCTGCGCAAACTTCGCCGTGCACATTGGCACGCTCTTTTACGCCATCAACAGCCCCACCATCTCACTGTGGCGTGCCTTTTTTGATGTGCCGAATCCGTTCAACAGGCAGGCCGACCTCGCCGGCAACGAGAAAATATTCAACTTATTCAAGTACGACTTGATATTCTACGCCCTCGTGCTGTTGGTTTGGTGTCTCTACAGTGTCTTCGAGATGCGCCGGCTAGGGTATGTCCGGACGCGCCAGGCACTCATTGCCGCCGTGGGCATGCCCGTTTCGCTGGTCATTCTGGGGCCTGGGGCTATGTATGCTGGTGTGTGGCATTGGAGGGAAAACGTGATTTCGGGGTTGAGCAAATTGTAATTGGCGAACTAGTCGAGGTAGGAGTTGAGCTTGAACTGCATTCCAGTATATCCACTAAGAAGGAATAGTTAAATGACAGCCAATACAGGCTCCCCCGATATGCTCATCAAGAATTTCCATCCCTTCTTCGGAACTGAGCAGCTCCCGATCCGGCCTGAGCAAGGGTGAGCAAGGGTGAGTGAGCGAGGGGGTTGCTGTCTCGGGCTGCGGCGGCTATAGTTACCTTGTCTACGAAGTTCAAAAAATATGGGGATTTTCGTGGATGAATCTCTGAACCTACTTTTGAGACACCATTGCACTGCTAATACTGCTTGACTAACCTACGGAAAGTTTGCCTACATTTAGTGCATATTGAGCACCTCTCTGCCTCTGACAATTATGTATACATAAAAGTTGGACATCGTATGTTTTTGCACTAGGCTCTGGCGTACGATGGGTCAGAATTGAGACTTATCCACATTTCAATAAGCGTGATGATTGGCTGACCTATAACACCAAGGCTCTCCCCTTGTCACCTCGTTCAAGTCTGACCGCCTCCGGTGCGCATATGAGTATAGTAACAGTTGCGCACTAGCTTCAAGTTGGCATTATGAGATGCACTAGGAGTTTGTGTCGATGTGTAATCTTTCCTTGCTGGAGGTGAGTGAGAATTACCGGAGCTCTCCTCTACAGTTCCCTCTTATCTGTATTGTTTTTAGGTGTGCACTTCGACTAGACGCCGCCGCCACGTCCCACTAGAATTATTAGCAACAATGATTTAGCTGCTTATTATTATTTGTATATCTTACACCGTATTACCCGCAACAGTATGCGATCACTCCACTTAATATCCTACATATTGCAATACGAATGAGAAAACATGGCAGGGAGGCGCCCAGGCACCAATCCGTGGTTAGTTTCATCTGCTTTTATGACGCCATGGCCCATGGCATCCTTGCAACCGCTAGGAATGGTTGCTCCGCAAAATATCCGCAACAAGCTCGCGAGCAATAATGTGAGGCTCGCTGTTCCCGGCGCAAAATTACATGCAAGATGAGCATGTCACTGCCGACGATATATTCGCTATTTGAAGCCGCCCAGAGGTGTCACGTGACTTTCGGAGCGGCGTGCATGGCTGAGCAGCGGCCGCACCCGGCAAGATCCTGTATCATTGGCTGCTTTCTGTCGCCTGATCCCGAAACCCACACTGAAAAACCATCGACTTTGATACTGTGACGCCACCCTCTTACTTGAGCTCGCCCAGACCGGGTCGATCTGGTGACCCCCTTGCAGTGTGGTGCAGTCTTGCCAAGAAGTGTGTCAGCTAGAGCTTGCCAAAGCGCTGCCCTCGTTGACAGGGTACTTTGTTAGCTCTTCTTCAAGGCGCATTTAACTAAAGACTACTATTCCGATGTGTAAGATTGCATGTGTAGCCTTGAAAATCTAGTTTGATGAGAAATGAGGAATACAACGAGTTGCAATACGTTTAGTAAAGTGCAATATCACCATTGCACTTTAATTTGGCTTTATCCCGAACGAATCTTTTGGTCCTATTAGCCAGTTGGTTCGGAACGGCATTTCGTGCGATGGTAATGGCTGCACGACACAACCTACCTTCCCGAGGGAGTGGTGCACGCGAGACTCTTCGTCAGCACTACATCTGCACTGGTCCGGATCCGGACCCAACAACCGGGATTCGTAAACAAACGAGGGGGAGAATATGTAGGAAGTCGCACTTGTCTCTGGCAAGTAAATATATTTTGCCCTTTTAGGTATAATCCTGCAAAATTCTCAAGCTAAGCCTTCGTTCCAGTGCATCATAAAACACCAATCAGCTAGCACGACTAATGCCGACAGAGGCGAGCTAAGTTATGTATGTGCCGATGCGATCATCTGAACCGATAGTGAGCAACATGTGGCCAGAAAATTTCAGCCCACTCCCAACCAGGTTCCAGGATGTTTCCAATTCCAGAGAAAGGCCCCACGGCAGACAAATGCACATGATGAGAGTTGATCTAGAAATTATTTACATAGACTGTGAGCGCCCGTCATATCTAGTGAAGAGCATGAAAAATATCCTCTACCTTACAGTTTGAGCACCTCCCATCGGTGGCTATGAAGACGTCGTGCATTCTGTCCCTTTTGGTCGGGGCAGCGGCTGCTACAGAATGCCCTATTTGCGTTGTAGGAGCAGGCCCGGCGGGCCTAGCAGCGGCCTATGAGTTAGAGCAAGCGGGAAAGAATGTGGTGGTATTCGAAAAGCAGTTAGCTGTGGGAGGAAAGAGTCAGACCATTTACGTCAATGGGTAAGTCGCGAGTGGATCCGGTGTTGAAGCCACTCTTAAGCGGGACCAAGCCTAACACAATCAGGACATACTTTCCACTAGGTGCCGCTATCTACGCTCCTGGAGGCTACGAAGAAACCCAGGCACTCATGGCGAAGCTTGGAGTGGAGTCTGAAATTTTCTTCACGGGCGAGAGGCGTGCCTTCGACTGGAAGACTGGGGAGACAAGGCTCATTTCGCCACCTGATAGTGCGACGCTGGAGCTCCTCCTAGTAGAATACGCGAGATACTCAGCATTTTGGGTGACACATTTCGACAGCACAATCGGATTCAAGGTATGGAACGTCGGCCACCAAGGCATCAATCCAGAGGGCCCCGAATAACTGATCCATGAATATTGTAGAACGATCTACCTGACGACCTCAGCATGCCGACATTCGAGTGGATGATTGCGAACGACTATCAGATCCTACCCATCGTCTTCAACGATGCTCTCAATATTTATGGCTACGGCGATTACAGGGAGATTCCAATGGTACGAGCCAGACTGTTTCCGGTCTATGTATACCGTCACACCTAACCTGGAACTCATCTCTAGGCCTACTCTCTCATGCTTTTCACGCCTGGTCTCTTACAGAGCACAATTGGGCCTATTCCGACTAGAAAAACCGGTATGATAGCAGGGACATCTTGGACCCTTCGGCGGTACGCATGCTGACCGTAGTTAGACTTCCATCAGTTTTTCGTGAAATTTGCTGATCTCATCCACGGTCCTATCCATCTGAACGCCAAGGTACTCTCTATCGGTAAGTTCTGAAAACCTAGGATAAGCGTCTATTCTCTTTCTCGGCTAATGCGGTAGACAGATCGGACCGGCGACTACCCCGTTGTCAAATACAGGGCAGGGTATCGACAGTCTAAGCAACAGGAGTGCTCAGACGTCATTATCGCGTTCCCTCCTACTGTCAAGCTGCTAACGGAGGCTGGGGTGGAGCTTTCGGGTGAAGAAGAAGTATTATTCAGTGACGTGAGCGTTACAAACTACTTCTCCGCTGCTGTCAAGATGTCCCAAGCTCCGGATGACATTGCCTATATAGGGCGTGGGCCGGATCCTTACACGCCCGTTCGGTTTGAGAGTCAGCCAGTCTACGTTCAAGCCTACCATCAGGAAACGGGTGTCATTATGGCATACTCGCAGGGCGGGCGTCACGGCGCACCCGATCCGGACCTAGCTTATGAGCTGATGCTCGAGACAATGAGTAGGCTTAACTACGACCCTCATGTTGAGGGGCAGGAGGCTGAGCCCGTGTCTTCGGATGACGTTGTTGGATTCAGTGGGGTCATTCCTTATTTTCCCCTCGTTGATAGTGCTGCTTTTGCAGCGGGTTTCTACCAGAAGTTAGACGCCATGCAGGGAAACCAGCGCACGTACTATGCTTCTGCTCTGAGCGGGTTTGAAACTGTCGAAATGGCGCTTCGAGCCGGGAAGGATATTGTTCATTCCTATATCTTGAGGTAGCGGATGAGAATGCAATTTTGTATGGTTTTAACGAGCCGCGCAGAGCAAAGGTAAACATGCGTGACATTTTGACTGGAAACATTGGTACGAAGAGGAAACATGCAAACTGGGAAGGCACGCAGGGTTTGTAGTTAAGGTGATATGATAGACTCCAATGAACCTAACGATTGTTAACTTCGTATATTCGCTTCGGGAGGCAGGGAGGTTGTTGTTACTAAAGTCGGCAGGGCTCGGCCTCGAAAGGCAGTTGTCCAAACTAAATGGATGTTGCGGAAGTTCTAGGCAACGTTGTCATTCCCATAAAGGCCGTGTAGAAATTACAGTCCTGCTTCAGCGTCATAAATTACCGGATTCCAATTGTGGTCATTCTCAATCTCTACAGATATATGTGTATGTATAGCTTGGGACGTATGGTATCTATGAAACCTTGGGGGCTACGATGGGGAAAGGGTGGTCAATCTTTAGAACTGGGGTAAGAATGTGAGGCCTTGCGAACACTCTTTGAAGACAGGCACAAAGGCGTGAACTGGCTGTAGTGAAGAAATCTACATATTAATTAAATTGTCTTAACCATGAGAAGGAAAAAAAGTCTATCCTGCTGATTGGTATCATCTTCGCGAAACCCCTTCCACCTTCCCAATACAATTCAGATGTGTACAAATGTGGGGCACCGATAGAATCAAAGGCATATCAAACACCTCCTCCAAATCTTAACCATTAGTCTCCATCCTAAGAGGCGGCTCGACCTAAGGAGCCATCTAATCCAATCCGATTCCCCGAACCCCGAGCGCCTTCTTGAGAAAACCCCCCGCAAAATAATCAAGGAAAGCATTACGCCCAGAGCAGGAATCCAAGCCCGACAAGACCGGCCAGCGTCGACGAGGCCTTGAGCCCAGCCGCCGCATTCGGCGCCTCCGTCTTCTGCGAACCGCCGGCGTCGCTGGTCGACGAACCGGTCTTTTCGGGCTTGTCGGCAGCGTCCGACGAAGAAGTCTTGGACGCGGTAGGCTTGCTCACGCTCGACGTCGACGACGAGCTCTTGGTGTTCTTGTCCTTCGAGTCACCGAACCCTTGGTCCTTGGTCGACCCGTCCACCTTGATGCTGGCCTGGGTCCCCGACGCGTCCCCGTATATGTACTGGCTCGCCTGGTCCTTGCCGCCGCAGTAGTCGGTGATGCGGATCTCCTTGTACCAGCCGACGAAGGGGGCCTGCGACATGTCGACGGGGCCGCCGGCCCAGTCGATAGTGCCCTTCGAGCCGCCGGGCTTACCACCTACCCAAGTGCCGAGCTTGATGAAGGTTGGTGTCTGGGGCCACTTCTTGCCGTTCTCGGCCTCGGCCGGGGTGGCGCGGCGGATCTCGGCGCCGTCGATGGAAAAAATAATAAAGTCCGGGGTCCACTCGACCGAGTACGTGTGTAGGCCGTCCATGGGGTTGAAGGATACCCCGTGCGTCTTGCCGTGCACGTATTCGTTGACGCCCTTGGAGAAGAAGTTGGTCTGGACGTTGCCTTGGTCTGCGCCGACCCATTCCTAATCCGCCCATCCCGTGTTAGCAAAACCCTCATTATATCAAAAGCTCAATTGCGCGTACGGGGGAGAAGGGAGGATGTTCATACCCAATCAATCTCATCACGATCATCCGACTCCAATACAATCGAAGTGACGATGCCCCGCCCCGGCGCCGCTTTCATCGTCACCTCGACTTTCCCGAAGAAGATGTATTTCTTGCTCTTGATGAGGGGCGCCTGGCTGTCCTTGGTGATGGTGAAGATCGCGCCATTGCCGTCGATGCTGAGGGGCGAGTCTTTGCCCATCACGCCATCGTCGGGTTTCCAGAGGTCCTTGAACCCTTTGTCGTTGCGCCAGCCATCGCCCGCTGCGACCGAGGCGAAATCAACCGTTTGTTCCTGGCGACATTTTCCGAAGGCTGGATCGGGAGCGCATTCTACAAGAAAAAAGAGATTTTGGTTAGCTCTCTCTCTCAGGTGGCGGCTTCAGGTGGTTGGCATTCAGGCAGCCAAAGCAAGCATTGGGCGGGGGTGGGAAGTTTTGCGCGCGGAGGGATTCGTGCCGAAGAAACAGGCCTAGCGTCCCCGGATTGCATGCATGGTGGGGGTTCAGCTGGGCGGGCATTCCGCCGAGAAGGGACAGCGGAAGATCATCAAGCCCCGCCCTCGACGGGACTGACTGGGAGTAGCCTCGGCGACATCTTGACAAACAATGACTCGGAAGGTCAGAGGGAAAGTTTGGAGGAATACTTACTGTCGCCCTGGGTAGGATCGCACTCAGATTTGGTCTGCGCGAGTACGACAGGAGCAAGGGCCACGAGGCCGAGGGCAAGACTGTTATACCGCATTATTGCTGTGTTAGGTGAGACGAGCGAAGCGAATGGACTCTAGCAAAGAAAGCTAGGGAGAAGAAATGCTCGACAGAAAAAAAAAACGACGGTATTATGTACGATTTCCGTATTCCTGCGAGTGAATTTGCAGTAATGGCAAGAACGAACTAGAGCAGCGGTGGTTGGAAAGTGGGACGGTGGCATGTTTATAAGTCTGTAGATGTCTCTCGCCTTTCGTTTCCTCCCCTTCCATCCGCAGTCCCCACAACCAGCCCTCCGAGTTGCCGCCGTGCAGCAAGCAGCTCAGCCCAGCCCATATGGTCTCGCCGTTGCCTTTGTTTCTTTGGCGAGAAAACGCGCCGAGCGGCACGGATTACGGGCTGCAGCAGGAAGGGGTTTTTTCTGGCACGGCAGGTGCTCTCCGTCAGCCCAGGATAAATTGACAGAGTCGCTAGAATCAAAAACTCCACTTGCGACTCCGTAAACGACGGTAAAAACAGAACTTCCATGATGTGACTGTGGGGCATCCCAAGCAAAAATAAGGGTCCAAAGGTCTGTTCGTACCGGCGCGGGAACCCCACCATCACGAGCCTGGCTCTGCCCAGTCACTGTTTGCGGACCTGCCTTCCACACTCCACTGCGGCGGAAGCAGGGGGGCATGGGTGGTTGGTAGAATGCGAGATACACTGCAGCCATCTGACTGGTGCCCTGACACACCTGCTTGCCTCGAATAGGACCGAACAGTGGCTGAGCACATGGTGCATCTTGTGGTACTGTTTTCTTTTCACCTTGCGCACGGCTTGCTGGGTGTCTTACTCGCACGGAGGTGAATGTGCGATAACCCTGAACGGGTCTCCGTTTTTTATTGGAAAGAATGTTCGTTGTGCCGTGAATCGCCAACGAGACCAGGTCGGGAAATTCAATATGGTTTGTGTATCCAGTGGCATTCCAGCGGGTAAAGATGGAATCGTCATACTGGTTGTTGGCGGGGCAAGGGAACAGATTTCTAGTTGGCTGTTTTATTGCTCCAACGTCCAACAGAACAGAATCAGCCAGTTGGAAGCAGCCAGCAAACCGGCGAGGAATGAATGTTCATTGCTGTTTGCCGCACCTCTTGCCCCCTCCA
>Ga0247774_1001529_pt1 | contig 11622 bp, 13 predicted proteins | sample UWRJL001104B6_FD_179933 | JGI IMG/M metagenome (GOLD analysis project Ga0247774, IMG submission 179933) | Plant litter microbial communities from Arlington Agricultural Research Station in Wisconsin, United States - UWRJ-L001-104B-6 | ecosystem: Environmental > Terrestrial > Plant litter >... | reverse complement strand
TGTCAGCCAGACTCTAGCTTGGGGGGGGGGCGGCCAATCCTTAACTCATCCTGAACTCTGCGCTCCTCGAATACTACATCAGTCGTCCCCTTTTCGAGACCGTTGGTGAACCTTAACGGCTGTGTCGGCGCAGGCGATTCAGGGGATGCTAACTGCCCGCTAAGCGTGCAGGTGGCCTCCGCACCATGACTGCAGCAACCGTTGCGCGTCGCTATAAGCACGGTCCAATCAACGTGCACGTATGGTTACATCCTCAGCTTCTCTCATGCCACAAGAGCAACCAAATTGGGAAAGATTTGATTAGCCTCAAGGACAGCTTACTGGACAGCCCAATACCACGGGGCTGGATGCAGCCCCGCCCTCCTGCTGGACCCGCTCGGCAAGGGCCGGCTTGGCGGTCAGGCCGAGCATTTGCGTTGCACGATCGATGCTTAGCCGCCTAAACGGAGACATTCGACCCAAAGTCGGGCCGTGATTTGGACCCTGGGATTGACGATGGACTGGTTAGCTGTCCGTCTCGACGTCATCGAAGCTGAAATTACCATGCCGAATTGGCGACACTGCAGCGGCGAGTCGTTCAACAGAGCTGGGCTCAGCGTCTCCAGGACGCTTAAACCATCGTGAGGTCGTATTCAAATTTTGTCCTGACATACGGAACACCGTGTTTCCGTCAAATGGGTAGGCTGTGTTTTCGCGAACTACGACCCGGCAACCCGAAGACTCTCACCGGCGGGGAATATACGAAAAATATATAAAAGCAAGTCTTCGCGCTCGATATCTTCACCTTTTCCGTCATAAATATCATCATCGACATAGCAAACGAGCCGATTACACATAGTCCGCATATTCTGCCTTAAGCAACCCTTTTAACTCACTCACTCACTCTCAATCTAACCAACTTTTCCAAAATGCGCTTCTCCACCTCTACCGTTCTCGTCGTCCTTTCCACGGGCCTCGCCACTGCCTTGGACTTCTGCCCCGCCGCTGACGGACTCTTCTTCTACGGCCGCAACGGCAACCACTACCAGGTCCAATGCGGAATCGAGTACTTCACCCAGACGAACCTTAAGTCGTCCACCACCGCCGACCCCATTGCCTGCGCCGCGTAAGTTCTGCCCATGAAAAATGCTCGGCTCAATCCCACGCTCTCGCTTCGAAGCATGCATATATAATATTATAACATAATCTGACTTTTCTATGTAGCGATTGTGAGGCTTGGACCAGGACCCACCCCAGGCAGAGGTGTTCGGCAGGGAGCTGGGAAATTTCCACCGGCCTGTGCTTCCTGAAGCCAGCGGATCTGGGGAGTGCCACGAAGAGGCAGAACCCGGACGTTATCACGACGCTTAAGATCTAGGTGACCCTAGGCTGGTCTGCCAGGGATGCGATGCTGAGCTTGTTCGGGTGAGGTGAGAGGAGCATCTTGTGGTGAAATTGCACATCAATGATTTCCCCGTGTGGGGTTGAGCTGTCATTACTGTTGCACATGATAGATATGCATATATAGGCAGTATTTAGAGTCAGTCGTTACCGTCAAGGCGCAATTTATCTGATTAGATTTCATGCTTCTCGACTTGTGTCAGATGTACGGGGCCGATATCAAGACAAGAGACGACAAGATCAGTCAATTTAAAGATGTCTGTCTGCTGAAAACTGGTTTCGTATGCTCTGCTTCATTTCGCCTCCTCTGCTGAAGTTGCTGACCTCGCTTCAGAGTTGGAACTCGGGATTTTGGAGTTGTGCCTCCTCTCCGTGCTTTTGACGGCCAGAGTCATCAGCTTGCAGCTGTACTTTTGACAACTTGCAATATAGCTAGCGGTATATTAAAAGTACAGCAGCCCATTCGCGGCGTAGCTTCATGACACATTATGACCAATCTTTTCAGCTAAGACACACCTTAGCATCTGTGTTTCCACGTTCAGAGAGAGATCTGGAGCCCTCCTCCAGTTTGGGATTGGGGAGAGAGGTAGGAGACGCCATTAAGTCAGGAGGATAAGAGTCCAAAATGAAGCAAAACGAAAGACTGTCGGGTATTTCCCGTCTTTCGGAAAATGCGACTTTTATTCCAAAGAACACACCACATTTAAGAAAGGATTACCGCTGTGGCGTCGATGAGAAGGGGTGGCTGTCTCACGATCCAGCACGGGCCTCCATAAAAAGTCCTCACGTTATCAACCAAATAGGAGTTTGCGCTGTTCCTATCTACGACTTGCTAAAATGCTTCACCGTCGCTCTCTAATTACGCAAATCTCTATAAATTTGTCCTAGACGGACCCGAGCTAATCGCCACGGAACCTCAGTTCGAGGGCAGCCGATATTTTCACCAGCTTCACTGCCTCTGGAGCAATGCTAAAGATATCGGAAAATGATGGGATACCGACAGTGGAGGATTTCGAGGCGGCTTGAGCCTACTATTTTAACCCATCCCGTTCCTTTACGCTCCCGGGAATGTCGCCACCTAGTTCCTGTGCGTTGCCTCCGTATTCGTCACATGGATGTTCAACAAGAAGTACATCCAAACCGATAAGTGTAGGGCCGATGCCATTGCCATGGTCCCCTACCCTACCATCGCGGCAGCTGACGCCGCTCTTAAGCTTAGGGGCTACCCTTTCGAGCATGTAAGGCTAGCGAAGAGAGGCCCGACCGAAGATGTCTACATAGAAGCTATCAGAGTAGCAACCACAATATGTGCGTGGTTCTGCGAGTTTGGCGCCGGTCTGTTCGCAGTCTTGCATCTTCTCCCTTGGACGAGGCCAATGATTGTGCTAGAGACCCCGAGGAAGCGAGGTATTTTGATCTCGCCAGTTTGGGTTCTTTGCGCAAGCGTCAGAATAGTCGAGCTCTCCGCAAGTCACATTTTTGCCCCTGAGGTTGGCTTCTACTCGTGGTTCCTGGTGATTCCGGCCTTTTTCTGAACAAAAACTACCCGTCCCTCCTCCACGGCCATGCTGGAAAAACGAGGAAGAACATGGTCACGCTGCCTCTGCTTGGAATCGGACCTACGGTTGTTTATGTTGTCAGCGTCACCATCCTTGTCGTATGCAGGATGTCTCGAGTTCTCGGGGTTAGGGACAACCAGAGGCTCAAACTACTCTCCGAAGTTGTTCTTGGGGCACAAGATTCGGCTGGGACTGATATATCTATTCTGTTGCGCCTCTCGAATGTTGCTCGTGTTGACCTTTTGTTGACCACACCACCCCTCGTCTCTTTTTTGCTCAGGTGACAGCCATGAAATCACAAGGGGAATGACTGAAATTGGCTTAGACTGAATGGGCAGTATTCTGAGTGCCTGGAGCTCAGAAGAAGAAAAGTGTCAACTTTTCGCGTGTCACTTTGGGCTTATTATTATAGCAGAGCAGCTACTTAATGGTGGTACTGATGCGAACGTGAAGGACGACTATGGCAGGACGCCGCTCTACCGGGCTTCCAATAACGGCAACGATGCTGTCGTGCAGAAGCTTCTTGAGGACGGTGCCGATGCGAACGTAAAGGACGAAGGTAGCAGGACGCCACTTCACTGGGCTTCCGAGAACGGCCACGATGCTATCGTGTAACAGCTGCTCGAGGCCGGCGCTCAATTTGATAGTTAACTATTATTTCTATTATCTTTGCAGAAAGGGGTCTAGAGGGTATGCTTCTTTATTGTAAGTATGTAGCGAATTTTTAATAATACAGGAAGTATCCGGTATACAAGCTTACTCTGAATCGAGGGCAAGAGCCTTGTATAAGTATAGCAGTTATATCCAAGTTTGGAATTCCGAAAATCTATATTGTATTCTTTAAGTCAGCCGTACTGCATGTTAGATAATGTAATGTTGTATGCCGCCCTATTTACCAGACGGTGCTTCCTTAGCGGCTGATTCCGCCGCCTTTGGTTCGGGAATAGATATAAGTAGAAGTTTTTTCAAGTACACTCCGCCCCGCTTCAATTTCCCAAGAATGCCAGGGGAAACCGATTTCGCTCTTAGCTGTATTTTAAGACGAAAAGTGTGCGAGATTTTGGTTTGCGCAAGTGGCCGCTTTTTAGTCCCTCCGTGCCTTCCGGCTCGACTTAGGCTCCGCCTTGTATCTGCCCTCATTAGTCTTACTCAACCTTCGCTACTCATCCATCCAGTTGAGCAAACCGCCGGCCTTTTCTGGTCCGAATTCTGGGCCTTCAGCTATTTAGCTGTCCCTTGGTACGGAGGCTTCTGGAGATACGGGCCCCAAATCCTGGCCCATCGGGACACTCAACGAAACAGTGCGTCGTATACACACACTCTTCATGACGCCTGGCGGCTGAACCGAATGGATAACGAAAACTGATCTGAGAATACATTTAATAAGATATGTCTTGAATTCCTTGAGCTTATTAAATATATACCTCTCTATAGCTTTGTTTTCTCGCTCGCTGCAGCTTTGCAGGTTCTCTTGTGTTATTGGTAATAATACAGGTAGTCTACTTAAAAGGCGATTCTCTCTATATTTAGCGTCCTATCAGCAGTGTTTAAGCCCGTCTCCTGCTCCTGATACGAATTGGTACTAGGTGGTAATCACGGCAATATGATGTGAGTGAGATGAACGGTAGGAACAAACCTTTGCATGCACTGTCATTTCATAACCCGCATTTTTATCCTTTGCTGGGTCCCCTGAATCCGCGGAACGCGCTACGATCTGAAAGATAACCGAAATATGTAAGAAACTTGAAGTCATTTCATTGAATTTCAAAGCCCCTACTCTCCATGTCCATTTCATTCTGCCGCCTACGCCTCCTGAGTCCTATCGTGGTCGGTAGGGCCAGAAACCCCCGAGCCCACGACCTCGACTCCGTCGGCGGTGTCACAGCCTCCGTCACCTCGTTCTCGTTCTTTTGGCGCTTCTCCATAAGAGTGTGGACCATCATTTCGAGGCGCCGCATCTTGGCAATCAGGGCCTGTAGGCTTAAGGCGAATATGACTGTGCCGATGACGAAGACAACAATCAGCCATCCGAACTCGGGCCAGCCCGCCGAGTCAGGTACGATTCGGTGACCCATACTAAAGACTCCCTGATTGGCTCTGGTTAGTATTTAGATATCCTAGCCGTCACGTTTTCCACATCTACCAGCCACGGAATTGGGAATTCGTGCTTACTGCTACAAATGCCAATGGTAAATAGGCAATTGTCACCCAGGTTAACATGCTGATATTTTCATTCTGCTCCACGCCTATCACCGATGTTATCTATGCGGCATTGGACAGCCAATGGTTAGCAAGTGCCATCAATAAGGTAGTACCGGTGTTCAACATACCCCTTCCCGAAGTTTACTACCCTGTTCAATGCGCTGGCCGATAGAGCTATGGGCGTTTTCCAGTCTGCTGTACCTCTTGTCAAAGTCTTCGACGAGTCGTTCCAGGTCTCTTGTCATGTCGTTGTGCCGAATCTCCGTGCCCTACCCCAGAAGAGTCAGAAAGCTGCAGCAGCTTAGGCCTTCAGTTATTAACGCTTTCGCTTACCGTCTGTAAATAGTTCTTCATTTTGGTCTTTGCCTCCTTGATCTGGACCAAGGCACGAGCAAGCTTGTCGTCAAAGACTCGCAGTGCTTCAAGTCCCCACATCATCTCCTTGAGCTTTTTTAGTGCCACATCCGATTTGTGCCACTCCATACCCCTGAGAAGCACCATGGCCTAAAATCAATTGTCCCATGTTAGACGAGGATACATGAGAACACTGGCAGCCGAAGGGAAGGTAGAACTCACATCCATGCCCATAATCATGTCCAACTGTTCGGTAAAATTCTCGCACTCGACGGCAATCTGCTCGCAAAAGTACCCAGTCAGTAGCAGGGCCACGAGGGGTCGAGCCGTGTACTGCTGGTGAATGAACATCTGCAGCACATCCTGCACTTCACGCGACAGCTTCGCCGCGTCCTTTTCGTCGATGAGCTCGTTAAGCACCGAGCAAGTCCAGTATCGACCCCACGGGTCGCCCGTAATAACGAGTGAGATGGTGAGCCCACGAATTTTAGAAAGGTTCTGCGATCTTCTGTCTCCACCTGCTCCCGCCCCCTTTGCACCGCCGCCCTTTCTCTTTTTGTTGCCGTTCTTATTCCCTTTGCCCTGGTCCCCAAACACCGTCCTTGGTGGAAAGTCGGCAACGCCCTGCGCAGCAGCCACTGTCGGTGGAAGGGCCTCATCATCATCGTCACTGCGAACTCTCGAGTCGACGCTGCTGCGGAGGCTGGACGTGTCGGCTCCCTTGCCATACGGACCGCCACCTTTCTCAACACTCTCCTCGGTGGTGCGAATGGCGTTTTCGGACTGGCTCTCCAGGCGCCAGTGTGACAAGGTAATGGTTGTGATCCACATGTCATCCCCGCCATTGGAAACTTGGGTCATTTCATCCGAGAATTTGGACAAGGGCCCGAGGTGGTTGTCAAAAGTATCAAGCGCATCGGGGTGCCACATGTAGATGAGAGCCTGAAGAGCAGCCGGACCCACATCTCGAAGGAACCTAACCACCCGTTAGATTTGTTAATTAACGTCTAGACTTGAAGCATCTGTTGTCTCACAAAAGTCGATATTTCGTTCCCAGATCTACAAGCTGCAGATTTGTTGTTAGCCCAGGGACATCGGCGCCGGAAAGCATCCACACATACGCTGTCGTTGAGGACTCTGAGTAGAGAATCTTGATACCTGTCGCGAAACGAAGCCATAACATCCTCGTCCGTGAGCATGTCGCAAAATTCTTTGGGGAACCTTGAGAAATCGGGATGCTTTTTCGGCTTCCCCAAGAAGTAGAGATCAAGCAGCCCTGTGTCGTTGCCATGTTCCTGCAAGAGCTGGTAGAACAGATCGCCCCTCTCATCGCCCCTCTCTCTGTCGCCGCAAACACTTCTCCAGAAATTACGATCCCGCAACGCTACCCTGCCGCCATTGATTGATCTGCCAATCTCGGGCGCATCACTCGCATCTGCGCTTAGGGCGAAATCAATACAGCTAATCTGCCGAAGCGCCGGAGCCGTGAACGCTTTCCGCACAGTCTTCAAGCTCCAATCAGGGTCGCCGACCCTGTACTGTTCAAAGTGCTTCTGTATGTTCCGGCGCACTCGGACGTTCTTGGTTTGCTTGAGCCGGAACACGCTTGGCGTGTCCTCGAGCGACTGCACAGCCGTTTCGGCGTGGTACAGCAGGCGGGGAAGTCGGTGGGTCCACACGAAACCGGTTTCCTGGTTGTTTTGCTCAAGCTCCTCGATGCGTTGGCGGAGCTCGGCTATGAGCTCGCTTGCGGACTGGTCCTCGGGGGCTGCTTTAGTAGCTGTTATGGGACCAGCAAATGTCAAGCTGCGGACGGATGCGGGTGCGGGTGCGAGTGCGCTCGAGTCGTTCGGCCGGGGTGCGGGAAGGTCGAAGCGGGAATAATCGGTTATGCGGGACATTCCAGCCCATGCTTTCGATTCCGGGAGAGATTGCGGGTTGGTAAAGTCAACCGTGAATGATGTGGACGAGAGGCTCTGTAAGATGTCGTCCAGCAGCTTGGCGCAGATGACGCTCGACGTTGTGAGGTCCCACCACTGACTGACCATGGTCGCCTTGCTCTGGTCAATCGATCCAAGGAACGTGTAATCCGAGAGCAGGAATTCACTGCAATGCTCCATGATGCGCTCTTGGTCGTTATTTGCAATGTCGAGATTGACGGGGACGTGGTGGCCCAGACAGCTAAGCTCCCATGGCGCCGGCCGCGGTGCCGACGACCGAATCTCATTGGCGTCCCATCGCGTGACCCTCGATCTACCCGGGTTTAGAACCGTCGTATACGGCCGGCTCTTGATCAAGTCGCGCGAGTACTGGATGCATGTCTTCTTGCTCTGGCCCTGCATGGTGACGGGAACATCGGCAACGCCAAGCTCGGTGCCAACCATGGCGAGATTGGCCACCTCGTGACCCAGCATCTTTTTCCTCAGCCGGCCCTGGCCAAACAAACGCAGCGACTTCTCGGCCTTGACCTGCCAGTGCACGGCCTGGTCCCCGTGCTTGGCGAGATCGATGTTGTAGGCCGAAAACTTGGTAGCGTCCTCTGCGGCCAGCCGCTGGCAGATTTTAGTGAAGGAGTGGCTGTGGTACCAGCGTAGGATGCAGCCGTACGGATCATCGAGGATGGCGGTGTCAGTGCGGTTATCTTCGTTGTTGAACGTATCCATGTCCTCTAAGCGATCCCAGAGCTTCTCCTTGAGCCCAGCGTCAAGGACCCGAGTGGGGGCTTGGCTGATCATGTACCAGATGATGAACGTCCCGTACCACTTCTGGCTCCGCATCTTGAACTTCTGCGAGCGCGGGTTGCGTTGCGCCGCCCTAGTGCTCTCCGAGCCATAAGCCGTGCTATCTCTGTCCGTCTCGTGCCGCAACTCGCGCTGGGCGATCAGTCCCGCGGGGTTCTGGCAGTTGCGCCTCATCAACCGGATTTGTGGCTCGGACAGGACATCGGCCGGCAGGATTCCGTAGTGCAAGTCTTGACTTGACGAGGCCTGGAGAACGGGGATAATGTCGAGTATCCAGTGGCAAGTCTTTCGGAGAGCGTCCACCACTCGCACCTCGTAGCTGGGAAGCATGGCTATGAGACGCCTGTAGTTTGCTTTGTCGGCCACGGTGGCGGACTCGGGCGGTTCTCGAATGGTAGCCTTCCCGAGAAACCTGGCAACTTTGATAAGGAACCGAATTTGCCAGCTGGAAGGAGATTGCATTAGCGTCAAGGAAACGTTCTATACGGTGATCATTCTGTGGCTTACAATGAGCTTTCCATATCAACGACCTGAGGTGTAATGATGTTCCTCAGCAACGCGATGTAGTCACAGGATCTCGCCGAGGACGCCGCACGTGCCCGCTGCGAACCGGACGAGTTGGAGATTATACGTAACACAGGATCATCAAGGGTTTCGCCACCCTCGTCATCCCTCTTGCGGAAAGGGACGGCCGAGAGGCTGAGCACCGACTCGATGCATCGGCCGATGGAGTTAAGTTGCACCGCATCCTTGCCGGGAGCTTCCCCGAGCAGCGCCGACCACAGCCGGTACGACGCCAGCAGCGACGTGTCCGATACACCCAGCAAGTTCTGTACCGCGGAGCTGGAGAGCATTGGCTGCCTCGTGAAGGATGTTTTCGAATCCCGGTTGACTAGGGTCAGCTGCGCCACCATCGTGATGGGCTTATCCTCGATGGTGACGGGAAACGAGGTGAATAAGGGGTGAATCTCGTCCTGGAACGTTCCTTGGAAGTCCGTCTTCTCGTGGCAGATCCTGTCGTCGGTGCTGTACACGTGCCGCCAGGCCCGCATGTTGACGGGGTCACGGTTAACCCAGAGCCGCATCTCCAGCTTCTGGTGGTGGCGCTCGCTGACGCAAACAAGCGTATACTGGTCCTCGTTCTCGCCGGGCGCTTCTTCCGTGTACGTGTCCCGAAACGGACACTGCTGCCCTGTACAAATGCCCTTCCCAGACCCCGAGCACCCAAACCGCACATTTCCGCCCACCTCGACATCAATATCAACGCCCATCCCCGCCTTCACGCCACTCCGGGTACTCCCCGAACTCCCCGTATGAATAGCCGGCGTGATTCTGGCCACCTGTACCACGCTACCTGCCACGGCGAACGAACAAATCGTGTACGCCGCGAACACATCGGCGCGATTCTCACGATCGTTCCTCACGAGGCTGAAGCGCGTGCATGGCCAACGCAGGTTGATCAAGCCCTGCGCAGGGGTCAGCTCGAGCACGCACTGGTTGTTGTTGGTGTCGTCCTGCACGTCCTTGGTCCGGATGCTCAGCCCGAAGGTGCCCTTTTCGTTGCGCCGCTGCGCGCGTGCGAGGACTGACTCGGCGCTGTCGGGGTAGTCGCCCCGAACGAAGACGACGCCGCAGTCGTCGTGCGGCGCTGTGATTTGGAGGAGCTCATGCCATGCCGTGACGCTCCCCGTGCGGCCGTCGCTGCCGAAGTCGAGGGACTTGGCAGGGCGGTGAATATCGATGGGCATGTAGCAATTATCTGAGTTTGTCAGCTGTGAGGAGCCTTCAGCTTTTTCGGTGGATTGGGAAAGTTTAACCAGTGGAAGATATCGGAGAGTCTGTTCTCTTACCTTCATCTATGGCATCCAGCCATGCAAAATCAGCCTCGGGGCTAGTCCAGGATCACGGGTTAGTCTAGAAACTCCTCTCGCATATTAAGCGATCGTCAGAGCGTGTTTACGAACTCTTTATCACCCGTCGGTAAGATTGCACCAGGCACTTTCTCCCACACATTCGTGGGCATCATGAAACTATTCGACATTTGATGCAAACACGGTTGACAAGAAACCAGCCTAGTAATTGAATTTTTTTGTTCACAAAGAGAAATGCAAAGCACATTCCCACAATGTCAGGAGTCCGGAGCCAATTTATTTGCCTCGTAAAGACTCTCTATACTTCCCACGTCTGTTACTTACGGCCACCCCACGTGTCGCAAGCCACGCATTTCAAGTTTCTACAAAGAAGGGTCCGCAACCACTTGAACATCACGAGAATGGCGTAAGGCTCGGGTACAAATCCCCGCCATTGGTCACTTACCTCCTGTGGGCAGAGTGCCTCATTCGCTGGTTCTGAAGGTCGCATATCTAGGCTGCATGCAAGGCAAAATTTGCGCACTAAAACGAGAGTGGCGCAATTGATCAGGACATGATCAGGACCACTCGGAAATGATGCCGATGCGGGGATGTTGTGGTTTTTTCTTGGGGATTTGGGAGAGGCTCGCGAAATCGATGCTCGTGTGCCCCTTTTTCATTTTCTCTGTAGCCCACTGGATTATCTGAACTCTTGCTAGGATGTGTAGAAGCAAACCTGAATAATGAAGTTAACACGATATCACAACTAGCGGTCTGAACGAGCACGCCGCAGCAATCCGTGCCGAACTGGGGCAACTGCTACATGCCCCCCTAATCTGGCTCCAAAGAGCCCTCTCGCGCCGCTGCAGAAGCAGAAGAATGCATACTTAAGCTTTTTTCTCTCCTCAACATATCTCGGCATTCCCCTAGCGACCCCATCGCTAACAACAACAGATTGGCACCAATTTTAAAAGACATTCCTGATTTTATAGTCGCTTCTAGTAACGTGATTTATCACTCGACCGGAGACATCACTCAATCGGAAAACAGCAAACTACTAACAAAATCAAATCACTTTATAAAACAAATCAAACTTTGTATATTTTGAAGGATAGAATTTCAATATCATTACCTAAATATTACATTTACCATGCCTGACCTAATTTTATGAAATGGTTATAGAGATATGCGATTTTAACTTTGTTAGTATTCTGCTGTTGTCCAGTTGAGTGATGTTGTGACGGGCATTTTAGTACAGGGCCTAGTACAAGGCACGAAGCGCTAATCAAAGCATCCTCAGGGAGGTCGGTCGAATAGGTTATAATAGATAGGCAGTGCTTTGCCTGCATGGATGTTGTTAGCTTTTCGCGAAGGGAGCTGCCGGATGAAGGTTGGGCCCAAAACAGGCATCACTGAGGAATCCATAAATACTCAGCTACCTATTTTGAGAATCCGCTTGTAGACCCGATTTATAGACGAAGTTAGTCATTCCTTTTTTTTTCTTTTTCTTTTTTTTTTTTTTTTCTAATTTTTGTT
>Ga0247774_1001528_pt1 | contig 11622 bp, 5 predicted proteins | sample UWRJL001104B6_FD_179933 | JGI IMG/M metagenome (GOLD analysis project Ga0247774, IMG submission 179933) | Plant litter microbial communities from Arlington Agricultural Research Station in Wisconsin, United States - UWRJ-L001-104B-6 | ecosystem: Environmental > Terrestrial > Plant litter >... | reverse complement strand
GAAGGAGGGGACTACGCCGCCATCCGTAGGGTAAAGACTGGTCTTACCTAAGCGTCTCAGTCGACTGAACAAAGGTCTTGACCCCATCGAGAGTGGCCCTATTGGCGTCCCTTAAGATTCGCTGTTAAGAATTAGCAAACACCTGTCTAGGCGTTCCGTCACCCCAGCCAAGCAGGAGGAATTTACCTTCACTCTTTTTTCAATCTTACGCCATTGCTTCCGAAATAAGGACGCCCTCATTCGTACCAACTCAATGTCTTCTTTGCCATCTAGTAGCTTGACGAAGCAGGACTCATCATCACCATCATCCCAGGCTTCATCTTGAGGGGGTTCGGAAGCGTCAGCAGCTATTGTGGAAGACGATTTCTTGGACGTCTTCCTCCGCTTGGCTGGCCGTTCACCGCCGCCTTCTTCTTCCCCGTCAAGGTTGAAGATGGAGACTCCCTGAGTTATAGACAGTTAGCGCTTCTGATCCCTGGAAATCGCAAGCGTTCAGGGACGTATTTTTTCCTTCTTCTTACCTGATATTCCTGATGCTCAAGGTCGTCTTGGAATTCATCTTCTTCCCGATCTGCCATCCTGGATAGATGTAAGGTGGATCAACCAGTCATGAAAACGTTGTTGTCGAATGAGTTATGAATATATTTCGTAAGCTATTCCTCAGAACGTGACGTGCAGATGCCGCGCCTTGACGCGTGGGAAAATGCCTTCGTTATACACAGTATGAACATACTGTTTCCCGTAATTCTGCGCACGGTCCTTTCGCAAAAAAAGCAAAGATATCTACAGTACGAGAACAAGGCACAGGCAAAGGTGCAATTTGGGGAGTCACTAGGCCCAGGAATTCGGCCATTTACTTGATGGAAACTGGAGGCTCAATCATAAAGTAATCATTGCATCAAATATATCTTTACCGAATGCGCGCTGTCGCAGTCATCTCCAGAAGACGTGGACATTGCCAGTCTACCCTCAACTCCATTCAATCCCTGACTCGATCATAATGCTTGGAATCAAGCATCAATAGGCCAGAGCGGTTTCTGCCCTCTCTATAATGGACATTGCAACGCTACCTGCCCAACCGCCTTTGAGTTCCTATCGTATACACAGGAGCTCGAACCGGAGTCCCTGTGCTGAATCATCATCCGCCAAGGTTCTTGCACAGTCCACCTCCTCCACCATGACCTTGCTACTCCTTCTTACCGCCTGTTGTCTGTCTGGCCTCCCGCAACGCTTCTTCACAACGGACCTTTTGGCTCCCCTACCCTCCTGGCTCCCACAACCAGTCTGAAGCACTAGGCATAACGGAATAGAACATAACCAGTAATTTACACAAAGGATTTATGGCGAAGCCGGAGCCAACCGCTTTGGTTCGGTAAAAACATGTGATCACCTTAACGCCCCGACAAAGAATTGAAAGATAGGTTGAAAAACCATCCATCCCATAGTTGTGAAGAGACAAGTCCAAATACCGGGAGCCTCTACACACATATGCAAAGTTTCCCTATCCACGATATGACGGCGTTCGCAAAGTGTGCACCGGCTGAGTCCACAATCGTCGCCAGGCTCGATATGTTTTCGACTGCGCGCATGTCTCGAAAAGTAGTGCGATACTTGAAAGTTGAAACGCATCTGCTTAGGCGGCCCCTTCAATGGGCTTGGTCTGTACGTAGTCACAAGTTAGTTACGTGTCTGGATATGAGTTTCTTGCGTGACAAACCTCTCCAGTTGGTTTCGTGGCAGCCGTCTCTGCTTCCTTCTCCACTGATTTAGCAGTAGGCTTATTGGCACCCTCCGACAGGGCCTTGTCCTCCTTAGCCACATTGTCTGCGCCTTCCGCGACACCATTGGGGCCAGGCTTGGATGTCTTCTCCTTCTTGGCCGCGACACCGTTGACGCCATTAGCTTCAGCCGAAGGTGCTGGGGTCGGTGCGGTGGCAGGGGCGTCGGCCAGGAGCTTGTTCCACTTGTCGAGCAGAATCTGCGATCGATTCTTGAAGTCAAACTCGGCCTCCTTGGGAATCGACTCAAGCTTCAAAATGGCCTTGAGAACCTTGTTAATCTTCGTGGCCCGGATAATGCTGACTTCCAACTCGGGGAATTGCTCAAGCTTGGTGAGAAAGTCGCTCATCAGCTTCATTTCTTCTTCCTTTGGCTCTTGATCTCTGGTGAGGAGGCCCTTCTGCAGCTTGTGGCGGAGGAATAGGACTTCCTTCTATGGGAAGGGGTCAGCGATTTTCACAGTGTACAAAATTAGGGTAGAGCACCAAAACGACGCACCTCCTTTCGCTTGTGTCTCTCCTCGGGAGACACCTCCGGTTCCTTAGGAGGAACAGGTTCAGCCTTCTTCTCTTCAGACGTTTTCTTCGGGGCGGGTTTCGATGTAGCCTTGGAGGCTCCCTGTTCCTTGGCGGACTTCGGCGTGGAGGCGCCATTAGCAGCGGACTTGGTGGCGGACGATGTTATCTTAATCTTCGGTTTCTTGACCGAGTCCGATCTCTGAGGTGTCTAGATTGAGTTAGCCTACGCGAGTCATAAAAGTTTCAGGGACTTGAAACTTACAGCGGCCTCACCCTCTGCCTTACGCTTCTTAGACTTCTTGGCGGGCGTCTCGCTATCACCGGCATCCTCCATATCGACGTCGTCGTCCGCCGTGGCTTTGGCTGTAGCCTCGGTCTTTGCCGCTTGCTTGGCTTGCTTAGCCTGCTCGCGGGCGATGGCTTCCTCTTGAAAGGTGCGGAGCATCTCCTTGTAGTAGTCGAGACTGTTTCCTTGGGATGCAAGTTCGTAGGCAGCCTGGAGGTCTTTGCGCATTTTGTCGTTAATCGACTCGCCAGCCCTTTCTGGCGTGAGTTCCTGAAGCGTCATGTTGTTGACCCAGCCACTGGCGAGCGGCAATGCAGGTTAGTGAAAATGCGCGCCAAACGATGATAGATAAACAAGAGAAGGAACGGGGCCATGCTTACAATTCGTTCGTGTAGAGGTACATGACGGGGAACACGCGATCATGGGTGCGTTTGCCACCGTCGGCAAAATCCTCCCGATAAGTGCCATCTGGGCGTTTGGCAGCCACAGGACGATTCAGTAGCAGGCTTTGAGGCAGCATGTCCTCGTCGCAAATGATGACTGGCCAAGGTGGATAGCCCTTCAGTTTCATAAGATACATGTCCCCAGGCTGAGCTCCAATGTTGGTGATGCGAGCTTTGGAGCCCTTCTTATTGAGTTTCTTGCCCTTGTGCTCAGGCACAGAGCTGGACTTGCGACGCGACTTATCCTTGGACTTGTCTGGTGCAGCAGCGGAGTCGGCACCGGCAGCTGCTGCTGCGGACTTATCGGCATCGGTCTTGGTCTTGGCCGCGTCATCTGCTGTAGCGGCCGTCTCCGCGGTCTCAGTTGCGTCCTTCATGTCGATGTCCTTCTCTTCTGATGCATTTGCCTTATCATTAGAATCTACAGCTGAAGGCTCGGCGGGTTTCTCAGGGTTTTCGGCAGATTCTGACGCTGAAGGACATGTCAACCTCTTGATGCTTCAAGGCTTGAAAACGGCAACACGATCAAGCCAAGCAAGCGCGGATTGGAAAGAGCGATGAAGCGGCCAAAGAGGAGCGCAAGCATACGGGCAATTGCTGGGGGGAAGAGCTGGATGTTGGAAGGATGTGCTGCAACAAAACAAGGAAGGCGGGTGCTTACCTTGGGCAGCATCCGGCTCAATAGCAGGCTGCGCCTTCTTGTCGGCAGCGTCGTCGCTCATCTTTTTAGTAGTCGAGGGAGCTTCAGTAGACTCCGTCGCAGCTGGAGGGGTGGCTTTCTTGTCAGTGGTCTTCTCGGCGCTAGACATGTTGTCGCGAAGTGACGAGATGACGCCGGCGGAAGCAATCGACGTCAACAAGAAAATTGTTGGCGGCGAAATAGATAAAAAAGAGACAACGGACGCGTTGCTTTGCGCGTTGACCGCGTTTTCCAAGGCAAAGTCGGAGGTCAGACGATGGTTGTGGGAAACGAATGATGGATTCCAACAAAGACGCTTCGGCCTCGCGTTGTGGTGGTTGAAAAAAATGTGAAGCGTTCCGGCGACGGCGAGGGACTTTGAACATCCCGAAAATTCACTGGCGGCGAAGAAAAAAAAGCGGCGGTTGATTCGCCGGAGAGCTGGGCCACGTGACCCACCTTGCTCGGGAAGGAGGAGCGCCATAACAACAAGGCACCCACTCGAGAGGCCCAGTAGGCTTGGACCGAAGTCACCTAATAGTTCCGCCCACCTCGGCGTTCGATACCCTGGCACCTTCGAACTCTGCGCTCTCACGTCTTGTTGGTAGAGCGCGCCATGGTCAGAGCTATAACAACAAATGAAACTGGGAAGTAGCTGGGGCGAAGCGCTCTCAACCCCTCTCTGCATGACCAGCCACACAACAAACCTGCCTCTGTACCCTCCATAGTCAATGCCTAGGTCGCTTACACAACATCGCCAATGGACCACCCGGGACCTGCTGTTTGTCCGTCTCTCAACTCAATTGAAATCATCACGAAACTCGCCCAAGGGTCATGCCGGCTAGGGTCATTCGTCAGAATGGTCTGGTCAATATTTTCCTTTATTAGTCCTCGTCAGCACAATGGTCGAAATTTTGCAACCACCTTCCCTTTCTGTCCAAGTCTAAACGTAACACATTTCCCCAGCCCAGCATGCCCGCTTGCTTCCCTCTTCATACAGCTTCATTCAGACTCTTCATCCTCGTCATCGACATCCATTCCTTCAGCCGCCGTAATGGTGAACTCTCTCTCCTGGTCCACGCCCACGTAGCTATCGCTCATCAAGTAGAGCTTGAGATGATGCTCTCCGGGTGTAGGAACGGTAAACTCGAGCTTGACTTCGAGTTCCTTCATGACGGTCACCCGTTTGATGGCCAACAGGCTCTTGGTGCTCTCTTCCCCGACCACAAGCCACCAATTCTCCATCTTCCTGGTTGGATAGAAGGGCGCGTGGACTGTCGGGTCAACGTCGTCGTCCTCGTCAACATTGCGCTGAAGTTTGATGCTGATGTACGCAGGGTCATTAGACCGAATGTCGTCCTCGTCCTCGACGCTATGTTCCAAGTCAATGTCGGGAAATTTGGTATTGGCAAACTCGGCTATCTCGCCCAGCTGCTTCTGACTTAGGCCAAGCCGCTTGATTAGAGTCCCGTAGTCCGGGTTTTCGTCCGGGTTCATCGCCTCCATGAAGTCGAAAACGTCCTTGATGCTGTTGAATTTTCTCGTTAGAACTAGCGCCGCACCCAACTTGGCTACGTGATCAGAAACACGCTTGACATACCTGAATTGATGTGCCACCTTGATCCGATCTTCGGTGAAGTGAGGCATCTGCTTGAGAGGACTGTCTCGATCCCACATGGACTGGACAATCATCTGGGACATTTCCATAGCATTCATGGCATTTAGGTGCCCTTCTGACGAAAGAATGTCGACGGCAGCGCTTAATAGGCCTAGTACCTTGGACAAGATAATCTCCTGATCTTTTCCGAGATCAGCGGGGAGCTGCATCCTTGAGAAGTGAGCTTGGAGCAGAATGAAGGCCTTCATGTGGGCCGACTCAAAGTTCGACTGCCCAGTCATCTTGACAGGCACCTTGTCGTAAATACGTCGGAGAATGCCGGCCTCGTGTCGCCGCTGCTGGATTGCCTCGAACTCGGTCGCCGATGTGACGATTTCGAGAATGCCCTTGAGCTTCGTCTTGCCACTGAGCGACATGAGGAACGTTTGCATGGTTATGTACGAGATGTTATAGTAAGCCGCTATCATGGCCGCGTTCAACGGCGTCACTGAGCCTTCTTCCTGGTCGTACTCGATCATCTTAGCCTCATCAAGCTGCGATATTGTTTCCTCGATCCGGTCGGTAAGAAAGGTGGCGACACCCTCGTCAGTCAGCTCAGTCAGACCGTAGTAGGTCGGGTTGGACAAAAGCCGGCGATAGAAGTATGTGAAGGTGGTCCAGTTGACTGCGTCCTCGCCGGATTTGACCATCTTGGTGCTGATCTCCGTCACGAAGGTGTCGTGGAGATTATCCAAAACATGCGACTCGACCGGCAGGGCCTCTCGCATGAACTTGCCGTAGTAGTCCCGCTTTATGGCGGGCACCATGAGAACCCCACGGCTTCGCTTGTCAGATGCCATCATAGACTTGCCAAACATGTGGAGAACCTCGCTGATGGAGTAATCTATGTACCGGTGTTCCTGGCCGTCAAAGTATTGCGTACCCATGACGATGACGAGATGGGCAGTGCAGTCCAGCTCCCAGCACACATCCCTGGATGCAACCATAACCAGCACAGCACCTCTGTTATACAGCGTTTTGACGATTCTCTTGTCGCTGGGGCTCAGTGCCTCGTGATAATAGGCAATGCCGTGGGAAAGGGCTGCGCGGAGAGGTTCCTCGTCCACGTGTTCCAAAACCTTCTGCAGCTGGTCTTGGTCGGCGCGGAGGAAACGGTCCTCATCCTCATCAGCATATGCTGCAGCAAGAAGGTCACGGGCGGTTGCTCGCGTCTGCTTGCGATTGGACACAAAGACCATGGATGGAAGATTGGGCGACATTTGCTTCATGGCGAGGTAGGCTGGCTTAGACATGGCCAGCATGAGTGACGGGAAATGGGGAATGCTAAATGATTGGAGATGAAGCTCCAGTCTCAGAGGCCGGACCAGAGGGCTGAAGTTGAAAATGTTGTGCTTCTTGGCTCCGATCCAACCTCCCAGGTCGCGAGCATTCGCTAGGGACACGCAGAGCGCCACAATCCGGAGAGGCACCTCCGTCTGAGCGCTGATATAGTTCATTCGAGAAATGACTACTTCATAGATATAGCCAAGCTGATCGCTCAAAAGATGGAGCTCGTCTGCGATGAGCAGTTCGACTTGCTGGACGCTCTTACGACGCTTCCATTGACGGGACAGAACATCCCATTGGGCGGGCGTGCCGAGAATGAGATGGCCCTTGTTGAGGAGATCGAGGTCAGTGACGGTGTCGCCTGTCAGCTTGACAATCTGTTTCTGGTAGCGAAGGCCCGACAGCCTCGTCAGCCAATCCTGGTATCGGACATCGACCAGCTCTTGGTGCGGAGCCACGTAGACTGCCTTGCCGCCATCCTTCTTGTTCCAGTGCCGCAGGAGTGCGAACTCGGCGCAGACGGTCTTGCCCGACCCAGTCGGCGCTCCAACCAGGACATTGTCATCGCTGCTGTAGAGCGACTTGTACGTCTGCGTCTGGATCTTGTTGAACCTTTCCCAGTTCGGGTAAAGAGCAGCATGCTCGCGAGACTTAAATGCTTGGGATACCTGGAGCGGTTGCATGTCTAGAAGCTCCGTGTGAGGCGGGAACTTCTCGGGGAGTCGAAGATCCATCAAGTTGAGCGGCAATTTCGTTTCCGACGCCATCCACCTGTCAGACACAACCGAGATGAAGTAGAACGGAAGAACGGGATCGGTTAGATCGACGTGAAAGTCGACTACATGCCCATTCTCCTCATCCCTGGCGAAGTCGCGTCGAAGTATAAACTGGTCATGGTATAGTAGATTCTCGCCATCAGAATCTTGAACCAAGATCCAGAAGCTCTCGGCGGCGCCGTGGAGTTCGTCATCCCACTCGAACTTTGGACTGATCTCTAAAGTAATGTGAAGAAGCGAACGCGTGATGGGGCGTGCGTGCGCTTGGACATCTAGCCGTGGGAACTTGGCAACGAGCCCGCAGACGGTACGACTGTGGCGTGGCAACCCCAGGAGCTCTCCCATCCTTGGCGGATCCAAGTCGAAATAAGCCTCCCACGGAGCCACCACTCTTTCGGCTTTCTTGACGACCTCGGCGGGGCAGGTAGGGAACTGACGAAGAGGCGTCATGACGGACCACATACGCTTCTCTACTGACTTGCACAGCTTGAGGGCTGTCTCGGCCACCTCGCCAAATCCTTTCTTTAGGGCAATTTCGAACATTGCTCGCAAGATACGACCGGCTGATTGATGGACGTAGACCATATCTGCAACGAGGGCCAGTCCTTCCATGCCCAAACGTGATATGTGAGCCTGCAAAAGAGCATTGATCTTGGCCTGTGGGTCCTCAATGCTCTCCTTGACGGGGATTGGAACTTCTTGGAGGATTTTGGCAAGTTCTACCTTCTCCTCCTGGCGAACGGGGATGTACTTGAACTCGGCGCTGCGGGCAAAGATATTGAAGAGTTCAATGCTGGTGATGCCTGGAACGATGAGGGTATTGTAGGTTTCCATGGAGCCATGAGTGATGTAGTAGTGCGAGGCAATCCTGCCCAGCTCGGTTGACTGAAGCTTGCCCGTCTTGTCGTCGTATTTTGCAAGCCCGGTCCTCCAGAGGACCGTGGCGGCCGAATGGATCAGGTCGACTCTCATCTGTTCTAGTGCCCCGTCTTCCTCGTACTCTGCTCCTACCTGGTAGAGACCAGGAGACCGCAACATGCGAACGAAGAGGTATGTGTAGCCCAGCCATTCGACGCCTTCATCTCGACTCCGCACGTTGCCGAGAACAATCTCAGCATTCAGATTGTCGACCAGCCGGCTCACGAGCTGACTCTCGATGGGAAGCTGCTGGTTCAGGAGGGATAGGTAGTATGGGATTTCGGTCTGTGCCGTGATGATGATACCTTCACCGTACGTGTCGAATTGCGGTCGCCCGGCTCGTCCAAGCATCTGCAAGACGTCTTGAGGGCTGAGCTCGACCCAGGAACCCTTCTCGGGAGAGTAGACCTGAGTTCCCTTGATGATGACGGTGTGGGCTGGCAGGTTGACTCCCCAAGCCAGCGTGGCCGTGCACACCAGTACCTGAATGGCACCTTTGGCGAACAGTTCTTCCACATCGGTTCGGTCAACACGATTCATACCCGCGTGGTGGATGCCAAAGCCATATGGTAATATATCCTTGAGAACGCTGTCATGAGCCTGGTCCGCTGCCTCGTTGAGGAGCTCGCGGTTTCCGCCATCATGACGCAGGATCTGGTTAATAGTATCCAGTTCCAATGCCTTGTCACGAATAAAGCGAGCCGTCTTGCCAGTATCCTTCCTCGAATGGACGAAGATCAACATTTGGTTTCTGTTGGTGCCCACATGCTCCATCACCTTGGTATACGTGATGTCGTTCATTGTTTTGAGCTGCTTGACAGGCTTGCGTTCCGTCACACCAATAAACTCCTGGCGCAGCGGGCAGGGTCGGTAGGAACCGTCAAATTGGAACACGCCAGTCTGGAAATCAGCTCGGATGAAGCTGGCTACATCTCGATAGTTGGGCAGTGTCGCCGATAGGCCAACAATGCGGACCGGCTCGCCTGTCTGCTCCGTCTTTCGGATTGTTCGGCTGACGATACTTTCAAGAACCGGACCGCGATCATCGTGGAGCAGATGGATCTCGTCGATGATGATTAGGCGAACGAGGTTCGTGTACGAGAGGTCGGTAGCCTTTCTCGTGATGACGTCCCACTTCTCAGGCGTCGTTACGATGACTTGGGTCTCGGCAATTTGTTGCTTGGTGAGTTGCCGATCACCTGTGAGCTCAGAGACAGTCATGCCATAATCCCGGAGCCGGTCGCCGAAATTCCTGACCTGCTCCTGAACCAAGGCCTTCAACGGAGCGATGTAGACAATCTTGAACGAGTCAAGGTCAACATTGCCCGTGTCGGGGTCCCTATACTTTCCAATCTCGCGAAGCATGGTAAGCATGGCAACGTTAGTCTTGCCGCTGCCTGTCGGTGCGCAAACCAGCATATTCCCATCATCGTTGAATGCAGTCGGGAAACATTTCGACTGGATCCTGTTCAAATTCTTGGCGGTTCTGAAAGGTATCTGGGCCCATTCTGGAAGATCCACAATGGGTATGAGCTTGTTGGCTGAGTCAGTTCGTTGCTTCGGCACCGGCACATGAATTTCTTCGTAGCCCTTAAAAGTCCGTTTCGTTGATCCCTCTGGTAACCTGACTATGGGGTTCGTCATGAGATGGTTGCCCTGATCAAACACCATGTTGTCCAAGTTAATCAGACGCCGTGGCTGCAGTCCTCCCGTCAGCTGACCGTCGGGCTTTTCTGGTTTTGCCTCCGACTCCTGAGCCAGCGTCTTGGGCACGTTGACTTCTATCTTCTTCCGAAGTTCGTCCAGAATCCATTGCAGTCCCTTCTCCTTCATTTCTCTTTCCACTGCGCTGCGTTCCCCGTCATTGCCGGCCTTTGCCAACTTTGTCAGCCATACAACCTTTTCGCGGTTGCGGATGAGCACCCGCACAAGCTCGTGGTGCTCATACTCGAAGAGCTCCATGATATCATTCTCAATGTCCCGCAGCGTCTTCTCTTCGCCGCCTGGCTCATCGGGATCACCTGACAATATCCTGAGAGCTTCTTGCGTCTTGTCGTGCTGCTCTCTGGGCTCTTCATAGATTTTGCCAATTTGCCGTTGAAGCCAGAGCGCGTCGATTTCTCGTGCCGGGACCGATATATTTTCCTTCTCTGCTTTTTCATCTGGGGCCGAGTCGATTACCATCTCATAGCTAGCATCAAGCATCTCTTCTTCTCCGGCGTTGCTATCCTTCACGGGCTCGCTGTCGTCTTCTTCATCTTCAGACGAGCCTTCTTGAACCTCTGCAGCGATAGCATCCTCCTCATCCTCTTCGTCATCTTCAAAGGCAACAGCAACTCCTTGCCTATCATCAAGATCACCGCTTCCTTGTGACCCCGCTTCTTCCTCATCGTCATCTTCCATGCCATAATCGGTAATCTTCTTCCCCAGGTTGACCAGCTTGTTGAAGTCCTCGGGCGAAAGCGTTGTCCCGATTAGGCTGTCAATCTCCTTCTTCTTATCGAAATCTTTCATATCGTCGTCCTTGAGATACTGAAGAACAACGTCGACAGCGCTGAGCACAACTTCTTGGGGCACATCACCCAGCACCGACGCGGCCAAGCTCAGAATCAGATTGTATGTCTCGCGCGTCGCGGGGGTTCGGGGACGGTAGGTAAGGCCGTCGATTCCCATATCAGTGGTCCCCAGGATGCCGGTTCCCCTTGCGCCATCTTTCCGACCTTTGCGCTGTTCCCGCAGCAGGACGTCCTGCCCATCTTTCAGGCTACCTCTCTCGATATTCGGGAGGTTCGACGCTTTCGGCGCTTTGTCTCGGGCTATGCGCGAGCCCATGTCTTTTATTGTTAGACGTCCAGCAATTGATTCGGGCTCACCAGTCGTCTTGTCCGTCGGGCGACTGATGAGACGGCGGTCTACCTTGAGGACAAGGTTAGACATCGCCGAATATTTGTATTGCGACACATCTGGCTGTTGTTGGCCCGCCATTTTGACTAATTTCGATGGTAAAAGAGAGTCAGTTTAGTCGCGAGAGGAGCGTCTTCGCTTGTCGAAAGGATGGATGTACGCGATGGCTGCTGAGCTTAGCAGAAGCTCCAAAATTTTCGGCAGATCAGTCACACCTGCACGTGAGAGCGCGTCTGCGGTCGTGGGGTAGAGTGTGTATACCCTAACCTTAAAGCGAGACGGCACGTCACGACGAGGCCCTGGAAAAGAAAAGTAGGGGCGGAATGGAGACGAAGAAATCAAAGGAATGGAAAGAAGAAGTGGGGGGGTGGGGGG
>Ga0247774_1001526_pt1 | contig 11627 bp, 8 predicted proteins | sample UWRJL001104B6_FD_179933 | JGI IMG/M metagenome (GOLD analysis project Ga0247774, IMG submission 179933) | Plant litter microbial communities from Arlington Agricultural Research Station in Wisconsin, United States - UWRJ-L001-104B-6 | ecosystem: Environmental > Terrestrial > Plant litter >... | reverse complement strand
TGAAGCGCTCGAGTGGGCGCTCAACACTGCGCTCGATCTATACGCTCAACCCGCGCATTGGACGCGCATGGTTCGCAACGGGATGGCGGAAGACTTCTCGTGGCAGAAGCAGGGAGCGTTGTACGTGCAGCTGTATGAACAGCTTCTGACGACGCCAGCCGCTATCTCAGTTTGAACGTACCCCGATCCTCGAACGGGATCGAACGCAGCAGTCCTTCGGACAGCGAGATCTTGCCGGTCACGCGATACTCCACCTGGTCGCGCATCTGGTCGCCGCCTCTGCCGAGCAGGCGAATCAGCGCACCGGCCATGTTCGCCGTCATGTTCATGTCGAACTCGGCTTCACCGAGCGCAGGCACATTGAACGATGCGCCCGAGACGCCGTGTGCGACCTGTTCGCCTTGAACATCCAGCGCGACCGTGAGGCCCTTCACGGGAATCGGGCGGTCGTTCGGATTCACCACGCGCATGCGCACCTTCAGGCGCTGTTCCCACAGGTCGCTCTTCTGCAGCTCTACGTTCACGACGGAGAGCTGGGGAGTTTCGAACTTGGGAACGAGGAGGGAGCAGCCGCTCAACAGCAGGCTTGCCATCAAAGACACCGGGACAAGCGCTCTCATACGCCGGATGGTAGCAAAGAAGAGGCCCTCGAACGGCGGGCGGCTACGAAGGCGATCGCGCGTAGATGCGGTTCAGGCTCGCGTAGTGTCTGGCGACGTCGTCATTCAGCGACCCGTGAGGCAGGCGCCATGTCCAATTGCCGGCAACCGTGCCCGGTGTATTCGTGCGCGCTTCGGTGCCGAGGCCGAGAATGTCCTGCACCGGGATGATCGCGAGGCGCCCTACCGAGCCGAGCGAGGCGCGCACCAGCGCCTCTGGCATCGAGCCTGGCGTCAGGCGCAGGAAAAAATTCACGCGCTGGAGGGTCTCGCCATCGAGACTCAGGTACCAACCCAATGTCGTGTCGTTGTCGTGCGTGCCGGTGTACACGATGCTGTCGCGCGTATACATGTGAGGCAGGTGCACGTCTTCGGGATTGCCGCCGAAGCCGAACTGGAGCACGCGCATGCCGGGCAGCCGAAAGTCCTTGCGAAGCGCCTCGACGTCCGGCGTGATGATGCCGAGATCTTCCGCGACGATCGGCAGGTCGCCGCATTCTTCACGCAGCACCTTCAGGAACATGCGTCCTGGCGTGCGCTTCCACGAGCCGCTGCGTGCATCCGGCGCATCTGCTGGCACCGACCAATGAGCCGCGAGCGCGCGAAAGTGATCGATGCGCAACAGGTCCACGCGCGCGAGCTGTCTTGCTACTCGTGCGCGCCAGAAGACAAAGCCATCAGCGCGCATCGCGCGCCAGTCATAGAGCGGGTTGCCCCACAGCTGGCCCGTCTCCGAAAAATAATCAGGAGGCACACCGGCGACCGCGGTGACACGACCGTTCGCATCCAGCTGAAATTGTCTCGGGTGCGACCAGGTTTCCGCTGAGTCCGGCGCCACATAGAACGGCAGATCGCCGAACAAACGCACGCCGCGCTGATGTGCGTAGTCGCGCAAGCGAGCCCACTGCCAGGCGAACGCAAATTGCTCGCGCTTCATGCGCTCGATGTCGGACCCGAGCTCGGCGTGCATCTTCGCGATGGCGGCGGGTTCGCGATCGCGATGCTCGGCAGGCCATTCCCACCATGGCAGCGCCCGGTGGAAGCGGCTCAACGCTTCGAACGTCACATAGTCGTCGAGCCAGGACTTTGCAGATTCCAGGAATGCGCGGTACTCGTCGCCTTCGAACGAAGGCAGTTCGCCCTGGTCGATGAACGCGGCGTTACCGGCGGAGTCGGAGCGAACCCAATAGGGCGATCCGTCGACGCCCGTTGGCCCGAGCGGCAGGAATTGCCACACGGTGAAGCCCGCCTGTGCAATCCAATCGATGAAAGCTCTGCCGCCACGGCCGAGGCCGTTCTCGAGCGAGCTCAAATGCAGCAGTACGCCAGAACGGCGACGATCGAAAACAGGAAGTCGCGCAGCGCTCACAGTGATCTCACACAGGTCGGTCGGCACCACCCGGCATACGCATCAGCAACGCGCATGCCTTGGTACAAAGCTCAGCTCGCCGACGCTCTGCGCATCACCCCACCCGACTCCGGCGCGCCGCGCCCGATGGAGATGGGTTGGTCGAGGCTCGCCGGCGCGGGCAGTCCCAGCAGACGATAGAGGTTCACGAGCTGGCGACGATAGAGCCGGTCGAATTGGGACACGGCTTCGGCAGGATTGTAGTCGCCGAACCACCAGAACCAGTCCGAGCTTTCGCAGAGTGCGAGCTGGTGCTCAATGGCGTGCTTCTGCGCGGCGTCGAACTTGCCCTCGCGCATCACCGTGTCGAACGCAAGCTTCGCTTCACAGAGCAGGTCCCAGGCGGCGTTCTTTGCGGGATCGCCCATCCACGTGGCGAGGGTTCCGTGCACCCAGCTGCCCGTCACGACTTTCTGCAACGGCACGGGCTCGAGGCCGCGCGACACGCAATCCGAGAGCGTGACGAGCTCGAGGCCCGGATGCTCTGAGAGCACTGAATACAGCGCCCGCAGGAAGTAATAGCCGTTGAAGGGGTAATACTCCCACGCGTTCTCGCCATCGAGGGCGATCAGAATCGCGTGGTTCGCCTCGCCTTCTTTCTGGCCGTTGTAGTTGCGCGCAAGGGTCGACAACTCCTGCGCGAAATTCTCGGCGGCGTCGTCACCGTGCCAGGTCGAATAGTTGAAGCCGATGCGATCAGACAACGTGTCGTCGCGAAAGAAGCAGAGAAGCTTGCCACCGGGCAGGCAGTACGGCCGGTTGTATGCGCGCAGATCGTCGTTATTCGCAACGCCCGCGACGCGCAGGCTGGTGCCCAGCACGTTCGCGCTCGTGGCGATCCACTTGAAACCTGCCTTCTCGAGCAACTCGATGGTTGCGTTGCTGACGGCGCCTTCAGACGGCCAGCATCCCACCGGCGTGCTGCCGAACGCTTCGGTGAATACACGCAAACCTTCAGCGATGTGCCACTTCGCGCGCTCTTCGCCACCCGGATAGGCGGCGTGACGCGGCAGTTCCATGCCCGGCATTGCTTCGCGCGCAGTCTGGAAATCCAGCATCAGCGGAATGATCGGATGCCCATAAGGCGTCACGGAAAGCTCGACGCGCCCGGACTGGCCGAGACGGCGATAGCGCGGCACCACGTCTGCAACCAACTCGCCAATGAGTGCGAGCAGCTCGCGACGCTGTGCCAGCGTGAACATGCGACCTTGCGCCGTGAGCGCAGCGACACGGGCATCTGAACGGCGCACCGTCTCGCCCATCCACGCGAGGTGGTACCACACGGCGAGGTCGTGAATGAGCTGGTCGGACGCATACGGAATGCGCTCGGGCGTCGCCAGCGTTTCTGCGATCGTCGCGAGCTCGAGGAACGGGCCGTAGCGCTCGATCAGGTGTTTCCGTTGCGCACGGAGGCACGCCTTGAGCAGCTCGAGACGCTCGGCAGGCGCCGATGGCACCGGGTCGGCACTGAGAAGCCTGAGAACGGCATCCGGCAGTCGGTCGCCCTTCTTCACGTGCGCCTGGATCTTGTCGGCCAGCTCGTTGAGCTGCTCGATGAGCACTGGCGTGAAATTGACGACCGCGCGCGCGTTCGGCTGCGCCTCGAGGTGCGCGGCCATGTCCACGTAGTCCTTGATGGCATGCAGATACGTCCATGGCAGGACATATTCGCCATTCAACGCATCGCGGTACTGCGGCTGGTGCATGTGCCACAGCAAGACGACGGGCAGTCGGGCCGGCCCGGCACTCATCGCGGCAGACTCACGAATATCGACTCCGGAGCAGCCTCACGGAGCCGTCGCCAGCAGGCGGCGGAGCATATCGGCGGTGACAAGCACGATGCCTTTCTCGGTCGTGTAAAAACGCCGGGCATCCTCTGCAGGATCCACGCCAATCTGCATGCCGTCGGGCACGACGCAGCCTTCATCGAGAATTGCGTTCTTTATCGTGCAGCCCGAGCCGATGCTCACCTGCGGCAGGATCACGGCCCGCTCGATCCTGGTGCGTTCTTCGATGCGAACGTTCGAAAACAGGAGCGACTCGCGCACGACCGCACCGGAGATGATGCACCCGCCCGAGACCATCGAATTGATGGCATGGCCGCGCCGGGTGTCCTCGTCGAGGATGAACTTGGCGGGCGGCTGGTGCTCCTGGTAGGTCCAGATCGGCCATTCCTCGTCGTAGATGTTGAGCTCGGGTCGTACGTGCACGAGCTCGAGATTCGCATCGTAGAAGGCATCGACCGTTCCGACATCGCGCCAGTAGCTCTGGGCCCGCGTCTTCACGTCCTGGAACGGGTAGGCGAACACCTGCAGCTTGCCGATGCCCTTCGGCAGGATGTCCTTGCCGAAGTCGTGCGAGGATTTCTCGTCGGCCGCATCGTCGAGCAGCAGCTTCTCGAGCAGCTTCGTGTTGAATACATAGATGCCCATGGACGCCAGGATCGAATCCGGGCGGCTGGGCAGCGTGGCCGGGTTCGCCGGCTTTTCTTCGAAAGCGGTGACGCGATTCCACTCGGTCGCGTTCAACACGCCGAAGTGACGCGACTGATCGCGAGGCACCTCGACCACGCCCACGGTGATGTCCGCGCCCTTCTCGACGTGGTACGCGATCATCGGGCCGTAATCCATCTTGTAGATGTGATCGCCCGCGAGCACCAGCACGTGCTTCGGGCGGTGGGACAGAATCAGCTCGAGATTCTGGTACACGGCATCGGCCGTGCCGCGGTACCAGTGCGGGCCCACCTGCTGCTGCGCCGGAATGATCTCGATGAACTCCCCGAACTCACCGCGCAGGTAGCTCCAGCCACGCTCGACGTGCTGGATGAGCGACTGCGCCTTGTATTGAGTCAGGATGGAAATCTGGCGGATGCCCGAGTTCACGCAATTCGACAGGACGAAGTCGATGATGCGGAACTTGCCACCGAACGGGGTGGCGGGCTTGCAGCGGTTCTCGGTGAGGGCCTTGAGACGCTCGCCGCGTCCACCGGCCATGATGACGGCGAGTGTCCCGCCGGTGAGGCGGCTGACGTACCGGCCGGAAGATGCTCGCGCAGGTTGTCGGGGCATGGTCTGGTTCGCGGGGACGATCTGTCCTCTTGTGTTAGGTTTCTGTCTACCGGCCCACTAATGAAGAGTCAATGGCGAAACGCCCAGACCTCCGCAACCCGCACGAAAACGACACGGTCGCAGCCCTGCAGCGTATAGCGGAAGGACGCCATCATGACCCGCATTCGGTGCTCGGAGTGCATGAGCGTGGCGGGCAGGTGCAGGTCGTCATCTACATGCCGGCCGCGCGGGATGTACGTCTGGACGGCCGTTTCGTCGCCGAGCGCATGGGTAACTCGGACTTTTTCACGTGGACGGGTGCGCGGCAGGAACTCTCGCAGCACTACCGCGTTTCGTGGGTTGATTCCCACGGCAACAATCCCGAACGCGTCGACCCTTACACCTTCCTTCCCATGGTCGACATGCGGGAGGTCGAGTCGTATTCGAGCGGCCTGCACCGGGCCGCCTGGCGCCTCCTCGGCGCACATCTCATGACGAGCGACGGCATCGCCGGCGTGCGCTTCACAGTCTGGGCGCCCGAAGCGGAGCGCGTGAGCGTGGTTGGCCCATTCTGCGAGTGGGACGGCAGGCGCTATCCCATGCGAGTGCTCGGCAGCACCGGCGTCTGGGAGCTTTTCGTCCCGGGCCTCGGCGACGGCGAGCTCTACAAGTTCGAGATCCGCAATCGGAACACGGGCGCGCTGCTCCTGAAATCCGACCCGTGCGCACGGGCCGCGGAGATGCGTCCCGCCACGGCATCGAAGGTAATAGCCCAATCGTCGTTCGAATGGCGTGACCAGGAATGGATCACCCGCCGGGAAGAAGCAGACTGGCTGCATGCGCCGATGAGCATCTACGAGGTGCATCTCGGCTCGTGGCGACGTGCGGCGGACGGCAACTTCCTCAATTACCGCGAGATCGCGGACCAGATCGCGCCGTATATCCACGAGCTCGGCTTCACGCACATCGAGCTGCTGCCCATTGCCGAGCACCCGCTCGACGATTCCTGGGGCTACCAGACCACCGGCCACTTCGCACCGACGAGCCGCCACGGCTCGCCAGACGACCTGCGCTATCTCGTCGACAAATGTCATGCATCCGGCATCGGCGTGCTGCTCGACTGGGTACCGGCGCATTTTCCACGCGACGCGCATGGACTTGCGAGCTTCGATGGCAGCACGCTGTATGAGTACAGCGATCCGCGCAAGGCGGAGCACAAGGACTGGGGCACGCTCATCTTCAACTACGAGCGTCACGAGGTGCGCGGATTCCTGCTGTCGAGCGCGTACTACTGGCTGCACGAGTTTCATTTCGACGGGCTGCGCGTCGACGCCGTCGCGTCCATGCTCTACCTCGATTTCAGCAAGCAGCCCGGCCATGTAGTGCTGAACAAGCACGGCGGCACGCACAATCTCGAAGCCATCGATTTCCTGCGCGAGCTCAACGCGGTGACGCACGCCGCTTTCCCCGGCACCGTTGTCATCGCGGAAGAATCGACGGACTGGCCGCAAGTGACCCGTCCCACCGACATGGGCGGCCTCGGCTTCTCGATGAAATGGAACATGGGCTGGATGCACGACACGCTGTCGTACGCGAAAGAAGACCCGGTCAATCGCAAGTTCCATCACAACCGGCTCACGTTCGCGATGATGTATGCGTACACCGAGAACTTCGTGCTGCCGCTGTCACACGACGAAGTCGTGCACTTGAAACGCTCGCTGCTCGGCAAGATGCCGGGCGACCGCTGGCAGGCTTTTGCGAACCTGCGCCTGCTGCTCGCATATCAGTGGATGCTTCCAGGCAAGAAACTGCTGTTCATGGGATCGGAACTGGCACAGCCCACGGAGTGGGACTTCCGTTCGCAGCTGCCCTGGCACCTGCTCGACGACCCGGCGCATGCCGGCGTTCACAAGCTCGTGAGCGATCTCAACCGGCTCTATGTGAGCAAGCCCGCGCTACACCGTTTCGAGTTCGAGCCAGGCGGTTTCGACTGGGTGGAAGCGAATGACGGGCTGCATTCGGTGTTCAGCTTCCTGCGTACTGCAGGGAACGACCAGTTGCTCGTGGTGTTGAACTTCACGCCAGTGCCAAGGCTCGGGTGGCGTGTTGGGGTGCCGGCGCCTGGAGAGTACCGCGAGGTGTTGAACTCGGATTCGCGGCACTACGGGGGAACGGATGTGGGAAACCTGCATACGGTGCGGGCGCATGCGGTGGGGGCGAATGGGCGGGCGGCGTCGGTGGAGATCAATTTGCCGCCGTTGGGGGCGGTGGTGTTCGAGCGACGTTGAGACCAGGAAGCTCGAGAAGCCGGCAAGCCCTGAATCGTCGGGCGGCTCGGAGCGCTTCAACCAGCACTTCTCAGCCGCCCGGCAATTGAGGGCTTCTTCAGTCCTATCAGAGCCTCTTCATCAGCCCGACCTCAAACGGATGCCTCAACAACTCATGCCACGGATAAATCCGTAACTCGGTCGAAAATTGCCCGCACTCGCTGGGCTGCGCATCCAGCGCAAACAGGGCAGCACCATCGCCTTCCGTCTCACCGGTCGGCAAGAGCGCGACAGTCCAAACCCCATCCACCGGCTTCGTAGCATATGAAGTCAGCGGCGGCAGCTCGTAGTTCGACTCCGGCAGCTGACGACGCGCGACGAATTCCAGTCGCACATCCGCCGGGCTCAATCCGTTCAGCGATGCAGCCACTCGCAGGTTGAGCCGTTCGCCGCGAGGCATGTCGCCCGGGGCGTCCGTGAGCACGCGCAGGCTCACTTTGGGCCAGGCCTGTCGCACCCTTTGCTTCCAGTCCGCCAGCGCGCGCGCGCCGGCGAAATCCTGGTCGGCGAGGCGCTTGCCGTGGCGGGCAAGCGGGTAATAAACACCCTGCGCGTAATCGAACACCGCGCGGCGCATGTTGAAGCGCGGGACCACGCTCGCCATCGCACGCTTGCTCCGGCGCACCCACTCGGCCGAATACCCTTCGCTATTGCGCGAGTAATAGAGCGGCACGGTCTCTTCTTCGATCGTGTCGTAGAGGAGCTCGGCTTCGAGCGCGTCGCGCCGCTCGGGATCCTGCACGTTGATCGGCGGGATGCCCCAGCCGTTGTCCTGCGTCCAGGCTTCCGCCCACCAGCCGTCCAGCACGCTCAGATTCAGACGGCCGTTCACCGCGGCCTTCATGCCGGAGGTGCCGCTCGCTTCGAGCGGAGCGATGGGATTGTTGAGCCACACGTCCACACCCGACACGAGCCAGCGCGCGAGCTGCAGATCGTAATCTTCGAGGAACACGACGCGGCCGACGAACGCCGGCTCGAGCATGAGCTGCTTGATCTCGCGCAGCACCTGCTGGCCGGGCATGTCTGCCGGATGCGCCTTGCCCGCGAACAGGAACAACACGGGCCGATCGGGATCGTTCACGAGCCGCGCGAGACGCGCGCGATCGCGCAATAACAATGCGGCGCGCTTGTACGTCGCGAAGCGGCGCGCGAATCCGATCGTGAGGGTGTCCGGCCGATTCGGGTCCAGGTGCCGCGTAACATGCCGCCACTGCGCCGGGCTCAGGCCTTTGCGCGCGTACTCGCGCTGAAGTCGGTCGCGAACGCTCGCGAGCATGCGCGACTTCACCGACTGCGAGGTCGCCCAGAACTGCTCGTCGGGCAGATGCTCGACGGCGTGCCAGAAGTCGTTGTCACGCAGGCGCTCGCGCCAATCGGTTCCGAGCGAGTGATCGAGATGGCTCTGCCATGTCTGGTGGACGAATGTCGGCGCGTGAATACCGTTCGTCACATAACCGACTGGGTTTTCTTCCGGGCGAATCTCAGGCCAGTGATCCGCACAGAGGCGCGACGACACGACGCCATGAATGCGACTCACGCCGTTCACGCTGCGCGTTCCGTTGAGTGCGAGGCGCGTCATGTTGAAGAGCCCCGGCACCGACGGCGCGCGACCCAGCTCGAGGAAGCGATCGAGCGGCAGCCCGAGCTCGCGGATGAAATCATTAAAGTGCGCGACCAGCAGTTCGTGCCCGAACGCGTCATGGCCTGCGGCCACAGGCGTGTGCGTGGTGAACGCGCACTGGCCGGCCACTGCTTCCAGCGCCGCGCCGTAAGGCAGGCCACGCTGAAGATGCTCGCGAAGCAGCTCGAGAATCAGGAATGCTGCGTGCCCTTCGTTCAGGTGAAACACTGCAGGCTGCAGGCCGAGCGCGCGGACAGCGCGCGCGCCACCGATGCCGAGGATCATCTCCTGGCGAATGCGCGTGGACTCGTCACCGCCATAGAGGCGATAGCTGATGTCACGATCTGCCGGCGCATTCTCGGGGCAGTTCGTATCGAGCAGATAGACGGACACGCGGCCCACCTGCGCACGCCACACGCGCGAGACAACGTCCCGCCCGGCGATGCGCACGGTGACGGAGAGCCAACCGCCATCCGGCTTGCGAACCGCTTCGACCGGCAGGTCGCGCGGATCGTGATCGCGATACTCGGCATGCTGGACACCGTCGTTGTCGACGGTCTGCTTGAAGTAGCCCTGTCCGTAAAGCAGGCCGACTGCGACGAAATTCATGCGCTCGTCGCTGGCCGCTTTGCAGTGATCGCCGGCGAGCACGCCGAGGCCGCCCGAATAGATCGGGAAGCTTTCGTGGAAACCATACTCGGCGCAGAAATACGCGACGAGCGGAGCATCCGCGCTCTGCGGCGCGGAAATATATTCGTCGAACGCCTTCAACGCCTGCTGATAGCGGCCGAGGTAACTGGGGTCCTGCGAGGCCTGGCTCAGCGCAGCCTGGCTGACGCAGCGGAGCAGCAGGCGCGGATTGCCTTCCGTCTGCTTCCACAACTCGGGATCGAGGTCCTCGAACAGCGCGCGCGTCGGGCGATGCCAGCCGAAGAACAGGTTGCCTGCCAGCTCGGAGAGGCGGGAAAGGGATTCCGGGATGACCGGAGTGACTTCAAGTACCGGGTTTCGCATAACTTTTCGGCCGTCCAGGGACGCGCGAGTCTACCAGCCCTCGTATGACACCAACGTCGGGCACTGCACCCTTTCCGTGCCAGACCGAAAACGAAGAACGGCGCGGCTCACGCCCCCGGCAATGCAACCCGACCGCCGCCGCTCGACTAAACTGCGCGCCATGATTTTCCGGCCTACTCCGGCACGCCGCGCGCGCCGCTTTATTTCCGCTGGTTTTATTGGCTCGGCCACGCTCGTCGCGACGTTTGCCATGGCAGCGCCCGACGCGAGCCCATCGAACGCCCCGCAGTCCACGACGGCCAAGCCGTCCGCGAACGACACGGGTTGCCTGCCCAGCGGCAACGGTTTCTTTCGAGCTCGCATCCGTGGGGCGATGAACCTCGACCTCGACTGGCAAAACGCCGAGCTCGAGTGCCAGGGCGACGTACGGCCCGGCCGAAACGGAATCCGCCTGAGCTTTGCCGGACCGTTGCGCTCCGATGGCAGGCGCCTGCGCCTCGTGCTTGGAATATCGAACACGGTAGAAGGCAGCGCCGGCCAGGCACTGCCGACGAATCTCACCGTGATCTTCGAAGGCGAGAAGCGTCTGTTTTCTACGCGCGGTGACGACAAGTGCACCGTGGACAAGCTCACGCAGGAACGCGTCGGTGAGCTCGGCGGCGACGCGCGTTCTTACCGCGTCGTCGGCAGCGGCTTCTGCATCGATCCAGCCAACGATCTCAAAGCGGAACAACGCATCGTCGTGAGCAGCTTCGACTTTGCCGGCCGCATCACCTATTCGACTGCGACGAAATGAGCTCCCTGCCCATGAGCAAAACCATGAACCGCGTGTATTCCTCATTCCTGATTCTGCTGTTGAGCGTCGCCGTCGCGACCGGCTGCAAGGCCCAGCCTGCGCAGCTCATCGAGCTCGATGCGTTTCCGAAGGGCACGCTCGACATCCAGTCTGCGAAGCAGACTCATCACTTCGACATCTGGCTGGCACAGACGCCGGCCCAGCAGCAGCAGGGGCTCATGTTCGTGCGCGATCTCGCGGAAAACCGCGGCATGCTTTTTCTCGCAGAAAAGCCGCGTGTTTTCAACATGTGGATGATGAACACCTACATCCCGCTGGACATGGTGTTCATCGGCAGCGATGGACGGATCGCGAAAATCGCGGAGCGCACGACACCGCACTCGACCGCAATCGTGTCGTCCGATGTCGCCGTCGGCGCAATCCTCGAGCTCAAAGGTGGCGAGGCCGCTCGCCGCGAGCTGCGCACAGGCGACAAAGTTGCCTGGCACATCAGTCATTGAAGCGTTGCGTGGCGCGCGCGTTGCGCATGCCCAACAATCTCGATCCAGCGCTTCTTTATTTCACATGCGATCGCCCCGTTCGTCGCAGCCGAGAAACGCTTTGGCGCGCGATCTGATCTGCTGATCGCGCAGATTGCGCCTGTGCCTTTTTCCCCGAAGCCCTTACGGGGTTGTATTCCCACTGCTACCATTTGTCTCACGTGTCGAGCAGACGGTCCCCAGCCCGATTGCTTTGACGCAGATACAACAGGAAGA
>Ga0247774_1001525_pt1 | contig 11628 bp, 16 predicted proteins | sample UWRJL001104B6_FD_179933 | JGI IMG/M metagenome (GOLD analysis project Ga0247774, IMG submission 179933) | Plant litter microbial communities from Arlington Agricultural Research Station in Wisconsin, United States - UWRJ-L001-104B-6 | ecosystem: Environmental > Terrestrial > Plant litter >... | reverse complement strand
AAAAAGGGGGGGGGGAAGTCGAGAAAAGTATCACCCAGCCACCCCAGCAATGAGGGAGCACCAAGCCGAGAGGAGGTCCTGGTTGGGACGCCAGCTGAAGTGGGGGATAAGGTGATGAGAAAGTGTGTGCGTTGTCGCTGGAGGTGCTGTGTATGTGTCGATAAGGGAGAGTGAGTGTATATGTGTAGCGTAGCCAGGTGGTGACTGCTCTCCCACCCCAGCCTGAAATGTTGGTACCTAGTATAGTGTGACAACGCCGATCCCCAAAACCCAAAAACCCAAACGGCCAAGAAAATGCATGCGATCCTTCTTCTGCCTGACTACCGGACACCGACAAAAAGGGGCCTGAAAAATGCCACGATGGGACGCAATGAAAAGCTCGCCGACATGCTTGGAAACGGAGCAATCCGGCATCTTGGAATACATGATCGATGTTAGATGGGTATATAATGCGTAGGAAAGGAAAGAGGGAGAGACATGATGGGCGTTCCAAGAGCAGCTCTCGAATAGAACGGTGCCTATGAAGTGATGTCCATGTCGTACTCGTCCTCTTCCTTGAAGTTCATCGAGTTGTGGCCGCTATCGTCATCTTCGGGGTCGTGCCAGAACTGGTTGGATTCTCCCATGTCGGCCATGGCATTGCTGCCCTCCGGGCTTGTCGAGCCGTCGTGGGCGTTTGCGCCGTTCAGGGTTTCACCCTTGAAATCCGTGTGGCGGGGAACTCGGAGGCCAGAACCGGCCGTCCGCGAATACGTCAGTGACGGGCCCGTCTCGCTCTTGGACATGGCGTCCATGAGTTCCGACTGCATACGCTTTTCGTCCTCGGAGAGTTCGAAGGGGAACTGGCCGCCCAACTCTGATATGGTGTTGAAAAGAACCTCTTGCTGTTGGAGCTTCATCTGCAGCAGCCACATCAGATCTCGAGTCCAGCTCACGGCACCGTTGAGTATGTCTCCTTTGTTCGGACCCTTGTCCTTCTCCTCGATGGGGAGGCCGGTCGTGATGTTGCCTGCACCAGCTGCCCGTCGTGCTCCAGGCCCCGCCAAGCCTGATGTGGCCTGATTTGGCGTCGAGGCCCCGCCCAACGTAGGCGACATGGGAGTGCCGTTCTGGATCATCTTCCTAACCTTCTCGTCCTCTAGCCTATGGGTGGGCACAAGCTTGCTGAGATCTTGGATCCTCTCGTTGATGTTGTCTCGACGCCGGCGCTCCACAAGGTTGTGAGACTCCCGCCGTCGCTTCCTTTTCGCCTCTTGCGAAGACACGGCGTGGGGTGCCACACCAAGCTTCGCCGGCATCGATGTGCCGCCCTTCAACACCTCGTTGAGTTGCATGAGGTTCGGCTGCATAGGAGACGAGAAGCCTGATGTGTACGAAGCGATGCTGCCGCCAGGTGTCGGGATCCACTGTCCGTTCGGCGACTTGTTCGCAAGTCCCGTCGTCTGGATGGGCTGCGGTCCAAAGCCCTGATGCATTGCGCCAGACTTTGGTGTCATGGGACTTCGGGTGTTGGACGGCTTTCGTTGCATCGACTGCGACATTTGCATTCTAGCGTCGGTGAGCTCAGAGCCGGCCAGCGGGGAGACTGAGAAGCCTGACATGGGAGATTGCATTGAGTGGTGTACCTGCCGAAGCGGGTTTCCACTGTAGCTGTGGCCGCCTTGCAGGAAGGGACTCTGAATAGGGTCTCCATCTGGCGTATTCGAGTAGAGACCGTCGTGTTGGGCCATGGGGATAGCGTTCCCTTGGTGAGGTGAGTACACGCCGTGACTGAAGCTGCTGCCTCCCCCATCGCCGAGGTTGTTGAAATCCCCGCCGTGCCCTTGCATCCCTTGTTGGTCGGACGGGCTTAGCCCGTCCAGGAGCTCGTCATCTCCAAAGCCCGAGTTCGTATAGGTGTTGAAGCCTGACTGGTAGCTGCCCGCCATTATGTCACCGGGGTCAACACTACCGCCGCCTCCGCCGCCGCCGAATTGACCGAAGCCTTGTTGAGCCATTTCAGGACTGTTCGCGGTCTGGTTGAGCAAGTGATTAATTACGTTTGTCGCGATGAGATAGCCGGACCCGTGCCGATTGTGCTGCTATTTCCTGCCAAATGAATGCCAGACGTCAGCCTTTCGAACTCCCAATGCCGACATGTAGGCCAAGTGTCGCGCAAATGCGATGACTCGAACCGCTGCGGTTTAGACGCTGTGTGCACGAAACATGAATGAGGTCGCCAACCGAGAAGTGCGTTCGCCTTCTCGAGTTTGCGGAGCTCCCCGATCGGCACAGTGCATCGGCGCCAGTGCGAAGTAGATACGTACCTGACGGGAGTGGGATGCTTGGCAATTGCCTTCGTCAAAGGCCCATGTAAGCGACTATCGCGAGTAAGTGTTGTCGTGGAAATTTGAAATGCGAGTAGTAATAGTGGCAAAAGCGCACCGGGAAGAGTCGAGAGATAATCAAGGTCGAAGTTGTGGACCTCTGGTTGACGGGGCGTCGGTTGGAGAAAAGTCGGTATCGCAGAGGGGGTAGCGGCTTTTTCGCCCGGTTTGCGGTGTCGGAAATGGAGGCGCTGCGACGATGGCGAATCGGCGGCGTGGTAATTATGTAGGACGATGGAGATGGCAGGTACTGGCGGTCAACCACTTCCCGCGGCAGACACAGGTAGTACTTCCTTTCTGCTGGCGAATCCTCTTGGGAGTCTGGTACCTTGAGCCGCGCTGAGGAGGCGCCTGTTAGCAGGCCGAGCCACTAGTAACGTAGTCGCACACATCCACGGCAGCTAGTAATATTCACGATGTCGCCCGTCGCAGCGTGCTGCTGCGCTTCAGGCTGGTGGTTCGAGTGCGGGCGGTCAAAGGCGAGGGGAGATTTTGATGTTCTGGGCTCCTGGTGGGGCTTCGCAACGCTGCAGCGAGATCCAGAATGGGCCTCCTGTTGCCGCCGGAGGCTTCAACACACCTGCACTCCCCACGCTCCACTTCCGCGACTCCGAGATGCTTCAGGCAAGGTTCATGAGGATGACAGGTGAATGGACGTGGCGCGCGTACCTGAAATTCAATCAAGTTCTCCACGAATAGTGTGTTGGTCTTACTTTGACCCGTCGTCGGTGATTTGTTGCACGAAGAAAGCTTGTCGGGCACGGTGTGGAAGAAACCCGTGGAACTCGGATACTCGGTAAGAGCGAAAGAGAAAAAAATCGGCTGAAAGCGAAAGTGAAAGTGAGGGTCGTCGAGGTGGGGACGATGACGATATCAACGGCGGGGAATCGGCGGGCACCGACCCTAATAAAGGATTACCATGTTAGCCAGCGCTCCCGTAGGAATTTTAAAAGGCAAACCAAGCTCAGGGAATTTGAGGGATCGGGGGAGCTGGCAGCTGTAAGCATCGCCGCCAGGCAGCCAGCATTGGGCGGATGGTCCCCCAAAATGAGAGGGACCGGGGAATCACGACCACTGAAGTGGCCGCAGGCCGCCGAGGCTGAGCACAAAGTCGACACAGTGCCGGGAACTGGCAAGGTCATGCATAGCAAGCAACACCTCGAGGCTCGACCCCAGTTGACTCACTCGAGTGGTGGGTGGCCCTTGTGAGCACTGAGGTGAAGGCGCAAAAAAGCACGAATGGGCTCTTCTCACCTTGTCTTTCTAAGCCCCAAAGTCCGCGGCCAATTTCGGTGCTGGTATTCTGAGCCAGGCCTGTTTGAATGGGTTAAACCCTGAATTGCGACCCAGTTGGCGCCAACGAAAAGGTCGGCGTGCCTTCGCAGGAGTGAGGCCACGGCGGAAGGCAACCAAGTTCAAGTCGGTGTTTTTCGAGTTAATGGGAAGTGGCTGGAGGCTTCTTCTTTTCTGAGGCAGATGGAGGCAGACGCGGAATAAGTAGGAAAGGTGAAATGACACTTCTGGTGTCTTGAAAGTCGCGTTCGGCCAACGTCTCCAACTTGCAAGGCATATGGAACACAGGATTGATGGAGGGGTCGCGGGGGTGGTGGAGAGTGGATTGGGGTGGTGTACTCAAGTACCAAGTACCTCGTCAAATCCGAACACTCCAAGTGCCCCGGTGCCTCGTCGCGGAGGAAGGCTGTCCAACCGGAAAGGTGGTGGTGGCGGCTGGGCACAGTCAACAGTGCATCCGGTCGGCGTATGGACTCTGGGGGCACTCTCATGATGAAAAATTGCTTGAGAGTCGGCAGAGTCGGAGGAATCTTCTGGTTTCGGCACTCCTCCTTCGGACAGACAAATTTGCACGTATTGAGTTGATACACGGCGTTTCTCGCCCTGCTCTATGCGGCAACCACTTCTTTGTCGAAGTACTTCTCTACGATTTGGACGATGCTTTTAATAGGTACTCCTTCCCTGGTCTGGATCTCACCCAGCCAATTCGGTTTCCCAGGTAGGCAGCTGACGAGGAGCGGAATACTTTATGATTGAGTGTCAGTATATTACTTCTCTCGGGGGCATTCGCAGCTCGGGCGGTTGGCAGCCAGTGAGAGGCAAGCAATGCGACAAGTGCTCTCAATCTGCAGTACCGCACCGTCCCGCGGCCACAAAATCTCTACAGTGGAACAGCATGCTTCTCCTTTGGGTACTTTTGGTCGCCTCTCAACAAGGCCACTTGTTTGCAGGGAGCGGCACCTCTTAGCCTTGCCTTAATGGCCGGGTGCTGATAGGCTGGTAGGTCGTTATTCTCGGCAGCAAGCAACTCAACGACGAGCAGAGGAAGTGGCTGCTGCAGCTTTGATATTTGAGCTGCGCGGGCCTGGTACCCTTCACTTTGCGACGCCTTTAAAGTTTGTATTAAGTCGACCCGTGCCGTCTTCGTGTCGCCTAGAGTTTGGAGTTGTCGAGCTAGCCACTCCGTCACTGTCAGCTTGCGCAAGCTATGATAGTGGTACCTCGCACCCGCCGCAGTCGACCAGTAATTACTCGGTGCGGGGAAGCTACGGGAGCTTCAGAACTTTTGGCTTTCAGAGCTTGTAAAGCTCCAAGTTGCTGACAGAACGCTGGGTCGCTCTATAGTAGAACAACGGAACAGCAGAACAACGGAACAGCAGAACAGCAGAACAGTAGAACAGTAGAACAGCAGAATCACTCAAAAGTCAATATTACCCATCATATCGTCATCGCCTTTCTGACAATGCATAGTCGAGCCGCTTCTCTTGATAATTCTTACCGCAGTCGAATCTTGCTGCGCATGCAAGACAACTTCTCGGAGGATGGTTTATGACCCTGCGGGACTAAATTGCACCCCCCCATGCGAAACATTGCAAGGAAGTCAATTTTATACTTGGATCGCACCGGGTCGAAACAAGGCATCATCTGTCCCACACACTTGACGCGTTCGTATAAGTGGGTGTTGACACTGTCGTCCACCTCGCCCATCTTGCCCATGCGCATTCCGGATAGCCCAGCTTCTGCTAGCTTACGTCGGATTTTAACCATACTCGACGGAACCTCTCGTAGGCCATGAAAAGTTCGGAAGACGAAGGGTGGGCAGGCGATTAAACCCGTGACAGCCAAGAGCAGCCAGCCTAAGACATGTTCCAATCCCGACCCCCATTTCTCCGTGTTACTTCCACACGAGGCCCCGCTCAGGCCAAACTTGTATCCGACATTGCTGTAAAATCGGCCGCTAAGCCTCTGTGATGATGATATCCATAGCTAATAAGTTGGAAATTGAGGGGTCATATGTATCAACATGTCGCACTTCATCCTGATTTACGAACTCGAGCTTCGCGGCCTTTGCTACGCCCTCCTTTCCCGCCAACTGACCCGACTGCCTATTCGCAGTTGAGCCCGGCTGGCAAACTCGGTGCTGGATTTCCCCGGATTAGGGCTGACACGACAACGCCACCTAGGACTTGAACACCGCGGCGCGGACAAATAACATGTGGACATTTCTCACCTCGGTGAGACTAGAACCTGGGTCAGAGAAGTAGACGGTATGGGTCCTCATCCGATGCCATTTCCTACAAGGTTTGTCCTTCCTTCACCGAGGATCCCGGGCATGCCAGCACCATCTTCGGCGAGCTCCGCCCTTGCCCAGGTAGACCATGGATGAGTCTTCGTTGACTGCGCCCGCCTCAACAGCCCTTCCTATTTGCTATGTTGCTTCACTCCCCGAGAACCAATATACCATCGACCCCGTTCTTGACTGGTTGTCCGTATATGCCATGTATTAGAAATCCGGGACGAGAACCATGTGAAGGCGCGACACGGCTCGGCTGGGACACAGTTTGGGTCATTATACTCCCTTGACCCCCAACCTGTCGCCTGTCCCATCAAGGCGACTACAGATCAACTCATCTCGCAGATCCGTCTGTACATGCAAATGCCGGCCGACTGCGACCTCAGTTGTGGTGCTATCGGTGGCATCGACAGGGTTGTGGCAAGCGAGTTTTGCATTTCACTCCTGCCTTGCTGCTCCATCTTCCGTGTTCAATGTTCCCCACCACGGCAGCACCCCGCCCATCCTCTTGCCGCATCTGCAGGGTGAAAGTTGGAGAAGTAGTGCAATGTGTGCAGCCAAACGGCGTCCGCACCGCGCCCACACGGCAGAATATTGAATGGCGGCCTATGAGAGCCGTTACCAAAATCCAAATCATAACGAGGCGATGACTTGGGGATCACGAACGACTCTTCGTCCATCCGGTCACGGGGCTGGCGCGCATCTCGACCCGCGACCTCGAAGCACCCAACAATGAATAGAAGCAACCCGCGGATGCAGAGCAAATGCCTCCGTCCTTTGCGGTATTCAAGGCGGTTCTCTGCATCGCTCCATACGCACGCAGCTTCAAAAGTGCCGCGGAGCGGAGACCAGCCCACGTATACTCGTCTTTGTTATACCATTTAGATAATGCCCGCGATCCAGACTCTGCGCTAGAGGGCGACACATCAAGATAGTATGCGGCCTGCCAATCTTGGAACTGTTCATGTGCTGCTTCTCGAGCCCAGGGGAGCGTCTTTAATGCATCAGCTGACTCCCAGCATCTCGCCGCAGTGCCCCGGAAGTTCGACAAGCAGAATAGAAACCCTCACCATGAAATCACGACTAGTAGTATCCGGAAAGGAGAAAGAGCGAAGTGCGAAAGTACGTAGTACCAAGCTAAGGAAGAACGGGACCGGGCCGGACAGTGCGCGATCAGGCTCCGTGCGAGAAAGTCGATTCGGAACCATTCAAGGATTATGAACAATGGATGATAGATATTATTATGGATGGCCCAGAAAGGAGCATGTGAAACAGGCTGTCCCAACTACCAATCATGTGCCTCCTAAGGCGCGTCCGACTGACGAGAACTGAGGCACCAAAATAACACAGTACCGGTTGGTGATTTTCACAGAGCTGCTTCCAAGCTGGTCCAAACTGATCCGATTTGACGGTGGCCAGCACCACTCCAGCGACGACGGGTCAAAATAGTAGCTGCAATGCGTGATAATGTGACTAAGCACCTTGGCACCTGGCTGCCATTCGTAGTGGAGTGGCAAAATCCAGAGGCAGGCGCAGGCGCAGGTTGTCACTGCCGTGACGGCGTTGAGCCCATGAAGCCATCACACACCACCATCCTCCACACCTCTTCGACGAGGCAAGGCCGGCACCGGTTACCTCACTAGGATTGCCGCTATCGCTATCGCACTGTTCGTACTGTGATCGGTCTTCCTCATCAGCCACCTACCGATCCCGTCAGAATCGACGTTGGACTTGACGGTGCGTTAAACTCGGGGGCGTCTTGAACTCTTGAAGACATCCCACCCTAGCCTGCCATCCACCCTCTACCCTTCCACCCTTCCATCCTTCCACCCTCCCACCCTCTGCAAACATTCTCGTCAACTTCCTTCGAGCGCATCGATTTCTTTCCGTTGCCGCTGCTTCCGCCGAGGCTGAGACTGGCCGGTGGCTCTGAATGGCTGAAGCTTGCCGGGAAGACGTCATCGTCGGGTTGCTGCCGTCCAGACGAGGTAGCCTGGAAAGGGACGACGCGGCCTTTAGCTCGGCAGCCTAGGTACTATTCGACACCCATCCCGGGTGCCTTGCATGACCCTTGCGCACCCTACCTCTTTGCCCTCATTGCCCACCTGCTCAAAGCCACTATATCAGGACAGAGACCGCTGACTTTAATGTGGACCAGCCAAATCCGACTCGGCCAGAACCTGCCAGACTCTGCCGGATACGCTGCTTCGAATCCGACCTTCTGTCGTTCCAACGTCACCGAGCCTGTTTCGAACCCGTCGACGACGTCGCATTCTACGCAGAGGTTCTGTTTCCCATCCACCTCGTCCTCAACACCCTGACTCCGGAGCCACACCCCTGTCGCCTCCTATCTCCGCATTCTTGATCTAGGTGGTCACTAGATACACAAGGATCGGTCTGTTCTGGGTCACGATACGACTGAGAGGCCAAGCTAGGAGCTTCGGTCAAGATGGCGTCGACTTCCTTCCGAGAGTCTATCAACTCGCTGGGGTGGAGCCGGCGGGATCAGGATCTGCCCGCCAACACCTCGCAAACAAGTGGCCTCATGTCCTCTCTGAGAGGCATGAACCCTTTCGGGTCAAGTGGTGGCTATCTGCAACTACCGACGACGGAGAGCGCCGGTGCGCCTCTTCCTCAGCCTTCTAGACAGGCCGAAGAAGAAGGCTGGTTTGCTTGTGAGTCACTCCGTTCTTCTATTTCGTCGGTGGGGGCTCCTCCCATGCCTCCGCAGGACACATCCCCTGCAGCGGGATATGTGCATGAGGCCTTGTCTCAGCTACCATGTGAGCATGGAATGCACACCTCCTAAGCAGCACGCAGGCTATACTTGCTAGTTATTCTTGATGGGTTCTGCGAGGCTGACCTGTTGTTACTTTTGAAACAGTGAGCCGTTGGGACCGCTTGATGGTCTTTGCTGCCTGCAACCTAGGAGCAGCTGCCTGCTTTGTTATTTGTTTCTTCCTCTTCCCCGTCTTGTCGTTGAGGCCAAAGAAGTTTGTCATTTTGTAAGTCACTTTATTTGTCTTGTTGGTTCTGACAAGGCACCCTCACCACTCCCGCTTGCCTGCTTGCCCTTGGTGTGGCTGCGTCTACAATAGCCCACCTCTCTGCGAGGCGGTTGGCTACTCCCACGAAGTTCTTTGGACATGGAAAAATGTGCTTGAAACCTCGCCTCGTCTGTAGCTGCCCGCACTTGTAGGCGGAAGTACCTCGCATGACGAGGCCATGGTCACATTCACCTCCGTCCCGGCCAAGACTCCAAGATGAAATTGTCACTAACCAGAAACATCAAGATGGACGCTGGGATCTGTCCTCTTCATGGCGTCATTTGCCGCGCTTATGGGACCGATGGCCTATCTTCAACATCTGCTGTCCGGCCAACGTCTCCCGTTTACAGCCGCCTACTTTGGGTCCATCGCCTTGACTCTGTACTTTGCACTCGGCGTAGGTCACCATGCAAGACTCACCTGATTGGCTCATTCTAACATTCCGCCTACAGCTCCATAGCACCTTCCTGACTTTGATATCGGCGATCATTCAGATTGCAGCTCTCGTCTGGTATCTCGTCAGCTATTTTCCCATGGGATCGTCGGGCTTGCGCATTGCCTCAACGTTTGGAGCTCGGCAAGCGACGGCTTGGATGACGGGGTAAGCCGTGAGTAATGGGCAGCGAGTAGTGAATAGTGAGTAGGGAGTAGGGAGTAGTAATACGCGAGTAGTGCCGGGAATCTGAAGCTCTAGAACTTGACTGCTCTGCACGGGTCGCTTGTACAAAATGGCTGCAGCATCAAGATGTAACATTAGAAGCGGAGTTTTGGGGTTTAACAAGCCACGCCGACTGCGTGGCTTGCCGAAGTTTCATCGGTAATGAGCAAAAAAATTGTAGAAGCAGTCAACACCTCACCTCTCTTACGGCAGCGCATGGGAAATGGAAAGCTTGACACCTGCGCTGTAGCGGCACGAGCCGGGACCATCTGTGGGGCCGTCCACGCTTGTCGTCGTAACCTGTCGATGCCGTTTCATGTTCCGGCTCGGATGACTGACGCGGGCAAGTCGGGGGCATCCGGGATCCGTACGTGTTCCAGAAGAAAGTCTGCCATTGCATTGATCGCCGACCCGCAATCTCGTCGTCGGCTTGCACGCCTCTGATTCGCGGGTGCATCTGGACGGATCCCGAATACGTCAAGGTGGAAAGCTGTCCTATCCTATTTGCCTAGGTGCCGCAGCGCTGGGCTGATTGCAAAGGCGCACAGTTTGCCCCAAATGTCACGAGTAACGCAAACTGAAGTCATATAATCATGTCTGCTTCTTCCGATCCAAGATCTTCTTGGCTACCAAGCCAGTTGCCTTGACAATGAGAACATGCTCCACCGCGTGTATTCGATCTTCCAGTTGCTCTAGACTCTCGCCCTCTCGACACTCAATCTCCTCGATGAGAATTGGCGAGCCCATGTCGACCTCTGCGATGCAGTAGTGAATCATCACACCTGTCCGACCTTGCTCAAGTTTGCCGGCTTGGAAGTCGTCGTAGGCCCTCTTGATGGCATTGGCGCCGTTATAACGTCCTACGACCCCGCGTAAGAGAAAGATTGCGACGTTGCCGGCCCAAGGCCGTCCAGGGGAGAGAGAACACTCACCTGGGAGCGCAGGGTGGAGGTTGATGATGGGCACCTTGGCCGCATCGAGGTGCTTCAGAAACGATGGGCTGAAGACGTGCATCCACCCAGCCAGAACCACCAAGTCTGGCTTGTCGAGCAGTACCTTCTGTCCAAGCGCGTCGTCGTATTCTGCCCGGGCTTCCCTCAGCTTCGCGGCATCCTTCTCACCCGCGACGTGAAAGCCGTCGTTGACGAGGTTGAAGTACTCGGTGGGGATGCCTGCCCTCTCCGCTCTCTGGGCTGCAAAGGCCGCCTTGCGGTTGGTGATGACCTTAACGATGAACACTCCCGGTAGCCCACCACTCTCGCAACCGTCGATGATGGCTTGCAGATTCGACCCGTTCCCGGAGCACAGCACCGTGACCCGTGCCTCCTGGTCTGCCAGCTTCGTCATGATACTAGTTTTCCCTGGAATATCTGGCTACCCCCGGGCACAGCTTCCTTTTTTTTTGTCTCTCTCCTTTTCTGGAGGTTTGGACTTTGGACGGAGGGGCTGTGTGCTGGCGATAGGGAGCTGGAGGCGACTCTCTTCGGTGGCACCCAAGTCAGCCTCTCCAATCCAATCAACTTGTCGACTCGCTGGGCCGGATCGTGCCGAGAGGCCCAAGTCTTGATCGGATTTTGAGGCTGCTGTCACCGCCAACATGTCAATGCAAGTTTTTTAGTGGCCGGAGGGCTGACGTTCCCCTAGGAATTTTCTCCGGTTGATGGGTGGAGATTGCCGCCCCTACCCGGATTTTAGATTACTACATACGCCATTAGGGGACAGCCCAAATGCCTTCGAGTTCGGATGCAGCTGCAAATACGGATATTGATTGTCAACATCACATGGCTCAGTCCAGCATGTTAAGATCGATGATCTAGATACCTTTCCGGAAATATCATCGCTGCTAATTCGCGAAGACGATTCCTCAAATAATGTTCCTTGGGGATGGACGCGCTTCCGGATGTTTGTTGTTCTTGCTGCTGCGACGTAGAAAAACCGCCAGAAATGCAAATTCCATATGGGCCAAGTTCA
>Ga0247774_1001524_pt1 | contig 11630 bp, 15 predicted proteins | sample UWRJL001104B6_FD_179933 | JGI IMG/M metagenome (GOLD analysis project Ga0247774, IMG submission 179933) | Plant litter microbial communities from Arlington Agricultural Research Station in Wisconsin, United States - UWRJ-L001-104B-6 | ecosystem: Environmental > Terrestrial > Plant litter >... | reverse complement strand
GAAACATCGAGTGCCTGACGGAGCAGCTCGTCCGGGGTCGCGAGATCGTCGTCTCGGAGAAGCCGGGCATGCACCTGGTCTGGATCTACAACCGCATCTTCCTCAAGCCGCTCCCGAGGTATCTCCTCTCGCACGCCTTCTGGGAACGCTACCTCCTCACGGCGCACCCGGACATCAAGACGTGCTTGCAGAAGAAAATCCTCGAGGCCGTGCGGGGTTTCCTGCGCTCGTACGCCTACCTCATCCAGCACGAGTCGGACTTTGTGCTGGCCACGCAGGAGAAGACCCGTCTCATCCCCGACGGTATAAAATACGCCAATTTCGTCACCTTCATCCACCTTTGCAAGGATAATATCGACGATGATATCGTGTCACGGCGTTATCATTTTGGTGAGCTGCGCCTCACGCGGCTCAACTTCTGGTGCAAGATCTTCCTCTTCAAGGTCCGATATCAGAAGGTCGAATGGCAGTACGGCGCCTATTTCGCGCGGTACTACGCGCCGATCCTCTTTGTGTTTGCCGTGTTTTCGCTCGTGATAAGCTCCATGCAGCTGGTCCTGGCGGTCCGTACGGTTCTCGAACCCGACGATGCGTGGCTCGTCTTTGCGAGGGTTGGGCGCGGGTTCGCATTATTCACCATCTTCGTTGTGGCGTGTGTTATTGTGGGACTAGTCGCTCTTCTGGTCCTGTCTATGGTGAGAGAGGCCATCTACGCCGTGAAGGACCTCTTCACGACGAGTCAGAGGAACGGCGGAGAGGAATTCGACTCTGGTTGTGATGAGCATACGTGCTGCAAGTAACATGACGCACAAAGATTTCCGTAGGCTTGTTGCCTTCTGGTAACGAAACGCACTTAACATGAGTACCTTACTTTTCCATGCCGTCTTTTAGCACACCCACGTGCCTACGCGCTGTAACCGCCTCAGCAGTCTCAACTACAATGCCGCCTTCGAACCTGGAAGACTGTTAGGACCTTAGGTACATCAGTGTCTCACTAAAACAGTCTAAGAGGTAAAGAATCATCTCAAGGTCAATCTTCAGGCTTCAAAGAAGCTGTGTCGAACTCTCTGACAATATCCGGCACGTCTCGTATGAGAGACGTTCTCGGTTCCCACGTATCGTTCTCTGGCCCGTGGTTCTCCCAGCGTACTAGGTATTCTACCGCCGGGCGTCCTCTCCGGCTCTTCCGCCTCTGGCGACGATCCAGGAGACGCTCGACGTTCCAAAACTCCTCGCCGTTCACAATATAATCCGGTGCATGTTGTACCTCATCTGGTTCGGATGTTGCCGCGCTCGTCTCGACGGTGTCTATCGCTACAAGTCTTGCCCCTCCAGGCGTGTTGTTCATAGCTGCCTGACAGCCTTCCGGCGAGTCCTCTCGAATAGTTGGGTCGATGCACTCCATCGGAATCGTACAGCCCGACAGGGGATGGAGCACAAGAGGCTGATCGAACTGCGCTAGGTACTTCGGAGATACCGGGGCCGATAGTATATCAGGTACCAAGGCCGGCTGCGATGGGGGTCCCCCCCCCGTAAACTGATCCTCCGGTGTTGCTTCGTCGGCGTGAGAATGATCTTCGGTGTAGACCTCGTACTTTCTGTAGGGGAATTGAGCGTCATTCGTATCGTGACCTTGGGCTTCAGATCGCGATTGTGGACAAGCTTTGCGTGATTTTTAAATTGTAACTCATTCTTCAGCACTATCCCTTTGGATTTGCAGCCTGGGTCGGGACAAGGGACAGCGTCTGTGGGCCGCCGCTTGAGATGCCGCTCTGCACAATTCCACATCGTTCCCTTCCGAGTGAAGCGTCTCCCGCAGAAGATACACTCATGCCGTGCCCTTGGAGTTAGCCGACCACAAACCGGGAGAGCACCCGTCCCGTTCACACCTGGTATGGCCGCGTTCGAGAAACGGCCATTGTCGACTGTGGTATACGATGGTGGCGGCTCCTGAGCCACCGCTGCGTCTGGCGGCATCGCCGAAGGGCTTATCGGGTCTTGTATCATCGATGCGTACCACGGCTTCGGCGCGATTGTCCGTCCATGTCCTGGGACCTCGAGCGCAACCTGCAGCGTTTCAGCTTGTTTTGCAATCTCTGTCGGCGGTGCTGGAGCCTTCCGGTGTTTGGGCTCCTTGGGCTCGATTTTCCAGGCGTAATCAACCCAGGCATTTATAGCCTCGACCTTCCTTCGCACGATATCCTCTTCTGGGAGGTCTTCGTTCAGATCTCCGAGGATGCTGGCGATACGTCTCCGATCCGGAAGGCTAAAGATGATCTTTTGTAGTGGCTGCTGGGGCACCTAGATGCCCCGCAACTGCCTGCGGAGCTCTTCGCCGTTCTTTTTCTCGAAATGCTCATGTCGGAGCATCTGTGTTCCCATTTTCCCCAGGGAGCAGCCACACAGTGCGAATGACTGCCGCTGTCGAAAAAAAAGGAGGCCGCGGGCTGGTAGCTTGGGTTCCCAGGGTTGTTGAACGCCGAGCAACCACGCTGCTGGCACTGTCTTGCAGTATCGCACCCAGCGTCCAGAAGCCAATCTTAGCGGATACGCCTGACAAGATGACAGAGACGGTGGCATGACTGGCCTAATATTTTCTCATTCTGCCCTCTATGCCTCCTGGTCTCTGGCCGCCGGAGTCCTGGATCCTGGGCGTTGTCTCCCTGTTGCTGCGCTGGAAGCTGTGTCGCAGTGCGCCATGGGGTGCGAGCTGGACGTACTGTGCGTGTACAGTGGACTCTCGCACATACATCCGGCCCGCTTGGGCGTACTTACCCATGGTGTCTGAGCCTGCCGAAAATGGAGGGTCCACTCCAGCCAAAAACGGCAGCCCAGACAGCGACACACGCCCTATTTGTGAAATTCAAGCCCTTAGACCCAACCAATCGCTGCAGCGCCGAGTGAGTGAAGTTGCTTTTTTTGATCAGTAATATTTGCAGGGGCTGTTCTACAAGCGTACGACAGATCGATATCCTTCAAAGGAATTCGCGCAAGCTGGATTCGACAGTCCTATTTCTTCAAGAAATACCTCACAGAACAGCCTTAATTGTTCTGCTTTCCATTCCTGGAACAACGACACCCTACATCACCACATTTGAGCGAATTGTCCATGCATGGCCGTCTTGACACTTCATAACTATATCACCTGCTGCCCCTCGATGGCAAGTTCATGCAGCCCTCGATCTAACAAGAGCGCGTCCGCTAATTTGGCCAAGATATTCTTACCCATTATTGCTCTCCTCGTCACGCGAGGCACAAGCCTCAATCCCCTTTCCACGTCTGGACCTCTGCCAGAAAATGGACCCTTGGATATTGCAGTGTTACCGGAGTGGGAAGTCAGCTACTCCGCGAAGAAATACCTCCCAGTCTGTGGTGATTCCAGAGAAGTTCCAACAGCCGGTTTCTGGACTAACTGTCCTGAATGCGAGCCTTCACTCGCTTCATTCAGCTCTTCATCACGGCTTGCCGCCGTTTTTGATCTCTCTGGCCGCCTTGCCAGCGATTCAATTGCTAGCGGCCAGAAAACATGCCTTTGTTTTGCTGTGAAGCATAGCGGAGGATCAACACTTGACATATGCCTGCTGGTCGATGAACAAGGGGATGCCTTGGTCCGGGAGGAATTTGGCGTAAATGTTGGCGTGGGATTGCAATCCCCAAGGCGGAGTGGCCGATCGACGCTTCCGGAATGCAAAGACTACGTCGACGCGTCGGACTCGTCGAATATGCCGAGTGGCCCCTCGTCAGGGGATTTGAACTCCTCGCAAGTAAAAGAGGACGCGAAAGGAGGACTCTCTACCGAGGCGAAGATTGCTTTAGGGACGGGCATACCAGGCGGAATTGTGGCCGTGGTGACGATATTGGGCTTTTGTTGTAGCCCAAAGTTGAGAAATAAGTGTCTGGGAAGAGGGCGGTAGTTCAAGTTGCTCGTTAGATACTTGGTTCTGCTAGGCGCCAACTTCACGACTTCGCTTGGAATGAACTATGATTTTATGGCGCACTTAATATATCCCTAATTTGATTCTTAAGCGGCGGAAGGAAGCCCTACGAGCACGATTTCGCGAAAGTAACTCGATGTGTTGCCTTAGACTGGATCGTACAGCACAACATCACGCAATGGCACACGTGAGAGACCTAACACTTGGATTGACTCGAGTCCATGCCTTCAAATTCTGGAAGGCCGCGTAACCCTAAGTTATTTTCATTTCAAGATTAATAGGATGCTAGGCTAGCGGGAGGAACAACACTGTAATTGCTACAAACATCGTAAGGAATAGTTATCGGGTTAGTTGCCGTCGTTCAGATATATAAGAACTTTACATCTGACGAGGCTCACAGTGATATGGAAGAATATTTACTAGTACAAGGCTTGGCGCCAAACATTGCCGGACTGGATCTTGTCGTGCCGACCGTGTCAAGAATAAAGCGGCTTCTGATTGGTCCGCAAAGCATGTGCTCGCGTCGAGCCATTTCATTAGCTGCCAGCCCGGCTAAGGTAGCAATTGTCGCAAGCCGCCGCTAATTCCCGAGTGTCCCCGATGGCACAATCCGGACCCTGCAGCACTGTGTGGATTAGGTAGCAGATTTATCCGTGGAAAATAACTCGATTTTTTTTTTCTGCTGCAGCGCAATCCTCCACCTCGACAAGCCTTCTGACCACCGTCGCATATTCGAATCGCGAAGCTAGGGTCGCCGCCTTTTCGCGTTCTTCCCTTTCCTTCTAATTCTCCACTCAATTGTTGTTCTTAGGTAGCTTCTTCGTGTTTCTACCCCGAGCTACCGTTCTTCAGCGTCTCCTTTTCTTCAGATCATCCTTCAGAATCAGAATGGCGCAATCCACAGGCTCGACAAAAGTCGACGCTGTCGTCCAGACGGCGGCAGCAAACACCCCCGAAAAGCTCAGCGGATTATCTCTCTACTCTCGCTTTGCCTTTGCGGGTGCCGTCTGCTGCTCCGTCACCCACGGTGCCCTTACGCCTGTCGATGTGTAGGTTCCCTTTCGTCCGAGCTGAAACGAGTTCGAGATGGCCGGCACTTGATCACACCGCGGTCCCGATAAGGCTCTAACGTCCCTTCGCAGCGTCAAGACAAGAATCCAGCTCGAACCCCAGGTTTACAACCGGGGTATGATTGGAGGTTTCCGCCAGGTGATCAAGAACGAGGGCGCCGCGGCTCTGCTTACGGGTGTCGGACCGACCTTTGCCGGTTACTTCCTCCAGGGCGCCTTCAAGTTTGGCGGCTACGAGTTCTTCAAGCAGCAACACATCAACTATCTCGGCTACGAGACTGCCTCGAATTACCGCACCGGCGTCTACCTCGCCTCGGCCGCCGCCGCCGAATTCTTTGCCGACATTGCTCTGGTAGGTTGGGAAATGGAGGCGAATGGAAGGAATGGAGCCAAGCTAATATATTTTACCTGCAGTGCCCCCTCGAAGCTACCCGTATCCGACTCGTCTCAGAGCCGACCTATGCCAATGGTCTGATCAGTGGTTTCGGCAAGATGCTGAGCCAGGAGGGTGTTGGTGCTTTCTACGCCGGTTTCGGTCCCATCTTGTTCAAACAGTAAGTCACGTCATGCGACACAGGACAGTAGGCAGGAGGAAACTAACAAATGTAGGATTCCCTACACCATGGCCAAGTTTGTCGTCTACGAAAAGGTTGCCGAGGCCATCTACAGGCAGATGCCTAAGAAGGACATGTCGGACGGCATGCAGACCACAGTCAACCTCGGCTCTGGTCTCATCGCTGGTTTTGCCGCCGCCATCATCTCTCAGCCCGCCGACACGATGCTTTCTAAGATTAACAAGACCAAGGGCCTCCCTGGCGAAGGCACGACTAGCCGTCTGATCAAGATTGCCAAGGAGCTTGGTGTCAAGGGGTCCTTTGCTGGTCTTCCGGCCCGTCTCTTTATGGTTGGTACCCTCACGGCCTTCCAGTTTGGCATCTACGGCGACTTGAAGAAGGCTCTTGGCGCCGTCGGTGGTGTCGAGATTGGAAAATAGACGAATCGAGTCGGGAGTGGCTAAGTTGGGGAGGTGTTCCATTGTGGTTTGGCCGGCCGCGCGAATTTCCCAAGGGAGATGCAATGGTGCTTTAACTGCATCTACATGCGGACGCACATGGCCATTTCAATGCTCGGTTCTTTGCTCAGATTTCACGGTTCTCTCGGGTAGACCTTCATAGAGCATGGCGAAGCCATCCCGCAGGAACTACTTTCTACGGCGGCTTGTATAATAGTCAGTTTCGTAATCATAGACTTGGGAGTTGGCGGCAGATCAGTAGTATTGTAGAAAAGTGCTTTTATATCCAGCGAGTTTCATTGTTAAACTGTCTGTTGTCATCATTGGCACAGTGCGTAGACAGTGTGTCGCACCTTCGGGATTATGGCTGAGGTCCAAGCTTCGGCGGCGGTGGGGAGCTTGTGACGCTGAGCTAACCAGAGTGCATCCACGATACCATCAAGCCTAGGCTGCCGCAGTTTCCACCCCTCATTAATTCACCAAAGCCACGACCTTAGGAACGATTCCCGTGCCATCGACCCTTGCCGCTTCTCTGAGCTGCCATGGCAATCTCGGTTTGTTCCCACTCGTATCTTGTAGTCCACTCCCAAACTGATTTCGTCTAGTGGAAATCGTTCGACTTCTTCGACGTCACTCGAGTGCAGCTCGCCGACGACGAGACCCGAAACGTTTTTGAGAGCAACGAGATATCATGCGCCGTTTCGGGGTCCGACAGCTTGTTTCTTGGAACATTTGACGGCTACGTCCGCATCGTCAACTCGAGCTGGAAGGTGATTCGGAGCTTCCAAGCTCACGATGTTGGCACCATCACGCACATGCAGCAAGTGGAGGGGACCAGCATGCTCGTGACAGTTGGCGTATGCTATTCCCACAGCGATGGAAGATAATCATGGACTGACTCGACGCAGGAAGACCTCCGGCAACCGCCGTCGTTGAAAGTATGGGCGTTGGACAAGCTGGTCAAGAAGACAAATCTGCCCACCTGTCTTGCTACGCTAGCCATCAACAACGGAAAGAAACCATTCCCTGTATGATTTCTTGGCCATTCCCACAGCAAGCTATCCGATGGTCAAACTAACATCGGCATAGATATCCGCATTTGCGGCCCTGCAAGACCTGAGCCAAATCGCAGTCGGCTTCGCCAACGGCGCGGTCACGGTAATTCGAGGCGATCTGGTGCATGACATGGGCGCCAAGCAGCGCATAGTCTTCGAATCAGAAGAACCGGTGACCGGATTGGAGCTCTCTTACTCAGCAGAAACGCGAGAGACGACGCTTTTCATCTCGACAACAGGTCGAATTGTTCGAGTCATGGTGTCTAGGCGAGGGCAGGGCCTCCCGCCAAAGACTGTCGAGGATTCCGGCTGCGGCGTGGGGTGTATGACCATCGACAAGAAGACAGGAAAGATAATCGTGGCAAGAGACGATGCACTATACTACTATACCATGGACGGGAGGGGTCCGCCCCAGGCATACGATGGTCCCAAGGATCTCGTGTCGGCATATCAAGAGTACGTGGCTCTCGTCTGCCCTCCGGCATCGAACCCGTCGAGAAAGGATCCGGAGCCGATGCGGAGACGGTTTGGCGGAGCTGCAGACGATTTCCTGAACGCCTCGACCTTGGTCCTTTTGGAGACGGAGCTGAGGATTATGGGCCATTCAGAAACGTTGCTGTCACCTGTCAGAGCCATCTTTCAAATTTGGGGTGACATGTTTTTACTCTTACAAGATGGAAAGGTGCGTAGCTCGCCGCACCACAAGGAGCCCGAATGCTGACGCCTACAGGTCAACCGCTACCATGAAAAGCCTCTGCAGCAGAGGCTCGAGATGTTGTATCAGCGTAATATGTATCCCCTAGCGCTAGAATTGGCGCAAAAGTCAAAACTAGACCCCCAGCAGCAAAGTACCATTTACAAAAAATTTGGCGATCATCTCTACCAGAAAGGAGATTACGACGCGGCAATGGTGCAGTACATCAAAGCGATGGATACCACAGAACCATCACAGGTGATCCGCAAGTTCCTCGACACGCAGCGCATCCACAACCTCATCCAATACCTTGAACAGCTCCACGAGCACCGCATGGCAACAGCTGATCACACGACACTTTTGCTCAACTGCTACGCTAAGCTCAAAGACATCAAAAAGCTTGAAGAGTTCATCAAGTCGCCCGGCGACCTCAAGTTTGACCTCGACACGGCAATCTCCATGTGTCGGCAAGGAGGATATTTTGAGCAGGCTGCTTACCTGGCTAAGAAACATGGCGAGACTGATCTTGTGGTTGACATCCTTGTCGAGGACTCAAAGCAGTACGGCGACGCCCTGGAGTTTACCCGTCATCAAGACCCTGAAATAGTATGTGTCTCCCTCCCGGCCTTCATTTCCTCTTATTTCCTTTAGGACAATCAGCTAACAAATATCAGGCATACGCTTGTCTCATGAAGTATGCAAGAGTTCTGATTGAAAATTGCCCGAAAGAGGCGACCAAGCTTTTCGTGGACTACTACACAGGAAAATACCGGCCCAAGACGAAGCCAATCGTGATAGGGGGCAGCACGTCGAGCCCAAGCAGCGGAGGGATTGCAACCGGAGCGGCCAGCGCGGTGCAGAACCTTGCCAACCTCATCGCACTGCCATACATGAACGCAACTCCCTCCGCCGCAACCCCATCAACACCCGGCACCGGAAATAGGGGTATACCAACCGTGTCGACTGACGGGGGCATTTCCACCGAGTCAGAGGCATTTCGCTACGTCAAGTATGCACCGCCACCGCCTCGGACGGCCTTTTCGTCCTTCATCGACCATCCCGATGAATTTATCGTGTTTCTAGAGTCCTGCCTGGACGAGAAGGATGTTTCTGCAGATGACAGAAAAGATCTGTACACGACCCTGTTCGAAATGTACCTCCACAAGGCGAGCGAAAAGAAGGGCGAAGAGAGAGAAAAGTGGGAAGCCAAGGCCCGGAAACTGATTGAAGGCGAGGACATTCCCATGGAGAGCTCCAACGTACTTCTCCTATCAGACCTGTCAGGGTTCCGAGACGGCACCACTCTGGTCAAAGAGCAGGCCGGCCTTCTCTTTGACATTTTTAGGTCGTACACGTCGGCCAAAGATACGCGTGGCGCCATCAAGGCCTTGCGAAAATACGGACCGGACGAACCACAGCTGTACCCCGCCGCACTCGCATACTTGACATCAGACCCCCGCATTCTAGACGAAGCCGGCCCCGACGAGCTGGCCGCCGTGCTCACCAAGATTGACAAGGACCGCCTCATGGCGCCCTTGCAGGTCGTTCAAACCCTCGTCGGCAAGCCGGGGTCTAGCAATGGCGGCGGCAGCGGCGGTGTCGCAACCATGGGCATGATCAAGCCGTACTTGCACGACACAATCACGCGCGAGCGCAGCGAGATTGCGACCAACCGACGGCGCATCGGGGGCCTTCGCAACGAGACGGAAACAAAACGAACCGAACTTGCCGATCTGGCCACCAAGCCGGCCGTGGTGAAGTCGACGCGGTGCTCGGACTGCGGCCACGGCTTGGATCTCCCGGCAGTGCACTTTCTCTGCTCGCACAGCTTCCACCAGCGCTGTCTGCGCGGTGGCGGGGAAAGTCCCGACTCGGAGTGTCCCGTTTGTGCCAAGGACAATGCGACGATCCGGGCGCTAAAGAAGGCGAGGGAGGAAAATGCGGGCAAGCATGCGCTGTTCAAGGGTGAGTTGGAGAGGAGCCACGATCGGTTTGGGACGGTGGCCGAATGGTTTGGGAGGGGGGTCGTGGATGTGCCTTAACAAGGCTGTACTCTAGCAGTTTCGAGATGTCATCGGCGATGGAGTCAGGCAAGGAAAGAATGTGCCAGCATTGCTCGTCGACATGGATGATTGACCAAGACGGGTCGAATGTAGAATAAGACGCATTCAGAACGTGAAGAGTTTCGTAAACATGTAGGAGCACAGGCCTGGAAGCTATCTGGGCCTTGATTGCGCCACGCTTCGACATGCTAAGCAAACGTTCCACTATCCATCGTGACCTACTGGAAACAATGCGTCCCAGTGATCACCCTACAATTTACTAGCGTGCTTCACGCAAGTCAAAAGCGCGTGTGATACTCGCCCCCGAATATATATTTTGGAACCTATACCCCTAACTCTATACTCTGTTCCCACATCATCGCATGATTATCGATACAGAGCCTCCTCCAGAATCCATCTCTTAACCCCCTCACAAACTAACCCACCTAACCTCTCCTCATCTCTTCCTCGAACTGCTTCCCTAACTGCGGTACTACTCACCACCACTTCTCCTTCCCTCCGCCCCTCTACAAGCTCGATCCTATCGACCCATTCGTTATTCCCACCCACGGCTTCAAGGCCCCCCTCTTGCAGGCCTTTGAGATAGCCTCTCTGCTCCTCCTCGCCTCCCCAACTGCTATCCGTCCGCATCGTGATGCGCAATCTACTCCGTCGAAAGAACGGTCCCAGGGCACCGGTCATGGGAGATCTAATGTTGTCCGTGGAGTCGGGGGGCGGCAGGGTGTAATATTTCGGGTTAAAGATGCGGATGACGGTGTCGTAGCCGGCCAAGTAGACCTGTTCCATTTCTGCTGCTTCTTGTAATGAGGAAGAAGATGACGACGTGGATGGGAGGTAGAAAGGCGAGGACGAGATGGCGGCGGATTTGGAGTGGAAGTAGGGGAGCGTTGTCAGACCCAAGTCAATATACAGTCCCTCTCCTGCGCTCTTCGCACTTCCCTCGGTAGTTTGCCATGACGGCGGTTGTTGCGTGTCCAGCCCGGCGAGGAGCTCTGCCGCGAAGATGTACATCATGCACAGCCTGTGTCCAAACTCTGCGGGCTGGGGTGTCTTGTCCGCGTTGTTGACCGCCAGGAGGAGCAACAGCCTCGTCGTCGGCTTGTTCCCACCACCTTCACTCCCACCATTAGTACCCTTCCTCGCCCCACGACCCGACTCGCTCAAAATCGCAGACCGCGCCATCCGCATATGCGCCACTGTGGGCGGATTAAACGACGAGTCCAGCACAAGCAGCCTCCTAGGCGGTGATGACGGCGAGAGCGGGCAGATCTGTGTGTGGGGAACGGTGGCGACCACACGGAAAGGCTCCGCGGAGGACTGGAAGGCTGTAATGGATCGGGAGAGGGTTTCGAGAAGGGATGTGCGGGGGAACATTTTTGGTTGTTTTCTCCTCCTCACCCTTTCTAGTATTGCTGTTTCTTTTTGGTGTTTGTGGATGTTACGATGAGAGGGAGGCTCATTCAAAGCTTTTGACAAATGAACAGGGGAAGATTCATGGGTTGTTCAAATTAAATGCCATGACAGCCAAGTGTGTGCATGTCGAAGGTTGGGGGCTCAAGCTTTGCGGAGGCGGGGTTCAACAATATACGTTCGAGCTTCAGATTTAAGGCTGGCTCGGTCAGCCTCTCAGTTGAGTAAACCCTTGAAGCTTGACATCTCATAATCGCCATCGAAGAGCAAGCACGAATCATTTTTTATCAAATACTATAAGATTAGCAAGGGCCAGGATACCTGCAGAGTGAACCAATCTAAAAGCACACATGTTACTAGCATCGCAAGCCTTCTCGCCCTAAGCGACTCG
>Ga0247774_1001523_pt1 | contig 11630 bp, 12 predicted proteins | sample UWRJL001104B6_FD_179933 | JGI IMG/M metagenome (GOLD analysis project Ga0247774, IMG submission 179933) | Plant litter microbial communities from Arlington Agricultural Research Station in Wisconsin, United States - UWRJ-L001-104B-6 | ecosystem: Environmental > Terrestrial > Plant litter >... | reverse complement strand
CTCCACCCCGTCCGGGCCGGTGGAGGGGCCGGGGCCGCGATCGAACGCGGCGACGTCGCCGGCGCCTTGCCGGAAACGGGCGTCCGGCCGGCCGGTCCGCGGGACGGCGAACCGCTCGATCACCCGTCCGGAGGCGTCGTCCACCGAGTCGAGGCCGCCGGTCACCCCGTGCGGGGCCACCGCCGGATCCCGCCGGACGCCTGCCTAGGGCGGGTCGGCCGCCGTACGGCCACCGGCACACGGATGGTGCGCCGGTGAGCACCGAACGCCTGCTGCGGGAGCTTCGTGGCGACCTCGCGGACGCGGGCCTGTCAGGCTCGTTCCTGGTCCGTGACCTGTCGACCGGCGAGGAGATCGGCATCGATCCGGAGGTGGAGTTCCCGGCCGCGTCGCTGGTGAAGGTGCCGCTGGCCGTCGCCGTGCTCGACCGCATCCAGGACGGCCGGATCGACGGCGCCACGATGATCGACGTCGCGCCGGGGCGGATCACCTCCCCGGGGCCGACGGGGCTCAGCAGGTTCCGCCACCCCGCGCGCGTCGCGGTCGAGGACCTGCTCTACCTGAGCACGGCGATCAGCGACAACGCCGCCGCGGACGCGCTGTTCGACCTCGTCTCGCCCGGCGACGTCAACCGCACCGTACGGGAGGCGGGCATCAGCGGCATCGTGGTCCGGCAGCGCCTGCGCGACCTGGCCGAGACCCCGGCCGAGCGATTCGACCCGGCGGACGTGCACCTCGCCCACGCGCTAGCGATCGGATCGCGGACGGCGGGACGCGGGCATCCGGTGCCCCAGCTCGACGTCAGCCGCGCGAACTCGGGCTCCGGCCGCGCCTTCGTCGACCTCCTCGAAGCGCTGTGGACCCCCTCGCGCCTTCCGGCCGGCGTCACCGCGCGGGTGCGCTCGTTCATGGGCGATAACGTGATCCGGCACCGTCTGGCACCCGACTTCGGCTCCGACGCCGCGAAGTGGTCCTCCAAGACCGGCACCCTGCTGAACCTCCGGCACGAGGTCGGGGTGGTCGAACACGACGACGGCGGCACCTTCGCCGTCGCCGCGCTGACCGAATCCCGGGTGCCCGCCGTGATCCAACCGGCCGCCGAGGCGCTCATGGCCCAGGTCGCCCGGGCACTCCACGATCATCTCCGCGCGCGGTGACTTCGCGTGCCCTCGCCTCGATGAGGCGAGGGCGCAGGCGTCAGGCGGTGACGGCGACGCGCTCGCGCCGCGTACGGGAGCCGCCGGCCGTCAGGTCGGTCAGGACCTCGCTCGCGCGGTCCAGGGCGGCGGCGATCCACGGCAGGGCGACCGGGTCTTCGGCGTCGAGGGCGGCGGCGCGCTGCTCGTCGGTCTCGCCGTACAGCAGGCTGACCGCCACCCGGAGGCGCAGCGCCTCCGGCGACTCGCCGAAGGCGCTGCCCGGCAGGACGCCCATGCCGTACCGGTCGAGGAGGAGCGCCGCGAACTCGGCGGACGTGCGGACACCGAGGGACTCACGGAGATCCTCGAAGTCCGGGTACAGGTAGAAGCCCCCCTGCGGCCTGGCCACGCGCGCCCCGGCCGCGGTGAAACGCTCGGCCATCGCGCGGACCGTACGCTCGTGCAGGCGGCGGCTCGCCGCGACGCGCTCGATGACCTCCGGCGGCTCCGCGAAGGCCCACGCCGCGGCCTGCTGCGTCGGACCGGACGTGCTGGACCAGATCTCGCTGGCCACCGCGGCGAGCCGGTCACGTACGGCGCAGAGGGCCTCGGGCAGCAGCGCCACGCCGATCCGCCAGCCGCCGAGGGCGAGGTTCTTGCTCAGCGCCGTCGTGATCACGGTGCGCTCGGGTGCGTAGCGGGACGGGCACGGGTAGTCGGTGCTCTGGTCGAAGACGAGGTCACGGTAGATCTGGTCGGCGATGATGATCAGGTCGAGCTCACGGGCGACCTCGCACACCCGGCGTACGGTCTCCGGCCGCGCCAGGGTGCCCGTGGGGTTGTCCGGCAGGGTGACCACGACGCACCGGACCACGCGGCCCGCGGCGCGTTCGAGCGTCACGGCCGCACGCAGCGCCTCCGGGTCGGGCACGCCGCCCTCCCCGGGCGGCGTCGCCACGAAGATCGGCTCGGCACCCATCAGGCGCGTCTGCGCGGCATAGCTCACCCAGCTGGGCCGCGGCACCACGACGTCCCCGCCGATGGCCAGCAGCAGGCCGTACAGCAGCGGCTTGCTGCCGGGACCGGCGACGACCAGCCCCGGGTCGGCGGGCAGGCCCCGGCGCCGCCAGTAGCCCGCGGCGGCGCCGCGCAGGTCCGAACCGCCGGCCACCGGACCGTACGAGCCACACCCCGCGGCGGCGGAGAGCTCGCGTTCGAGCTCGGGCAGGACGGGCAGGCCGGCCTCGCCGAAGGCGAGCGGGAGCACCGGGAGCCCGGCCCGGCGTCTGTGGTCGAGGGCCTCGTTGGCCGCAAGAGTCGCGGAAACGGCGACTGGCATTGGGTTCACTCCCATGGAGCTGTTCTGGCTGGCTGTTCACTCGCGCGGGGCCGTACGAGTCCATCGTTCATTGGACCGCGCCATCAGTACAAGCGAGGCTTTCCACTGCCATGCGTAAGATGAACTTATGCTCGATGTGCGACGGCTGCGGTTGCTCCGCGAATTCGCGGACCGGGGGACCATCGCGGCGACGGCGAAGGCGCTCGGGTACACCCCTTCCGCGGTCTCCCAGCAACTCGCGGTTCTCGAGCGCGAGGTCGGCACCACGCTGCTCGACCGCACCGCGCGCAGCGCCGAGCTGACGGACGCCGGGCGGCGGTTGTCCGACCACGCCGACCGGATCCTGCGGATGATCGAGTTCGCCGAGGCCGACCTCTCCGAGGCCGAGCCCACCGGGCACATCGTGCTCACCGCGTTCCCCACCGCGGCGGTGGCCTTCGCGCCCGCGCTCGCGCACAGCCTGCGCCATCACGCGGGCCTGACCTTCCAGCTCCGCCAGACACGTCCCGGCGAGGGCCTGCGGCAGGTCCGCTCGGGCGAGGTCGACCTCGCCCTGGTCGACGACTGGACCGGGCGGCTGCCGACGCGCGGTGGTGGCAGCCTGCGCTTCTCCCTGCTGCTGCCCGACCCGCTCGTGCTGGTCGTGCCGGCGGGACACTGGGCGGCCGACCACGACCGGGAGATCAACCTGTGGCGGCTGCGCGAGGAGCCCTGGCTGGCCGCCCCGGCGGGCGAGCCGTCGCGCCAGGCGTTCGACCGTCTGCTCGCGGACGTCGGCGGGGCGCCACCGATGCCGTGGGAGTTCGAGGGCCTCGGCACCATCCTGGGCCTGGTCGCCCGTGGGGTCGGCATCGCCGCCGTGCCCAGCCTGGCGCTGACCGCCGCGGTGCCCGGCATCGTCGCGCGCGAGCTGCCGGGGTCGCTGACCCGCTACGTGTACGCCGTCGTCCGCACCGCGAGCGTACGCCGCCCGTCGGTCGCGGTGACCCTGGAGGCGCTGCGCGACGCGGTGGCCGAGATCGACGTGCTGTCGGTCGAACGCTCCGGCGCGCCGGAGCGTGCGGAATGACCCGGCGGCGGGCCGGAGAGCACTGGAGACACCGGCGCCTGACCCCGGCGATCTATGACTTCGCGGCCGAGCACGAGCCGCTCGCCCGGCTGGGCGGACGGGTGCTCTGGGGCGCGGACGTCCGCGCCCTCTACGACTCCTTCGCCGAGGTCGGAGCGCTGCCGCCGGGCAGTGCCGTGCTCGACGTGCCGTGCGGGGGAGGGGTGGCGTTCCGCGGTGTGCCGGCCGCCGCCGGCCTGCGTTACGTCGCCGCGGACCTGTCGCCGCCGATGCTCGGCCGGGCGCGCGCCGAGGCCGGCCGCCGCGGGCTCGACGCCGCCTTCGCGCGGGTGAGCGTGGACCGGCTTCCGTTCCGGGCGGGGACGTTCGACCTGTGCGTGACCTACAACGGGCTGCACTGCCTCCCCCATCCGGCCGCCGCGGTCGCCGAGCTGGCCCGCGTGCTGCGGCCCGGCGGGACGCTGCGGGGCAGCGCGGTGGTGACCGGCGCCGGCGTACGGCAGGACGCGCTCGTCGCCTACCTCCGCCGCAGGGGCCACTTCGGCGATCCGGGGAGCGCCGCCGACCTGCACGCCTGGCTGGAGGCCGCCGGCCTGCGCACCGCCGCCATGACCAGGACCGGCGCGCTGGCCTGCTTCTCGGCCGTCAAGCCGGACTGAGCCCACTGGGGCGCGGCCCTACACTTGATCGCACCATGGCCGTGCAAATCGCTCCCAGCATCCTGTCCGCCGACTTCGCCCGGCTCGCCGACGAGATCGCCGCCGTCGCCGACGCCGACCTGGTCCACGTCGACGTGATGGACAACCACTTCGTGCCCAACCTCACCATCGGCCTGCCGGTGGTGGAGTCGCTGCTCAAGACGACGACGCTCCCGGTGGACTGCCACCTGATGATCGAGGACCCCGACCGGTGGGCGCCCGGCTACGCCGAGGCGGGCGCGGCCAGTGTGACCATCCACGTCGAGGCGGCCGGCGCCCCGATCCGTACCCTCCGAGAGATCCGCTCCGCCGGCGCCCGCGCGGGCCTGGCGCTCAACCCGGGCACGGCCGTGGAGCCGTACGCCGACCTGCTGGCCGAGATCGACATGCTGCTCGTGATGACCGTCGAGCCCGGCTTCGGCGGGCAGCGGTTCCTCGACGTCGTGCTGCCGAAGATCCGGCGTGCCCGTGAGCTGATCCGGGGCCGCGACCTCGACGTGTGGCTTCAGGTGGACGGCGGCGTGAACGCCGAGACCATCGAGCGCTGCGCCGAGGCGGGCGCGGACGTGTTCGTCGCGGGATCGGCGGTCTACTCCGCCGACGACCCGGCCGAGGCCGTACGCTCCCTGCGCCGGCGGGCCGCCGCGGCGGGCGGCTACACCGCGTAGACCGAGGCGCCGTCCTCCACCCGCGAGCGCAGGCGCCCCTGGGCGACGAGCACCTCGAGGTGGGCCCGGGTCTCGGTGGTCGCCAGCATCTGGTTGAACACGTCCAGATCGTCGAACCGGCGCTCCCGCCGGGTCCAGGTGAGCGCGCGTGCGGTCTCGTACGCGGTGCCCGAACCCGCCGCGACCGCCGCGGCGCACGCGTCGAGCCGCTCGGCGTGGTGCTCCAGCAGGGCGTCGACCCGGTCGTGCACGCTCTCGGTGACCGGCCCGTGCGCGGGCAGCAGCCGCAGGTCGGGCAGTTCGCGGACGAGCTTCAGCGACTCCAGGTACGAGCCGAGCGGTGAGGACTCCGGCGCGCTCTCGAACCCGATCGAGGGCGTGATGTGCGGCAGGACGTGGTCGCCGGCGAACAGCAGCCCGCCGGCCAGGTCGGCGAAGACCAGGTGCCCGCGGGTGTGCCCCGGCGTGGGCACGGCCAGCAGCTCGCGGCCGGTGAGGGGCAGCTTCGCGTGTCCCTCGATCCACTCGTCCGGCATCTCCCACTCGGCCGGCTGGTGGCCGCCTTCCCTCCAGATCGCGCGCAGGCGCTCGACGATCGGCTCGGCGCCGCAGGCGCGCAGCTGGTCGAGCTGGGGGGACCGGTCGGGCGACCCGGGCCGGGTGAGCACCTCGAGGGTGTGGCGCTCGCCGATGCCGAGACTCACGCGCGTGCCGAACTCCTTGCGGACCGCGATGGCCTGTGTGTAGTGGTCGCGGTGGACGTGGGTGACCAGGAAGCGGCTGATGTCGGCGAGCCCGAAGCCCAGTTCCTTCAGCGACGTCTCGAGCTGCCGCCGCGACTCCTCCAGCGCCCAGCCGCCGTCGACGAGCACCAGGCCCTCGGTGTCCTCGATCGCGTAGACGTTGACCGCGCGCAATCCGTCGGAGGGCAGCGGCAGCGGTATCCGGTGCACCCCAGGTGCGACCTGGAACGCTCCAGAGTTGATCCACTCGGTCCGCTGCGACATCGACACGCCCTCGTCTTCTCGGCTGGCAGAAATTAGAACGTCATTCGATCTATACCGGACTCGCTCGCCGGGCACTACGGCTGAAGCCGGTGAATCTCGACACTCTAACCGCGCGGCGTCCCGACCAGGCCGAACTCCTGGGGTGGCGGCCAGGACGGTCCTGTGGGAGCGTGCGGCAGCCGTCTACGAGGCAGGAGGCCGGTGTGGTCCAGGCGATCGGACTCGGACTGGCGGTCCTCGTCGGCGCGAGCGCCCAGCGGGTGACGGGGCTCGGCTTCTCGCTGGTGGCCTCGCCGTTCATGGTCTTGCTGCTGGGCCCGTTCGACGGCGTGCTGGTCATCAACGCCTGCGGGGCGGTCACCTCGCTGATCGTGCTCACGCAGGTCTGGCGCGACGTCGAGCTCCGGCGGGCCGCGCTGCTGATCGGACCGGCGCTGCCGGCCGTCGCCGCCGGCGCGTGGCTGGCGCGCGGCCTGCCCGCCGCGCCGCTCGCCATCGTCGTCGGCCTGCTCATCCTCGTGGCACTGGTCGCCGTCGTGGCCAGCGAGCGTGCCCGGGTCCTGCGCGGCACGCCGGGCGCGGTCATCGCCGGGATCGGGTCCGGTTTCCTCAACGTCACGGTCGGCGCCGGCGGCCCGGCGGTCGCCGTGTACGCGGTGTCCATCGGATGGGCACAGCGCAATTTCGCGGCAACCGCCCAGCTGGTCTTCGCCGCCCTGGGGATCGCCTCCCTGCTGGCCAAGGGCGGCCGGCCGGTCATGGCGACGGCCGGCTGGATCACGGTCGCGGCCGGGCTGCTGGCCGGCATCGCCGCAGGCAACCACCTGGCCGGACGCGTGCCGCCGGAGCGCGCGCAGGCCGCCGTGATCGCCCTCGCGATGGCGGGCGCGGTCCTCACCGTGGTCAAGGGCGTCGTCGAGCTGTAGCCGATCTCCGCGCGGCGTCAACGTGCGCTTCCTCACACGTGGCAGGGAATGTCCGACGTGGCACACTGGTTGGGAAGTAGTCGTAAGCGTGCTCCGGGGTCGGTGAAATTCCGAACCGGCGGTTACAGTCCGCGACCCGGCCGAAACCATCGGCCGGTTGACCCGGTGGAATTCCGGGACCGACGGTCAAAGTCCGGATGGGAGGCAGCGCGCGGCCGTGCCCCGTTGCGGGGGTGCGGCTCCAATGGTGTACTCCGCCGTTGTCCCGGAGCCTGAACAGGAGGCCCGGGGTGACCGCATCTTCCGCCGAGGCACCGGCGATGCGTCAGGCGATCGCCCTGGCGGTCCGTGCCCTGGGCGAGACGAGTCCCAACCCCGTCGTCGGCTGCGTGGTGCTCGACCCGGCCGGCAGGACCGTGGGGGAGGGGTTCCACGCCTTCGCCGGCGGCCCGCACGCCGAGATCGTCGCGCTCGAACAGGCCGGCGACCGGGCCCGCGGCGGCACTGTCGTCGTCACCCTCGAACCCTGTGACCACCGCGGCCGTACCGGCCCCTGCAGCGAGGCCGTCCTGGCGGCCGGCGTACGTCGCGTCGTCTACGCGGTGGCCGACCCCAGCGAGCGGGCGGGCGGCGGCGGACGCCGGCTGGCCGGCGCGGGCGTCGAGGTCGAGTCCGGGCTGCTGGCCGACGAGGCCGAGCGGGTCAACGCCGAGTGGCTCACCTACGCGCGCCTGAGGCGCCCCCACGTCACCTGGAAGTTCGCCGCGACCCTCGACGGCCGCTCGGCCGCGGCCGATGGCACCAGTCAGTGGATCACCGGGCCGGCGGCGCGGGAGGACGTCCACCGCCTGCGCGCCCGCTGCGACGCGATCCTCGCCGGGTCCGGCACCGTACTGGCCGACGACCCCCGGCTCACCGTGCGCGGCTTCGACCCGCACGACCACCTCCGTACCCACCGCAGGCCGCTGCGCGTCGTCGCCGACGGCCGCGCGCGCACGCCTCCGGGCAGCCGCGTCCTGGACGACGCGGCACCGACGCTCGTGGCGATCGCCGAGGACGCCCCCGCCCTGGAGTCCCGCACCGCCGTCGTACGCCTGCCGCGCGCCGCGGGCGGCTCCGGGCTCGACCTGAGCGCGCTGCTGGCCGAGCTGGGCGAGCGCGAGATCGTCTCGGTCCTGCTCGAAGGCGGCCCGACGCTGGCCGGCTCCTTTCTCGCCGAGGGCCTGGTCGACCGTGTCGTGGCCTACCTGGCGCCCACGCTGCTCGGCGCCGGGACGGCCGCCCTCGCCGGCGCGGGGGTCGCCACGCTCGCCGAGGCGCACCACCTGCGGATCGAAGACATCACCACCCTCGGGCCCGACCTGCGGATCACCGCGGCGACCCGACGCTCCGAAGGGAGATCGTCATGTTCACCGGCATAGTCGAGGAACTGGGGGAGATCGTCGCGCTCGACCGCGACGGCGACTCCGCCCGGCTCACCGTGCGCGGTCCCCTCGTCGTCTCCGACGCCGTGCACGGCGCGTCCATCGCGGTGAACGGGGTCTGCCTGACCGTCGTCGACATCAAGGACGACGCGTTCACGGTCGACGTGATGAAGGAGACCCTGGACCGCTCCTCCCTCGCCGCGCTGGCCCCGGGCTCCCCGGTCAACCTCGAACGCCCCGTACGCCCGGCCGACCGACTCGGCGGCCACATCGTGCAGGGCCACGTCGACGGCGTCGGCGCGATCGTCTCCCGCGAGCCGGGCGAGCGCTGGGAGGTCGTGACGATCGGCCTGCCCGCGGACCTGTCCCGTTACGTCGTGGACAAGGGCTCGATCACCGTCGACGGCATCAGCCTGACCGTGGTCGAGGCGCGCGACGACGTCTTCACCGTCGCGCTCATCCCCACGACCCTGGAGCTGACCACGCTGGGCCGCAAGCAGGCCGGCGACCCGGTCAACCTCGAGGTGGACGTCGTCGCGAAGTACGTCGAGCGGCTGATCCGGCGATGAGCTCCTGGACTCAGGCGGGTGTCACGGTCTTCGGCGAGAAGCTGCTGTGGACCGACCTGCTGGGCAACGTCTTCTCCCTCGCGACGGTCTGGCTGGCGATCCGGCGCACGATCTGGACGTGGCCGGTCCAGCTGGCCGGCGCGGTGCTGCTGTTCACCGCGTCGGTCAGCGCGCACGCCCCCGGCAACGCGCTCAAGCAGGTGCTGTTCTTCCTCCTCGTCTCCTACGGCTGGGTGAAGTGGGTGCGCGGCATCCGGGAGAGCCGGGACCTGCCGGTACGCCCGGCCACCGGACGCGAGCGCACGCTGCTCGTCGCGGCCCTGGCGGTGGGAACGGCGGTCGTCGCGGTGCTGTTCGCCGAGATCTCCTGGCTGCAGATCACCTGGTCGCCGACGGCGAACGCGTACATCTTCGTGGGCAGCGCGGTGGCGACCTTCGCGCAGAGCCGCGCCCTCGTGGACTTCTGGATCATCTGGGTGCTGGTCGACCTGGTGGGCGTGCCACTGGCGATCAAGTCCGGCCTGTACGTCTCCGGCGCGGCGTACGGGATCTTCTTCGTGATGGTTCTCGCCGGTTTTCGTAATTGGACCAGGCAGTACCGCCGGCAGCGGCGGAGTGCCGAACTGGAGGCGGTGGCGGCATGAGTTTCGCCAGTGTGGAAGAAGCGATAGCCGATATCGCGGCGGGCAAGGCCGTCGTGGTGGTCGACGACGCCGACCGGGAGAACGAGGGCGACATCATCTTCGCCGCCGCCAAGGCGACGGCCGAGCTGCTCACCTTCACCATCCGCTACAGCAGCGGCGTGATCTGCGTCCCGATGGAGGGCGCGGACCTCGACCGGTTGCAGATCCCCCTCATGACCTCGCAGAACCGCGAGCGGATGCGGACCGCGTACACGGTCAGCGTGGACGCGCGTGACGGCGTGAGCACCGGCATCTCCGCGGCCGACCGGGCCGCGACGATCCGTACCCTGTGCGACTCGGCCACCGAGCCGTACGAGCTCGTACGGCCGGGGCACATCTTCCCGCTGCGCTACCACGACGGCGGCGTGCTGAAGCGGCGCGGGCACACGGAGGCGGCCGTGGACCTGGCCCGGCTCGCCGGGCTGACCCCGGCCGGGGTGCTCGCCGAGGTCGTCAACGACGACGGCACGATGGCGCGGATGCCGCAGCTGGAGGTGTTCGCCAAGGAGCACGACCTCAAGCTGATCTCCATCGAGCAACTCGTGGAGTACCGCAAGCGCAACGAGCGGGTGGTCGTACGGGTGGCCGAGACCCGGATCCCCAACCGGCACGGCATGTGGCGCGCCCTCGGCTACTCCAGCGCCATCGACGGCGGCGAGCACGTCGCCATGGTCTTCGGCGAGATCGGCGACGGTTCGGACGTCCTCGTACGGGCGCACTCGGAATGTCTCACCGGCGACGTGCTCGGCTCGCAGCGCTGCGACTGCGGCACCCAGCTCGACGCGGCGATGGCCACGATCGCCGCCGAGGGCCGTGGCGTCGTGCTGTACCTGCGCGGGCACGAGGGGCGCGGCATCGGCCTGCTGGCCAAGCTGCGCGCGTACCAGCAGCAGGACAACGGCTCCGACACCGTGGACGCCAACCTGGAGCTGGGCCTGCCGGTGGACGCGCGGGAGTACGTCAACGCCGCGCAGATGCTCACCGACCTCGGCGTCCGCTCGATCCGCGTCCTCACCAACAACCCGGCCAAGCTGACGGGCCTGGACGGCTACGGCGTCGAGGTCCGCGGCCGTACGCCGCTGCCCGTCGTCGTCACCGAGCACAACCGGCGCTACCTCACGGCCAAGCGCGACCGGCTCGGCCACCGGATCGGAGACCTGTCATGAGCGGCGCGGGACGTCCCGAGGCCATGGCCGTGGACGCGTCCGGGCTGAGGCTGGGCGTGGTCTGCGCCCGCTGGAACGCGCGGATCACCGACCGGTTGCTCGACCGGGCGCTCGCCGCGGCCAAGGAGTGCGGCCTGTCCGCGCCGGCGGTCGTACGGGTCGCGGGCGCGCTGGAGATCCCGGTCGTGGCCCAGCAGCTCGCCCGCGACAACGACGCGGTGGTCTGTCTCGGCGCCGTCATCAGAGGAGGTACGCCCCACTTTGACTATGTATGTGATTCCGTCACGGCGGGTTTGACGAGGGTTGCCCTGGATGAGGGCGCACCCATCGGCAATGGCGTACTAACCTGTGAGACGCTTGACCAGGCACTGGAACGCTGCGGGCTGGACGACAGCAGCGAGGACAAAGGATGGGAGGCGACCGTGGCCGCTCTCGATACGGCACTGACCCTGAGGGGCCTGCGGCATCACGGTCACGCGCGGCATCACACGGAGCATCTGGGCTCCTGAGTCCCGACGCCGCGATTCCGCTCTCATCAGGAAAGGTTCTTTGACCGTGCTGTCACTCGTGCTTCCCAAGGGCTCTCTCGAGCGTGCGACGTTCGACCTGTTCGACGCCGCCGACCTGACGGTCCGCCGCGGCTCCGACCGCGACTACCGCGCGTCGGTCGACGACCCGCGCATCGACCGCGTACGCGTCCTGCGCCCGCAGGAGATCCCCACCTATCTCGAACAGGGGCTCTTCGACCTGGGCATCACCGGCCGTGACTGGATCACCGAGACGCAGGCCGACGTGGTCTCGCTCGGCGAGCTGAAATACTCCAAGGCCACCTCCAACCCGGTGCGCGTGATCATGGCCGTGCCGAACGACGCGCCCTGGCAGACCGTCGCCGAGCTGCCCGAGGGCGTGCGGATCTCCACGGAGTTCCCCGCGCTGACCGAG
>Ga0247774_1001522_pt1 | contig 11631 bp, 7 predicted proteins | sample UWRJL001104B6_FD_179933 | JGI IMG/M metagenome (GOLD analysis project Ga0247774, IMG submission 179933) | Plant litter microbial communities from Arlington Agricultural Research Station in Wisconsin, United States - UWRJ-L001-104B-6 | ecosystem: Environmental > Terrestrial > Plant litter >... | reverse complement strand
AGGATAATCCGGATTTGCCCTCTCGCGCGCCGATGAGAAAAGATGAAGATCCCAGTCCTTGGCCACGTCCCAGTAGAAGGAGTAGAGCGAGTTGATTAGCACGGCGACGAACCACGCGCGATTAAGGGAAGCCAGTCGGCCACCGTCTTCTGTAGGTAAATTCCGTTGAAGTGCCGAGAGGATGATGACGGGGAAGGCGGACGAGTATTTCAGCGCGTTGGCGAGGTGCTGACCTCCCCACCCCGCAGCCTTCGTCTTCGGCCCTCTCCGGACGCGGGAGTACTCGATGAGGCATTGCCGAAGCCGGATCAAGCTCGGCGCCGCCATGATAAGCGGGATCATCACCTGCCCGCCACAGTTCCGATCAGGCCGATCCGTCGCCGATCCGTTGGGCGTGAAGAACATGCACACCGTCACGAACAAGTCGCCCAGGACCTTTCCGTAGCTGGTCAAGGCGTCGGCGAGCAATATGTCCCCGAACTTGCCATCCTTTGCTTCCGCCAGACCGCCAATGCTGACTCTTTTCAACGTCGCCAGGAAGCGGCTCCGGCCGCCGTGCGAGAATTTTCGTAGGGGAATAATAAACGCGACAGCGAGTGCGGTGAGATATGTGATGGGTACCCAGTCGTACGCCAATACTAGTTGCGGATCGCGATGGGTGAATGCCCAGAAGGTGAGGAGCGAGACACCCGAAAGGATGGAGAGGACGGTCGCGAGGCGGTAAGTCGCTAGGTGATGCGGCGGCTCGGTGGCAGAGGTGCGGCCGGGATAGCGGATAAGGGATGGGACGTCGATGCGGTGTCTGTGGAGGATGTCGAGGTTTGCGGCCCAGGCCCAAATGGCTGTCGACGAAATCGTTAGCAGGATAGCTCTGGGAACTTCGGGAGTGTCCCGCTCGACGTACCGAGGACGATAATGAAGCCTACCCGGTAGGGTAATGGAAACGTCAAGCTAAACGAGTCGAGCTCGGGCTCGACAGCTGGATCACCGTCCATGGCGGCGAGGGTCGATGGACGTCATGGACAAAAATATCACGATCTCGAAATGAAGAACCTCAATTCCTCATAAATCCGACCAGGCGAAGGAAATGAACGAATGAAGTTGAAACGAGAAGAGAAATCCGGAAGAAACGCTTCACCCTAATTCCGGCAAACACGCCGTCATGTCAGGATTGTCGCGTTTCGAGATTCGTGGTGGTGTTCAAAGGGGGATTATGCCAATCCCTTTTTGGTCGCTCCTGATCGGTCGGTAGTTACGTACCTCATTTATCAGCCCTGCAAGACGTGGCGGGTTCCTGCAGGGTTTAATTGGCTAGCCTTGCTTGAACAGGGGAGAAATCTGCACGTGATAACAGAGGGATCCGGGGCCGATTGCTAGGTCCAAAGCGGAGCCGAGGTTCAAGCTTTCACAAAGCTCTCAGTCACGACGGACGGAAACGACTACTAACGAACCTCAAGGCTTCCACAAATATCCTCCAGTGTCAAACAACATGGCCTACCAATAAACCCCGCGACGGTGTTCGCAAATTACACGCACGGCCGTATTCCAAATCCGATCCTCACCCCACGACGCGATTCAATTCCTCCCACCGTGATAGCAAGCAATACGCACACACAATGCTCCGCACCTCGACACGACAACAACCTCCAAAATGATCCCAACTCTGACCGCCCCCTCAACCTCCTCTCCCTATCCCTTCGCCGCCGCCCCCGACATCATCCGCTCTCACCAGAAAGACGCCTACTTCACTGGCACCCTGACCAACACCCTGTCCGAACTCAACCGAAGGTTGCTCGGCGCGCGCTCCGCCCACGCATGGGCCTCCGAAACCCACGTCGTCGCGTCGCTCCTGTACTTTTCCCTGACGACGTTGGCTGGGAGCAGGACGCTGGGAGAAGAATACACGGACGTAGTGCAGCTGCACGTTGGGGATGCCGGAGGAAAAGCGGGAGAAAGAGGGGTTTCGAGAGGGCCGGCCCTGCCTTCTGTGCGGAGAAGGGCGGCGTACATCGTCACCAGCGTCTTGTTGCCTTACGTTGCGGGGAGGACGCTACCTAGTCTTCGAAGAAAGGTGCGAGCTTTGCTGGAGGCGAGACTGCAGCGGTTGAGACAAGATGGAAAGGAGAAGACGCGCGAGGCAAGGATAGGAAAATACCTCCTCGCCCACCTCGGAACGATTACCTCGGCGGGACCGGTCCACGCCCTGGCATTGACGGTTTTCTACTTCTCGGGCACGTACTACGAGCTTTCGAAACGGCTTCTCGGTCTCCGCTACGTCTTCACCAGGAAAGTCCCTGACACGCCTGACCGGGCTGGCTACGAAGTCCTCGGCGCGCTGCTCCTCGTTCAGCTCCTTACGCAGACGTACCTGCACATCAAATCCACTTTGTCCTCCCCCGCAGAAGATTTACCCAGAGAAAGAACGCAGATGCATAGCGCAGGCGTGGACGTCTCTCGGAGCGATAATCACTATTCTGATAACAATCAACTTCTCCCGACTGCCTCCACCTCATCTCACAACAGGGGCAATAATCTTGACTTGTCGGCAGTGACGAATACGCCTACTTCGGCGCAGGCAAGATATAACCTCGAAGACGAAAAGATCATGGGTTTTATAAAAGGAAAACAGCAGAGGAAGTGTACCCTATGTTTGGAACCACTGAGGGATCCGGCGGCGACCTCATGCGGGCATATCTTTTGCTGGGAGTGCATTGGGGACTGGGTGAGGGAGAAGCCTGAGTGTCCGCTCTGCAGGCGGGAGGCGATGCTGCAACATATCCTGCCCCTAAGGGTTGTTGCGTGATTGTACTTTGTAAAAAAAAACCTCTACGACGGATATTACTACGTAATGCATATGGTTGGAAGGTTGTGTCCTAATCATAGAATAGGCAGTGAATTAGGCACTTCTTAAATCTGTCTAGGCAGATGAAGAAATAAACCAAAAGGAGGCCAATCGACCTTTGCATACGAAACTCCAAAAACCAATGTACTCACGTACTCAATTGCCGATGGTATTCCCCCGCATACTCTAAAAGACCCAAGGATTCTCCAAACTTAACACAGGCAGCTGTGACGACGGACCCAAGTTCTGATCGCCCATTTGCAAGGCTAGGCAGCGAGCGGAGAGAGCCCGGAATGGGCGCATAGGCTTCCGCCGAAAAAGTCCTTCGCCAAGGAAGAGAAGATAAGTTGACAGTAGAACCGACGAGTACAACATAGTACAATCAAGTCTCCTCCGTGGATACTCGAATAAATGGTCCCAAGTCTAAGACGAAGAAGTTAGGTGAATCGAACAAGGGAAATAAATGGCAACGAAACCACAAAACAGGCTCCGGCTCTCTGAGCTCAAAGTCCTGCTAAGAGCATGGCTTAGGTTCCACGCAAGAAAAAAAAGAGTTAAAATATCATTGGCAGAAAAAAAAGAGAACCCAATTAAAGCCCGTCTTGTATCAAGAACGCTCACTCCAGGTTGAGTTGGAGAGTCGAAGAAGAACCTTGTCTGACCAAGGAAAAGAAAAGATGCAAATGGTCCTTCCACTTGAGGTATCATTGTTTGTTTGTCTCCCTTCTGCCCCCGTTTCCCTTTGTAAAATCAGATGCCCCACCACCTAGTCCCTTAAACGCCGCTTCCTTTTATGAGTTTCCCTTTCCGGTGATGAGTTAAAGTTTGTTTGGTTGTCGTTACGTTTCGTGAAATCATACGCAGAAGAGAACAATCTCTCCCCGATCGTTCCTCTTCATCCTGAGGGTCCTCCACAGCTCTTTCTCCTCCATCAGCTTGCCTAGGCCGTCACCAGCCGTGTTCCTCTCGCGGTGGAACCTTTTGAGTGCTTTGTTCACGCTGCAGCCCCGCTCACTCTCCTCCTTGACGAAGCTGAAGAAGAGGTCCGCTCGGGGTCGGTAAACAACCATTTGGTTATTGCTCTCGCCTTCCTTCTTCGAGTCGCTCGAGCCGGGTCGGTATTCGATGAGCTTTTGCATGGGCGGCGCTGCCAGTTGCTTCTCCTCTGTCTTGCTCTTGCGTGAGTGTTTCTTGGTCGACACCTTTCTCTTCTTCGTCTTGGTTTTGCTTCCCGAAGTCATCAGGGCAAGGAGATTGTTGCCGATGCCGTTGCTCTTATGGTGCTTCGAGTGCTTCGTCTTCTTCAGCGGGCTAGCCGGGGACGGGTCGACATCGCCACCAGAGTAGTCGGGCGAAGGAGGGAAGATGGGCTTCATGAGGCGGTTGAGACCACCCGTGAGACCAGAGTGGAGCACCGGCGGTGCATCCGTCATGACTTGGTCAGTTTCGACGTGGAGCCGCTTGCGCTTCTTGTCTGTCTTCACTTCGGTAGTCTCCTTGGTCTTCTTGCGATGAACTTTGTTTGCGGGCGTTTTCAATCCATGCCCAGGAACCGGCCCGGTGCCATATTGAACCATATGTTGCCCATCAACCATAAACCCTTCTGGACCAACGTAAGCGTTCGAATCGTAGTCGAAGCGCACGAGCTGAGTCTCTTCGTTTGCTGCTTCGAGCTGGCCGGGCAGATTGGCGTTCGAAGCATTTGGCGTGTTGTTCGCGACGAGGAAATCGAATACGTTCACGACCTCTGGCGCCGGTGGAGGAGTCGGTGCCTCCGGAAGGGGCTCGGCGGGAGACCTGCTCTCATCGTCGGTCTCGAAGTCTTCGTACCCTTCAAACTCGGCCTCGGGAACATCCTCGACAAAAGCCTTCTGCGGCATGATGGCTTTCGTTTGTGTCTCTGCTTCTGACGCGGATGGGGTACCTATTGCAGGCGTAGAAGGCGCGATCTTAACCTTCTTGTTCTTGTAGAGGTTGCCTTGATACTTTTGTTCCTCGGTAATACACGACTGACCAACAATTAGTATGCAACTCGACTTCGCGACGCCGAAGCGCGTGTGTGGTTCAGTCTTGCATGGTGTAACCTACCGTGTGGGCGCGGTATTCGGTGCCGACAAAGTGGACCATGCAATCGATGCAAGTGAAGGTCGCACCTCGACAACGGTTTCTATGTGGGTCGAGTTTCTTTTTGGTTAAAACATCACCACAATTCTGTTTGTGATGAAAGACGCGATGTTAGTTTTAGAGTCGAATTGAGGAAAGAAGAAAACAATTGGACCGGTAGTGTACAAGGCGAGAGAAAGGGGCGTATGTTTTATTAGACCAAAGAACAGAATGGGAGAAGACGAGACAGATGATGGACGGAAGCGGGAAGATCAGAGGGGTGGCTATGTGAAGTGCTGATGGACGAGCAGGGGGGGGAACATTTATCGGGGACCCCCTTGAAAGATGCGCTCGGTAGTGTGTGAGAGATGGCGTGGGTGATGTCAGGCGCTGCATTATGGGTTGATCTTCTTGGGGGGCACATTGTGCAAGGTAGTAAGTACCACCTGAAGGAAAAGAAGTGGCACAATAGGAGTGGGGACTATTATTACCTCACAAGAGAACGAGACCATGATTTCGGCGAAAGCACGTCGTTCAGACGACTTTGGGTGCGGTTGTGTTGTCTTCGGCTATGTGGATCGTGAAGTCGTGATTGGGCGTGGAAATGTCCAAACAGGCCCCGAGTGGACGAGGTATTTTGCAGGCGGATTTTGGCGGATTTTGCAGATTCATCCAGTGTATGGCTGAATGCTGTTGACCTTCTGGAATGTGGCCAGGCTCCTAACAGAATGGAGAGTCGTAATCGCTTGCTTCGCAGCGCCGGACAGGATTGGGTATTGGATCTTGGATCCGTGGTCAAAGTGGGCAAGTGGATTGCACCGAAAAGACCACCTTGAAGTAGAAGGCGGCAGTGCAATGAGCTGACTGTCGAGTTTAACACCTCGTCCGGCTTGATGGGGACAGTACAAAGTCGAGGAACTGTCGTCAAGGGTGCAAACAACTGATGCTCTGGTAATAGAGCAGGGCTGATACAGGGAAGCAGCCGTTTCAACCAACTCGGGGCCGCTGGTTGTGACGGCCAGTGCAGGAAGGTCAGATCGCCTTTGGTGCTTCGGTTGGGAGCCTGAGCGATCGCCAAAGTGAGAGCGTCTGTTGCGCTCAGGAGATTCAGTGTTCGACGACGACGTTGGTGTGAATTATCGACGAGCTGCTTCGCGTTATTGAAAAATAAAATTGCAATCTTGCTTTTGTGGGTGTTTTTGTCCTGCAAGTTGTGTTTCTGTTGTCGGGCAGCCGCTGCAGTAATTTTTTTTTCTTTACGAGCGCGACAGCCAAAATTTGGCAGACCACCTGAAGGAGCATGTCTTGTGGATATGAGGCCTATCCCCACCCCCATGTTTTACTTATCGAGTGGGAAATTCGGGCTATTATTGGCTCAAATCCAAAACTCAGCTGATACAGTCTCCTGATTGGAGAAATGCGGGGTCACCTGAGCAACCCCTTCGCCAGCTCCCTGCTCTACCGACATCGGGGGTGGCACACACCTCGCTACAATTGCTGCTCACCTGCTAAACAGTTGCTCAAATTGTTCCGAATAAGACTCGCAACAAAATACGTATCTTCATGCCGTCTGTCAGCATCCTTATGGAGCTATCAACACCAACAAGCCATTGGCGTGCGTGAAATTGGACCTTCAGGGGAACCTCGAAATGCTGTGTCCTTGGTCATGACAAGACTGTTGATCAACGGCTTGTGCGCCGATATTCCGCTAAATACCAAGGGATGCTGGTCATGCCTGGTGTAGTCCGCACCAGTCAAAGAGTCAGCAAACCAGAACTTGCGTTCGCTGAGGCGGTGGTGCCCAACAAGAACTACGGATCAACGCCTGGCAGCCATGCTTGATCATTCGCCATACAGCGACCCACTTGCCACGGAAACTTGTTGGCTGGCGATCCCCAATTCCCCATCGCAATTTTTTCCCCGTGCAGAGGTTGAGATGTGAGAGGCATAGGAAAGAAAGAGGGTTCGTCCAGGTTGAGTTTGTTGGTTCCTGGCGGTCCCCAAGGTGGCGGCGTCATCCGCACGGAACCGCAGCATTCTGAGCCTAAAATATCCGACAGCTGCTCGAGTGGCGCGCGGTTATTGCATTGGCATGCCTCACCAGTTCCCCTATGCGCCACTGCGGAAAGGGAGGTCTTTAATCAGCGCTCCCACAGGCGCTGCTGATTCACAGCAATTTTGTCTGCATATCTGGCCCCGAAGAAAGAAACGACCCGCGACATTACCACGAATAACTCTCGTTCCCAAGGGGAGTATACAAGTTTACCTTCGGATCGAGGGAGAGGAGCGGGAAATTTGCGACATGGGCTTTCGATAAGAAACTTTCGAGGGGCCGATAAGGACCCGGGTGGGAGGTAACTTCGAGTGATGAGCGGGTTCCCCGCAAAACGCGTCGACGCGAGATTTGACGCCCATTGTAATTAAACTTGGTACCAGCTGAGAGAGCTCGAGCTCGACACCGAATTTGATTGACTTGAGTCCTCCTGAATCCTCCTGAGTACCTACATAATCACGGCTACGACAGTCTCATCATCGAGCGAATCAACACGCAAGCGTGTGCAACTCAGAACCTCACGACCTGTTTCTCCCTTGTTGCCGCCGGCAGGTCTCGACCCCTGTAACCTGATTCCTTGGGACTTATCTGCACGGCACTCCTACACAGCTGGCAGGAAGGAGGCTCGCTCGTGGTGGCTGTTTGCCGCCTTTGTCACGGAGCCGTCTTCACCTGCCTCCGATCCGGTAATTCTCGCCGCAGTTGGAATACGTCAATCTGTTCTTCCCCGGCTTTGTCTTACTTGCTACCAACCTTGGACTGGTGGCAGACCTGAGACCTGCAACCGGCGTGTCACCGAAGTCGTCACAGCCTGTCGCCGACCTGGCCGATCCAACGACTGCCAGCCTCGCGATTCGCCCGCGTCCTTCATACTTTCTCATGAGTAGAGAGCACCTTTCAACTGGAGCCTAGAGAAAACGCGGGAGTAAGTAGCAGAGAGTAGTCAAATCGCAAGCCAGCTAGTTGCCCCCCACCCATTTCCCGCCATCAAAGTAACACACGCCAAGGAGGCAAATGCTTGTCAGCCTACACTACCTACTCTGCCTCCTAGGCTGCAAACTAGCCAGCCCCAAGATTCAGATCGGGATCAAGGCCGGGTTCGACATTACATGATTGCGACCTATTTGCTTCACCACCACCTAACTAAAACACATCGCGCACACCTCAACACTCGCTTCGCATCTCGGGCCATATTGGACTTGCGGAACAGAGTGTGGGGCCAGACAATTTTGGACACGGCATTGCGTCACAAAAATAATAGCGCTTCTTTGGTCTCAGTGCACCGAGCGTCTACTACTGGCTTCTGCAGCAAAACCCCAAACACGCAGCTCAACTGCACGCTGTTACAAGGGCCACCGTTTTTCCTTCTCTCGATACAACCGCCGCTCGACCCCATCCCGGGATACCCAACCGCCTCAAGGCTGCACCGCCTAAAACGGCGTACCAAGGTTTGGCAACAAATCAACCAAGCTCCAGCTTTACTCCTTACCTGCAGAGTACCCAAGATTCCGCCGCAGCTACCTGACACTCATTGGAAGTTACGACGCGCCCGGGCTTCTTTTTTCTCCTCCCTTTCTACTGCTTTGCTCGTTGCCGACAACAGGGTTTAGGCAGTGTGTTGCGTGCCTGCGCCAGACCCGCATCTGTTGAGGCACCGAGAATTTTCAGTTGAAAATATATACCCTTCCTCAGCCTCCCCGTCATCTCGGTCTGCCATGTCGCCTAACAACGTACCTCCGTCATCTTCCAACCAGAGCTATCTGGAGCAGACGGTCTCGCTGCTAAGCACAGTCGCCACTTACATGCGGCTGCCGGCCTTAGCATCGACGGTATGTACTACCTCGTGCTGTCCCACGAGACTTTGTTGCTGTCTCCATGATTTCTTATCATCTCTTCTCGAACATGATACCCTCCCCCGCCGCCCGCCTTGGCTGGCGGAGCTCCTCCTCGTCCAGCAGCGGCAAACCGTTCTCTCAGGTACCCCCAACCCTGCTTGCATCCAACCAACACTGGACCTATCGGAGCGCCTCTCCATCCCCCCATCTAAAAATCCATCGACAATATAGATCTATGTTAGACAGGGCGCCGCCATGATGCTAACCACAAATTTGTCCCACAGGGCATCGCAGCAGTGCTCACTAGTCTGCTGTACTTTAAACAAAAGTTGGTCACCCGTCTCTCATGTGACAGACAGCTCCCAAAAGCCCCGCGTATTAGCTAGATGCTAACCAAAAGTAGGGCCCTCATTTACCCATCTCACATGCCACCCAATGCCCGGGTGGAAGTACCCAAGCCCTCCGACTTTGGCATCAGCGACTTTGAAGAGCTTGTCATCCCCACCAGCGATGGCGAGAAGCTCTCGGCCTTCTACATCCGAGGCCCACGCGGGGGCCGCAACTCCAACGTAACGGTCCTCATGTTCCACGGCAACGCGGGCAACATTGGCCACCGCATTCCCATTGCCCGCATGATTGTGAACTATGTTGGGTGCAACGTCTTCATGCTGGAGTACCGCGGCTACGGTCTCTCGACGGGCGAGCCGGACGAGAATGGTCTTCATGTGGACGGCCAGACGGCGCTGGACTATCTAAGGTCTCGCGCCGAGACGAGCGACCACAAGCTCATCATCTACGGCCAGAGCTTGGGTGGGGCGGTGGGCATCAGGCTTGTCGCGAGGAACCAGGAGGCGGGCGACATTGCGGCGCTGATTTTGGAGAATACTTTCTTGTCGATGCGCAAGCTCATTCCGTCTGTTATTCCGATGGCCAAGTACGTCACGTATTTGTGTCACCAGGTTTGGCCGAGCGACACTGTGATTCCGCAGATCACCAAGGTGCCGATTCTGTTCCTCAGTGGGCAGCAAGATGAGATTGTACCGTATGTTTTCCCCCTTCCTCCCTCTCTCGTCTATGACCTCATTTCTTTCGTTGATTCAATTCTTCCATTTATTACCGCTCTATTCCGATTTGTTTTGTTCGAGTCACCCTGTGTGATGGTACCGCCAGCGGAGATGGAAGCCAACAATGCACATCGACACATGCTGGTGAGATAGAGAGGTGGTGCTGACAGCATCGACACAGACCCGATCACATGCGCCAGCTCTATGATCTCTCGACCGCGCCGCTAAAGAAGTGGAAACCCCTCCCCGGAGGTGACCATAATGCCAGTGTGCTTGAAGAGGGCTACTTTGAGGCGATTGCCGAGTTTATTGGCGAGACAACGGGGGAGCTGCCGATTCAGGGCGCTACCAAGGAGAAGTTATCATCATCGAGAATGTGATTTTTGGGTCTCTGACTCTTTTTTCCCTGCCGGCGTGTACATGATCTTTTGGCAGTCCACGCGAGGCACTTGCTTCGTCGGCACTTTGCTCGGGGGAAGTATACACCGACGACGGTCTCTTGTTAGGTGCAACAAACTAGGGTCTTGGCGGTTGAAGGAGAAAATAGCTAGACGGATTGCGGAGTCGTTGGTAGTGAATGGCTAGATAGGCTGGAAAGGATGCTGGCTTTGTTTAGGTTTGATACCCCCTTTTCCTGGCGTTTTGCACGATCTTTTTTCTCGGTTGGATGGATGAGAGAAAGCACCGTTGTCATATATTTGACGGGTAGATGAATTCCCTTTGTCCCTCTCCTACGTCCGAGTTCAATATATCGATCAATAGAATATGGATCATGAAACCTTATCGAATGCAAAATAATCATTCTACCGCGAAAAGCATATAATATTCGACATCATGATTTCCGCTATCCATACATGAACAAGCAGACGGCCAAGTAGGAGAGCAAAAGCCCAAGTCTTTTGCTTATATTTTTATTTCTATTCTGGGAGGGGAAGGCAAACGACGATTCTATTTTTTTGGGGCTCCATTCTTTGAAGTTATACAAGGCACTCTATTGGAAACGTGCCAGCATATTCATATTGTTGATTCATCTTTCCGGATCTGTTCTATTTTGCCTGAAAGCTGACAGGAGAGGAGGGGGACATCCGCAAGTACATGTTTTCGGGACAAGAATCAGCAGCAGGAACCCAAATTAATAAGACCCTGCGTGGTTTTCTAGAACGAGGAACGGGGACTTCCGACTTGGGTTCCCGATGAATGCAAGGGGGACTGGCCACATTCTGGAGACCAATTTAGCTTATGGGTAGGAGGTCACACTTTGCTGAGACGGCAAGCTTCTCATCACAGATCCACTACGAACCTCCGGGGAGCTTGTTCATAAGGAATTTAGAGACCCGAGGCTATTCTGAAGCTTTCAAGTTATGGCCCTACGAAGATTTTTGTAATTTCGGAAGTCAGGCGTCCCCGAGCGTCGCCTGTTGTCCGCCAGTCCGATGGTATCGTACCTATGCTGCCTTATGCGCAAGCCCTGTCTATACATCAAAAGTTTTGCTGGCTGCCTGGAGACGAAGTGCTGGACAAACCACAGCGGAAACGCTGGCTCTTCTTTTACCCCTTGGCCGTCTTCACAGTTCTCTTGAAAAGCTGGTGGAAAACGATATGGACTGGAGGAAGATGCGTTCCGGTCTAGCGCGGAATAGCACCTGCCATACACCAAATTATCTCCCGACCGCGATGCTCTCTCCCCTGGCAGCAAATGCATCCGTATACTGTGACACGATAAGTTTCTCTAAC
>Ga0247774_1001521_pt1 | contig 11641 bp, 12 predicted proteins | sample UWRJL001104B6_FD_179933 | JGI IMG/M metagenome (GOLD analysis project Ga0247774, IMG submission 179933) | Plant litter microbial communities from Arlington Agricultural Research Station in Wisconsin, United States - UWRJ-L001-104B-6 | ecosystem: Environmental > Terrestrial > Plant litter >... | reverse complement strand
GTGATGCCGAGTACGGTCGCACCGGTCGCGGACGCCAGCCGTACCGCCGGCTTGCCGACACCACAGCCGACGTCGAGCACCCGGTCACCGGATCCCACCCGCAGCCGCTCGGTCAGCAGGTCGGTGAACCGGTCGGTCGCCTCGTCGACCGAGCTCGTGTCGTCGGGCCCCTCCCAGTATCCGAAGTGGAAGTTGTCACCCCACGCCATCTGGAGCAGCGACCCCATGGCGCTGTAGAAGTCGGCCATCTCGTCGGGGGTGGGGGGCACGGCGGACATCGCACATCTCCTGGGGCGTTGGACGGCTCTCGGGCGACGGGCGGTCCGGCGCGAAACTCGGCGTCCCCATGGTCCTTGGCCGAGATAGCGCCACGCTAAAGCGCGGTCTGGCGCTCGTGGTCAACGGCCTGGCACCGAACGGCAACGACGCCTTCGCGCGTTCCGCCGCTGACGTTCGTGATCCCGGCATCCTGATCGACGCGTACGGTGTGCGGCCCGGTGTTCCGGGGCCGCACACCGTAGCGACCGTCCAGTGAACGGCCGGGGCGCGAACCAGGGATCAGTCGTCGTAGCTTCTGCTGAGGTGCCGCCCGTGGCTGTGCTGTTTGACGCTGAAACGGACGTGGTTGTACGACTGGTTGTAGGCCCGAGTCTGCGGCTGGTTCCTCGGACTCCTCGTCACGGTGGCGGTCGCCGTGGGCGTCGGCGTCGGGCCGACCAGGCACTCGGCGGGCCGGGTGATGGCATTGGTGTCCAGCGTGACCGCTCCGTTGCGGGCCAGCGCCCGGCCGTCGATCGACGTACCGGTCGTCACCGTGATCGAGGTCAACGCCAGGATGTTGCCCGCGAAGGCGCTGCCTGTCCCCAATGTCGCGGAGCTGCCGACCTGCCAGAAGACGTTGCAGGCCTGGGCGCCGTTGATGAGGTTCACCACGCTGGCCGACGCGGTCGTGAGCGTGGACGGGATCTGGAAGATGAAGACCGCGTTCGGATCGCCCCCGCCGTCGAGAGTGACCGTGCCGGTGATCCCCAAGGACACCGGGGCGCGATAGACACCGGGCCCGAGCGTCAGTCCGCCGATGTCAGCCGGGATGGGGGTGAAAGGGACACGTCCGGCGGCGTCGTTGTAGGCGGCGGTCAGTGCGGCCTGGGCTGCCGCCGCGGCGGCGTCGGCCGAGTGAATGGTGCCGTTGATCACAACACCCGGAGGAAATCCGGTGACCGCGGTGCCGGGGCTCACTCCCAGGTCACCCGAGACGACCGTGGGTCCGGTGTTGGTGACCGTCGTGCCGGCCAGAACCGCGAAGGTGGTAGCGGCTCCGAGATTCACGGTCGCCGTCGCCGCCCGCGCCGTGGACTGTCTGACCACGAAGACGGACATCACGGCTATGAGTGCGATACCCACGGCAATTGCCGCCGCCAGGAACGGAGATCTGTTCGGTCTGCGAAGGGCCTGAATAACGTCAGATCGCATTGTCGAATCTTTCGGTTGAGTGGGCTTCTATGTGAGTCATACCTTTCGGGTAGTCTCGCCACCTATAAGGGACAAACCCGGGCAGGCCAGAGCTGGTCGGTAAAGACGAATTTGCACGCTATGCCTTATTCACCTACGGTCCCACCGCATGATGCTATTTCTGCCCTCTGTGAACGGGGATCGAATCCCGACCCTTGGCAAAAAACGTGATCAAGGCGTTCAACGTCCGCGCCGCCCCGAGCAAACAGAAATCGTGAGATATACCGAAGCAGGCCTTGAAAGCAGAGAAGCCGCCAATCGGATTACAGCGACGAAATGGCATGACCGTCACCTCGGCCGGCGGCGGTCGGCGACGCCACGCCGGCCGGCATCCGCGCGGGACCGGCCGCCGGCTCGGGAGCGCCCCCGCGAGCGAGCGCCTCGGGCCCGCCGAAACTCCTTCGACCACAGGTCGCGACCAGGGGTGAGAGTCACGGAGACGTGAGGTTCTCCGCCTCGGTGACCGGGTCGCCGGCCAGCAGGCGGGCGCCGACCGCCCGCGCCGTCTCCTCCGTCGCGCCGCAGCCCGCCAGGGCGAGCGGCGCGATGCCGGCGAGTCGCCGCAGGTCAGGCTCCAGCCCGGCGAAACGGACGGAGTCCACGGCGGAAAGCACGATGAACTGGGGAGGTTCGGCCGCAGCCGTGTGGATCAGGTCGGCCATGGGCGTGTCGGCACCGATGTAGCTGATGCGCCACCCCCTCCGGTGCAGCGCGACGCCGAACGTCAGCAGTGAGATGTCGTGCCGCTCTCCGGGCGGGCAGGCGAGGAGTGCCCGCGGCCCCAGACCCCGGCCCCACCCCCGCCCGAGCGCGACCACCCGCGCGCGTACGACGTTGGTCGCGAAGTGCTCCTGCGCGACGGTGATCTCCCCCCGCGCCCAGCGCTCGCCCAGCCCGTGGAGGTAGGGCAGGAGTACGTCGCGGAGCAGGGTCTCCGTCGTGAACTCGGTCAGCAACCGGTCGAGGACGTCCTGTGCCGAGGGCTCGTCAAAGGCTTCGAGGACCTGGCCGAGCACCTCGCCCGCGGTGGACGGGTCGGGGGAGGCGCGAGCCGATGACGCGGGCGCCTCGCGGAGGGCCGCCTGTGCGGCCTCGGCCGCGGAAAGACCACGCGCGAGATGTGCCTGCATGAGTCGGATGCGGTGTTCGTCGACCGCGGAGTACAGCCGATAGCCACCCTCCGACCGCACGGGGCTGAGCACGCCGTACCGGCGCTCCCAGGCCCGCAGGACATGGGTGCTGACTCCGAGCCGCCGGCTCAGCTCGCCGATCCGCAGAATCGCCGACCCGGGTTCCATACTCATTGATTGTACAGACCTTGGACGAACATTTGACAAACCCTCGCAGGTCAACCTAGCTTCGTAGATGAGGTCTTCACAGGGGGCACAAGCCGATGTCGTGGAGCAAGTCCGGCTACCGGGGGCACACCCTGGTCCACGACGGGCGGCTCACCCACTCAGACCTCATGGGGGGAACCGGGGAAAGAAAGACGGGCGGCGAGAGCCGCCCGTCTTTCGCCCTGAGGGGGTTCCTCGCGACCGCGCCCTGGCCGCAACGTGAAAAAGCGCCCCGGATGCGGTCAGGGCGCCCCTGGGGTCGCGGAGCGGGTGCCGCTCGGGCGGCCCACCGTCAGCCTGCGGCCAGGGCGGCTTCCACGTCGTCGTACATCGGCAGGCGCTGGGCCAGACCGGTGATCCACAGGACGCGGGCGGTGGTGTACTCCGCGCCGGCCAGCAGGAGCATGCCGTCCTCGGTGGCGGAGAGGCGCTTCCAGTACGCGACGACCGTGCTCAGGGCGCTGGTGTCGATGAAACTCAGGCCCGAGAAGTCAAGGATGATCTTGCGGCCGTGCTCCCTGATGACACCGTCCAGATGAGCGGTGAACTGGGTACGGCTGACGATGTCCAGCTCCCCTTTGACCGCGACGACCGTACGGTCGCCATGGCGAGTGGAGCTGAGTTCGAGCGCTGCCACGGTGACCTCCACGGACTCAGTGGACGCCACCGTACCGATCAGAGGTATCGCGATGGGAGGGGCATCTCAAGACGGACGATCGTACCGCTCTCATCCGCCGTGATGTGCACGGCTGAGCAGATCTGGCGGGTCACCCACAGACCCATGCCACCCTCGGCGTCGGAAGACGGAGGGGCCTCTCCGGCGGGGGACGGAATCCACCGGCCCTCGTCGCGGATCTCGGCGATCACCCGGCCTTCGGAGGTCCACATGTGCAGCTCGGCATGGGGCGAACCATGACGCACGCCGTTGGTGGCGATCTCGTTCACGGCGATCACCAGGTCGCCCACCGATTCTTCGTCGAGCCCGCTCTCCCGGGCGTGCGCCGCGACGAATCGTCGCACACCCGGCAGGTGGTCCACGGTGAAGTCCATCTCGTCTACCTGGTCCCCCGATCCCTGCACCATGCCTTGGCGGTATCGCACGGTGGGGTGCGCCACCGCGGCCCCAAGAGTTGACACCTTGTCCCACCTTGCCCATCCGTCGCACAATGAGGCGATCGTCCTGTTTTTCGTCGCCCGTCACGGCTCTACGTGTGGTGTCGTACCCATTTGCCGAGCTTTGTTACATCTTTGTGAGGACGCACACGTGAGGTGAGCACGTCACCGTACGGCGGGCGCGGTGGGACCCGGGTCGAGGGGCCGGCTTCACCGTACGGCGGGGGCTCCTCCGCCGCAGGGCAAGACGAGGTTCCGGGATGGACAAACCCTGGCGATCCGTTGCGGATCGCCAGGGTTCGAAGGCGTCAGCGGCCGACGCGCACCTGTCCGCGTGCGTCCGCCGCGAGGCGTATCGAGTCTCCGTCGCGCAGCGACGTCTGCTCTCCCGGCTGTAGCCGCCGGTCGTTGACGAACGTGCCGTTGGTGGACCGCTCGTCGCGTACCCAGGGCTGGCCGGCGCCGTCGATGCCGAGCGTCGCGTGCCGGCGAGAGACGTTGTCGAACCGGGAGAACGCGCTCGCCACCGGCGAGTGCACCGGGTCGCGGCCGAGCACGAGTTCCTGCCCCGGTGTGACCTGCAGGTCACCGGAGGAGAACGTCACGACGACGTTGATCTGCTGCGGGCCGCCTCCGCCTCCGCCGGCCGGGTCGTTCAGCGGGCGCAGGCACTGGACGCAGACCGGGTTGCCGATGTCGGGGATCTCGGCGCCGCAGTGCGGGCAGAACGGCGTGAACGCCGCCGTCGACTCGCCCCCGGTCATGGTGGGCTCGCGCGGCGGCGGGGGCACGTGCGGTGCGCCCGGCGACCCGTAGCCGCCGCCGTACCCCTGCTGCTGCGGCGGATAACCCTGCTGCTGAGGGGGGTACCCCTGCTGCTGCTGGTAGTCCTGCTGCGGGGGCGGGTAGCCCTGCTGCCGGTCCTGCGGCGGCGGGTAGCCCTGGTCCTGCGGCTGCGGCGGGGGATAACCGCCCTGCCGCTGCTGGTCCTGCGGCGGGTAGCCCTGCTGCTGGGGCGGTGGGTAGCCCTGCTGCTGCTGGGGCGGGTAACCCTGCTGCGGCGGGTAGCCCTGCTGCGGATAACCCTGCTCCTGCGGCGGGTAACCCTGCTGCTGGTCCTGGCCCTGGTAACCCGGCTGCTGCGGCGGGTAGCCCTGGTCCTGCGGCGGATACCCCTGGTCCTGGGGAGGGTAGCCCTGCTGCTGGTCCTGCTGCGGCGGGTAGCCCTGCTGCTGCGGTGGCTCACGCCGGGCGAGGTTCGCCCCGCAGTTGATACAGATCAGGTCTCCCTGCCGTACCGGAGCGGCACAGACCGGGCATGTCAGGGGCGCCATGACACCTCCCCGCCGTGGACTCCGGAGAGCGAGAGTCGCTCTGTCAGCCGCTCCATGTCGCCCCTCCGTGGAATCCCGATGTAGTAAATACGGTCGGCTTCTACCGCTATCTGCATGTGCGGCCGCGTTTCGCCGCCCTCCGCGTCACCATAGCGTTTCTCGCCCAGCTCACTAACAGGGATGATGCGCTGATTGGCCGAGCCACGCCAGAGATGCCCGAAGTCTTGGGAGTTCAGGCGGTTTATGTACGGTCCTGTGACCACTGCGTCGCACAGCGCGAGAAGTTCGCGCGACTCCGCCGACGCCCGCAACCGTGACAGTGCGTATCCGCTGTATACCAGGATGTCCACCTCCGGCGGCGCCCAGGCCCGGATGCCGAGGAGCAACTCCCGCAGCGCCGCCGGCTGCTGGAACGGCTCTCCCCCGGAGATGGTCACTCCGTCCACGCGGTCGAGCGACTGCAACCAGCCGAGCACCGCGGAGACGGAGATCGAGGTGGCCGGATCGGCCTCCCAGGTGTCCTGCGACAGGCAACCTGGGCAGTGGATGGTGCAGCCCTGGGTCCAGATGCCGGCCCGCCGGCCGGGGCCGAGGGTCGTCACCGGGTAGTGCGCCTTGGCCAGCAGCAGCGTGGTCATCGCAGGTCCACCACGGCCATGTGCCCTTCGCGCCGGATACCGGTCACCGTCACCTCGTCGGCCGGTCCGCGGTCGAACAGGGCGCGGGCGAGCGGGTTGATGAAGTTCGACTCGAGTGCCATGCCGATCCCCCGGCCGCCCTTGTCGAGCTCGCTCGTGCACCAGTCACGGAGCGTGGCCGTCACCTCCTCCGACAGCAGGAGCTTCATGTGGTGCTCGTCGCTCACGCGGCGGCAGATGTTGGTCAGCTGCAGGTCGAAGATGCGCCCGGCCGCTTCCGGTCCGATGAAGTCGAAGATCACGATGTTGTCGCCGAAGCGGTTGAGCAACTCCGGGCGGTTCAGCTCGGTCGTGAAGTGCTCGGTGACGGCTCCGCGGATCTCGGTCTCCAGATCGGTGTACGGCATGCCGGGTGTGACGTGCCGGGTGCCGAGGTTGGAGGTGAAGACCAGGATCGACTCGGAGAAGAACGCGGTGTTGCCGCGGCCGTCGGTCAGGCGCCCGTCCTCCAGGATCTGCAGGAACTTGTCCAGGATCCGCGGATGGGCCTTCTCGATCTCGTCGAAGAGGATGACGCGGAACGGGTCCTGCCGGATCGCGTTGGTCAGCTCGCCGCCGGCTTCGAAACCGACGTAGCCGGGCGGTGAGCCGATCAGCCGGTCGCCCGCGTGCTCGGCGGAGAACTCGCTCATGTCGAAGCGGAGGTAGGCGTCCTCGTTGCCGAAGACCAGCGAGGTGATCGCCTTGGCCAGCTCGGTCTTGCCGACACCGGTCGGCCCGGCGAAGAACAGCACGCCGCGCGGACGGCTGGAGGCGCGCGCGGCCTGGGCCCCGGACAGGCCGAGGACGGCGCGCTTGAGGATGTCGAGCGTCTTGGTGACGGCCTGCGGCTGGCCGACGACGCGCGCCGGCACCCGCTGCTCGCCGTCGACGATGCGCTTGCGCAGGTGCTCGCGCTTCCAGGGGTTGTCGAGCACGCCCAGCTTGTAGGTGCGGACGGCGTCGGGCAGCTCCGCCAGCGGGACCTCGCGCTCCTTGGCGAGCCGGGTCACCTCGATCATCGCCTGGAGCGTCAGCCCCTCGGCCTCCTGGGCGAAGTCGTCGGTGACGTCGAGGTCGGGATCGGTGGTCTCGAACGCGCGGGCCAGCAGCCGCGCGGTCTGCTGCCGGTCGCCGAGGTGCGGGCGCGGCACCGCGATCTCGCGGATGCCGTCGTTGTCGGCGGTCAGCCACGGCGGCAGGTCGCCGGGGCGCCCGGCCAGCCAGATGATCGGGTTGTAGAGCGGCTTGGGTCGCTCGCCCTCCCCGCGTACGGGAGTCGCGGTGCGAGACAGCTTCTCGCAGAAGACGAAGAAGTCCTTTTCCGCCGGCTCCAGCTCGGTGGGGTTGCGGGCGATGCGCGAGGCGTAGTCGATGACGAAGGCGGCGCGCACCGGCCGGCCCGGCCTGGCGAGTGAGCTCAGGTAGGTGCGCAGACCCTCCAGAGAGGGCACCTTGCGCTCGTCCACCCGGCTGCCGAACAGGCTCGCCGCGGCGTCGGCGGCGGCGCGGTCGTCGGCGGGATGCACGCGCAACCCGTCGACCTGGTCGTAGACGACCATGAAGGAGTAACCGCTGCGGCGCAGGGTCTCCCACAGCAGGTCGCGCAGCGGGAAGAGCCGGCCCTCCTCGGGCACCAGGAAACTGTCGTGCAGGTTGCCCCACAGGACGTACTGGGGGTGCACCGAGAGGGTCGCGTCCAGCTCACGGACGAATGCGGGAAAACCCGCCAACCGCGTCTCGTCCGTGGTCCCTCGCTGCGTCGTCACCTGATGAAGCGTAACCCCAACGAGCGCGGCGTTCCGGAGGACGACGACCGCGTGACCGTCGAGCCTGAGTGATCACGCGGTCGTGTCCGTACCGGGCCGTCAGCCGCCGATCATGTTGCTGGGGACGTCCTTGTCCTTGAAACCGGCGCCGACGCCGCCGGCCGATCCGCGGGTCTGCTCGAGGGCGCCCGAGGCGGCGCCGATCGTCGACGGGTCGATCTCCCCGCGCTTGAGCTTGTCGACCAGGCCCTTCATGACCGTGCCGAGGCGCTGCATCGGCGCGGAGAGCGCCTTGCACAGAGTGGGGTCGGCGTGGACGTTGGCCCGGGCGCGACGGATCTGGTCGAGCACGAACAGCCCGGCCGCGGCGGCCTTCACGATCGACCGCTTCTGACCTTGGGCGCCGCTCTTGAACGTGCCCTTGTGGTACGGGTTGTAGATGTAGCGCTTGAACGCGCCCGCCGCGAGGCCGGCGTTGGTGATGAAGCGGGTCTTGGCGAACTTCCGGGTCTGGGCGGTCGGGCACGCCTGGGGCGTGGCCGAGTCCGTCGGTGTGGCCGCCGGAGCCGCCGGGGCCCCGGCGGTCGGTGCCGCGCCCGTCACGGCCGCGTCTTTGGACTTGCTGCTGCACCCGGACAGTGCGAGCAAGATGATCGGAATGATGACGAATGTTTTCCGGAGCATTCAGCTTCCCCCGAATAGCCACTGATTCGGACAATTCTCGTGCGTTTTCCTTTGCGTCCAACGCATCGCTCTCCTTTTTTACCGTGAGAGTGGCGTCGAGGGTTAATCGTTGGCAGTGATTTGCGGAGCGTGGTGGGCCAATGCTGCGCTATCGTCATTCGACATGACATCGTGTAACCCGTCTGCCGCCGCGGCCTTCGCGCTCCTCACCCTGGTCGCGGGCTGTGGCGGAGGTGACGGCGGCCACGCCGCGACGAGCTCGACACCGTCGTCCGTGGCCCCGGCGCCCGGTTCCTACAACGCCGATCAGCTCACCCAGGCGTTGCTCACCGACATTCCCGGATATGCGCGATCGGGCGCGCCGCAATGGGGTGAATACGGATCGCTCGCCGCCGTACAGAATCTCAGCCAGATGCAGCAGGCGGTCAAATTGGACAAACCGCAGTGCGCGTCGTCGACCCGTGCGCTGAACCAGGAAAAGGCGGTACAGACCGCGCCCTCCGCGCTGGTCGCCTTCACGCGCGGCGCCCGGCAGAGCGTCACCGAGACGCTGATGGCGGTCGGGCCCGACGTCGCCGCACGCCAGGTCAGAGTGCGGATCCCGGCGAACTGCCGCAACATCCGGGTCAAGGTCGGCCGCGCCTGGATCGCGGACACGCTGGTGGAGCCCTCGGGCGCGCACATCGGCGAGGGCTCGCGTACGGCGGGAGTGCTCACCGCGACCGGCACCACCACGGTGCGCACCTGGTTCGTGGTGTTGCGCTCACGCGGCTACCTCGCAACGATCACCTTGTACGGCCCGGGTGCCACCCAGGCCGAGGCCGAGCGATTCGCGCGCAGGGCCTACCAGCAGGCGGAGCGGATTCTGCCCTAGAGCGGCGCTCCCGCTGCGGGTAACGTGCGCGGGAACGAAGGAGGACACGGTGGTCGGCAGGCAGGGCCGGGTTACCGGCAAGATCGGGCCGGGCCTTGTCGGTGAGGTGATGATCCCGATTCGCGGTGGGGTGGAGGCGTTCTACGGCTATTCCGCCATCCACGGCGAAGAAATCCCCGTCGGTTCTCTCGTCGTGGTGATGGATTACCACCCACCGCGAACCGTTTACGTCTCCTCTGCGTCTATTTGACGTTCTCGTCATTCGGGCGTCTGAGGAGGGGCGATGCCGATAGTCGCCGTGGTGATCGGTGCGATCGTCGTTCTCGCCGTCATCTTCAAGCTCGTCTGGCGGACCGCCAGGCCGAACGAGGCACTCGTCATTGTCGGTCTGGGAGTCGCCGCCGAGAGTCCGGGATTCAGGGTCACGACGGGCAAGGGCGCCCTGGTGCTGCCCTGGTTCCAGACCTGCCACCGGCTCTCTCTCGCCCCGCGGGCCACTGACCTGGAGGTCACCGGCGTGACCTCCCAGGGCACCACGGTGCGCGTACGCGGCGTGGTCGACTACAAGGTCGGTGAGGACCCCTCCGTGATCGCCGATGCCGCGCGGCGCTTCCTGGACCAGGAAGAGCTGATGGACGACCAGGTCCGCCGGGTGATCGCCGGCCACCTGCGGTCCGTCCTCGGCACCCTCACGGCCGACGATCTGTTCGGCGGTGGCGAACGTCTGGCCGATCAGGTGCGCTCGTCCTCCGCCGACGAGATGGGCAGGCTCGGCCTGGTGGCCGTCTCGCTGCGGCTCCGGGAGATCGACGACCTCGGCAAAGCCGGGAAATCTGGTTCAGAACCCTCTTTGTCGTGATTAATTGCCTATCCGGCGCAACCGCGCCCGTCTCCTCAACGTCTATTTGACGTCACCATCATTAGGGTCCACGAGGAGGAGCGATGCCGATAGTCGCCGTGGCGATCGGCGCGGTCGTAGCGTTCATCGTCCTGATCATCATCTTCAAGGCGATCTGGCGAGTCGCCGAGCCGAACGAAGCACTCATCATCTCCGGCCTGGGAGCGAAGGCTCACAACCGGGACACCGCGGAAAGCCTGGGATTCAAGATCACTACGGGCAAGGGGACGATGGTCCTGCCCGGATTCCAGACCTGCCGCCGACTCTCCCTCGACACCCGGGTCTCCGGCCTGGAGGTCACCTGCGTGACCTCTCAGGGCATCAAGGTGCACGTACGTGGCGTGGTGATCTACAAGATCGGTGACGACTTCTCCTCGATCGCCAATGCCGCGCGGCGCTTCCTCGACCAGCAGAAGATGATGGACGACAAGACCCATCAGCTGTTCGCCGGTCACCTGCGCTCCATCGTCGGCAACCTGACCGTCGAGGACCTGCTCCGCGACCGGGACCGGCTGACCAACCAGGTCCGCACCTCCTCCGCCGACGAGATGGGCAAGCTCGGTCTCGTCGTGGACTCGCTCCAGATCCAGGACATCGAGGACAACGTCGGCTACATCGACAACCTCGGCAAGCCCAACTCCGCCGCCGTCGCCTCCGCCGCGCGCATCGCCGAGGCCCAGCGGAACCAGGAGGCCACCGAGGCCGAGCAGATGGCCGAGCAGGCCAATGCCGGCCAGATCCGCGACACCGAGATCAAGAAGCGCCAGTACCAGGGCCAGGTCGACCAGGCCGCCGCCGAGGCGCGCCAGCAGGTCATCATGAAGGAGACCAAGAACGCCGAGCTGGAGGCCGAGCGCCGCGAGAAGGCCCTGGAGGCCGAGGTGCGCAAGCCGGCCGACGCGAAGGCCTACGAGCGGGTCACCCTCGCCGAGGCCGAGCGGCGGGCCACCGTCGCCGGAGCCCAGGCGGAGGCCGAGGCCACGAAGATCAACGGTCAGGCCGAGGCCGACGCGGCGCGCGTACGCGGACTCGCCGAGGCCGCGGCGATCAAGGCGCGGGCCGAGGCGCTCGCGGAGAACCAGGAGGCGGTCATCGCCCAGCAGCTCGCCGAGCGCTGGCCCGAGATCGTCGAGGCGGGCGCGGGAGTCTTCGGCAACGTCGACAACATGGTCGTCCTCAACGGCGCGCAGGGTGTCGAGGACATGCTCGCCAAGGCCCTCACTCTCGGGGGCACCGGTCTCGGCGTCGCCCGCCAGCTCCTGTCCACGATGAACGGGCAGAACCTCACTCCGGCGAACAACGGGAAGCTCGTTCCGGCCGATCAGGACAAGACCGACAAGTAACCGAAGATCTCCACGCACAGGGCCCGGGTCGTACGCATCCGGGCCCTTGGCATGTCCCAACTCCGGTGCGGGCTGGGCGGACCGGGCGCTGACGCAGGGC
>Ga0247774_1001520_pt1 | contig 11642 bp, 12 predicted proteins | sample UWRJL001104B6_FD_179933 | JGI IMG/M metagenome (GOLD analysis project Ga0247774, IMG submission 179933) | Plant litter microbial communities from Arlington Agricultural Research Station in Wisconsin, United States - UWRJ-L001-104B-6 | ecosystem: Environmental > Terrestrial > Plant litter >... | reverse complement strand
TATCGTAAAGATCAAAGGCATATAGCGGGTTGCGCCCTTACCCGGAAACTCGAAAGTAAAAAGGTTGGAGATCTCGGTAGCCCGCCGGTCGTTACCGCGGGTAAGCATATAGTGGCCTAAAAGCAGGTCGATAAGCGTACGAAAGTGGTATTCCGGCGACGAGCTGCTCTACGCCTAGAGCTCGGCGTAAACTTTCTCGAATTCGTCCTCGGTATAGCCGTTTAGTAGCGTATCCCGGCTCTTATCCGCATAATACTCTTTTTCCCGCTGGGCATCCCTCCGCTACAGAGACTTAAGGTAGTTACGGACGTTATCCTTACGCGGCGATAAATAGTAGTTTATGCCTCGGGCTTTTTATATGCGGTAAAGGTCCGTAATAGCGATAACGTAGCTATAGACGGAGCGCTAGGCTAGCCGAGTCTGGCTTTGCGGCGTCTCGGCGGTAACCTTATAGCTCTTTGCCTATAGCGGCCGGTTCGTAACTTCATCGGCAAGGAAAAGAAGGAGCTTATCCTCGGTAACGGTATCGGAATCCTTGTATTGTTTTCGCTAGTAGAAATCTTGAAATTCTTCCTGCTTCGGTACGTATGCAGATATCGTATTTTTCGGCCGGGACGAATGGATTACGGAGAGGATTTGCTGGGCGTTGGTGCGGAGCTCTACGTTGTTGGCCGCATTAATTTCGGCGCGGCTGGTGATATGGGAGACGCGTCCGTTGCGTTCGGCGCGTCCCGTATCACTGCTACGCCTAGCAGCTTGAGCATTCTCGTGCTTGCCGCTACGGTCGCTACGAAGCTTCATCGTCCTCTTTACGCGTCCCATATTTCGTAGGTTTTCCTAAAGAGAAGAAGAAGAAGAAGAAGAAGAAGAAGAAAAAAAGAGAGATGGAGAGAGAGATAAAAAAAAAACTAGCCAGGGAGGGTATCGCGAGCTTCATATTCCCTTCCTTCCATGCTACCTCAGCTAGCCCGGGGGGGCAATGGCCCGCTGTAGGAAGAGTGCTAGCGGTGCTAAAACCCCCTAGGGCCGGCCATATCAGCGCCAACATCAGCTCGGGCCAGCCTAATGCGCAAATATCCACGTCAGCGCCCAAGGATGCTACCGTAGGTATTCGGACATACGATTGGCGGGCGGGCCCCACCCAGGGCAAGGGTCCGGCTGAGGTGGGTCAGGCGACACCTTAGAGCAGCCTCGAATACCACGTAATAAATTAAGTTATGCTCTCCGTAAAGTGCCTGGGGAGGAGGAACTATGTGGTGTCGCAAGCACAGTTTGAGACACGATAATGCATCATCTCTTTCAATGACTACTCCAAATGACCATCAATTGACCAAACTGGTGACCTTTTGCGACAATGACACCAGCCGATTTGTCTTGCAAGACCTCTTCGGGACCCAAGCGCTCTCCTCGGATCCCACCCGACCAAACACAGCCGAAGCATTCTTCCTAAGCTACTACAGATCAAGATGTGAAGAATTTCTCCTCAGTAGCCAAAACGATGTGTCCGTCCGGACGCGAGATGAGATCAACGAGATCTCCCGCATGATTCTCTCAGACACGAGCCGCGACGACATTTTGTCCCGCATCAAGGAAGGCGGCAATATGTCGGTCCATGATCACACCGCGAATACGACTCTAGACTTCTGTGCCAGTCTGCTCACCATGGCAGATGTGGGCTATCAAGACTTCAGAGTCTCCACGCGGCAACACATTGCGTGGAAACACGGCACGCTGCGCCAACAGCTCGGCACTCATTTTGTTGATAGCGAGGACGACAGAACTCTGGCAGGCCGCCGCATAGGCAAGCTTTTCACGGCTAGAAACATTTCGAAAATTGGTGGCATCACCATTCGGCTGACTGATAACCTCGCTGATCATCTGAGACTGGCGGACGATGACCAAACCGTTTTTATCTTCCACCATGCGAGCCTCCTAAGGTTTCACGAAAGGTAATAAAGCAACAGCGAACGCTCAAATTAAGCAACTACTAATTAGGAGTGCTGCATTCAGCCTTGAAAATCCACTACTACCAGTGGAAGTAATAAGAGAGGCCCTACGAACTCTCGCCCTCTTATTTCCGCAAAACGATCCGAACACCAGAAAATGGATGAAAGCCATGTGCGAGAAGAATGCAGAACTGGATCCTGGCGTTGCGGAATGCGGATATCTTGAAGCACATCAGCGCCAGTCCAAGGACTTCCCAGTCTGGCAGGAACGCTTGAGTATTCTGAAGCAGGCCTTTGACGACGCCCAGCCACAGACATTGCAGCAGTGGTTCTGGGATCGGAGGAATAGGGTTCAATGGTACACGTTTTGGATTGCCTTGTCGGTCTTCATCCTAACCTTCTTCTTTGGGGTGATCCAATGCATAGAAGGCGCCGTGCAGGCATATTACGCTGTAGTTGATCATAGCAATAATAGTAGCTAGGAGGTCAGCTTTTGTTTCAACACAAAAGAGAACTTAATAGTTAATATGTGTCCTATCCTCGGGTGATGAGACTCATTAGTGCAACGGCGTGCCTCCAACTTACAAGTTGGAGTTCTCAGTGATAATAAGCTCACCCGAGTATTTTCTATCTCCAATCTTGACTGGCCGCCTAACTATCCGTTCCTGTCGCATTTACTTCTGCCTACTGCAACAGGGCATTTTGCTGCCCAGTAGGCCGGAAACCGTACAACGAAGGCACTGGCGATTCCACGGCGACAAAATTTAGTACATCATTTAGTACGGCGGTAAAATGACTAAGGGACACCCCATGGTTGCATTTCGGCGTTCGGACTTGAGATGGTGAAGCAATGACACCTCTTTCCAGCAGAGGCCACTCGAGAACCTCGACATCCCGTACGGGAAGCGAAACTGAGAAGTCCGACTGGCGGAGCAAGACACTGGGAACCGGAAATATACATTGACACGGCGGCGCCGTACACGCTCGAGCTGTGGCGTCGCATTGTCGAAGCGTACTCCCTGACGGCCATCACGAATCCGGAGGACAAGCTTGTCGAACTGTCGGGCATCGCGCAGCATATCCACAACCTGCTGGAGAGAACTCTTGCATACGCCCGCCCGAGCATTCTAGAAAAAATACAGCACACTTATCCAATATATGCCATTAATGAATCGCGTGGTTCCCCTGAAGAGACATTGGTGCCCAATGCCTTGCTCATCTGCCACCTTTGAGATGCTGAGAGTTTCGGGATCTCCATGGCGCATCCGGAACCCGTTCGACAAGGCCGGTGGGCGGAGTTCCCCGTGAATATTGAAGTAGTATATCCCAGTCTAGTAATCAAGTCTTCGTGAAATAGTGGCACTCGTTTGAATGATCCAGTCTTTCTGGTCGGCGCACGCCTGAAAGACACCAGAAAGCCCTTCTCCTAGAGAACGCGCACCTTAGCTAGATTTCAACGATCAATCAAGCCAGCAAAATACCAGTCAGAAGCCATCTGATCAGCCTACCAAGTCTGTAGGCTTTGATACAGTGATAACACGACTGGCCGTGCTGACGACTGCACAGAAGCCGCAATCGTGTGCCTAGCACTGACCCGCGCCAGAGCGGATGACCAAGTCAAGGCCCGTGCGCGAGGCACCGATTGACGGTGTGGGGTTGTGGGGTGCGGCCGGGTCACCCAGAATACGGAAGCCTCGACGGCATAACATGTGGATTACAGGATGGCTGACAGCCTCGGCACGGCATGTATTTCTGTTACCGAATGTTGATTGTAGCAATAACCCCGTAATTTGTGGTCTCACAGAACCAGCAAGCTGCATCCTCTTGTGACGAAGAAACCGAAGGCGTGAGTTGACTCGTTCTACCGAGCTCCGGACGGAGGATTTGGATTCCCTCCACTCTGCTGCTTGAGCTGCCAGATGCCATGACGCTAGCCGCCAATGATGCGGAGCCCTAAAGCAGGATTCTGCATGTTGAATTGACGACTGGTTTGGGAAGCCATGCGGGGAATTCTATTCGGCTATGAAACGGGAAACTGGGATAAGGTAAGAGGTACCGCGCCTTACATGACGAAACTTGGAAAATAGGTGCCCAGAAATATTCAAATGATACGGTATTTAATTAGCGATTCCGTTTCCTGAAACGGGAGGCTTAGGAGACGACAAGGACATGACTTTTAGGATGACAGCAAGATTATGGGCCGAAATTTCACATAGGATATGAGACTGCTACTCATGGGGCTCCACAGCCTTTCAATTCTGTGAGTTTTCTGTGACAAGTTTCTGGATAGGAAAAAAATGGCATGCTGACACCATCGAGATTCCGCCCCGTTAACCAGTGGGCAAGACACGGCTTTTACCTGTTAGGAAAAGTGATGAACCGAGCAGAACTTTATGAAAAAAAAAATCTGTATACTGAAACTTTTGTAGAGATCAAGTCTAGTTATTTCCACTATTTACTCACAGGAAGGGAAGATTGGCTAAGCCGGGCAAGGGGGGTTTCCGACAAAAGAGCTGTATGGCTGTTGCCCTATTCTCCTGGCACTGTCGGGAGCTAGAAGTATTCGTCACCGACTTCTCTGATTAAGATCGTCCCTATTTGAATTCAACCCATGCACCTCTCCTTTTGCTATACTCATTATTGGCTGCAATAGCCTGCATTCTTTTTGTCCTACTCGCTAATATAGGAAAGGCTAAAGACGACAGTGACTACTGCGGATGTCATCCCATCAATTCCTCCGCCAACGGATGCGTTTAATATCTCACTTTTTGTTTAGAACAATGTACCTATAGCCAAGCGCCGCCCATTCAAGCATGTGGCTAGGAGGCTGGTTTCTTTTAGACGAATACATAACCTAGCAGATGCAAGGCGATGGAATCCCTATCAGGGCGGTTGGTGTCCGTTGTGGGCCTGCATTCCTCTATAGATGAATTTTGCGCTACACATTTCGTTCCCATGATCTGTCCGTCACTTCGAAGATGTCGAAGATTTGCATACCCACTCCTGCATACTTTACTAAGCGAAGCTCCACGGTTGGCTGCATGTCTTGGCCGCCTGCGGGGTCCTGCACATGCCACCCGACCTGCCAAGAACCAGGTCCTCGGCCAGCGGCGGTGCATATTCAAGACCCAGCTTCTTGAGCCCAGTGATCCGGGTTTGTGACAGATGCTCAGTAGTTTTGGTCTAGGATTGTAGAGCGTTCTAGCCAATGCGACTAGATTTTGAATCCCGGGACATTACCAGTCCTTTCTCTCTTTAATGGAAATCGTAGTCATACATTTATTGGCGGGATATTTACCAATTCAATTCAGAATAATCTCAAAAATAACTATGGAGAAGTACTTAATTGGGATCGTGAGAGCCCTTCATCCCAAGAACTCATGCCCTGGCATGTGAAAAGGTCATCTTTTCACTTACTGGAACACTGGATGTAGTATGGCGACTGGGTTCTTCGCCTCTCCGATACATGTCACCCTCGCTATCTCCTGCTACGGTTGTCTTCGTCAACTGGGTCGAGGAGCTCAGCTCCACAACTTCGTTCCCCACTTCGAGCTCCTGTATCCCCTGATCTTGGAATAGGGTCCGAGAGCGAGCGTGCTTTCGGTACACCCTCGTCAGAGCGATAGCTATAGTCGGAGTGCAGGCCAGGATGACGGAAGAAGTCGCTTCCACATGGCCCCAAAAACTCACCCAAACGAGGTCAACTTCATTGGCGTGTTAGTGTATCAGACCGAATCGGTAGCCGCGGCAATGGGCTTACTCACGCATTGGGTTCGTCGTGCGCCTGAAATACTGCATGTACAGAATGCGTGGGATTGTAATGCCAGTGACGCTGTTGGCAGGACGTGAGCACTTCACAAGGAAACCGGAAACAGAACCTCCCGTGCAGTAGCAATGTGGGTAAGAGGCATCGGAATGATACTTACAAGCTTCCCACCGCAAACATCAAGCAGACAACGATCTTTTTTCTCGGAGGAAGAGTGAGTCTAATCAGCTCAGGCATCGGCAGTAGCATGAGCCACAAGTCGAAGACGAGGTTGATGGTCGCCCCCGACCAGCCAAACGCGTTGACGTCGATGCCATGCCAGGAGACGCGGTCGGAGGGCTGTATGTTCTCGTTGAATACATCCCAGAGCGAATTGATAGGGGTGGTTTGGAAGACAATGGCCGCAGTGAAGCCGATGCCGGATGCTATGGTGGCGACTATGGTGGCGTAGATGGTAGTTCGCAATACGCTAAATACAGTAAATGGAAAGAATTGGAGGTAAAAATGGAGTATGTATAGTTTCGTAAGGTGGATTATTATGGTGTATTGGATTTCTAGGTTATAGATGAGCTTCCCGCCATTATATGTTAGCAAGTCGGAGGATCCCTGCGGGAAAAAAGGCTTCCCTACAATTAAGATGGTTCTGATTTGCTGGGTTGGGAGAGTCCAAGTGTCTTTCCCGTAGCCGTTGTGATGAGCTAAAGAAAAGTGTCAGATTCAGATATCAGGAGAGAGATATATAGCAGATCACCGACCCAAAATGGTACACACCATCATGCCTAACAACAGTATCTGCACATTGTCAGTCGCGGGCATTCCTTCATGCGGCCCCGAGAACCTTACGGCATTGCCCATCATCATCCAGTCGTCGGCTTTCTGCATCCACGCCGACCTGGCACCATGACGTCCAAGCAAGCGCATGAATGCGCAGACAATGCCTGTAGCGCAAAGGACGGTGGTGGTCACCAAGAGCGTCGGGGTCTGACGAGTTATCGGCAGGTTGCAGGCCGTTGCAGTTCCATTCATGGTAGCTAGATCGACGAAGGAAGTCAGCTATTAATGGAATATATTGCTCAGCAAGTCGCGACCACCTACCGAGTGACTTTGCAACATCACAGGAAGCCATGGCACAGCCAGGTAAGACGGGTGATTGCCAGGCGACATCGCAGACGCAGTCAAGATCTGATGGTGAACATGTCGCGTTTTTGAGTGCGTCGATCAAGCATGGTATCTGTTTGTCGAAGTCGTGTCAGATTTTTGCGGCGTGTCGGTGGAAGGGACTCCTATGGGCAAGGTAACTGACCGCGCAATCTGGAATATGCTGGGCAATGGCAGTCTCGTTTGCTGCCGTTGCCCTGGCCAGCCCTGGCAGAAACACAACAGCTATGAAGCTGCTGGGGAACCTCATACTTAGCAAAAACCCTTAGCAAGATGCCTTGGCGGGCGTCTCCATTAGAAGTGGAATCCGGTGACTAAGTGGTCGATAACGTATAGTTTTTGATCTGATGATAAGTTTTTGCCTGATTGATTAGCCAGATCCTGTCTTCGCGTTATATGCGAAAGAAGACTTTAGCTAATAGCAAAGTCTGGCCGTGGAGCGTAGACGCGAGTAGTTATCTTTTGGTTCGAAGATTGACAGGTTAGGCTTAGCTAAAGCAAGAGATACCCTGCTCACCGGTTCAGCTTGCAGGGGCCGGGATGCTTGTAAGTATTCGCGGGTTAGGGCTGAAAACGTTGTAACCATCAGGAGGCAGTTCCCTAGGTATTCCGGGACTCGCTGTTGACTTGAACATTGTAGAGGGTCCCAGGGATTAAATATATTAGCTCGTCTACTTCTCCGGGGGCCCTGGTCTGGCAAGGGCGGCCACCAAGCTCGATCTGGTTCCGAAGTCCCCTTCGCTGCGACGCGCTAACACATTTAATCCCTGGGACCCTCTGGAACATTTTGGCTCCCTCCTCAAGGAGGGGCATGCGACGCCCTCGCGCGAGTTATTACTGACAAGTGACATTCTCACCGACGGCACGCTTGGGCTGGCTCTAGAGCTATGACTCTGTTTATCTGCTCGCAGTGATGAACCTGGGCCTGGAACCGCACCCGGCGATTCATACCCGCTCCGTGGGCTTGGGAGATTGAAGGGTCCGTGCGGAAACCCCGCGCGTTGCTGTATCCCGCTAGTAAGAGACGGGTTGCTAGCGGGTTGTAAACAGTGCGAGCGGACATCGGCGAGGTGGTTGCCTAACGCGTCCAAGAGCACTCAAAGCGATCGGAGATCACACTAAATTTTAAGGTAAGGGTTCGGGACAATAGATCAGCCGAACATGCAAAGGAAACGGAGATTCTCATCACTCGGAAAAAGGAATCTCTAAGCAGAAGTCTAGTTAATAAAGGCATTGGTGGAATGCATTGTTGATGGTGTTGATAATACTGCCCTCGAAGAGCCTGTAGATGGTTCTCTGTGACGGACCTGACAGTCGTGATGACACTAAACGGGGGAACCTCGGTTGTTTACCTGGAGCTAGAGGTGAATGAAGAAGAAATAAAGGGAACGAACTGCTCGGTCGAGAGTCCCTTAGTAGCGGAGCCGCGAGGGCCGCGTTGGTGAGATAGGTTCTCGAGATAATCTGGGGGGACTGCTCAAATTCAGGAAACGAAGAACGAGAAAAAAAAAATTAAAAAGGGGGGAAGCGGTTGGGGAGTATTGGCGAACCGCAGCAGCCTCCATCCGAGCTGGAAGTATTCAGCTTTCCGGAAAGGAGACTCTCGCTGAGATTCAGGGTCCCCTAGACAGACGAGGTCTCCCAGAAGACGTTCTTTTTCGCCGAAAGATCGACGCCACGATTAGCGGAGTGGGATAGCGTAGGTGGGGCGAGGACGGCTACTTAGAAAACAGCATGCCCGATAGCAAAAACATGTCTGATAGGTGCCACTGAATGGCTGGGAGTCTCGGCTCGGTATGTATTTCTGTTACGAAGTGTTAAGGTTTAAGTGCTGATAGAGATCCATTGATTTTGTGGTTATAGAACCAGCGAGCTAGTTCTCCTTGTCACGCAGAAACTAAAGGCGTCAAGTTGACTCATTCTACCGAGATCCTGGATGGAGTTTTGATTTTCCTCCCGCCCTGGTCGGGCTGCCAGATCTAGATGCGGAGTCCTAAAATTGGAATCCTCAATGTTGAATTTGAAGACGGATTTTGGGACGGCGTGCTCGGAATTCGTTTCGGTCGTGACCGGGAAACTAGGACAGGGTCAACGTGCCACTTATTAGGCATTATATTAGCGAGTTCGTTTCCTGAAACGGGTGGCATCAATGGGTGATAGGAGTGTTAAGGTTTAGGATGACGGCGGATTTTTGGACCGAAGTTTCCCCGCAGGATCTGAGACCGCCACTTAGAATACAGGGTCCCACAAGTTTCCAATTTTAGAAGCTTTTCGTGTCAAAGTTGGGGATACTCAAAAACGGCACGCTCAAACACTGTCAAAATTACAACTCCCTTTCATGCCGAAACCATTAGGCCTGCACCCCGCAAACTATTTTATATCCCTGCTAAAATGCAAGCTTTACGGTTCCAAAAATCTCCCTGTACTTCAAAATTGATCCACCTTTCAGATGGAACCCCATGCCCAAGCGGGGTCACACGGCGAGACGAGTATAAGTACCAACCGCCGCCTACCCCCAACTGCTATCGCCTCTTGGTGCTGCTTAGAGAGGGCGATTCAGAACCGCAATACCCAGTGCGCATTCTCAATTCTGAAGATTGCAAAACTCTGGTCTTGCTCCTCTTTCCACACCCTATCATGCAGGTGACGCAATCCCCTGCCGGATTGGCTCGCTCTTTCAGCAGATATTCAAGGACAGGACCCAGAATACTCGACAAAACACACCGTACTTATTGTCCGTGATTGGAAACTCCTGCGAGTAGGGGAAAATCTCTTCGATGCTCTCGACAAGCGGTACAGAGGGCGGAACTCCGGGGACGCCCAAACGGAAATTGGAACAGGCGGAGAAACATTTTCTACTACGCAGCCCTGAGAGGAGATGATGGAACCATCTAGGACGCTTTCAATAGAGGCTATCTCGGCATCTATTTACTAGATTATGAAGCCAAGACGCCCCTCCACTTGGCCGCGTCCAACCGCCTCTGGAGGCTGCCCGAGCTCTTGTCAGCACCGAAGTCAAAATCTCGCCTGAGGACAGGTTCGGAGAGACCCCAGCGGGTTATGCAAGAAGTAACGGTCAAATCGAGGTGGAAAGCTTCCTTCGTTAGACCTAGGAAGTAGACTAAGCGCTGAGGTCATGGGTTGTCGATTCGCGTGTGCTGATCCTCGACGAACAAGCCCATTTAATGAAGTCGGAAGGAAGCTGAAGCCCAAGATACTAACTCTTCGATTTACTTGTCACATACGATATAGAAGCTGAATTGCTCGTACTTAATCTCACCACCTATAACGCGACTACGTCTAGACACAATTCAGCTCGTCTAATATGTTAGCAAGCTTTTCTGCAACAAACCTATGATCGATCTCAAAACGGGTAGTGGAACTACAGCTAGGTACTATTCAGTTTTGTCAGAAATGTGACATCCTTCTGCAAAAGCGTAAGTTTCTGTTTCATCGAGCGTATCGGAATTAGGCAAGCTGGTGAAGATAGAACATGCGGAGAAGCTTTGAGGCGAAAAGACCTAGTTTGAAAATTGCAACTCCGCTTTGCTAACTTGAGACCTACCACTACTCCCTACGAGTCAAACCATCTACGAATGGTAGGGCCCCCCGATACTTTCCAACAGATATCCCGCACATCCTGCGCATCCCAACCGATATCTCTTCCCGTCGACGGCCCGCTACATAGTCATCACTGGGCTATGAGTCTCATCCGACCACCTCCCGTCTCTGGCCACTCCATTTTCGCCCCCTCCCTCCTCCGCCTCACTACCCAGCTAATACCACCCACAACTATTAAACCCCGCATTCACCTGCGTCGTCCTACAGCCCCTCTCCCAACTGTCGCACTCCAACTCGAGCTTTGGATCGAGATTATGCAAAAACACCGACTCGCAATGCCGCGTGTGGCCCATCTGCAGGATATCGTTGTCCATGGGCCGTTTTGCGTCAAAGGCCTCGTGGAACTTGCGCCACGAGTAGGCGCAGTGGAAGACGTGCCAGTCGCGCGAGACGTACAGCCGCGTGTAGTCGCCCCGTTGCCAGACCTCGCGGGGCACTTCGTTGGACGGAGATGTGTCGTTGGTGAGGTAGAAGTGCCAGGAGGTGCGAGAGAGGAAGTCGGACACGAGGGATTCGTGATAGCACTCAGGTCGCTGCCAGGCCCAGGACATGGGGTCGAAGAGGCACCCCAAGGCGCGGGCCTCGGGAATGGAGCGGCCGCATCGACCGAGCTCGGTGCCAGTGGGATCTTTGACCGTGAGTGCGGCTGAGGCTGAAGAGTTAAGAGAGGCGGCGGTGGCGGCGGAGGAGGGCGGGGAGGAAACGAAAGGGAGGGATCCTTGGAGGAGGGCGAGGGTGGCTGTCAGGCGGAACATGCTTGTTGACCAGACGGCGAGTGAGGCGATCCAGAGGAATATGGAGAGGACGACGAGGAAGGATAGGAGGAAGGGGCGGTAGGAGCGCCATCGTGAGGGGATGTGGGCAGCGGCGGGCTCGATGGCGAGGAGCGTGGACTCCAGGTCATCAGCGTCCGCGTCTTTGACGAGACTGTAATACTGGTCCTGGCCGTGGATTTTGAGTGGCTCCTTAATATTCGGGCGCTGTCCTGTAGGCAGCGACCGCCTTTTGCTAGCATTCAACATCTCGCCAGTGAGATAGTTCATGGCACCAGGAGCTTAAAATTTCTGACAAGACCCTTGGGAAAGGAATGCCAGTAGAACGATAGAAAAAAGAAAAGAAAAGAAAAATCGCGACAGCAACGAGGGGATAGT
>Ga0247774_1001519_pt1 | contig 11645 bp, 7 predicted proteins | sample UWRJL001104B6_FD_179933 | JGI IMG/M metagenome (GOLD analysis project Ga0247774, IMG submission 179933) | Plant litter microbial communities from Arlington Agricultural Research Station in Wisconsin, United States - UWRJ-L001-104B-6 | ecosystem: Environmental > Terrestrial > Plant litter >... | reverse complement strand
ATGTCGCTATGTTCCCAGGCTTAAGTTTGTTAAAGGTTTTCAAACTGGAGATATTGTCAAAGCAATCGTTACTTCTGGCAAGAAAGTTGGTAAATATGTTGGGCGTGTTGCCGTTAGAACGAGTGGTTCATTTAATATTTCCGCATCAGAATTGGTGTCAGGGGTTAGCCACAAATATTGTTCAATTATTCACAGAAAGGATGGTTATTCGTATGCAGCATAAACCTTGCCCCCCTTGGACTCCCACCACGCTCCCTGAGTACAGGTGAGCGTGGGGGTCTCCAAGGGGGAAGACAGATGACAGTAGATTTAAAAAATCGGGCGCGATCGCTTCTCCAGATCGCCCTCAACAACACACAAGCTGACTTTCGAGACGGACAGTGGGAAGCGATCGCCTATTTAATCGAAGAGCGATCGAAACTGCTGGTGGTACAGCGCACTGGTTGGGGTAAAAGCTTAGTCTATTTTTTAGCAACTCGGCTGCTGCGAGATAGAGGAGTCGGTCCCACACTCCTGATTTCACCTCTACTCGCTCTCATGCGAAACCAAATTGCCGCCGCCGATAGAATTGGCATTAAAGCAGCAACAATTAACTCCAGCAATATAGAGGAATGGCAACGCCTAGAAACTGATTTGCTAGCAGGGCAAATAGATGTTCTCCTAATTTCCCCCGAAAGACTGGCCAATGAAGACTTTAGAGACAGCATTCTGCTACCAATTGCTCAAAAAATTGGGTTATTTGTCGTCGATGAAGCCCACTGCATTTCCGACTGGGGACATGATTTTCGACCAGATTATCGCCGGATTGTCCGAATTTTGCAAGCTCTTCCTCAAAACATACCTGTTTTAGCCACAACCGCTACAGCTAACAACCGAGTGGTTAACGATATCATCGAGCAATTAAGTGCAAATCTCCGCGTAATCAGAGGAAACTTAATTAGAGAAAGCTTGCAACTTCAAAATATCGCTCTGGGAAGTTCAGCAGCAAGAATGGCATGGTTAGCAGAACAGTTGCCCAAGTTACCGGGAAGCGGCATCATTTACACCCTAACTGTCAGAGATGCCGAACGGGTTGCGCACTGGTTAACCATTCAAGGAATTGATGCTAAAGCCTACCACAGCAATCTGGAAAATCTCGAAGACAGAGAAGCCTTAGAAGACAAACTTCTCAATAACGAAATCAAAGCTTTAGTGGCAACGACAGCTTTAGGCATGGGTTTTGACAAGCCTGATTTAGGATTTGTCATTCATTACCAGCGTCCCGGTTCCGCCGTTCATTATTATCAACAAGTAGGGCGAGCGGGTAGAGCCGTAGAACAAGCCTATGGTATCCTTTTAAGCGGCGATGAAGATGATGACATTACCAACTATTTTATTATAACAGCTTTTCCTCCCCAAGCCCATACGCAATTAATTTTAAACGCACTAAACCAAGCCAATAATGGCTTATCGGTTCCCCAATTAGAGCAAGAACTAAATCTTTCTAGAGGGCAGATTGAAAAAGTTTTAAAACTACTATCCCTAGAATCACCCGCCCCGGTAATCAAGCAAAATTCCAAGTGGTATGCTACCCCTGTTGACTATCAGCCAGACACTGACAAAATCGAAGGTTTGACGCAAATTCGCCGCCAAAAACAAGATAAAATGCGAGAATACATGGGCGAAAAACAACAATGCCTCATGGCTTTTCTCGCAAAAGAATTAGATGACCCCAATCCAACTAACTGTGGCAAATGTGCTGTATGTTTGGGTCAATCTTTACTGCCAGAAATACCTTCTCTGGAAATTGTAAATCAAGCAATTCAGTACCTCCGGCGGTGCGATCGCATTATCGAACCCCGCAAACGATGGCCGACCCAAGCATTTCCCATTTACCGTTTTTCTGGAAATATTCAACCTAATTTAATAGCAGAATCCGGAAGGGCGCTGTCTTTGTCGGGCGACGCAGGTTGGGGAGAATTAGTTAAACTGGGTAAGTATCGCGATAATAATTTTAATGATGCACTGGTTGAGGGGGCTTTTGAAATGATTCAGCGCTGGCAACCTGAACCATTTCCTACTTGGGTGACTTGCGTACCTTCTTTAAATCGTCCCGAGTTAGTACCAAATTTTGCTCAAAAGCTGGCCGATCGATTAAATTTGCCTTTAAAGCCAGTCATTCGGAAAATTAACCCAACACGACCTCAAAAAGAGATGAATAATAGTTATCAGCAAGCTCATAATTTGGATGGTGCATTTGCGATCGACACTTGGGAAGGAATAAAAGGAACAGTTTTCTTAGTTGACGATATGGTAAATTCCCGGTGGACTTTTACAGTCATTGCGGCACTTTTACGTCAAGGTGGTAGCGGGTCAGTCTTTCCGCTAGCATTATCCCTCAACTCTCTCGCCGATTAGATATATGAATCATGTACTACCACCAGATACTCAAGCAATTTTACTCTTGTGCGCCAGCTTCGGGCAAAATCGGCAAACAGAACCGCAACCTCTAACGCTTAGCGAATATAATTATTTGGCTGGTTGGCTGCTCGAAAATCACAAGCGCCCAGCGGATTTGCTAAGTTCAACTTGTTTAAATTTGTTACAATCAATTCCGGCAAGTAAGCTTGACTTTAACCGAGTTTCGGCCTTATTAGAACGAGGGGTAATGCTGAGTTTAGCTGTTGAAAAATGGACGAATCAAGGGCTGTGGATATTGGGAAGAAGCGACTCTCAATACCCCAAGCGCCTCAAGCAAATATTGAAACATTTAGCGCCAGCAATTCTCTATGGAATTGGCAACATAAAATTGCTAGGTGAGGGAGGATTAGCTATTGTCGGTTCTCGCGATGTTGATGAAGAAGGACTCGATCGCACTCAGAGAATTGCACAGATTTGTGCCGAACAAGAAATGCAGGTAGTTTCCGGTGGCGCGCGCGGGGTAGATACGGCGGCAATGTTAAGCGCGCTGGAGGCGGGAGGAACGGCTGTTGGTGTGCTGGCTGACAGTTTGGCTAAAGCTGCTGTTGCTGGAAAATATCGCACTGGTATTAAAGAAGGCAGACTGACTTGGGTATCTGCTTGCGATCCGAATGCTAGTTTTAATGTTGGCAATGCGATGGGGCGAAATAAATATATTTATGCTTTAGCCGATCGCGCCCTTGTCGTCAGTTGTTCAGTCGGTACGGGCGGCACTTGGGCGGGTGCGGTGGAAGCGCTAGAAAGGATAAAAGATGTCCCGGTTTTTGTGCGGATAGAGTCTGCTGTACCATCCGGGAACCGACAACTGCTGAAACGGGGAGCAAAACCTTTGCCAGCTATACCTGCTAGTTTATTAAAGGGACAATTAAGGGAACTTTTGGAGGTGGCTACCTCAGAATTTGGAGCGATCGCAGCTGAAGCGGAAACGAACTTCGATCGATCGGCTGATGCGGGGGAAAACCCACAACCACAAGGTTCGCTGTTAGAAATTGCGGCCGCAGTTACAGATGTGGAAGTGACACACTCATTAACATCGGATATTGCAGTAAATAGATCGCTGTCAAACTCAGTATCGGAGATTGTATCCGCAAAAACTGAAGTGGAAGCACCAGCCTCGGAAGAAATAGATGTTGCATCTAATGGAAATTCGGAAGATGCGATTCCCTACGGGATAGCTTCGCCGCGCGTACAGGAGAAAACACCAACAGTCCCATTTGCTCCAAAAGATATTTACGAAGCAGTTTTACCCTTGATTCTCAGTAATTTAGAGCAACCGTTAGATGATAAATCTCTTGCGGAACTTCTGGATGTTCAAATAGGGCAAATGCGGCTGTGGTTAAAAAGAGCCGTGGCAGAAGGTAAGGCGATCAAAACTAAGGATCCAGTGGCTTATGTAGCCCATCAAAAAGGAGCTTTATTATCTTTGCTTGATGAAAGTGCATAACCCACGGTATCTCAAACTTCCGTGGGTAAATTCTTCAAATTTTCCATCTAAGATTTAAAGTTCCAAATTAATTTACTCCTTAACTTTGGGGCGGTATTACTGAGGGAGCGGATAGCAATGTCAAGTCATAATTTGTATCGCCTTGAAATTGAGAAACGCGGACGAAATAAGTCCCCGCTGGCAAAGCCCCATTGCTGACAATTGTTTCTGATGCCGTGCCTAAATTGTTAGACGAAGCAATAAAATCCTCTAATCCAACTGCGCCGTTGCCGTTGATATCCTTAATTAATTCTATATCAACATCGGCACTCAAACCGTCAACAGTTACACTGAAAAGGCTGGGACTATTGAGGATAAAACTGTAAATGTCGGCGGGTTCAGCAGCGCCCACAAAATCGCTCGCTGTTTGAATTCCTCCGAGAATGCCCAGGCTTTTTGCTGCGTTCAAATTGTCGGCGGGATCGGGGAGATTGCTCAACAGTCCTTCTTGTAAGCCGAATTGAATGTAGTGATCGATCGCGCTTTTAACTGCGCCGCTTTGGACTGCTGCTGCTACCAGCGGATATTTTGCTAGATAAAAGCTGGGATCGAAAAAAACGCTGGGTTTGCGGTTTTCTAATTGACCGACTTTGAAGTAGTGTTCAAATGCGGTAAATTGATTTGTTTGGACTGCTATCTGAACGTCTGGGTTGCTTGCTAGATAAAAACCAACATCGAAGAAAGGGTTGGGGTTGCGCCGTTCAAATTGACCGAACCTGATAAAGTGATCGGCGGCTGAAAAGCCGTTAAGTTTGGCTGATACCGCTACATCTGTATTGGTGTCTAAATAATAGCTGGAGTCGAACAGGGGATTCGGGTCGCGATTTTCAAATTTGCCAATTTTTCGGTAGTGATCGAAAGGACTCGATACCGTGCCTCTGGCAACTGCTACGGCGACATCTGGGTTGTTTTCGAGATAAAATTTGCTGTCGAACAGTGTTCTGAGGGTTAGCATTATAAAAAATCTCTCTGGACTTTAGTCTGGAAAGTACACGATCGAGAATCCAGTTTACATCAAAGTTTTGTGAGGAGGTCTTAATTATGGCTAAATCTGCACTGATGGCTATGCTGCGCCGCGCTGCGACTATTGCCCAGAAATCAAGGGAAACCGGCATTCCGGCTGATGAACTGCTGGGAATGCTGACCGATCGCATTCCCAATTCTCCCCTATCTCGCCGCCGCTTGCTGCACGGGGGCTTAGCTGCTGCGGGGGCTGTCGCTGCTGCGACTTTTACCAGGGAGGGAGGGGGAGCTTTTGCTCAACAGGGGGGACGATCGCCGATTTTGGTTGTGGGTGCGGGGATTGCGGGTTTGACGGCCGCCTATCGCTTGCGCCAAGCGGGTGTGCGCGCCGATATAATCGAGGCAACTAACCGCGTGGGGGGGCGGATTCGCACTATTCCCAAGGTGGCTGGAACGCTGATTCCGGCGGAGTTGGGGGGAGAATACATTGACACCGGTCATACTAATTTAATCTCGCTGGCGACAGAATTGCGTTTGCGGGCGATCGACTTAGACCAAGTGCAGAGTGGATTGGTCAAGGATACTTTTTTCTTTCAAGGGCGACGATATCCTCTCGAGCAAATAATCGCGGATTTTGCGCCGCTAGCGAGTAAAATTAGTCAAGATGTGGAGGCTATTGGAGATAACATTAGCTATCAAGATTTTACGGAAACAGCGGAAAGATTGGACAATCTTTCGATCGCTCAATATCTAGACCAAGCTGAGACTAGCACGCTACTGCGACAATTGTTGCGGGTTGCTTATACGGTATTCTACGGTCGAGATTCCGAGGAACAGTCGGCGTTAAATCTGCTGTTTTTAATCGGTTCTGAACCTGACAGTTTTGAATTGTACGGCAACAGCGATGAGCGTTATCAAATTGACGGCGGCAACAGTCAAATTATCGACCGTTTGGCGGGTCAATTGTCTGGTTCGATCGAGGCGGGGACGGTTTTGGAAGCGATTTCTCTTTTGCCGGATGGCCGCTATCGGGTGAGTTTGCGATCGGGACAAAGCGCCTTCGATCGCACTTACGAGCGAGTTTTGTTAACATTGCCGTTCAGCACTCTGCGAGAGGTTAGAATTAACGTACCTTTGCCCCAACCAAAGCGCAGGGCGATCGAGCAGTTGGGTTACGGTACTAATTCTAAGTTAATTACTGGCTACCGCAGCCGAATTTGGCGGGAACTTTATCGATCGACTGCTTCTGTTTATAGCGATTTAGAATTCCAGAGTACCCGGGAAGCTACGCCTTTTGCCGCTACTCCTAACGGCTTGATAACTAATCTTACAGGAGGAAAGCAGGGTTTGTCGATCGGTGCCGGAACTCCAGAAGACCAAGCACAAAGATTTTTGAACCAATTTGAAAGAGTTTTTCCCGGAGTGAGAAATTTGCGATCGGGCAAAGCGGTGCGAGCTTATTGGCCGGGAGAACGCTTTTTCAAAGGTTCTTACTCCTGCTATTTAGTCGGACAGTGGACGCAAATGTACGGCGTTGAAGGCGAACAAGTTGGGAACTTATATTTTGCCGGCGAACACACTTCGCTGGAAAATCAAGGTTACATGGAAGGCGGTTGCGAAACGGGACAAAGGGCGGCTGTTGAAATTTTGCAAGATTTGGGTTTGATAGCTTCTGCTGATGCTTTGAATGCTCGAACTGCGAGCAGTTTGAACAGTCGCCGTCCCAGCCTAAAAGTTCCGGGAGCGCGCAATCTTGGGAATAGAAAGCCCAGTATTAGATAATCTCGTAAGGCGTGCATCTAATTCTTGTGGGGTGGCTTTGAGCAACGCGCATCTAATTCTTGTGGTGTGACTTTGAGCAACGCACATCTAATTTTTGTGGGGTGGGCTTCTAGCCCGCCCGAAAATTTAAATTAGTCGTAAGGCACACCATACATATATAGCAATCTTTGCAGGAGTCGTAAATTTTTTACCCCACCCCAGCCCTCCCCTTAGTAAGGGGAGGGAGTAAGAAATTCACAAATGATTTAGGATCGCTATAGATATGCAAGCGTAAAATTTATGTGAATTATATTGTACAATTTATTGCAAAAACCACATGATTTTTTTACCTTTAACAGTAGCTTTATCGAGTTTGCTAATGTCGCAGGTCTCGCCTCGCCATTGGCTGGCAAACGCTACAAATATGATTGCTCAAAACTCATCAGTTGACGAGCCGTTTTGCTACATCAAAACCCCCGACGGCAAAACAGTAGACTTGGGGAAGTTGTGCGAGAAACAGCCAGCTTCGGGAACTTCCCAAACTTGCATTCCCGGTTCCAACATTTCTGCAAAAGTGTCAATTGCGGCGGCAAATTATGACGGCAACTTTTTCAGCGGTCAAGTGCTTAATCAAGGCTGCAAAACAATCAAGAATGTCAAAGTCAATTATGAAGTTTTGGACGAGTCAGGCAATTTAATTGACAACGGATTTATCTACGCTGAACCAGTTACTCTTGCACCCGGACAGTCAGCCGCCTTTCGGGGTGCAGTTGTCGCGGGGGCTAAGGTGCAGGCGACTCATGCAGACGGTCAAGAATGATTTTAGATTTTAGATTTTAGATTTTAGATTAAAGAATTGAAGAATTCGGCAATTAACCCCACGGATGAATCCGGGGGCTTTGTATCCCGGATGGTTTCGGTGAAGAATGATATCATTTCCGGTTACACCGGAATGATGTTGACAGTTGACAGTTGACAGTTGACTGTTCACGGCGTCAACTGTCAACAGTCAACTCGAATTTACTATTCCGATGCTAACGGATTTGATATGATTGTTGAGATTGGCCCGATCAATGATTTTAGATTTTAGATTTTAGATTTTAGATTTTAGATTAAAGAATTGAAGAATTCGGCAATTAACCCCACGGATGAATCCGGGGGCTTTGTATCCCGGATGGTTTCGGTGAAGAATGATATCATTTCCGGTTACACCGGAATGATGTTGACAGTTGACAGTTGACAGTTGACTGTTCACGGCGTCAACTGTCAACAGTCAACTCGAATTTACTATTCCGATGCTAACGGATTTGATATGATTGTTGAGATTGGCCCGATCAATGATTTTAGATTTTAGATTTTAGATTTTAGATTAAAGAATTGAAGAATTGGACAATTAACCCCACGGATGAATCCAGGGGCTTTGTATCCCGGATGCTTTCGGTGAAGAATGATTGTTGAGATTTGCCCGATCGCTGTTATCATATTCTGGCTCAGATCTCTCTAGAAACAGAACTTGCCGAGGTAAAATATCTTGAAAACTCGATCGACATACTGGCAAATCTTACCCTACCTCCGACCTCAAAAACAAACCATCGGTAAAGCATTAGCTTGTACCGTAGTATTTACCATATTTTGGCCGATTATAGCGTGGCTAGTTGGCGAAACAGCCAAATTTATAGGTAAAGGAGATTTACAAGGGTTCGCTCAAATTGCTGCACTCAGCGCCATTATCTTTCTAATTCGCGGTACAGCCCAGTACGGTCAAGATACGCTGATGGCAAAAGCAGCTTTGACAATTGCTTTTGAAATCCGCAAAAAAGTCTACTCCCACCTGCAAAATCTCAATCTCGGCTACTTTGAAACTGCCAAAACCGGAGACTTATCCTACCGCCTCACAGAAGATATTGACCGCATTGGCGAAGTCGTAAATAAATTTTTTCATCAGTTTATCCCTTGTGTTTTGCAGCTAATTGCGGTTCTGGGATATATGATTTATCTCAACTGGCAATTAACTTTGGGTGCATTAATTATTGCACCGCTGATGGCTATCTTAATAGGCTGGTTTGGCGAGAGACTGCTGAGTTACTCGCGCCAAAGTCAAAATCGCATCTCTGATTTATCTGCTTTGCTGACAGAAGTATTCAGCGGCATTCGTTTAATCAAAGCATTTGTGGCTGAAGACTACGAAATTGCCCGCTTTGCAGAAGAAGCTGAACAAAACCGCCGCGCTAAGTATCTGTCTGAACGAGTAAAAGCACTTCAGTTCGTTGTAGTTGGCTTTCTGGAAGCGATGAGCGTGATTTTGCTCTTTTTCCTGGGAGGTTGGCAAATTTCTCAAGGAAATCTCACAGGTACTCAATTTATCAGTTATATCGCAGGGGTGGCACTTTTAATTGACCCGATCGCTATTACAACTGCTAATTACGGAGATTTTAAGCAGGGAGAAGCTTCTAGCGATCGCATTTTTGAACTATTAGAAATTGAACCAACAGTAGTTGAAAAACCGGGCGCGATCGAACTTCCCCATGTTACAGGCAAAGTGGAATATCGCAACATTAATTTTGCCTACCCCCCTCAACCCTCCCTCGATCAGGGGGGAAAACAGCCTCAACCCCCCCTCGATCAGGGGGGAAAACAGCCTCAACCCCCCCTCGATCAGGGGGGGCAAGGGGGGGTTCCCATTCTGCAAAACCTTAGTTTACTGGCACTTCCGGGAGAAATGATTGCTCTGGTGGGTGCATCCGGTGCGGGTAAAACTACTTTAGTAAACTTGTTACCCAGATTCTACGATCCGCAAGCGGGACAGATTTTAATTGACGGTATTGATATTCAAGATGTCACCTTAAATACTCTGCGCAGGCAAATCGGAATTGTACCGCAAGAAACGATTTTATTTTCGGGTACAATTGCTCAAAATATCGCTTTCGGTCAATCTTATTATGAACTGAAAGATGTTCAAAAAGCTGCGGAGATTGCCAACGCTCATCAATTTATTAGTCAGTTTCCCGACGGCTATCAAACTTGGGTAGGAGAAAGGGGTGTAAACTTATCTGGCGGGCAAAAACAAAGAATTGCGATCGCCCGTGCAGTTCTGCTCGCTCCCAGAATATTGATTTTGGATGAAGCGACATCGGCGCTGGATTCGGAATCCGAAGGTTTAGTGCAAGAAGCGCTGGAAAGATTGATGCGCGATCGCACGGTATTTATTATCGCTCACCGCTTGGCTACTGTGCGGAGAGCCGATCGCATTTTAGTTTTGGAAAAAGGCAGAATTGTCGAATCTGGGACCCACGAGGAGTTGCTGGAAAAGGGATCTCGCTACGCAGGCTACTACGCTCAACAGTTTAGTCAGTAAGCTACATTAGAAACCGGGTTTTTAGCCGTTTCTGCTGGCCTCAACGAAGTATAGCAATCCTAAATGATTATAATCGTTACCAGGCAGAGCCTGGTAACGCATATCCGGAGGCTCTGCCTCCATTGTTGCAGCCGAGGCAGAGCCTCTGGACATCGGTTCCCAGGCAGAGCTTGGGAACCAGTTAAAAAAACCCGGTTTCTGACTACCCGTGCGTAAGTCCTAATCTAGCAAAAATTTCATTCAAAAGCCTCTCTCGTCTCCAAAGACAATTGATCTCTGACTAGCATAAAGTCGTCAGAAAACATCTTCAAACTATCAAAAAAAGTTTTCCAAGGCTTTTCTGGTATAATCACAAAAACTTCAACCTCTTCACCCACAGATCCAGGCGGCACTTGAATTTTAAGTTTATTTCCTGCAAGAACTTTGGTGGTAATCCGTATTGCTGACTGCATAGTTTCTCCTTTGCGATGATTAATTTTCCACAGCCCCTAAAGCTTTGAGCGTGGCTTTTTCAGCTTCCGTTAAACCCGTAACACCCTTGATATTCATGTGTTCATAAGGTCTGTCACTTTTGAGTATTTTGAGGCACTCACCAGTCTCAACCTCCGAAATCCTAATTGTGCCATCCCGACTGCAAACAGCAATAATTTTTTCATTTGAACTGAAGGCAACTGAGTTAATTCTACTCGTATAGCCTGGCAAGATTTTTAGACATTCACCTGTACGGATATCCCATAATCTTACCGTTCGATCTACACTTCCACTAACAACTATTTCACCAGAATAACTAAAGGCAACTGAACGTATCCAATCAGTATGCCCCTGCAAGATTTGGAGGCAATCACCGCTGCCGACATCCCATAGTCTTACTGTTAGATCGATACCTCCACTGGCAAGTATTTCACCGTTCTGGCTAAAGGCGATCGCGCGTGCCCAACCCGTATGCCCCTGCAAGATTTGGAGGCATTCACCACTATGGATATCCCACAGCCTTACCGTTCCGTCATAACCTGTAGTGGCAAATATCTCGCCCAAAGGACTGAAGGCAACCGAGTATAATGAACTGTTATCCCCTTGCCAGGTTTTGAGGTATTCACCACTGCGAATATCCCACAGCCTCACCGTTTGGTCATAACTACCACTGGCAAGTATTTCACCCGAAGGACTAAAGGCGATCGACCGTACTTTTTTTCCACTCTCTGGCGAAATATTGAGGCATTCACCACTGCGGATATCCCACAGCCTCACCGTTTGGTCATAACTTCCGCTAGCAAGTATTTCACCGTTTGGATGGAAGGCAACTAAATGTACCCGATCGAGATGACCCTGCAAGATTTGGAGGCATTCACCAGTGTTGACATCCCACAGCCTGACTGTTTGTTCGTCATCGCCACTGGCAAGAATTTCACCGTTTGGACTAAAGGCTACGGACCTTACTTTAGTGCTATGCCCTTGCAGCGTATTCAAGCATTCACCGCTGTCGATCGCCCACAGGCTCAGCATTTGGTCATAACTACCACTAACAAGTATTCCATCAGCAGGATGGAAGGCGACTGACACTACTATATTGCTATGCCCTTGCAAAGTATTCAAGCATTCACCAGTGCGAATATCCCACAGCTT
>Ga0247774_1001518_pt1 | contig 11648 bp, 4 predicted proteins | sample UWRJL001104B6_FD_179933 | JGI IMG/M metagenome (GOLD analysis project Ga0247774, IMG submission 179933) | Plant litter microbial communities from Arlington Agricultural Research Station in Wisconsin, United States - UWRJ-L001-104B-6 | ecosystem: Environmental > Terrestrial > Plant litter >... | reverse complement strand
AAAAAAATATTATAAAGCTACGATTACCGATATTATTTATTAAAGCCTTTAAGCTAATAAAATAAATATTAAATTTAAAAGGAAACTATTTTTTTAGTTATTATATTTTATTATATTTCTTATATAGAGAGATATTTCTATTTATATCGCTATTAATTATCTTCTATATCTACTAGATAAAGGTACTATAATAAGTTTTAGTAGCTAGTATATAACGGACCTCGATTTTCTAAAGAAAGCGTATATAAGAATCTATATAATCGAATACCTTATTAATTTTTTATATAGCTATTATATATCTATTAAAATCGCTTCGGAATAAATAATTAAAATCGTTTTTCTAATTACTTTATTAATATAAGTTAACGTAACTACATAGCGAGCGAACACTTATAGCAAACAGACACTCCAACCACCTTAATTAAAATTTCTACTTGCAATACTAAATATTTCAATAACCAAAAATGCCTATTATACGAAATAAGGAATAATTATAGCTTGCTCTCCAGACTATAGAACGTAATAAAAAACTCACCCTATTTACTATAGTAAAGCTATATAGAGTCTCTCGTATAACACTAAACTAGCGACGTAAAGGAGTTTACCCTCGAATAGAAATCATCGCTAATTCTCGGAATCTAAATCCCCTTAAAGAGGATGTTATTATCCGAAGGATTATCGACTTATATAAGCAGGGATTTTCACTGGGATTGAGCTTAGTAGAAGATATGGCTAACTTGCTCCGAGAGATGCGTGGCGTATTACGCGTCGGACCACGCTAGGCTTCGTACTTTGTATAACAATAACCAGAGCTCCGGATACGTTGGTCGCGTCTATACGACTATCAGAGGGCCAAATACGAAGATCTAGAGATAATTCGCGTATAGTTCGACCTTTTTCGTAATACGGTCGCGAAATATAGGATCCTTAAGTTAGATATCTGGAACTTTAATAAGACTAGCTTTTTAATAGGCTAGATCTTATCTACCCTTGTTATCACCTTATCCGAAAGCCGTGGAAGGGCTAAGAAGATCCAGCCTGGTAATCGGGAATGGATTATAGTAATCTAGGCCGTATAGTCGGGTAGTAAAGTTATCCCTCTATATATGGTAGCTATAAGCAAAATCCACCTCGAGAGCTAATACTGTAATAGCCCTTTCCTATCCGAATAGATAGTTAACCTTTTAAATACTAATTAGATAAATAATCGTATTAGTCTTAATTAGATTAAGCACTTCGATAAATATTTACGCCTCTATATAATAGGTAAAAAGTATCTTCTAGTACTCGATAGATATAAGAGTCACTACTTAGCCGAATTCGAAAGCTACTATAAAAAGAATAATATTATAATTTTTTATATACCTCCACATTTATCTTACCTACTTCAGCCACTAGATATTAGGTATTTTAGTATATTAAAACGGTTATATGGTAGGGAAATTAAGAAGCTTATATGTAACTATATTTATTATATTACCAAGCCCAACTTCTTTCTCGCCTTCTATACGGTATTTTGGGCTATATTCCGTACCGAAAACATATAAGGAGGCTTCCGAGGGGCAGGGATTATCCCATTCGATCTAGAAAGAGTTATCTCACAACTAAATATTAAGCTTCGTACGCCAACACCCACCAGCCCCCCCTTAGCCTAGTCCGATTCTTAGATCTCGAAAATACTATAAAATACTAATAAGGCTTCGCTACAAATAATATATATTAAAGATCGTATTTCCAGGCATTAAGATAGCTCTCCAATATTAATTTTTAGAGCTCTTAACCAAATTACAAAGAATACGATAAAGGTTATACATAAGGTAATGCTAATAAAGGCTTACGTACAAGAGCTCGAGGAGGTAAATATAGCTCTAAGCAAACGTCGGAGGGCTAAGAAAAGTTATATCTAGGTAGGAAGACCACTAAGTATATATAATGTAATAGACATTCTAGCAGATAGGGATATATAGGCTTAATTAGAGGAGGAAATGCGGTCGGGGAATAGTTATACGAAGCAGCGTATAGCAGGTCTATAATACTATAGCAATTATAGCAAAATAGGATATAATTCTCGTACGTATTAGGATAATATAGAAATAAACGATAAATCGGATTCTAAATAGTTTTAATAAGTAATTTCCTTTATAGTATTGGTAATGTATATAGAAGTTTAACAAAGGTAGTTAAAGTATCCGTTCGCTATAAGTGTCCGCTCGCTATACAGTTACGTTACTATATATTAAAAGCTTTATAACTTTACTAATCCTAATACTAGGTTTAGTTATATAGCGGTTAGTATTAATATTATTAAAAATCTTATTATTAAAGTTAAAGGGACTAAATTTTAGGGGGCTAGGGTTATTATTTTTAATAAACTAATAAGGAATTAATTTTATAATATAGCTTTATATTATTTTTTAGCTTTAGTTTAGCTTCTAGTATTTTTATATAATCTAAGCTAATTCGGTATTATAATAGGCCTATTTTTTTTAGATCTTTTAACTATTATTTTAAAAACCGGTATTATTTTACTATTATAGTTTCGTCCGAGGTAACTATATTCTAAAGCTACTATCTCTTCTTTTTTATAGTAAGGAGGATAGGATTAGGGGTTCTATCGCTCTAGATTACTAATTATAAGGCGGAGGCGTTTCCGTTAGTTATTTTAACCGGCTCCGTTTCCCTAAAGGGTAGAGGCTTTAGAATTATAACGGGAGGTATTACGAGGCGATAATAAAGGTAATTAATAATACTTAACGTAGTCTGGCGCTAGGGTTGGGGTTAAATGCGGGGTTAGTAATAATATTTCGTACTAAAATTAATCTAAGATAAAGGTAGGTATTAATTAAGGTAAAAACTAAAGCCTATTATCTTCCAAAATTATAGGGGAAGATAACCCTTCTTAAAGATATTATTCCCATCTATTCTGCTATCAGGAATATCCTTCGCGTCGGGTTTTTAAAACTACCCGGCTAACTAATCAATATATGGCCCGTAACCAATCTGTTGCCGTTGTGGCTTCTCGTAATAGCGTCGTCAACCGGTCTCCAAACCCTAACCCTTTTGTCCTGTTATAGAATCCCGCTTTCTATATACTATTTACTCTATTATTAAATAAAATAAATTATTATTATAAAAGGTTTATTATATACTAGTTTCGCTTTATATTAACTTAAATCGATTTAATAAATACCGCTTATAAGAAATACAAAGATATTAGGCTATATTATATATTTTTTCTTCTTTTTTATTATTTTCTAATATAAATATATAATTAAATAAAATAAAAGGTATTTTTAATATATTTATTAATTTTTTTAATTACTATATTTATTTCCCAATAATATCTTAAATACTAATTTAAAAAGCTATATATTATTCTAGCTATAGTAGCGTTTATAAACACTTTCTAGTATATTATTATACTTCTAATAAAGATAATAGCCAAATTACTAGTTATTATAGCCAGTAGCCTATAGATTTTAGCGAAAATATAGGCTTTTATAAGGCTTTGCTTTATTAGGGTTAATACTATAGTTAGGAAAAAGTAGAAGGACTTTAAAGTTACTAGAGTTTAGTTCTATTATAACCGATCTATCTAAATATTTCCTAGATATTATTTTTATTTCTTCCTAAATAAAAAGCTACTTAAGTATAACTATTTAAATAGTATTTAAATAAGTTCTATTACCTATAACCCTAATATACTTAATTTTACGAAATTTATTAAATTTCTTATATTATAGTAATAAAATAAATTATTATTATTTAAAAAGTCTAAGAAATAGCTACTTAAGGGGCTATATAAAATCGATTTATAAATATAGCGTTTTAAAATTATTATATTAGCTATAAAAAGGATAAGTATTATTAGGGTCCTCCTATTTACTATAAATCTTCTAGCCCGATAATAATAAGCTAATTTTTAATAATTTAATTTAAAAAGTTAATATATTTTAGAAGCTTAATAATAAGGATTAAGATAAATTAATAGCTTTATAAATTAGGAAATTATAAAATTTCGATATAAATATCAGCTATATCCTTTATAATTCCGAAATCTTATTAATACGCTACTTTATAGAAAGCTATAGGCTTCTAGTATATATACCTAATCCAGAAAACGAGAAAGCCGCTATTCAAAATCGTTAACTTATATTAGGAAGCTTAGTATAACGTATATATACCCGCTAGCAATCGTGTATATATAGAAAAAGAGGGAGGAGAAAAAGAAGGAGATCCTACCGACGATAGTAAGTAAATAATATAGATAATAAATTAAGCGATTATATATTTCGGTAATAGTATTATTATAGGTAAGTAGTACCTTATAAGTTTTTTCTCGTATTTTAATAACTAATTTTAGAATAGTATATAGTAAGCCTAGATTTACCGCGTTATATCGTAATACCATACTCTTATAAATAAAAATATTAAAGCCGATTAAATTTATTAAAGCTAAATATAAACCTCCCGAAGCGAATATATAAAAGTAATTACTAAGGAAAGCAAGTATTCTAGTATAAAAGGATATAGATACGATATACAGAATTAAAATATATATAAGGATATTAATATATTTTCTATATCGCGAAGCTACAATATTAGTAACATCCCTAAATAATAAGAATGCAATTAACGTCCGTCCCTGCGTGGCGGAAACCCCTCCGTACCGGAAAAAACGACAGGCACTTTGACTTCGAACAGGCCAAAAAATCCACACATCATAATGTCTCTGAAAATTTTATATAAGGCGTATCTTATACCTATTTTTAAGTACTACGGAGCCGTCTAAATTGAAAATTACCCTGCGGTTGTTATGTGAGACGAATCTAGACGACTGCACCCTATTATAGCCCACGTGACTCCTCGCCGCTTTTGCTCAGACTGGCTCATGCCCTGCTCACCTTTGCTCACCCTAGCCACCATTTTGTGCAGGGACCCTACAGCAGACTGAGAATTAATTCAACTCTAGCCGAAGGGGCCCAAGATCGGTCCCCTAATATAACCCAAAATAAGCCCCTATCCGGATTCGATAAAGGCATACGTTACTACCTTATTTTCCCACGTAATATTGTAACGGGAGGTGCCACGAGGCGTTGACGAAGGTGGTCAAGGATGCCTGACGTAGTCTGATACTAGGGTTGGGGTTAAGTGCGAGGTTGGTGGTCGCAGTCCGTACAGAGATCAGTCTGAGACGAAAGGTAGGTATTAATGAAGGTAAGAAACTAAAGCCTGTCGTCCTCCATATATTTAGAGGAAAGATAGTCCTTCTTATAGACGAATTCCATCCATTCTCCCGTCAGGGATATCCTCTGTATCGGATTCTGGGAACTGCCCGGCTGACTAATCAATATGCTGCCTGAACCAATCTGATGCAGCCTTGCGGTAGCGCCGCAATAGCGTCGCTATTAGGTCGTTTCGCTCTGTGTTAGGCCTCGTACTAAATGCCTGTTACAAATATAAAACTTATAAGTAGAGCGGTTTTATTTATATAATGCTCTATTGCGCCCAGACTCTGGAGAGGGAGTTTAACTAGTGTTGGGGTTTCTGTTTACCGAAGATAAGGGTGCAGTCTAAGCAATAGAGGCGCAAGATACTAGGGTTACTTCTAGGGAGGTATAGAAGACGATATTAATAACTATCTAGGTAGAGACTATAGTTCTAAATAAAGGAGGTTTTCTAGGCTTATATCTATCTATCGGGATCGTGGATCACGCCTAGAGGGGAGTGATCCGTGATCCAGGATCACGGATCGCCTTGATAAGGGTGATCCCCGATCCTTACCGTAACCCTAAATCATTACGGCTAGTTGCCCGGGCACACTTATGCCGCCTGTCTTTTCCCGAGTTCCTCCCAGGGGGCCCGCGAAACTGGGTCGTGATATTGGCACGCCGCTATACGCCGGGACATATGTTCGTCGCCAAGACTTAGTAAGATATATATTGAATAATAGCAGCTATACGCTATTAAAAGCCGCTATTATAAATAACGACTTAGGGATAATTAACCCCTTTATATACTTAAAGTACGGTATCTCGTGTAAAAGCAACGAATTTCAGATTACTTATTATCGAAGTAGCTCGCTTTAGCTAAGCTATAATTCTAAAAAAAACTCGATTTTATATCGGATAACGACCTTCGAATTATATTACAAGGAGAACTATAGGAAATAGCCCTCTATAACTATCTTAGCGCTACACGGTCCCTAATCGAATATTATATATTGTACTCGAGGTACTAATTAGGGAAGTAACGATGCTTTCCAAACACTATACGTCTATTCAAACTTCAACTTAGACAACCCTTCTCTCGTGCCCTCGCTTTGTATCAAAACTACAGCTGTAAGCTGATGACTCCGGCTGTTAAAGGCACGGAGCGGGGGCACAACTCCAAAATACTGAGTTGCAAACTCCGAAGCGGGGTTAGCAACTTCAGAAAAGCATGAAAAATCATGCAGAGCATACGAAAGCAGTATCAGCAGACAGATATCTTTAAATTGACTGATCTTGCCGTCTTTTGACTCGTCTTGAGGTCGGCCCCGTACTTCTGACACTTAGTCCGCCTCACCCCGCGGTTTACATTACAAATCGTCCCCTGCTCGTTTGGAAAACTGGACAACACAACTGGTTCTGTCATCTCACTTGCGTCGGCGCCCAACACCGCCGGAGGCCTTTCGTTGGGAGGCAAGTGGGTGTTGATGGTTGCCTGAAATCTGACCACCTGTAGCTTAATTGTAAAACGGTTGGCTGGATTGGTTATCTGTACACCGGCAGCTTGTTGCCTAACCTCGAAACAAGTCCGCCGAAAGCCACGGCTGGAGGCCATTTGGCAGAAGATACACAGGTGCGTCTCGCAGAAAGTATCGTGCACACTACATCGGTCGGCATTTAACATAGGCATACTATTGGCGTGCATGCCTGACCTTCGGTACTACCGCGTAGGGATCGGAAGGGCTTCAGAAGCAGGTTGAAGACGGCGCGAAGACGGCAAAACAATGCGTTAACCAGTGGTAATCGATTGGGCGGGGCCCTTTGCAAATGGCGGGCAACGGCGGGGTCTAGGTTGGTTAACGGATAACTTTTTGCGGACCGTGCGGCTGCGACACCACCTTTTGACTCGCACCAATTGCGCTTGTTGGTTGAATCTCACCAGTTAGAGGGGTGTTTTATACTAGGCAGCGAGTGGATCGGCGTGGCGACCCTCCTGTCAAATTTTGACTGGTCGGATGTTTGGCCTCACGCTCCCAGGCAGCTGCTACAGCTTTTGCGACCCACCATGGACCCCATAAATCAAAATAATAAAGGGAAACGGCGACTCCACGTGTATTCAAACTCCAATGCCCGTCGGCTCTGCATCCAACTTCTCTAGCTCAATTTGGGAAGACCTGATCGTAGATCCGTGATTCTGAGGCTAATTTTCTATCGTTAATCTCACGCATCAATTGTCTTGTTCACTTGGATCTGCTGTCGCAATGACTGACAGCGAGACATCTTCCCTGGTCATTTTGTCTGGTGCTCCAGGGTCTCGGCCTGAGAGTTCTAGCAGTGAGGTTACACCCGCTGCTAAATTGACCGACGCTATTTCTCATGATACCATGAAAGACGACAACCAGTCTGGAAGTGAAGAGAAGCTAGGCGCAAAGGAAGAGAACAAGGAAGGTGTCAAAACTAAGCCAAAGGACAAGAATAATCACAGCAAGGAGAAGCGGAAGAAGAGCAAAGGGCCCAAGAAGGGTAGTGATGCCGGCGGCAGCGACAACGACAGTGGCAGTGACAGCGGTAGCGGCAACAGCGACGGTGAGAGCGAGAAGATCCTCGTCGGGGCCGTTGCCGAGCACAAGAACCTCTACGAGAAGAGGGATAAGCACAACCGGGTGACATGGACTGAGAAAATTCCTGAGGACCTGGAGGAGGCTGGTGAGAATGACGAGACGCTCAAGTTTGCGGTCATTGTGCGACTTCGTGAGTAACTGTCCATCTCGTGCAACTGTTGCGGGCCTGTGTAGTAAATTCTAACATGGTAATTGACAGGCCGACCGAACAATGATTCACGCAAGGCCCTGGAAATTGACAGCGTCATCATCCAAAGCCCTTACATTAAGCGAGTCCTGAACAAGACTCTCGCCAACTATCCGGGCGTTAACACGACCCTCAGCCGCCTTATCTTCAAAGCACCTTTCGAATGCCTTGTCCATCGCTGGGATGGCCTCGTCGCCGAGATGGAGAGTGACGAATGGGACGAGATCACCAAGAAGCACCTCAGAGTCCTCTACGATATCCTCCATCCGGAGCTCAAGGACGTGCTGGAGGAAGTCAAAGATTTTAGAAAGAACGGCATCGTCAACTATGAGCACGTCTGGACCATCTTCCAGCCTGGCTGCACCGCTCTTGGCAGCCGCTACGGCCACCCCCTCGCCATGGAATTTATTTCTGGCCAGTTTGGGGAAACGCAATGCGACGGACCGTGCTACATCATGCGGAATAAGTTTGTCGATTACAACGGTTCGCAGTTTGGCCTGAACGACATGATGCATACCATCCCCAAGTTCGATGGCGTCATCCCCATCACAGACCTACCCTGCTATCCAATCGAGTTCCACCCGGACGCTACGGCCATGACCGAGGCGCTAACCGCACGCGGCCGTCTCTTCGAAAGTCTCGCCGGGTACCACTACAAGTACTGTAACGGGCAGGGAATCACCAAGGATCAGAACGGAAACACGGTGCGGGTGACGGTCAACTGCCGTGTGGTCATTGACGCCGAGATGTTTAGCAAGTTCAATCCCAACATGGTCCGCAGTCTCAGCTCGCTCCGCAGCACAGAGCGCAATAACGGCGGGGCGGGCCAGTGCTTTGAGGACGACGGCATGCCCGCCATCTTCTTCCCGCATCGCGACTTCGACTCTTCCGACGACGAGTCAACCTACGAAAGTTCCTCCAAGAAAGCACTCAGGCTCACCGACCAGGAGGCTCTCACGTGTAACCCCATGGTGAAGGGCTACGCCCTCAAGGTGAAGCGATGGCTGGAGTTCTACGTCGGTGACATCTCCGACGTGGTCTTTAATAAGAACGCCTTTGGTAGCCTCGTCCTACCTGAAGACCAGAAAAACTTGATTCTCGCCTTTGCGCAGAGCCAGGTCAAGTTCAAGGACGAATTTGACGATGTCATCGAGGGGAAGGGCAAGGGAATCATCATGTTGCTGTCGGGCGGGCCGGGTATCGGCAAGACCCTAACGGCGGAGTCGGTGGCAGAGGAAATGCGCGTGCCGCTTTACATCATGAGTGCGGGCGACCTCGGAAGCAACGCCGACGACATCGAGTACAACCTTTCCAACATCCTCGAGATGATGGCCAAGTGGGATTCCGTCCTGCTTCTGGACGAGTGCGACGTTTTCCTCGAGGCTCGGTCTCCGCATGATCTCGGCCGCAACCGGGTCGTGTCGATCTTCCTGCGGACTTTGGAGTACTACGAAGGCATCCTGTTCCTGACCACCAACCGCGTCAACGACATGGATCCGGCTTTCCATTCTCGCATCCACCTCAGTCTTGAGTACCCGCCGCTGGATGAGGAGGCCAGGAAGGCTGTGTGGGCTGGATTTCTCGAGCGGGGCAGAGGCAAGAATGCGTTGGCTCACTGCCTGGCCGAGGAGGAAATTGACCGGCTGGCGAGGTTGGATATTAATGGGCGACAAATCAAGAATGCGTTGAAGATGGCGAACCTGCTGTCTTGTCATAAGGGGGAGATGCTAAACTTTGACCATCTTCGCACTGTTCTGAAGGTTGAGGGGTACAGTCTAGCGGCATAAATCCTTCTCGTCCTAGAGGCGAAGCAACACATGTGTTAGTATTTAGGAGGTAGATTAATACGGATAAAATTGACACGCCCGGAAGATTCTACCACGTTCCCATGGCACAGTATCGGCGCCACGATGACCTGATGTCCAATTGGTGTTTCGCGCGTGGTCGAGGTACATGCATGTTCACCCAATATGAGCTAATCAAGCCATTGCTAGATTTGTTGGCTGGTCTTGTGATTGACGCATGTTTCCGCAAGCAAATAGTAATCAGCCTGGAAATGGCTAGCGCGAGCCGGAGCCTTGCGGGAATTCCCATCGAGGATGAGTTATCGAGGCCGCTACTGGCGCATGTTTCAGCCACCTCTCGATAAATCGCCTGACGCAGCAGCAATCCCGCTTTTTGGGATCCTACTGCGGAGTCAAAAGTGCACACTTCCGACCTGTTGTGCAAGCGACGGCGGAAACGAGGAAGCGCTGGCTCGGAATAAATACCTAGTCATGGGGTGGTACAGGATGTCGTCGAACCAAGAGTCTCTCTACCCCCGTGGCATCGGCGGCGGTCCCGGTCCAAAATGGGTGCCCCTGACCGTAACCACGGTTCATTTTCCGGGTGGCGCAAAGCTGGAATCCTCAACACCGTTCTGATTTGGGTGCTTTCCCTAGCGTTAGTGGGTCTTCTCTTCACGTCCGTCTGGTACTTGGGATCCGGCTGGCCATCATTTGTTGGCACGAGTCTCCTTTTCGAGGGCCACTGCGAGACGGCGTCAAGGGTCAACGTTATCCTACACATATTTGTGAACGCAATCTCAACGCTCGTGCTTGCATCGTCCAATTTTTTCATGCAGGTCCTTTCCGCGCCGACGCGAGGCGACGTTGATGGCGCCCACGCTCACGCACGGTACCTCGATGTCGGCGTCCAATCGGTGAGGAACCTCGGGTACGTTGGTCGCTGGAAGACGATGTTCTGGCTGCTTCTGTCCATCAGCTCGGTCCCGCTACACCTATTTTTCAACAGCTGTGTTACCGAGTCTAAGGCGTCGACCGATTTTGTCTTCGTCGTTGCGGCCGGATCGTTTCTGCATGATGGCAATTTTACGGCGCCTGGTGTTGCAACCTTGGAAATGCCCTCTCCAAGCGACTTTCCAGGGATAACATATGACCAGATCACCCTGTTTAACGAAATGCTTGCGATGGTACGTGAATCGATTCGCACGACCGGGTGGGACAACGTCACCATCGAGGAGTGCATGTCCCTTTACGACGATCCTAGCAGCCCGCTGATTACACGGCGCCACGTTGTGATGGTGGTATCCGATGAAGGCGAGACGGAGACTGCAGGGTGGGTGCCGACCGATATCCGCCTTGAAAATAACAACTACACGTCGTATGAAGGATACAACGAGAGCCTCAGTGCCGTGTGGCTCCTTCAAGAATTTGACCGGACCGAGACCGATGTCGGTGTTCGCGAGAACCGAAGGCTCGACACTTCCTATTACACGAAGGCCGAATTTGAGGAGTGGGACCATAAAAATTGGGTCAGCTCGGTAGTAGCTCTGGACTTGAAAACTGGTCTCATCACGCCCGACCCATCCCTTTTCAAATCCGACACTAAGAAGCTGCAAGCTCACTACTGCCTCTCGGAGCCCTTCGTCGTCCCTTGCCAGCTTCACGTCCACAACCTCACGCTGCTAATCGTCACAGCATTCTGCCTGGTGAAATCAATCGCCTGCCTCACGGTCGTGCGGCGTCTCCGCCTTCACCATCCGCTGCTGACGCCAGGCGATGCGATCGAGTCTTTTATTGCGAACCCCGACCCGGCAACAAATGATATGTGCTGGATAAGCCGTCGCCC
>Ga0247774_1001517_pt1 | contig 11659 bp, 8 predicted proteins | sample UWRJL001104B6_FD_179933 | JGI IMG/M metagenome (GOLD analysis project Ga0247774, IMG submission 179933) | Plant litter microbial communities from Arlington Agricultural Research Station in Wisconsin, United States - UWRJ-L001-104B-6 | ecosystem: Environmental > Terrestrial > Plant litter >... | reverse complement strand
GGGCGCAGCCGCGGATGACTGATCCCGGTCTTTACCCGCAGGTCCAGGACGTCGAGCACGCAGACGGTCGTGCTTTCGGCGCCGGTGCCGGTCGTGGTCGGCACCGCCACCAGCGGGTTGAGCGGCCGGGCCGGCGCGCGGCCCGCGCCGATCGGCGGGTTGAGGTAGTCGGCCAGCTCACCGTCGTTGGTGGTCAGGAGGTTGATGGCCTTCGCGGTGTCGATGCTCGACCCGCCGCCGACCGCGACGAAGGCGTCCCAGGGCCCGGACTCACGCGCGTACGCGATCGCCTCCCGCAACCCGGCGTCGGTCGGCTCGACGCGCACGCCGGCGAAGACCTCGGCCTCGATCCCGTACGCCTTCATCTGCTCGGCCACCTGGTGCGGGCTCCCGGTGGCGGCGACGCCGGGGTCGGTGACGACCAGCACCCGGCGCACGCCGTACTGGGCGAGGTCGTAGCCGATCTCCGCGGAGGCCCCGGCGCCGAACTTCAGCAGGGGCGCGCCATAGGTGAAGACGGACTCTGGATCATTCGGGACAGGAGCCATGTTCGGATCCTCCGGACCGCACCGTTCCATGTCAACGGGTCTCAGGTGGTGTCGAAGCAGCCGTCGAACTGCCACAAGGGGTTCGTGACCGTCGCGCCGTCGGCGGCGGTGATCAGTTGCCGGCCGTTCAGGTCGGCCGGGCCGTCGCCGTCGGCCGTGTAACAGCCGTTGGTCTGGACATGCACCTGGTACGAGGCGGTCACCGCGATGTTCGGGCCGGTGTTGAACCACGTCACCGTGCACGACCAGTCGTTGCCGGCCCCGCTGTCGGCGGTCTCCGGGCCGCCGCGGCCGCAGTCGGCCCTGGGGTTCAGCGACGCGGCGGCGACCTTGCGGCCGCGCAGCGACTGCTGGAGGACGTACAGGTTGGCGAACGTGGGCGCGACCGCCCGGTTCAGCCGGTCGTTCGTGACGCCGGACGAACCACAGCCGGACACCCCGAGGAGAACGGCGACGATCACAGTGATGGCACCCCACCGCATGGCTCAGCTCCCGGTGACGTCGCGACGGCGCAGCAGCGCGTACGCGCCGCCGACGCAGACGGCGAAATAGACGACGCTGACGACCGCGCCCTGCACCAGCGGCCCGTAGTACGGCTCGGCCGTGAACAGGCCGTGCCAGGCGCCGAACGGCGTGGTCAGCAGCAGCATGCGCACGATCGGCGGGGCGTTCACCAGCGAGACCAGCTGCATCACCAGGCCGATCACCACCGGGCCGCCGACGCCGACCACGCTGTTACGGCTCGCCACGGACAGCAGCAGGCCAAGGCCCGTGAAGCCGAGCACCGGCAGCAGGACCGTGGCCCAGCTCGTCAGGACCAGCACCGCGCTGTGGCCCGGTGCCAGGAGTGTGCCGGACAGGCCGATCATCGGCTGCCGGCCGACCAGCAGCACACCGGCGGCCAGGCTGGACAGGGCCAGCGACACCGTGGTGAGCACGGAGAACGTCATCGCCGCCAGGGCCTTGCCGGTGAAGATCTGCGACCGGCTGCGGGACCGGGTCAGGATCGTCTTCCATGTCCCGTACCGGTCCTCGCACGCGAAGATGTCGCCGGCCACCACGCTGGTCACCGCCGGCAGTGCCCACTGGCCCGCGAAGCCCAGCACCACGAGCGGAATCGAGAAGCCCGTGTCATGCACCCAGCGGCCGAACAGCGTGTCCTGCGGCACGTTGCTCTGCGCGTTCAGCGCGACGACGAACAAGAACGGGGCCAGCAGGCACAGCCCCATCACGAACTGCGCCTTCACCTGCCGGGTCAGCTTGATCAGCTCCCACCGGTAGACGACCCACGCCCCGCCACGTACGGCCGGGCGCGCGGCCACCGCGACAGCGGTCACGCGTCCTCCTCGGTCAGCCGGAAGAACAGCGCCGTCAGCGCCGAGGACTCCAGCTCCAGCCGGCGAACCGCGACACCGGCCCGGCCGAGCGCGATCACGTACGTGTCGAGCCGGTCCTGCTGTGCGTGCACCAGCAGCCCGTCGCCGTCCGCGCGCACCTCGAGACCCGGGCCGGCGAGGGTGACCGCCTTGTCGTCGTCGCTGGTGGACAGCCGGTACGCCGGGTCCGGCGCCTTCTCGCGCAGCTGTTCCATCGACCCGTCGAAGACCACGCGACCGGTACGCATGATCGTGACGTCGTCGCAGAGGTCCTCGACCTCGTCCATGTCATGGCTGCTCAGCAGCACCGTCGTCCCCTCGGCCGCGAGCCGCGCGAGGAGGGCGCGCATGTCGCGCATCCCGGCCGGGTCGAGCCCGCTCGCCGGCTCGTCCAGGATGAGCAGCTTCGGGTCGCGCAGCAGCGCCGCCGCGATGCCCAGCCGCTGGCGCATCCCGACGGAGTAGCCGCCGGCCTTGGCGCCCGCCTGGTCCAATAGGCCCGCGACCCGGAGTGACTCCTCGATCCGGGTCGCGGCGTCACCGCCGTCGAGGTCGGCGAGCAGGGCGAGATTCCGGCGGCCCGACAGGTACGGGTAGAAGCGCGGGCTCTCCACGAACCCGCCCACGCCGTCGAGCCGCCGCTCGTCGCGGCCGAAGATCTGGATACTGCCCGCGTCCGGCCGTACGAGGCCCAGAAGCATGGTCAGCAGGGTCGTCTTCCCGGCGCCGTTGGGACCGACCAGGCCGTGGACCCGGCCGGGGCCGACGCGAAGGTCGACTCCGGCCACGGCCACCGTCTCCTCGAAGCGCTTGGCCAGGTCACGCGCCTCGATCGCGGGTCGCGCGTTATCCATGCGCCCGATGCGGGGTCTGCGCGCGGCTCGACGGGAGGTCGTTGTCGACCGCGTTCGACACCGTGGTCTGCGGGAACTTCCTCAGGACCTCATCGGGCGTCATCACCTTCGCGTCCCCTGGGTAAGGCTTCTTCCAGCCGGTCGTGGCGTACCAGGTGAGCCGGTTGAACGGCGCGAACGCCAGCTGGTCCTCGGAGCGGAAGTTCTGTTTCTCCGACCAGGCGAGCCAGGTCCTCTGCATCGGGTTCGTGGCCTGGGCCGCCGTGCCGTTCATCGTGTCCAGCGGGATGGTGTTCGGCACCACCGTGTACGGCCGGTAGTCCGGCCGGTCGTCGAAGGCGCCGAACATCGGCTCGGCCGCCATGTCGAGCTGGTTCATCGGCGGCAGACCGAGGATCTGCTCGATCGTACGGACCACGTTGATCTGGCTGTAGTAGGTGTGGTCCACCGCGCCGTGGCGGGCGTACGGGCTGGCGATCATCGTGACGTTGCGGTGCCCGTCGACGTGGTCGATGCCGTTCTGCGAGTCGTCCTCGACGACGAAGACCGCGCTGTCCTTCCAGTACCGGGAGTGGGAGATCGTGTCGATGATGCGGCCCGTGGCCAGGTCGTTGTCGGCGACCATCGCCGACGGCGTCGGGTAGCCCGCGTTCAGGCCGTTGGTGTGGTCGTCCATCACCCAGAGCATGTTCAGCGCCGGCAGCCGGCCGTTCTTCTCGTACGCCGCGAAGTCACGCTCGAACAGGTCCGCTCGGTACTGGTCGGGGATGTTCGTCTGGAAGTTCGGGAAGTCGCGCGAGAGGATCTTGTCGAGCGAGGGCACGTCGGCGGTGGTCCGGCAGTACCCGACCGGGACGTGCGGCGTGCCCGTCGCCTTCCCCTCCAGGATCTGCGAGTCCTTGTACCAGTCCGTCCAGGTGCCGGGGCAGGTCGTCCCGTCCGGCCCGTTCCAGAACTCGGCGTACTCGCCCCACACGTGGGCGCTCAGGCCGTGCGCCTGCGCGTTGTCCCACAGGAACCCGGACTTGGGGTAGACCATCGCGTCCGGCTGGCCGTAGTCGCGGATGTAGTTGGCGTAGGACCGCTCGAGGTAGTCGTTGACGAAGCTCGCGTCGAGCCACGTGTGCCCGCTCGCGGAGTTGGTCCCGTCGGAGTACAGGTTGTCGATCAGCGGGAACCGCCTGGCCAGCGCGTGCGCGTTGGGCGTGACGTTCTGCCCGAACTGCGCGTACGCGGGGTTGCCGTTGCCACGCGGGTCGTCGCCGAGCTCCTGGTCGTACGTCCGGTTCTCCCGCACGATCATGAAGACGTGCTTGATCTTGGACGGGTCGCCGATCCGGGCCGGCAGCGCCACCGGCCGGGTGCGCTTGGAGCCCTTCCGGTTGCGGCTCCGCAGGCCGTTCCACTGGTTGTTGGCGAAGACCTGCGCGGTGTACTTGGCCATCTCCTGCCGCGTCGGCCGGTCGACGACGCCCACGGTGCCGACGTCGGCGAACACCTGACGTCCGGTGGCCGGCGTCGTGCCGGGACCCTCGCTGATCGTGCCGTCCTTGCCGAGCGCGCCGACGCCGGCCTGGTTGGCGACGATCAGCTTGCCCAGCGCGGCGTCCCAGTGCAGCGTGCCCGGGTACCACGCGGTCGGGATCAGGCCGTCGAAGGCGGTGGCGTGCCGTCCGCCGCGGTACTCATAGACGGCGAGCGCGTTGTTCCGGCCCAGGCTGACGGCCAGGTGAGTCGGGTCGAGGAACTCCAGGGCGTTCGGTGAGCTGCCGAACGGCTGGCCCGGCAGCGGGTTGACGTTGAACGTCTGCGCCACCTGGTGCCGGACCGTGTCGATGACCGAGACCGTGTCGTCGCTGGAGTTGGTGACGAGCACCTCCCCGCCGTGGGCGAGAAGGCTGCTCGGGTCGAGCCCGACCTTGTAGGTGTGCACGACCTTGCCGGTCGCCAGGTCGACCTCGGAGACCGTGCCGCTGTTCGCGCGGCCGTCCTTGCGGTCCGCGACCACGGGCGAGTCGTAGCTGAGGTTGGTGAAGTCGTCCGCGGTCGGCTGCCGGCCGCCCTCGTTGCTGACGAACGCGTGGTTCCCGACCACGACGATGTCGCGGGGCGCCACGCCGACGGGCGTCTGGGCGGTCAGCGTGCTCGTGGCGGGGTCGAGCACGCCGATCCGGTCCCAGCCGTCGAGGACGACCAGGATGTGGGTGCCGTCGGGCGCCCAGGCCAGCCCGGTCGGCAGCGGCGCCGCGGCGGCGCCGGCCGGGCTCTTGGGCACGCTCGCGTCGGCCGGGAGCTTGATGACGCCCGGGTTGCTCAGCGTGCCGTCGGCGGCGACCGAGAACTTCAGGATGTCGGTGGTCTGCGTCGCGTACAACGTGTCGCCGTCGCGGGAGTAGAGCAGCCCGGTGACGCCGACGTTGCCACTGCCCGTGCCCTTGGGCGGGGTGTACTGCTGCAGCACCTTGTGCTCGACGAGGTCCACCACGGTGAACAGGCCGCTGCCGGACTTGGTCAGGTCGACCGCGGTGTGCCCGTCCGGCCGTACGGCCAGATCCATGGGCCGCCCGGTCTGCTCGATGCTGATCCCGGCGGGCGTGACGTACTGGTTGTCCGGATTGAGCACGCTTCCATCGGACTGACGGCCCACCAGGTGATCGGAAAGCGGCTTGTTGTGCCCGTTCCCGCCCGTGGCGAACGCCGCCGCCGAGGTCGTGAGCACCGCGACGACGCCCAGCACGCACATTGACAGCGATCTTCGATGCATCGCATCCCCTCGTGGCGGTTTGCGTCCCGCCCGGAATGTAGATCGAAGTCCTGACTCTGGCCATACCGCGGAGTGAAGTTCGTGTGAGAGGACGGTGAACCGGTCCTGCCGGGATTCTGTCGCCACCTGCGCCTAGGATGGCGCCCATCGCCGGAAATGGAGAGCTTCATGGGTAATACCGCAGCTCAGAAGCATCGGCCAGAGGAGCTGGAGCACTACCGGACGGAGCTGATGGGCTACTGCTACCGGATGCTCGGCTCGGCCTTCGAGGCGGAGGACGCCGTGCAGGACACGCTCGTGCGCGCCTGGCGTGGCCTCGACCGCTTCGAGGGGCGGTCGGCCCTGCGGTCCTGGCTCTACCACATCGCCACGAACGTGTGTTTCGACCAGCTCAACGGCCGGCGACGCCGGGCACGGCCCGTCGATCTCGGCCCGGCCGCCTCGGCCGACTCCCCGCTCGACCCGCCGCTCACCGAGACCGCGTGGCTGGAGCCGGTCCCTGACGCCGGTGTCCTGACGCCCATGGGCGACCCGGCCGAGCAGGCCGTCCACCGGGAGACGATCCGCCTCGCGTTCGTCGCCGCGCTCCAGCACCTGCCGCCACGGCAGCGGGCGGTGCTGATCCTGCGAGAGGTGCTGCGCTGGTCCGCCGGTGAGGTCGCCGAGCTGCTCGACACCTCCACCGTCTCGGTCAACAGCGCCCTCCAGCGGGCCCGTACGACGCTCGTCTCACGCGGCGTCGCCGACTCCGATCCGGTCGCGCCGATGGACGCGACGCAGCGTGCGCTGGTGGCACGCTACGTCGACGCGTTCGAGCGATTCGACATCGACTCGCTGGTCTCGCTGCTCCACGAGGACGCGCGGCAGACGATGCCGCCGTACGCCATGTGGCTCCGCGGGCGTGCGGAGCTCCGCGCGTGGTGGCTCGGGCCGGGCAGCGAATGCCGGGGCTCGCGCCTGGTGCCGACCACGGCGAACTCCGCGCCCGCGTTCGGGCAGTACCGCCCCAGCGGGCCGGGCGGCCGGCACGAGCCGTGGTCGCTCCAGGTCCTGCAGCTGAGCGGTGACCGCATCGTGGGGATCGACAGCTTCCTCGACACCCGCTTGTTCCCGCTGTTCGGGCTGCCGACGCGGCTCTGACCGATGAGCAGGCCCCCCACACGCATCGGACTCCACGGCGGAAGACACCGGCACCTCCAGCAGGATTCGAACCCGCAGTCCCCCGGTTCGAAGCCGGGTGCTCTCTCCGTTGAGCCATGGAGGTCCGTACGTGCATGGGGCAGGAGTCGAACCTGCACAGCGCGAGGCGGGCGGTTTACAGCCGCTTGGTCTCACCGGATGACCAGGCCCATGCGAAGGGTGAACAGGGGGATTCGAACCCACCACCGCCGGGACCACAACCCGGTGTGCTGCCGTTACACCATGAACACCACGGCGTCCCTCTCACGGGACGCGGTCGACCGAGCAGGAGTCGAACCTGCCACGCGCGCCGTGTGAAGGCGCCGCTCTGCCGATGAGCTACCGGTCGTTCACCCGCACCCCCGGCCGGAGTCGAACCGGCGGCCGTTCGCTTCGGAAGCGAGCGCTCTGTCCACTGAGCTACGAGGGCGTCGGCTCCGGCGGCTGGGGTCGAACCAGCATGTCGCGGGTAACAACCGCGCATCCTGCCCTTGGATGACACCGGATCACCTGTTGGCCGAAGCAGTGGCGCAGGTGGGATTCGAACCCACGATCTTCGGCGTATGAAACCGACGGGGACGGCCGAGCTCCCCTACTGCGCTTCGCGTAGCCCCTGCGGGACTCGAACCCGCTCCACGAGGTTGAGAACCTCGTGACCTAACCCGTAGTCGAAGGGGCCGGGAAAACCACGCGGAGGAGAGGAGGATCGAACTCCTACGAGGCGTCGCCGCCTCACCCGGTTTTCGAGACCGGTGCCGTCGCCATCCTTCGGCTGGCTCCTCCTTGCGTGCCGCTCCAGGGATTCGAACCCTGAACCTCCCGGTCCTGAACCGGACGCCTCTGCCAGTTGGGCTAGAGCGGCGGGAAACACGTACGCTCGGCGGGATTCGAACCCGCACCTCCGGCTTCTCGAACCGGTGCCTCTGCCTGTTGGGCCACGAGCGTCTGGAGCCGCCACCCGGTGCCGACCCGGGCCACCCGCAGTACGAAAGCGGGGTCACAAGCCGTGTGCGGCGGCGGAGCTCCCTGGCAAGGATTCGAACCTCGATCGCGTGGTCCAGAGCCGCGTGTCCTGCCGATTGGACGACCAGGGAATGCGCACCTCCGCCAGGACTCGAACCTGGGGCCTCCCGCTCCGCAAGCGGGTGCTCTTTCCACTGAGCTACAGAGGCAGGGCGCGGCACAATGCCGCGCGAGGAAAATGTCTTCCGCTGTGGAGTTTTCAAATGCGCATTCCCCCGCCCGTGAGAGGGGGCTGGAAAAGCATGGGCGGCAGGAGTCGAACCCGCTTCTCGCCGGACTTGGAAACCGGCCGCCTATCCGTTGGCTCGCCCACAGGAAAGGCCGCCCGGGACGGTGTCCTCAGGCGGCCTCCGAACCAGGCGTATGCTCTAGCCAGAGGACTCCATGAGGAGGACGGCATGCAGCTCGTATCGTGAGCCCTGCGACGTAAGCCATCGCTCGGTATTCACGTTCGTCCTCCTCATCCTGGCCGACGGGGTGTCCGTTGTCTTAGCTCCTATCTTAAGGAGCATCGTCACGAGAGCAACGCATTTAATGAGACGGCGGAAACGTCTCGGTGGTTCCCCTCACGCGTCCAGTCGCGCGATGGTCGCGATCGACGGCTTCTCCGTACGGGACAGCTCACGAGCCACGTCCTCGGCGGCCCGCAGCACGCGCAGGGCATTGCTCCACGTGAGCTTGGCCAGGTCCGCCTCGCTCCAGCCGCGGCCGAGGAGCTCCGCGATGAGGTTCGGATACCCGGCGACGTCGGAGAGACCGTCCGGGGTGAAGGGGGTGCCGTCGAAGTCACCGCCGATGCCGATGTGGTCGACCCCCGCCACGGAGCGCATGTGGTCGAGGTGGTCGGCGACCGTCGCCGGCGTCGGCACCGGCCGGGGGTTGGCCTCCTCGTACGCCCGCTGCACCTCCACCGCCTCCGGGCCCCCGTCCAGCGGGTCCAGGCCCTTGGCCCGCATGTTCTCATCGGCGGCCCGGGACCACTCGATCGCCGCGGGCAGCACGAACTTCGGCACGAACGTCACCATCGCCAGGCCGCCGTTGGCGGGCAGCGACGCCAGCACGTCGTCGGGAACGTTGCGCGGATGGTCGCAGACCGCACGCGACGACGAGTGGGAGAAGATCACCGGCGAACGGCTCACCCGCAGCGCGTCCCGCATCGTGTCGGCCGAGACGTGCGACAGGTCGACCAGCATGCCCAGCCGGTTCATCTCGCGCACGACCTCCTCGCCGAAGCGGGTGAGGCCATGGGCGGCCGGTTCGTCCGTGGCCGAGTCCGCCCACGGGGTGTTGTCGTTGTGGGTGAGGGTCATGTAGCGGACGCCGAGCGCGTACAGGCCGCGCAGCGTGGCCAGCGAGCAGTCGATGGAGTGGCCGCCCTCGGCGCCCATCAACGAGGCGATCCGGCCCTCCGCCCAGGACGCCTCCACGTCGTCGGCGGTCAGCGCGAGACGCAGGTCCTCCGAATAACGGTCGACGAGCGCGCGTACGCAGTCGATCTGTTCGAGTGTCGCGCTGACCGCCCGGTCCCCCTGCAGCTCGGTGGGCGCGTAGACGGACCAGAACTGCGCGCCGACGCCGCCCGCGCGCAGGCGGGCCAGGTCGGTGTGCAGGCGGCCGGTCTGGTCGGCGGCGATGTCATACCGGTCGAGGTCGTACCCGGCCAGCTCCCGCAGCGCCCACGGAAGGTCGTTGTGCCCGTCCACCACAGGATGGCCGGCGAGCAGCGTACGGGCCCGCTCCAGGGTGTCGGGGTCAACGGTGTACGTCATCTGCGTCCTCACTGACGGGAATAGGGATCTTCAACGCAATTCTGATACGGCGGCCAGCAGCCGCTCGACATCGGACCGGTCGTTGTAGTGCACGAGCCCGGCGCGTACGGCGCCGCCGTGGTCGCGGACGCCCAGGGCGGCGGTGAGCTCCCAGGCGTAGTTGTGCCCGTTCCAGACGTTCACCTGCCGGGTCGCGAGGTGCTCGGCGACCGCGCGCGGCGTGTGTCCCTCGACCGTGAAGTAGACCGTGGCCGTACGGTGCCGTGGGCTGCCGAGCAGCCGTACGCCGGGCAGCGCGGCCAGGCCCTGGAGCAGGTGGGCCAGCTCGGTCTGCTCGTGCGCCTCGACCGCTTCCATGGAGGCCAGCACGCGCTGCCGGCGGTCCCCGGTGGCGGCCGGGTCCAGGCCGGCCAGGTGGTCGACCGCGGCGGTCACGCCGGCGAGGTCGGCGAAGGGCGGCGTGCCGGTCTCGAAACGCTCGGGCACCCCGGCGGGAGAAGACGCCAGTTTGTCGGGGTGCACCGTCTCCAGGAGTTCCGGCGCCGCCACGACCGTGCCGATGTGCGGCCCGGACCACTTGTACGCGCTGGTCGCGTAGAAGTCGGCGCCGAGGCCGGTCACGTCGATGGGGTTGTGCGGGGTGGCGTGCACACCGTCGACGTAGGCGAGGGCCCCGGCGTCGTGTGCCCGCTTGGTGATGGCCGCGACGTCGGGCATGGTGCCGAGCACGTTGCTGGCGGCGGTCACCGCGACGAGTTTGGTCCGATCGGAGAGCAGGGTGTCGTACTGCTCGGCCGGCAGCTCGCCGGAGGGCAGGTCGACCTCGGCCCACCGGACCGTGGCGCCGGCCCGCTCGGCGGCCTGCACCCACGGGCGTACGTTCGCGTCGTGGTCCAGGCGGGACACCACGATCTCGTCGCCGGGCCCCCACGTACGGGACAGGGCGTAGGCGAAGCGGTAGGTCAGTGTGGTCATGTTGGGCCCGAGCACGACGCCGCGCGGGTCGCCGCCGACGAGGTCGGCGATGGCCTGGCGGGCGCCCGCGACGATCGCGCCGGAGCGGTCGCTGGCCGGGAAGGCGCCCCCTTCGTTGCCGATGCCGGCGCGGTAGGCGGCCGAGATCGCCTCGATCACCGATCCGGGAACCTGGGTACCCGCGGCACCGTCGAGGTAGGCGTGGCCGTCGCGCAGTGCGGGGTAGGCCGCGCGAATCGATACCAGGTCCAAGGTCATGTCGGCTCCGTTCTCACCAGGAAGTACCCGCCACCAGCCTCTCTCGCGAAGGTCGCCGAGCGGAAGCCGGGTCGGCGTCAATGCGAATGAAACCGTTTTTGGGGGACATACTCGCGGGGAACCCCCGAGCATCACGGAGGATGCAGATGGTCCTGCCCGGCGTTCTGGCGCTCTTCGCCGGCGCGATCCTGACGTTCGCCGTCCACGGCCACGTGGGGGGTGTCAGCGTCACCGCGGTCGGCGCCGTCACGATGGTGGTCGGCGCCCTCATTCTCATCGTCGGCCTCCTGCGCCTCGGCCGGAGCCGGCGCCGCCGGGTGGGCGGCCGGGTCGTCGCGGGCCGCGTGGTGGGCGGCGTACAGGAGCGGGCGTACCGGACGAGCAAGGGAAAGATCGTCGCGATGATCGTCGCGGTGGTCTACATCGTCTCGCCGATCGACGTCGTCCCGGACTTCCTGCTGCCGTTCGGCATCGTCGACGACGCGACGGCGTTCAGCTGGCTGCTGTTCGCCATCGGCCAGGAAATGACCCGCAAGCGCCGCCAGGCGTTGTAGCGGCTCAGCCGCCGCTGCCGTACGGGCGGGTGATGATCTCCAGCCGGTGGCCGTTCGGGTCGTCGAAGTAGGCGCCGCGTCCGCCGTCGAGGTGGTTGATCTCCCCGGGCTCCTGGCGGGCCGGGTCGGCGTAGTAAGCGATGCCCGCCTCCTGGATGCGGGCGAAGATCGCGTCGAACTCCCCCTCCGACACCAGGAACGCGTAGTGCTGCGGCGCGATCGGCTGGGAGCCGGCGTCCATGAAGTCCAGGGTGACGCCGTTGGCGGTCTCGACCGGGAGGAAGGGGCCGAAGGGCGCACCCACCTTCAAGCCCAGCAGGCCGGCCACGAACTCCGCGGCGGCCGCCTTGTCGCGAGCC
>Ga0247774_1001516_pt1 | contig 11661 bp, 9 predicted proteins | sample UWRJL001104B6_FD_179933 | JGI IMG/M metagenome (GOLD analysis project Ga0247774, IMG submission 179933) | Plant litter microbial communities from Arlington Agricultural Research Station in Wisconsin, United States - UWRJ-L001-104B-6 | ecosystem: Environmental > Terrestrial > Plant litter >... | reverse complement strand
GGCGACCTCGGTCCAACCATGCCAATCCAAAAGCACGCGGGCTCGCTGGCAAGCCAGAGCTACGCAGGGGCGGCGGCGGATTCATATGCCCTACAATAAGGCCGTCGAGCGAAGCCGGCACGTTGTCGCGGAGGAGCAACGGCGGAGGAATCTGGCGCGGGCTTGTCGGAATCGTGGCAGAGTCTTTGCCGTAATCAGCCTCGATGGGCGTTCCCTTTTGGCTTCCCTTGCTCTTCTTGGACAAGCTCCGCATCTCGGCTTCCTTCAGAGCCAGAACCTCGCGTTGATGTTCATCCTCCTCGCGTGTTCGCCGGCGGCCGCGCTTGTCGTCGATAATTTCTTCGACCTCTAGAATGCTGTCGTAGTCCGTGTCTGTTTCCTCTTCTTCCGTCGCGTTAGAGCCCGGCTTCTTGCCCTTCTGCAACAATAGCGGTGCCGGTGGAGGCTTCCTCGGAGGCGGAGCGGGGAATTGAGCAATATTGTCGTCGGGGTTGGGGGTGGCATGGATGACAGACAACGATGGCGGAGCAGGCGGCGGCCGGGGAGGCGGAACGCGTGGAGGTTCGCTCGGAAGGCTTCTCGACGGCGGAAGTGAGAGGTTGATAGGGATATCATAGAGTTGTTCCTTCTCCTTCTTGGCCACCTCTGCCGCCCTGTCTTCTGCTTCGTGGTCGAACTTGTCAAGGGCATGTTCGTGGGCTTTGGGCATGGCATGCGCAGGGTTAAGCATTTCGGCCACTACCGAAGGGGGAGCGCTGGGCTGATCCGCAGGTGGAGTAATCGGGTACGGCGCCATTGCCATGTCGAGAGGCGAATGCTTGGGGCTCTCCCCTTCCGCTATAGGTGAGTCGGGAACCGACACGGACTGTTCCTTGACTGCACCGCCTTTCGATCGTGTTCCGTTAGGCAATTCGGGCGCTTTTCCTGCCGAGTGCGCCATGGCTTTGCTCAATTCTGGCATCGCCATGACCTCCTTCAGCTTCTTGCGGTATTTTTCCTTGTCCTTCAGTGCCCTTTCGAGATCCTTGTTCAACCCGAGGATCATTGCCCGTTGCTTGTCAACCAGCCGCCATAATTGTGAATTTTGCTGTGCCTGTGAATGCTTTTCCTTGAGAAGGTACTGTATTACTGCTTCGGGGCTGCCGGCCGTCTGGATCAGATTGGAAATGTCAGGACTGCTCGGCTGGCTCTCGCTACCTCCTTTCCGCGACGATGACTTGGTCGATATTGCGGATATTGCCGAGTCAATCGACGAATTCCTCGGCGGTGCCTTTATGGCATTCTCACGGGGAGTCGATGCCGGTCCCGCCATGGCTGGCATTGGGAACTTGAACGTGCCTACGAGAGGCGTTGATGTCACAACCGGATCGGATACGCTTCGACTGTCATTCGGCGAGATCGAAACTGCAACCCCAATACTACACGCCCCAAGTTAGAGTGACGGTTTCCAGCCTGAAGGTCCTCCTTACACGCGACCGGCTCGTCCCCCCGGCAGGAATAGTGGCTCGAGCAAGACCTACTTATATGGCTTCCTTTCTGGCGTCTCTGGGGACGAGGGCTCGCTCTTGTAATACGACGCCTCGTTCCCGGAGAGGCCGTCTAACGTCGAGGTTGGGGAACGCGGCCGTTCCAGTTCAATGGGACTCAATAAAGTCCTTGCTTGAGAATCGACGTCGAAGTTCGTGTCGTGATCGTGAGGCAAACGTCTATCTTTGGGGCTTGGAGTCGTTGGAGAAGACGCTGTGGTGCTCGTGTGGAGAGGACTTGGAATCGGTCTTCGAAAGGTCCTGTATATATGAGAGAAAGGTGTCAGCCAGGTGAAACCGGGCTAAACGGATGGCAGTTGCGCAGCAGCGTGGCTGCCGGTATAAGATTCTGCGGCAAGAAAAGGACTGGCGAAGCGTGGACTGCCAAGAATCGCAGGCGCCGGCTTGATTAGCACGGCATTTGCTTGTGCGCGCACCTTGAGGAATTTTGACAGCTCCCGCTTTAGCAAGGAGGCCCGACAATGAAGAAAGGAACAATAAAACAAGGAAGGTATTCCTAGTCTAGTGTCGTGTGCAAACGTGGTTGAAAAGTGGTGGAAAATGAAAGCGGTTGGAAATGCAAGGAAAATGCCAACGACAAGAGTAACAAAAAGAGAGAGCAGAAAGCAGCGCGCACCGGGGCTAGTAGAGGAGGGTGTGCGTATGGGGTGCCACTTGCAGTGCGTAAAGGTCTTGGTCGCGTCCACTCCCTGCTTGGCTGTCTACTTGGGTCGAGAGTGCTTGGTGTGGGTGCAACTATGAACTGATGCAGAATTCAGGCCGGGGCATCAATCAAGGCAATAGTAGAAAGTTGGTATGAAATACCACGAATCCCGCAAGTTCAGCACTGACCTAGAAAGTGGCGATGGAGAAGAAAAGTTTGGAGAAGTAAAGGCTGGTGGGTTGGAAATGTAAACCACACGCGGGACAATTGGACTCTCGTCGACAAATACCGATAGGGACGGAGTCGAGGATTGGGACTGTTTTGGATCGTCTGGCGGACGTTCGGTGGATGTCGATGTCGACACCGTCGCGGGCGTGGTATTTTGATCTAAACGTGGGTGTTGATGTTGCAGTTGTCCCTCCTGACTCCGCTCCCCTTCTTCGTCTATTCGTGCCTGAAGGTCGTCTGGGGACTCTGGGCGGCTGTCACCCGCGTCACTGCTGCTGCAGTCGCTGCCGCTGTCGGGCTCGATGGTGACATGGTGGGCCTGCAAAGCGAGCGTGACCCTCCTGGGAGAGCGGGGCGGGACCGCAGACGAGCCCTGGACAGCCTGGAGAGCCTGGACCGAAAGCTGCGACATGGTTCGCAATGCGCGGGTGTTAGAGGGGCCGACCAGCCAATCTGGGACCAACCTGCGGTGCTCCAAACCTGTCCAAAAGAGGGTCAGAGCTTTAACGCAGGACACCTCGCTGAAGTTTCGAGATGCCTGGATAACCCTGATTTACGTTGCATATATTAAGACGTCGATTGTACCTCGTACTGCGCGAGACGGACGGCTGCCGTTGGGGGCAGCCTTTTGGGACGTCGATTCGTAGTTCGCTCGAGAGAGCTGGGTGGTTCAGCTGCAGCTCCGGAGTGGTCCTGGTGGTCCCTACTCAACAAGTCCTTGGGGCGACACTCGATAGGTAGGACGCGGCCGACAGGACGGGAAGAGGACTTCGGGGACTCGCGCGTCGGTTCCTCCGATGGATACCACCCAGTTAGAAGTCAGATCTCCGCAGAAGCGATGGCGGGTTCTTGTTTCGTTTGCTCGATGCTCGGGGTGCCAGTTCTTTCGCGGCTCGTTGTGACAAAGTGGTTACTGGCCAACAAACAGCCCAACGCTATTGGAATGGAGGATGCAACAAAGGGAAAAAAAGAAAAGGCCTAGATTTGCAGAAAGACTCGAAAGTGGATGACAAGGTCGGAGAGAAAGGAGAAAGCTAAGACCTCGACCGTCCATCAAGTGACGGGACATTCAGCTGCAAAGTAATTCGACCATCGAGGCACAATGACACCGAATTGGCACCTTTTTACTTTGTAAAAGGAGAACCTTGTTTCCTCCCTCAGCACCTGCTCTAGGAATCGACACTAACACAAGCCGGCAGATGGACCGTGAGAGCTCTAATGAAAGGCTGCAGAAAGTTCACAGTCTTCACGCCGATGTCGACTACGGATCCTGGCGAGCGGCGAAAGGCTTGCATCGACCGCTGGTGGGGGACCAGCGCCGCCGCAATTCGGGCCTTGTAGTACTCCAAAGTCCGATCAATACCTGATAGCGGCCGACCTTTCACAGCGTGCTGGTGACCACCCCAGTGCTGTGGCGACAGCCTGGCAAATAAAAGTTCCACCTGCCCACATCATCGGCCTGTCTCAGGAATGGACGCCAAGCACCGGGCTGGACGCCAATGGCCCCTGGGCAAGCCATGGAACCATTAGTGCAGCTCACTAATCTCAGCCACTAACGGGCTGGACTCGCCATCAGCGTGAGGGATCTTGATCTCAGCCTGAAGGTTAGCTAGCACCCAGTCAATATGATAAACAGCTCACTTTCCACTCTGGGCCAGAATTACTAACTTGTAACTGGGTGAGTTTTGGAGGTGTGGTTTTGAGCTGGTGCCTCGACCGACCCTTTTTCTGTTTACATTATGGCACGTACTCTCGCCATGGCTCATTCTCTAACGCTGCAATCAGAATTGGAGAGTCGGCAATTAGCGTCAGCGAGATAGCGCAGATCTGTATATGGACACCAAGACTCATGATTCATGTTTAATTTTGAGCAGACAAGGATTCACGTTTAGCACTTTGGCTGGCCGCCTACTAACAAAGATAGGTAGATGATTGTTTGTCAACTAGGGCGTGCTAAGTTGAACTGCTTATTGAACTTGCCTTCGCCCTTTCCCTCCGGATTCCTACGGGGATGGCCTCAAAGGAATGACCTGGTCCGGCCTGCTCATCAACCAAACATGAAGTCAGCAGGCATTGGGTGCATTTCTAATCACTTCGCTCGCTGTCGCAGCGCTTGTTGAGACTTTGCCTATTCAAGACGCCTCAAACGTGGAGATGGAAGCCCGGCAGCCAAAGGCGCTGCGCGGGGCAAATCCTCAAAGGCCAGGTTCCAACGGCTTAAACGGAGTCTCGATGGGCATGATCTCCATCAGATCCTACCCTCCGCAATAAATCTGGTCTCATTGTTTCTCAAAATAACTGCTTGCCACAATGGTCATCTGATGAGCTTTCATCCAGGCCTATGAAATGGACCAGGTCCCTGCGTGGACTACCTTGTCTGGTGTGCTTCGGCGATGCACTAAAGTTCTTGCTTCAGGCGCTCGAGGGGTCCTTCAGGTATGCTTCTCTCTGTTCAAAATGGGAAACCGTTTCGCCAGTTCTACTTAGCACGTTTTTGAACCCGCGCATTTTTAGCGTTCCAGGCTTTTTCGTTTGCCCCCATCCAGAAAATCCAGGAGAACGGGCTTTAATGTAATATGCAGGAGGTGACACCACTTCTGCAGGTACTTTAGGACCAGAGCCATCCAGAGGCTTCGTGGTTCATTCATCGCAGCCTACTCTTGACGTGCAGCACCATTGGCAGATCAGCACTGACCTCTGAATGGCACCTCGAAGGCCGAGCCTCCGCCTCACGATGAAGGGTCGGAAAGACACACTTCATCCTATCGCTCCCCGCAACCCCCAAACTTGGTCTATGTCGGATTCTGTCCAATCTGGTATGCCAACCGTGCGTGCGTGCGTGGTGCTCGTCCCTGTTCTGTCTTATTTCTGGGCATCGGACAGCAGCAAGGAGCAAGGATCTCAGCGTGGCCTGAACTTCCATGGTTCCCCTCATTCCCAACCCATCGCCTGCTACAAAATTGAGCCGTGGAGATGCTGCAGTATCACTACCACCAAAGCGGATCCAGGTCACGCCTTGGTCCGGATCCATGCAGAAGGATCCTTTCGGAATTCGCCCGCAACATCTTCACTTGATTTATCATACCTCACATTTTAAGCTCAAGGCACAGAGGTGGGCATCCGGCAAGCGGCAAGTCCAACTACGGCGTTGTACCGCAACCGCATCTGCAGCTGCTCCTACTTATCGAGTCCCATCGACCTTGCCGTTCCTCCCACACAGAAGGCTTCAATTTGTTTGTTTCATCCATCATCTGAAGGCCAGGCTCGAAGAGCACCTCCCAGCAGGTCTCGGTCTCGTCCCCAAGCTGGCGGCTTCGGGTTTACAGTTAATCTCTGCTCACAAATTGGCCGAAGCCGGCCATATCGATCTACAAAACCTGCAATTCATCTGAATTGCCCCTATCCAATTTTCTACAAAACCTATGGGCATCGCGAGAACACTAAATTTGAAGGTTAATGTTTACTCGGCATGGACCCTCTCCGTGTGGTGGTGGTACGATGGCTTGGCGACAGGGGGTGATTTCTTCCGAACTGGCACCCATGATTGGCCGGCGGGGACGGGCGGAGACCTGTGCTCTAGTGCCCGAATTCGTCCCGCCTCACAGCTCGGAGGCAACATGAGGGTCAATATATGCAAATATCTTTGAAACAAGGGGACCTCGAGAGTTCAACTCATCTTTATCCATCCTCAAACCACGTTTCACGGGGAATGGACAAATATTTTGGAAGACGTTTGTTTGCCGACACAAGACACGGGTCACCTCTCACGGCACTGGGCTAGCATTCCATCTTTTGTTCGCCGCGTCCACCAAATGATGTCGCGTTGATCTCCCCTGACAATACAGGGTCCATCCAATCATCCCGGGGGCTGCCGTGAAGGCCAGCGCTTCGAGAAACGACGCGAGAAGGCCGCGCACAAAGATCTGCGATTTTGCCATTGCGGCCGAAAGCACTAGCCACGAAGTATGAGGTTTATTTATGGGGTTTGATTGTTTCCCCACACGATCGAGGCTACGTTGACCACAATCTAGCGCGAAGTCGCAATGGAGTGGCTCTCGTACAAGTGGCGACATTGACACGCGAAATTGGGTTAAATCTCCCTTTGATGCGAAGGGCGATACCTTTCGTAGTGTGAGCATGTTTTCAATCAAATGTGTGCGGTGCCTCCTTGCAAGTCAACTGGAGAACATTGCCCTTTGCCGCCAATGTCTCTACAGTGCCTGCGTAGTGTCTGTCCACCGTTCCGCTTCCTTCCTGTGGTCTTTGGTGGATCGTCACCGTGCCGCAAAAGGTTTGTTCGAATTCGGTTCATCGCTCGCTGAAATATTGGACCCAACGAAACCCCCACTGGAACCTCCATCGCTCATCGCCGGAAGTCTGGTTATCAAATTTAGCTGGCGGCTTTTGATAAAGTGCGTGCAGGCTTGCAGCTCTCATCTCCCGGCTCCATGCCGAAAGCGTGCCAACATGCCGGAGAGTTTTTAGAGCGCGGCGCAGATGACGGACTTTGATTTTGAGCATCACCTTTTCATTACGAATATTGCCGACCTCAAGACAACCACCCCTTTTCACCCATGTCTTTGATCAGCCAGTCGACAGTCCAGGCTTGGAAATCTCTTCGTACTCCCAGATCGACGATGGAGCATACAAGAGCGGAATTGTTTCTGCTGGGGTTTAAATGACGATATTTTCCGGGGGGCCGAATCTCGTGGCCCGAGCACTACTTCCCCACCGCAACATGGTGATAAACAAATGCAGGCAATATCAGGCGAAGGGCTTCAAGATGCATCACCAACCACACAATGCCCAGCCTGTCGGGGCAAAAGGACACCCACTTGGACGGGACTCCCCAACCAATGGTGGGCAGCAAAACTGTCTCGTTGAGCGTGTCGCACCGAACTGGCGGTGTGACCGCCTTGACAGCCTGCTTCCAGGGCCGAGATCAGGCCCCGAGCCCCTATTGCCCCGCCTTGCGAGAGGGCGGCGTGATCCTGGATCTCGCAGCATGTGCGTGCGATGATGTGGCAAGCCTGAATTGGGCCTCGAGTTACCTGTCAGCTTAGCGCGTCGAGCGAATTGCGGTTTGGAGAAAGTTCGATTTGGCTTCTTTGTGGTCGGCATTTCGGCCTGACGAAGGGCAGGTTCGAAAGTTTGAAATGGGTCAATTTCTAACAATACAAGTGGTCAACACCGCCGCGGCCGACTGGTGAACTCGGTTGTCGCCTACGATGGCTCGTATACGAGCTCCTCAACTTCGCATATCTATCCGTAAGGCGAGAATTGATCTGGTTATCAATAAATTCGGAGGAGTTGTTAGTCCCACAAGAAAATGCTACGCTGGCCATTCTTTCTTATCTCAGACACACGACGAAAATAAATTTCAGCCCGAAGCGTTAGTCCATTGCTTCTATGGACGCTCAGATGCCTCTCGCTTCAACTGCTCCTTGTCCCAGAGCTAGAAATGCTGAGAGTGAAAGTGCCTCCAATAAAAGAACATGCTTGCTTCTTCGGGACCACCACCACGAACCACATCAATGGTAGGGGTTCATGAGAGCAAATGTTTGTTGAGAATCGGATTTGTCACGGTCTCCCGCGGGCTCCGATTTGCAATAAGCCATGTTGCACGAATCGGAGTTTTGATCCATCGCCTCGTCCTTGTTTGTCAATACCATTTTGATCTGGTGATATCCAACGGATGCAGCGGGAGCCCAGAGCAGCAATAATAAACAAGCACGAGTTTCTCGCGTTCCAGTCGATCGAACCAGCTCGCCACCAAGACGAACCAAATGGAATGCAGGCACACAACCCAGAAAAAAGGGGGCGCTCAGGTTCCAGCCGTATCTGGCCGATTAGCGCCGAGGTGGATGTTGGTGGCGGCTGGCTGGGGCGGCTTGTTCGTCATTGGGCTTTGCTCTGGGAGCATCAGATCGACGCTGGCCAACATCTGAAAACGAGGCCACTGCAACTTCCGAAACCCGGCTGGCCAATCCATCGGGGAACCGTGGTTCGAATTAACAACTGTCGAAAGTTCGAGTCTGAAGAGCACGCTTCCATTTTCTTTTAGAGACAGCAGCAAGCAAACACACCCTGGATGAAATTCGACTGTCTGGCAGGAGAGTTTCATATGTCAGCACGCGGAGCGGGTGGCGAGTCGCAGTTGAGCCCCGCGAAACCTCAACCTGCATTCCCTCGTATCTGCCAAGTCCAACGCCCAACGCGTCGAGAGCGAGTTTTTTCAAGTGAGCAAACTACAAAAGACTGTTCGGGATAAGGAACCTCCGTTTCCGTGTTGTTCAAGCATTTCATGCAAAGCCGACAAAACGCCCCCAACAGCAGATCGTCATCGAGATCAGTCCTGATCATCGCCAAGCCTCCGGCAGGGCACAGCTTTTTCTAGAAGTGATCCTACTATCACTCAAAGTTCAGCAAAATCATCACCTGGTTAAGATGTGAAACGCCCTCTTCCAATCTTTCGTGGCAAGCTTTCAAATGGGTTTCCGTTGGTGCATTCCTGCCTCTGACGAGTGAGAAAATCGAGGCTTCGTGACAAGCTTTACGAATCCGCCAGGGCTGCCACGTCTCGAAGGAATCGGAAATTGGGCGTCAACTTCCTCGGGCCGGAAGTGAGGATGAGACTGCTTGATATCCAGGCGGTCGATGACTACCAGGATGTCGTTCCTGGCTACTGGGTATGGAGCAAAAGCGTTGGTTGGTGTGGTTCTCACTGCTGACGTAGGGTGATCCTTCACCGGGGAAAGAGATTCAGATATCTGACATTTTGAATTCGGGTACTGGTAGCTTTTGTCGCTCGTCAGCATCTTGAAAACGTCTTGCCAACTATTGAGCGGTGAGAGGACCCAACAAGATGCTTCCAGTGGAGGCATTCAATTCTCGGGTTCCAGGACAAGCCAGTGGGAGGATTTTGGATCGAGTTTGCTGACCACCATGCCCCTTGATGCCTCGGAATTTGACGTCTGGCACAAACGGCACCATCTCACGACACCTGATGCCAAAGTTGCACGACTCAAAGAGGACTAGCCTCAGTCCGACTAGAACTCTATTGATGTCTGACACCTCACAAGGCTCCACAGCGGGAGCAATCGCGCTATCCAGGCTCATCGGGCTTAAGCTTTCTGTCTGATCTCATCCTGTCTGTTCTGACCCTCTTAGGCAACTCACAAAACACGAAACCCTGGACTTCTCACGAATTAAGGATGAGAATGTTTTCCAATGAGGGATGGAAATCGTAGGCTATAATTACCTGTCAACTGCCGGAAACAAGTTTCTGGTCTCGGCAAGCTTGTCTCGTCTGGCAGGGAAACACACCGCTACTCATGATACCTATTCCCGGACTTTTTGCGTTTTTATCACAACCTTACCTACGTTGTTAAGCGACATCAAGATGGCCACATACTTGTGCATTTCGTCTCCTGAGTCCTACTTGTCCACTCTCGACATCGGAGGTTTCCAGAGCAGCCACACCACCAACGTGACCATCAATAAAACAAAGATGATTCACGGAACATCGACACATGGAACAAGCTCCGCCACGAGAAACAAAGCAGACTTCAGAGGGGTGTTGATAATCATTGCCTTCGCGGTTGGAATGCTTATCTGTTTGGCTCTTGCGTCCCAAGTCCCAAGTGGACCCGCCTCACGGAATCTTCGACGTGACTTGCTTGCTAACTCCTCTCTCCGGCCTCATATCGCTCAGTTGTTCCTCCTCTCGGGTTCCGACTGCATCGTTTAGGAAAGCAACGCGCAGCGGGGAATATATGAGGTGCAGAATGCATGTAGCAAAAGAAAAGGCCAGAAACTTATTTCACTACTACTCAGAGTCTGTAGGAAAACTTCTGAAACGAATGTGGGTGGCTGTGGTCCATATTTGGCAAAATCGGTATCGAGTCTCGAGTTGGTTTCAGGATCGTGAGGGGGCTGACGTGTGTGGTGGAGTTCAACACCGTCGCCACCCGCGTTAAAGGGCAGCCCACGTCACGAACGACATATACACAGACACAAACACAAAGTGACAATGTCACAAAATGGGCATTGGTGATGATTTGAATAATAGGAGTAGGGGGGGTTGTAAAGTATTTTACGGTTATTTTGAATATCTGAGGCTACGTTCATTACGAATATACGGGACGAAGTCTTTAAACCCCCCTCATCCGGGAGGCTGCCAAGCCGAAATAACGGCTGGCGCAACGTAGCACTTTCGAAGACCACTGTTTATCCTCAAATTCGTTCAAAAGTTTGTGCTTTTGACGCTATCGAATATCCCGCTGGTACTAGTACTAGTATCCGTCGTAGCAGTCTTCTCACAGAGTCCAGGGTCCAACGCCGTCTCATCTATCTTTTACATAAGGGGGATTGCAAGTCTCAACCCTTCTTATCTCACACGACACACCATGCACCTAGTGGGTATGCCCTCAGTATTTTCCGGGGATTTAGTTGCTACACCTTGCAAAACCCAGGCAACCCTTTTTTTGGGAAATGTAGGAAGTCTTACTCACGGGGTCAGTGTGAAACTTGGGGGCGGCGGCGACATCTGGGGTAAAGGGACCCCAAGAATACAAGGCATAACATACTACTACGTACGTGGTAGTACGAGTAGCAGATATCTTGGCTGTTTTATCGGACGGAAGGACATCGGACGAAATTTACTTAGGGCGGGGCCGCACTCCCGGTTCCGGTGGTGGCCTCGGAGGGACCGGCCCGTTCGGAGCCGCGAGGACGAGGCTGTTTTGTGAGAAATGGGGGGGAGCTGCAGATTTTCCGTGCTTCTTTTCTCTTGATATAAATATATCATTATTTTGCTTCGTCAAGCCGTGTACAAATTTATTATTGTACATCATCAAATCATATTCCTCTCTCAGCGCCATCCATGCATCCAAAATCAAGCCAAAAAAAAAAAAAGTCCAAAACCGTGTTCGCCGTTTCGAGGTTCGAACCCCTTTCTCAATAATAACTATGCTCACAGTCCCGAATCGTCCTCCGATCCTCAATCACGATCCTCTCCCTCTCCTCGCAAACCCTCGGCGGGCTGGGCGTGTACCGCCTCGGCGCCTCCACGTACCGGTACGTCTCGTACTCGGGCTCCCGCCTCTCCACCACCGGCACCGGGTACGGCACCGGATACGGCACCCGCACGGGGACCACCCGCTCGCGCTCCACGTACACCTCCTTGTCGCGGCTGCGCGAGTGGCTGCGCCGGCTCCGGGACCGGTGTCGTCGGCGGCTCCT
>Ga0247774_1001515_pt1 | contig 11665 bp, 11 predicted proteins | sample UWRJL001104B6_FD_179933 | JGI IMG/M metagenome (GOLD analysis project Ga0247774, IMG submission 179933) | Plant litter microbial communities from Arlington Agricultural Research Station in Wisconsin, United States - UWRJ-L001-104B-6 | ecosystem: Environmental > Terrestrial > Plant litter >... | reverse complement strand
ATAAATCTCAGTTGGAGTCGAGTTTTCGGGATGCAGCCGGGTGCAGTTTTGCGGAATTTCCCACTGTGCGAATTGCGTTCGATCGCCTGAACATTAGCCAGCACCGCTGTTTGATCGAAATGCTGTACTGTCGCCCGGGCCAGTGGAAGCTGCAGGAAACTCCGGGAGAATGGCGATCGCTGTGGCTGTTGTTGAGAATTGCTTTGAAACCGAGGGCTGTTTTTGAGAGACACAGACAAGTTCGACCGATCGGAGTTTCACAACTTTAGAGCGAATTTCTCCTAGTTGGGAATTTTTCACCGCTGACATAGCAATCCTCGCATCATTTGTGAATTTCTTACGGACTCTCCGCGGGTTCGGGGAGGGTTGGGGTAGGGTAAAAATTTACGACTCCTGCAAGGATTGCTATATCAGCAGATGAAGGCTGATGGATTTTTAGATTACCTTACCTCATATCTTTTAAGTAATCGTGCCAAAATATTTATACATTTTCAGTTAGCAAATAGAGAAAATTTTCAAGATTTGGATAAATTCTTGCGGTGGTTCTGCGCCAACGTCGGTTGGGATTTGCAACTGCGCAATCTAATAGCAGAATATTAGGAGTAGCTATTTGGCAGATCGGTTAGCTGCAAGATGTACTTCCAGCAGTATTTGCTACTCTCAACAACCAAACTTTTAGTGTTAGCTTGAGACGATATCGATCGCTTATTTCCATATTCCAATCTGGCGATCGACTTTTGCAGACTTTTGCTTCCTTGGCACTCCTGAAGCAAAAAATCGGGAAATTTGGCGCAAACTCCGGTGAGTCGTGATACACTCCACTAAGCTGTATATCCCGCCGATCGCAAATAAATAGCCCTTTAATCTGCGGCTACGGCACTTTAACAGCGACCAAGTGCAGGATTGGGGGAAACGGCAAGGGCAGGATTGGTCAGGGGAAGATGCCCAGCAATTGACGGGTTTTGTAAACGGGAATACCTATTTAGTACGGGTAGGTCTTTATCATATCGGGCGTGGGGATGTCACTCCTTAGCAAGTGTTGCAAAACACTCCTATCTGGGCCGGAATTTATGGCGATCGCCTACAACGACAACTGTGGAACCTACAACAGCAGCCAGAGTTGCTGGCAGCATTCGTGGGAGTGCTAAAAAGCAGCACACCTGTAGAGTTGGATGTAGTGGAGGCATTTAAGTTGGAAAGTATGGGGTTGGTAAATTTACAAGGCAATCTGGCGACGGTAAGTTGCGAGTTGTATAGACAGTATTTTGGCGATCGTTTGAAGTAGCAGTCGATCAGATTTTTCAGGAAGACCGAGCAACGCTAAGTTGTCATTTGTATCATGCTACGTTGTTTTGCTTGCTTTGCTTTTATCCGAGCTGCAATAACAGCGAAAAGAGCATAACAACTTAGCTCTTAGCAGCTTTAATTATATAACTAGCAATTTGCGTTACTACCATAACTGAAACACATTTTGCGATCGCTTGGAGGAAGTTACATTTGAAAACGGGTTCTTTAACTGTTGTTGGCACGGGAATTCAATTAGTGGGTCATCTGACCTTAGCAGCGAAGGCGTGGATCGAGCAAGCTGACAAAGTTCTGTTCGCCGTAGCCGATCCTGTTACTGCTAAATGGCTACAGACACTCAATCCCACCGCAGAAACCCTACCTTACAATACCAACAATCAGCGGCGTAGAGAAACTTATCGAGAAATGGTAGATCGCATTTTGGCTGAAGTTCGTCAGGGGTTGAATGTTTGTGCTGTTTTTTACGGTCATCCCGGTGTCTTTGCTTACCCTACCCATGAAGCGATTAAACAGGCGCGTAGTGAAGGTTTTAGGGCGCAAATGTTGCCGGGAATTTCAGCGGAAGATTGCTTATTTGCAGACCTCGGTCTTGACCCAGGACGCAACGGATGTCAAAGTTTTGAAGCCACTGACTTTCTGATTCGGAGGCGTAAATTTGACCCGACCAGTGCTTTAATTTTGTGGCAGATTGCGACGATCGGCAATCTGGGTTTTTATCAAGAAGAGATTCAATTGCGCGGTCTAAATGTGTTAACTGAAGTGTTAGAAACATACTATGGTTCTGACCACGAAGTAATTGTTTACGAAGCAGCGGTTTATTACCCGGTTTGCGAGCCAGTTATCCAGCATATTCCTCTGTCCCAACTGGCTGAAACTCGTGTTACTCTAGTTTCGACACTTTATGTTCCGCCTCAAGCGCCTGCACCTGTAGACAGTGAAATGATGGCGCGGTTGGGTATGTCTTTTGTTAAAGAAACTTAAGCTATTTTGCCAAGAGAATGTAGTAAAAACTACACTTTTAATCGGGCGGACAAAAAGTGTAGTTTTATTAAAGTATGTGTTAAAGGAGAAAAAATGTGGTAATCTCGCTTTATACTCTGAAACTAAAGACAAAAAAGCTATGTAATGGAGAGAGATATGCCATCCGGCACGCTAAACGATCGCGAAACTTTAACCGACATCAACCGAAGAATAGAACAAAACCCTGACGATGCTAAGGCTCTGGCTCATCGTGGTGAAAACTATCGGCTGACGGGGGATTTTGAAGCAGCTCTAAACGATTTCAACCGAGTTATCGAATTGGAGCCTGACTATGCTTGGGCGATCGCGCATCGAGGCGATACTTATCGGCTGATGGAACGCTACGAGCAAGCCATAGCTGATTTCGATCGCTCTCTGGCACTTAAACCCAAACAGGTCTGGACGCTAGCACACCGAGGCGCGAGTTATTACCATTTCAAGCAATACAGCAATGCTTTAATTGATATTAACCAAGCCTTAAACTTGCAGCCGGATTACCCTTGGGCGATCGTTTATCAGATTAATCTTTATGCAATAATGGGGCGTTATGAAGAAGCATTAGTCGGTTTCGATCGCGCGATTGCTCTTGACAGCACTATCATTCCCTCTTGGCCTGGCGAGCGTGGATTGCTACTAAGTTATATGGGGCGATATGACGAAGTAATTGCTGTTTGCGAACAAGGATTAAAAGATCACCCAGACGATTACATCACTCTCTATACCCTTGCTGTCGTTAAAGCACGCTTCAAGGGTATGGCGGCGGCGCAAGCAGATATAGAAACAACGCGAAATGTTTTGCAAGCGGTTAACGAACCATCCAAACGTGCTGGTGTGGTTTACAGGTTAGGTGGTTTAGCTGCACTTGAGGGCGATCGCGATTTTGCATTGAACTGTCTCCAAGAAGCTATCTCGTTAGACAATGAGCCTCTTGAATTAGCCCGTCGCGATGTAGCTTGGCTCGAGTTGCGCGAAGATCCGCGTTTTCGATTCGAGATCGGAGAAATAGAGTATGTTGAGTAACGATCGAGTTAATGAGTTTCATCAACAGGGATTTACGATCGTGAGGGAAATTTTTTCGCGGGAATATGTCGAAAATTTGGCGGACATTGCGGAAAAATGTACCAGCGGCTCGTTACTTCCTGACTTAAGACAAATGGATAAGTTTCAAGACATTTCTCGGGAGCTTACCTTACAGTATGACAAAACCGGTCATCCATATTCTGCTTCCCGTTTATGTCATCTGTACTCGATTTTTAAGCAGCACTCTCTTTCACCAAACATAGTTAATTGTGCGGAGCAACTGCTAGGTGGAAGTGTTAGTGTATACGGTGACACCTTCCAGAACAAATCGCCGATCGAGGGTCATTCACTGCAAGTGCATCAAGATCATGCCTATTATAAACCCTTTACTGATTCCCCGATGGTTGCTTGCTGGCTGGCACTTGATGATGCTACGATCCAGAGCGGTTGTGTCGAGTATTTACCTAACAGCCATCTTAGTTTGTTGCCGCATAAACAGGGGACTTTCCTGCCTCTTGCTCTCGAAGAGAGTTTATTTCAAAGCAGCGCTTTTGTGAAGGCAGAAGTTAATGCGGGAGATTGTGTATTTCATCATTCTTTTGCCGTACACAGGAGCGGCCCCAATACATCTCCACGACCTCGCCGAGCTCTGATGACAGTTTATGTCTTGCAATCCGCTCAAAAAAATCTCTCGGTTTGTGGAGCATATCCGCCCTTTTCTGATTAAACAGAAACTTCAGGTGTTTTGTTAATAAACCGTAATACTAAAATCCATTCTGTATTTAGCAGAAAAAAAGTTGAATTTTATTAAGAATACGTGAGGAATAAAAAAATATGGTAGAGTTGTTTTAGGTTTTTCAGAAAAACTCACCATTCAGAAAAACTCACAATTTGTTGTTCACAATTCGTTGTGGTGTTGTTATGATACAAAAAAAAACCGAGCTTGCAGATGTAGATAATGCTAACAAAGCACATAGATTTGCTCGAGACGGTGAAGTTTCCCGTTTAAGAGGAGAATACAACTTAGCTTTAGAAAAGTTCAAGTTAGCGATCGAACTAGAACCTAACTACGCCTGGGCTCATGCCCATCTCGGAGAAACTTATCGCCAATGGGGTTCCCAGATTGATTCGCCTGAAAGATTCTTTGAAGAAGCTAAAAAATGTTTTGAAACATCTATTAGTTTAGATGCTGACTACGCTTGGGCATATGCCCATCTGGGTGAAGCTTATCGCGAGAATCTGAGATACGAAGAGGCAGAGGAAAATTTTCAGAAAGCTCTGGAGAAAGACCCGCATTATGCCTGGGCTTACGCTCACCGAGGTGCGAACTCCTACAGACGGGGAGGAAGCGGCCCTAAAGATCCGCACTTAACAGATGCTCTTGATTATTTAACAATAGCTCTGGAGAAAATTCCAACCTATGCTTGGGCTAAGCTTTACCAAGCTATAACCCTGCTAGAACAGAAAAAAGATAGTGAGGCGTTAAACGCTTTTCTTAGCGTTATAAGCTTAGACCCAAGCGTAATCAAAGATCCTAAACAGGACATGGCTTTGTTCAACATGAATGCGCAAGACAGGCAAACAGCATTTGCATTGTTTGATAAAGCAGGGAGCTTGCAACAACAACTCAGCAAGAAAACAATTCAAGAACACAATTGAGCGAGGTATTAAATGAGTCAATTACCAGTTTTCTTAGCCAATCTGGCTATCGATCCAAAACAGCAACTAGCTTTTGAGAAGGAGCCTGACGCCTTGATGGCAGCAGCCGGGTTATCAGAATCGGAACGAGCCGCTATTAAGAGCAAGAAAAGCGCCCAAATTACTGCAATTTGTGCGGACGAACTTTTTCAAGCTGCTGTAGTAGTAGCCTTACCTAACCCAGATCCTTTACCCGATCCCGATCCTCCTGTTCCTGCTCCTCCCGATTCTCCTGCTCCTCCCGATCCTCCTGACTATCTCGCTGCCGATCGAAGTCTTTAGAGGTAGATTACACGAGGTACTTGTGCAAAAGTAGGGGCAAGATATTGCCCCTACTTTGTCCTGCATCAGCCATAACTGCTTAAAAGCAGAGAAGTTTGAGATAATTTCAGGTAAAAGCTCTATCAAAAACTTATACAGAGTAGGTAAGATGCTTCAAGTTGCAGGCTATCAAGTTTTATAGAAATTGCATGAGAGCGGTAACTCGCTAGTCTATAGCGGATATAAAATAGCCAACAACCAACCCGTTATCTTGAAAATTCTCAAACAAGCGTATCCGCCGCCAACCAAAATAGCCTGGTTTAGGCGGGAGTATGAAATTACCAAAAATTTGAATCTAACGGGAGTGGTGGATGCTTACAGCTTGGAAAATCATCAGTTTCGATGGGTGATGGCGCTGGAAGATTTTGGCGGTCGATCTCTCGATCGCTCGATCGAGATTAAACAATTCTCATTAATAGAATTTCTCCCCCTGGCAATTCAGATTGCTAACATTCTCGGTCAAGTACACCAGCACAATATTCTCCACAAAGATATCAACCCATCTAATATTGTTTGGCATCAGACAACTGGGCAAGTCAAACTAATTGACTTCGGTATTTCTACGGTGCTGACGCGAGAGAATCAAACTTTTCGCAATCCGAATTTGTTGGAGGGGACGCTAGCCTATATGTCGCCCGAACAAACTGGACGCATGAATAGGGCTATCGATTATCGGACAGATTTTTACTCGCTAGGAGCGACATTTTACGAGTTACTGACAGGTCAGTTGCCTTTTGTGACGCAGGACGAACTAGAATTGGTGCATTGCCACCTTGCTAGACAGCCAGCGCCACCGCACGAACGCAAACCAGACATTCCGCCGACACTCTCAGAGATAGTGCTGAAGTTAATGTCTAAAAACGCTGAAGACCGTTACCAATCGGCGTATGGGCTGAAAGCGGATTTAGAAGAATGCCTGCGGCAATGGCAGGCTAAAGGACAGATTGACCCCTTCCCGCTAGCTCGAAATGATGTTTCCGACAGGTTCCAAATTCCGCAAAAGCTGTACGGGCGAGAACGAGAAATAGATACATTGTTAGCAGCTTTCGATCGCGTCAGCCAGGGAACCAGTGAAATGATGCTGGTATCCGGGTATTCCGGCATTGGTAAGTCAGCTTTGGTGCAGGAAGTTTACAAGCCAATTACCCGGAAGCGCGGTTACTTTATCTCCGGTAAATTTGACCAATTTCAACGCAATATTCCCTACGCCGCTTTCATCCAGGCATTTCGGTCATTGGTTCTGCAACTGCTAATGGAAAGTGAAGAGAAAATCGCTACTTGGCGAGAAAAAATTCTGGAGGCTTTGGGTGCTAACGGACAGGTAATCATTGAAGTTATTCCGGAAGTGGAACTGATTGTTGGTGCGCAACCGGCTGCACCCGAACTACCACCAACAGAAGCAAAAAACCGCTTTAACCTAGTCTTTCAAAACTTCATTAAAATATTTACTCGCCAAGAACATCCATTGGTGCTTTTCTTAGACGATTTGCAATGGGCAGATGGAGCTTCATTAAAACTAATCGATCTGTTAATGACGGCTGCAGATAGTAAATATCTATTTTTAATCGGAGCCTATCGGGATAACGAAGTTAATGCAGCTCATCCCTTAATGTTGGCGCTAGATGAGATCGATAAGGCAAAAGTAACAGTTAATCAAATTTCCCTGTCACCTTTAGCTTTGCCGCACATCACGCAGTTAATTCAAGATATCTTTCGCCGCCAACCAGCAACCGCAAAATCTTTAGCTAAGTTGGTGCTTGCCAAGACAAGCGGCAATCCTTTTTTTATCGGTGAATTTTTAAATTTTTTGTATGCAGAAGCCTCAGTCAGTTTTAATTATCAACGAGGTTATTGGTAGTGGAATTCAAAAAAAAATGAAGCGCAAAAAATAACTGATAATGTAGTGGAATTAATGGCTGCTAAAGTACAAAAATTACCACCGCAGACCCAAAGAGTTTTGAAGTTAGCTGCTTGCATGGGAAACCAGTTTGACTTGCAGCGACTGGCAATTGTTTGCGAGCAAGCGCTTCGGGAAACAGCAACGGATCTTTGGGCCGCGATCGCAGATGGCTTAATCTTACCGATGAACGATGCCTACAAGTTGATGGAACTTGATGTAGAGGGTCTATCCGATCGATTGGTAGCAGAATATAAGTTCGCCCACGACCGAATTCAGCAAGCCGTCTATTCGCTCATTCCCGAAACAAATAAACAAGAGGTGCACCTGCACGTCGGCAAACTACTGCTGCAAAACCTGCGATCGGAAGCACAAGAACCAAAGATATTTGAACAAAATATATTTGATATTGTCAATCAGTTGAACCAGGGTCAGACTTTAATTGAGGAATCAAGAGAACGGTACGAACTGGCACAGTTAAATTTACAGGCAGGAAAGAAAGCCAAAGCTTCAGCAGCATATCAAGAAGCCTATAACTACCTAAAGACTGGCATGGATCTGCTAGGGGAAGACTGTTGGCAGAACCAGTACGATTTGACGTTAGGACTCCATGCAGAAGCTGCAGAAACTGCTTTTCTGAATACGGAATTCGAGCAGATGGAGCGATGGAACCAGGTAATCTTAGAACGAGCCAAATCGCTACTAGACAAAGTAATAGTCTATGAAGTCAGGCTCTTAACCCAGGCAGCACAACGAGAACCCCTGGTATCGATAAAAACTGCTCTCGAATTGCTAAAGTTGCTTGGCTTTGCCTTTTCTGAAGAACCAACTCAGGCAGACATTATGGCGGCAATGCAGCAGACACAGTTAATTTTGGCAAGTAAAACAACCGAGGATTTAATCGGTTTGCCGGAAATGACAGACCCAGAAAAGCTAGCAGCCATGAATATCCTGACTAAATTATTTGTCCCTGCTTTTATCGGGATGAAGATACTGGTTCCCCTGTTGGTAAGCCAACAGGTCAATTTATCAGTAAAGTATGGCAATACAACTGACTCCGCTTATGCTTATGCAATGTACGGGTTGATTCTCTGTGGATCGGGAGATATCGATAGTGGCTATCAATTCGGTCAGCTAGCTTTCCGGGTATTAGAAAGGTTCCATTCCCAAAAAATTAAAGCCAGAACATACCTAATAGTTGCGGGTTTTGTAATACATTGGAAGCAACATCTTAGAAAGACATTACCTTTTTTCTTAGAAACATATCAAAGCGGCCTGGCAACAGGTGATTTAGAAATAGGCGCGAATGGGGCTGCAACTTATTGCATTGTTTCATATTTAGCAGGCAAGGAATTAGGCAGTGTCGAACAAGAGATGGCAACCTATGGTGAAGTCATTGCCAGAGTCAAGCAAGAAAGTATTTTAGATTGGCTCAAAATTTATTGGCAGGGCGTCTCGAATTTGCAAGGAGAGACAGAAAATCCCTACCAATTATGCGGTGAGGTATATGACGAACAGAAAATGATACCGCTTCACATTCAGGCTAACGATAAAACAGCGCTATTTAACCTATATTTTAACAAATTTATTCTCTCTTACCTGTTTCAAGAATTTGAGAAATCCTGGGAATATTTGAAGTTACTAGAAGAGTACTTTATCCAAGCTAAAGAAACGTTCTACGCTCCTCCCTACTACTTGTATGATTCACTGATCCGACTAGCTGTCTTTCCTCAAACCTCAAAATCTACACAACAGGACATTTTACAGAAAATAGCTGCCAATCAAGAAACCATGAAAACATGGGCGGGACACGCCCCTATGAATTGTTTGCACAAATTCTATCTAGTGGAAGCGGAACGCGATCGCGTATTAGGCAACGATAAAGATGCCCGAGAATATTACGACAAAGCCATCACCCTAGCCCAGGAAAACGAATATCTCAACGAAGAAGCCCTCGCTTACGAACTAGCAGGAAGATTCTATCTCGCCAGAAACCAAAATCATGTTGCCCGTCACTACCTGCAAGATGCCCACTATGCCTATCAGCGCTGGGGGGCTGTGGCTAAGGTAAAAGATTTGGAAGCGCGATACCCGCAATTTTTAGCCCTTCAGTCGCTTGGTTCAACTCAAAATACCAAAAATTTAATTACCACAACCTCTGGAAGATCGGGCGAAACATTAGACTTTGCCGCAGTAATGAAAGCATCCCAAGCTATTTCCGGTGAAATCGTTCTCGAACAATTGTTAAACCAGGTAATGAAAATTGTGATTGAAAACGCAGGCGCCCAAAAAGGTTTTCTCATTCTGGATAAAGGCGGGAATTGGGCGATTGAAGCGGAAGCAGCAGTAGAATGCGATCGCATTACCATTATGCAATCCATTCCCGTAGATTCCGTAGATCCTGCAACTGGAATTCCCCTCCTATCAACCGCCATAGTTAACTACGTCGCTCGCAGCCACGAAAATGTAGTATTAAATAACGCCACCGATGAAGGACAATTTACCCGCGATTCTTACATTACCGCTACTGGGCCCAAATCTATTCTCTGCACTCCCCTACTCAATCAAGGCAAACTAGGGGGAATTCTCTACTTAGAAAATAATTTGGCGATCGGCGCATTTACCTCGGAAAGAGTGGAAACTTTAAAAATCATTGCCGCTCAAGCCGCTATCTCTATTGAAAATGTAAATCTCTACGAAAAATTAGAAGATTACAACCGAACTTTAGAGCAAAAAGTAGAAGATCGCACTGCACAATTAGCCCGAGCTAATGCAGAAATATTGGGTTTGAACGAACGGCTAAAAGTAGAAAACCTTCGCATGAGTGCCGAACTAGACGTAACCCGCCGCCTGCAACAAATGATTTTGCCTCAACAGCAGGAATTAGAGTCAATTGAAGGGCTAGAAATTGCTGCATTCATGGCACCGGCTGATGAAGTTGGCGGCGACTACTACGACGTACTAAATCACGGCGGTAAAGCCACAATTGGCATCGGCGACGTGACAGGACACGGTTTAGAAAGCGGCGTATTAATGATTATGGCACAAACAGCAATTCGCACTTTGTTTACCCACGATGAAACCGACCCAGTTAAATTATTGCAGACAGTCAACCAAACGCTTTTTGACAACGTAGAGCGCATGAATTCCGGTAAAAATATGAGCCTTTCTTTGCTGGAATATCGGGACAACACCCTGCGTTTGAGCGGACAGCACGAAGAGGTGATTGTCGTGCGTTCCAGCGGGGAAGTAGAACACATTGATACGATGGACTTAGGCTTCCCGATCGCCTTGGAAGCAGATATTGCCGATTTCATTGCTACTACTGAAATACAGTTAAATTCCGGGGATGTTGTCGTACTCTACACCGATGGAATTACGGAAGCTTTTGATATGAATAAAGATCAATACGGTATCGAGCCAGTGATTGAAGTTGTTGTCTTTAACAGGGAACAGTCAGCAGCAGAAATCAAGCAAGCTGTTATTGACGACCTGCGGCGATACATCGGGGAGCAAAAAGTATTTGATGACATTACTTTGGTAGTAATCAAACAGAAGTAATATCATTTCCGGTTACACCGGAATGATGTTGACTGTTGACAGTTGACTGTTCACTGTCAACAGTTAACAGTGAACAGTGAACTCGAATTTACTATTCCGATGCTAACGGATTTGATATAAGTATGGGAGAATTTAGTTGAGGCAGTGTCAAATATCTTTCGAGACTTTGGTGAAAAATATATAATTAATTTGGCTTTGCATAATTGCGGGATGATTTTGATTGTTTTGTGGGATGGGTTCTCTTCGCCCGAAGGTGTGTATTTTCACAGCAGGCGTGACGCCTAAACCCTACTCCCCACAAGAATCATCCTCAAATTGTGCAACGCCCCGTGTCCTGATTGTGGGTAATATGAATTCCGATGCAGGCGGATTTGATATAACTACTCATCTTGTAAGCATTTCTGCTCGATCAGCTAGAGAAGTTATTACTGAATATTATCACCTACATTTCGCGATCGCAAATAGTTTAGAAACCGGATATCGGCACAAAATCGTAACCGTAACTGGTGCGATTTCCGGGTTGAACAGTTACTAATTGAACTGCTCGATTGCGATCGCCCGAAGGTAAAAACCGAATCGGGCCGGATGCTCCTTTTGCCGAAAAATCTGAGGCCGATAAAGCTTGTTGAATGCCTGTACGAGTCGGATTGCGCCCTAAACCGGCAATTAACGCCAGGGCTGCGTCGTAGGCTAAAGCTGTGCGCCAACTTACTTCACCTTTCCAAAGTTGTTTGGATGTTTGGGGAAAGTTTGACTGCGGATCTGCGAGAATGTGCCAAGGAACAGCCAGCACCATATCTGTTGCTCCTGCGCCACCGATTTGCAGTGTTTTAGCAGTATAAG
>Ga0247774_1001514_pt1 | contig 11666 bp, 8 predicted proteins | sample UWRJL001104B6_FD_179933 | JGI IMG/M metagenome (GOLD analysis project Ga0247774, IMG submission 179933) | Plant litter microbial communities from Arlington Agricultural Research Station in Wisconsin, United States - UWRJ-L001-104B-6 | ecosystem: Environmental > Terrestrial > Plant litter >... | reverse complement strand
CGAGGAAGTCGCACAGCGGCTTCCACCCGTCGCCGACGTCGAGGACCAGCAGCCGGTCCGCCGGCACCTCCTGCCGTACGGCCTTGGTGTGGTTCTCGAAGACCTCGATGGCGTGTTCGACGTCCTCGAAGCGCCCGTCGAACACGCCCTTCCAGACCACCTCTTCGGACATGTCGCGCATCTGCGTGAAGACCGGGTCGGTACCGGGGTCGGGCGGGATCATGGAGGCGTAGATGCTGTTGCGGGCGCTGTCGTACCACTTCTTCGGGTCGCGGACGGTCAGGATGACCTTGGACTCCGGGTACTCGGCGACGAGTTCCCGCCAGAACCGGGCGCCCGGCCAGTCGACGGTCGACCGGTAGCCGGCGTAGACCTGTTCCCAGTCGACGGACTCCCCCTGGCCGGCGCGCTTCCACAGCGGGATCTCGTCCGGACGCTCGAACAGACCGAGCATGTGGTGACACGGCCCGAAGCCGAGTCTCTCCAGTGCGTTCTTCAATGACAGCGTTCCGGTACGGCCGAATCCGACGCCGATGATGTCGAGCATGTTCGTCCCTCTCGTAGCGATTGTTGAGATGGCGGCTCAGGCGCCGCGGAGGAGGACCGTCCAGATGGTGGCGCCGGGGCCGAAGGCGAGCGCGACGCCGTACTCGCCGATGCCCAGCGGCCTGGCTCCCTGGAGGTGGTCGAGGACGGCGAGGACGGCGGGCGCCGCCGTGTTGCCGTAGTCGCGCATGACCTGCCGGGATGCCGCGACCGACTCCTCGTCGACGCGAAGCTCCTCGGCGACGCGCTCGACGACGCGGCGTCCACCAGGGTGGATCGCCCACCAGCGCACGTTGGAATGGCCGAGACCGTGGCGGCTCAGCAGCCGTTCCACCGGCCCGGTGACGCCATCGGCGACGACGTCTGGGATCGTCGGGGCGAGCCGGATGCGTACACCGGTGTCGCCCATGTGGACCTGCAGGTCGTCGGCGTGAGCGTGCACTGTGAGCATCTCGCCGTCGACCAGTTCCAGGCTATGCGATCCGGCTGACTCATCATCGGGCCGGACCACCACGGCGGCGGCGCCGTCCCCGAAGAGCGTGAGGATCACCGCCTCCTCCGTCTCGTACGGCGGGGGCTGGAGATGCGGCGAGAAAAGATCCACGCAGAGCAGGACCGCCGGGCGCCCGTGTGCCAGCACCCAGTCCCTTGTCGCGACCAGCGAGGGCAGCGCCCCGTAACAGCCCATCGGCCCCAGTGAGAGCAGGTCGACGCCGGGCGGCATGCCGAGCTCGTACGCCAGCGTCTCCAGCCCGGGCGCGGAGTGCGTCGTGGTGGTCGAGGTGACGAGCAGGCCGATGTCGCCCGACGCGAGTCCGGCACGGTCGAGCACCGCCTTGATGGCGGTGTGCCCAAGGTGCCGCGCCTCGACCAGGCTGCGATCCATCCGCTGCGCGGTGGTCCACCGCCTCGGGTCCTCGACGAGCGGGTTGACCGCCATCCCCTTGGTCCGGATGGCGGCGTTTCCGATCACCCGCTCCACGGTCTGCGCTCCGCGGTCGTTGCCGAGGAACGCCGCGAACTCGCCCATTTCAACCAGTGGTGGTGCCGAGAAGGAGATGTCCGTGATACGCGCCAGGTGCACTGCGTCACCGTCTTCCGCTCGCGGTCGAGCCGGCTCGCACCGGCCGCCTCCCCCGTACAGGAAGGCAGGCTTTGATCCGAGTAGTCATCGTTCTCGCAACGCGTGCGGCCACGTAATGCCCTGATGGACGAGCGACCGGCCGGACGGGTGGTGCACCCGGCGGGTATGGATCATCATCCGGCCGGTGGCGCGTCCGTTGGGGGATTACCGAGGCCGGTGCCGCCGCCGACGATGGGAGACCGGCCGATGCCGTGATCCGGGGAGCGATGGTGGAAGAAGACGGTCTGTGGCTGCGTGGATACCATCCGGCACCGGAGGGCGCGCCGCGACTGCTGTGCTTCCCGCACGGCGGAGGGTCGGCGAGTTCCTATTTCCCCTTCTCCGCCGCGCTCAGCTCGTCGCTGGACGTGGTCGCCGTGCAGTACCCGGGGCGTCAGGACCGGTTACGAGAACCGGTGATCGAAGATCTCATCACCCTCGCGGAGCTCATCGCCGGACACGCACGTGACCTGGCCGAGGACCGTCCGCTCGCCCTGTTCGGCCACAGCATGGGCGCGGTGGTGGCCTTCGAGGTCGCCCGGCGGCTGGGCGTCGCTCCGCTCGCCTTCTTCGTGTCCGGCCGGCGGGCACCGTCGACCGAGCGTACGGAACTCGTGCACCGGATGGGCGACGAGGGCTTCCTGGCCGAGGTACGGCGGCTGGGCGCCACGGACCCCCGAGTGCTGGACAACCCGCGGCTGCTGGGCGCGGTGCTGCCGATGCTGCGGGGCGACTACAACGCGATCGGCGACTACCGCTACCGCCCGGGACCGCCCCTGACCTGCCCGGTGATCGCGCTCACCGGCGACGCCGATCCGCTGACAACGGTCGAGGAGGTACGGCGCTGGCGCGACCACACGACCGGGGAGTTCGCCCTCCACGTCCTTCCGGGCGAGCACTTCTTCGTCCACGAGCATCGGGCCGAGGTCGTGGCGATCATCCGGGATCGGCTGGTCCCTCATCCCCAGGACGGGAGCTGAACCGTATGTCCGTCGACACCGCCGGCCCGAGCCTCCTGGAGGCCGAGGCGGTCCACATCATCCGGGAGATCGCGGCCGAGCGAGAGCGACCGGTGCTGCTGTTCTCCGGCGGCAAGGACAGCGTCGTACTGCTGCGCCTCGCGTGGAAGGCGTTCTGGCCGGCGCCGATCCCGTTCCCCGTGATGCACGTCGACACGGGCCACAACTTCCCCGAGGTCATGGAGTTCCGCGACCGGTGCGTCGCCAAGCTCGGCGTACGGCTCATCGTGGCCTCGGTCCAGGACTCGATCGACGCGGGCCGGGTGGTCGAGGAGACCGGCCGCCGCGCCTCGCGGAACCGGTTGCAGACCACGACGCTGCTCGACGCGATCGAACGGCACGGCTTCGACGCGGCATTCGGCGGCGCGCGCCGGGACGAGGAGAAGGCGCGGGCGAAGGAGCGGATCGTGTCCTTCCGCGACGACTTCGGGCAATGGGATCCGAAGAACCAGCGGCCGGAGCTGTGGAGCCTGTTCAACACGCGGATCAGGCGCGGCGAGCACGTCCGGGTGTTCCCGCTCTCGAACTGGACCGAACTCGACATCTGGGACTACATCCGCGCCGAGGGCCTGGAGCTACCGTCGATCTACTTCGCGCATCAGCGGAAGGTCTTCGAGCGTGACGGCATGCTCCTCACCGACGGACCGTACTCGGGCCGGGAGGACGAAGCGGTCTTCGAGGTGATGGTGCGCTACCGAACGGTCGGCGACATGAGCTGCACCGGCGCGGTCGAGTCGAGTGCGGCCGGGTTGGACGCGGTGATCGAGGAGATCGCCGCGACGCGGATCACCGAGCGCGGTCAGACCCGCGCCGATGACCGTACGAGCGAGGCCGCGATGGAAGACCGCAAGCGCGAAGGGTATTTCTAATGGACATTCTGCGGCTCGCCACGGCCGGGTCCGTGGACGACGGGAAGTCGACGCTGATCGGGCGGTTGCTGTACGACTCCAAGTCGATCTTCGAGGACCAGATCGAGGCGGTCGAGCGGACCAGCCGGGATCGCGGTGAGGAGCACACCAACCTGGCGTTGCTCACCGACGGGCTGCGCGCCGAGCGCGAGCAGGGCATCACGATCGACGTCGCCTACCGCTACTTCGCCACGCCCAAGCGCCGCTTCATCATCGCCGACACGCCGGGGCATGTTCAGTACACGCGCAACATGGTGACCGGGGCGTCAACGGCCGACCTCGCGGTCATCCTGATCGACGCGCGCAAGGGGCTTCTGGAGCAGTCGCGGCGGCACGCGTTCCTGGCCACACTGCTGCGGGTGCCGCACCTCGTGGTGGCCGTCAACAAGATGGACCTCGTCGACTACGACCAACGGGTCTTCGAGGAGATCAAGGCGGAGTTCACGGCGTTCGCGGCGAAGCTCGCCGTGACCGACCTGACGTTCATCCCGATGTCCGCGCTGCACGGCGACAACGTGGTGGACCGGTCCCCCGCGATGGGCTGGTTCGACGGCCCGTCGCTGCTGCACCACCTGGAGAACGTCCACATCGCCTCGGACCGTAATCTGATCGACGCACGGTTCCCCGTCCAGTACGTGGTACGCCCGCACGCCGCCACCGACCCGGGCCGGCACGACTACCGGGGCTATGCCGGTCAGGTGGCCGGCGGGGTGCTGCGATCGGGCGAGACGGTCACGCACCTGCCGTCGGGGCTCACCACTCGGATCACCCGGATCGACACCGCCGACGGACCGGTCGCCGAGGCGTGCCCGCCCATGTCGGTGACCCTCCTGCTCGACGGCGACATCGACATCTCCCGCGGCGACATGATCTGCCGCCCGCACAACCGGCCGCAGGTCACCCAGGACATCGACGCGATGATCTGCTGGATGAGCGACGACCGCGCGCTGACCCGCGGCGGCCGGCTCCTCGTCAAGCACACCACCCGTACCGCTCGCGCGGTGGTCGAAGACCTGCACTACCGGCTGGACGTCACCACGCTGCACCGCGACGAGGACGCCGCCCGGCTCGGGCTCAACGAGATCGGCAGGGTGAGCCTGCGCGTCACCCAGCCGCTGTTCACCGACGACTACGCGCGCAACCGGGCGACCGGTGGATTCATTCTCATCGACGAGGCCACCAACGCCACGCTGGGCGCCGGAATGATCGTGCAGGCCCGCTGACATACCCATTCGGGCAGCGCGCAAGCGCGGATGGTCAGCGATTACCGGCAGCGCTATTTCCCACGAATATTACATGATATGAGCGCATTAAGCCCGCTGGCCTTTTCGCGCATCGGATCGACGTCAGGTGATTCCGGAATGGACGAGGAAGCACAGGGACGGGCGCTGCTGATCGGCGACTGGCCTCCGGGCCATGTCGAGGCGGTCGCCGGCCGGTACCAGGTGCTGCGCCCGGCCGGCGAGGACATGCCGCCCGTCGACTGGTTACTGATCGGCCCCGGCGCCGACCTCCACCTGCTGCGACGGCCACCGGCCACGCTGCGCCGGGCCCGCGTCGCCGCCCTCGGTGACGTGCCGTTGCGCGCCCGGGACTGCGATGCGCGGGTGCCCGCGACGTCGCGGCCCGCCGACCTGGTGGCCGCCCTGCGACTGGCCGAACGCGGCTTCGCGCTCGGCGAGCGGGCGGCGGCCACGCCCGCGGCCGATCACCGGCTGACCGGGCGGGAGATCGAACTGCTCGGCGTCCTCGGTGACGGACTCGGCAACGACCAGATCGCGCGCGCTCTGAACATCTCGCGCAGGACGGTCGAATTTCACCTCACGCGCATCTTTCGAAAGCTCGGCGTGGCGAGCCGCGTGGAAGCCGTTCTGCACGCCCAGCGAATCGGCGTCATCGGCTGACGAAACGGCATCTGACTGGTTACGAGAGAATGGGGCCGAAAATGCCAGACAAATGTTCCGCTCAGCAAAGACTTTCCCTTGACGGTCACCACCTCGACCTGGCGCGGACCGCGGCGATCGCCCGAGGCGAGGTCGCCGCGCAGGTCGGGATCGCTCCGGAGGCCCTGCACCGGATGAACGCCTCGACAAAGGTCAAGCACGATCTTGTGGCCGCAGGGCAGCCCATCTACGGGGTGACGGCCGGCTTCGGCGACAGCAACACGCGGCAGATCCATCCGGACAAGGCCGCGGCGCTACAGGAGAACCTGCTGAACTTCCTGAACTGCGGACGCGGCCCGGAGGCCCCGGCCGACGTCGTACGCGCCACGATGCTCGTACGGGCCAACTGCCTTGCCCGCGGCCACTCGGCGATCCGGCCCGAGGTCGTCGAGCTGCTGCTCGACTGCCTCAACCAGGACATCCTCCCGATCATCCCGGAGCGCGGTTCGGTCGGTGCGAGCGGTGACCTCGTGCCGCTCAGCTACGTCGCCCGGCTGCTGCTCGGCAAGGGCGACGTCCTGTATCGGGGCCGCCGCACCACGGCGCGGGACGCGCTGGCCGAGGCCGGGCTGGAGCCGGTCGTCCTGGAGGCCAAGGAGGGCCTGGCCCTGGTCAACGGGACCTCGTTCATGTCCGGCTTCGCGGTGCTCGCCTGCCAAGACGCGGCGGAGCTCGCGTACGTCGCGGAGCTGTGCACCGCACTGGCGAGCCAGGTACTCCGCGGCAACCCGGCGCACTTCACCGACTTCCTGTTCCGGCAGAAGCCGCACGAAGGCGTGCTGACCAGCGCCGGATCCGTCCGGCTCCTGCTCGGGGTCGAACCGGACGCGACCTTCCGCGGCGACCACGCCGAGTGGCAGTCGACCGGCTACCGGCAGCTCGAACGGCCCATCCAGGACCGTTACTCCATCAGGTGCGCGCCGCACGTGGTCGGCGTCTTGCGTGACACCCTCACCTGGGCGAACAAGATGCTCACCATCGAGGTCAACTCCTCCAACGACAACCCGTTGTTCGACGCCGAGTCCGGCTTGGTGATGAACGGCGGCAACTTCTACGGCAGCCACGTCGGGCAGACGATGGACTCACTGAAGATCGCCGTGGCCAGTGTCGGCGATCTACTCGACCGCCAGCTCGAGCTCGTCGTCGATGAGAAGTTCAACGACGGTCTCACCCCCAACCTCATCGCGCGCTTCGAGGCGTCGAGCTGGGACGCCGGCCTGCACCACGGGTTCAAGGGCATGCAGATCGCCGCGTCGTCCCTGGTGGCGGAGGCATTGCGGTGGACGACCCCGGCCACGTCGTTCTCGCGGTCGACCGAGGCGCACAACCAGGACAAGGTGAGCATGGGCACGATCGCCGCGCGCGACGCACGTTCGGTGGTCGAGCTCGTCCGCGAGGCCGCCGCGATCCACCTGATCGCGCTGTGCCAGGCGGCCGACCTTCGTGGGCTCGAGCATCTCAGCCCGGCCACGGCCGCGGCCCACGCGGTCGTCCGCAAGCTGTCGCCGTTCCTGGAACGCGACCGGCCCATGGAGGCGGACGTCGACCGGGTCGCGGAGGCCATCCGCTCGACCGAGCTGCGCCGCGCGGTGACCGAGGCCGCCGGGGTCCCGGCCGCGATATGAGCCGTACGAGACGCCGCCCGCGCATCGCGCGGACGGCGTCTTCGCTTCGGTATGGCTCACAGAGCTCTGATCGAAGCGATCCCTAGACGGTCGGTACGGGGCGACCTCCGGGCTGCTCCGATAGGGAGACGAGGCGCCCACCGGTGTGCAGCCGTGACCAGTCCGGGTCGCATCCGGCGGTGAACACGGTTCCGAGCGCGGTCAGCAGGGATTCCAGGTCAGGACGCTTGCGGACCAGCGAGCCCACCGCGATCGCGGCGGCGTCGCAGGCCTCGATGCTCTCCTCGATCGGCTTGACCAGCAGCGGATGCGAGCTGACCTCGATGAACACCGTCGGTTCGCCGTCGTCCAGGACGGACCGCACGGCCGCGCCGAAACGTACGGGCGATCGGAGGTTCGCCATCCAGTAGGCGGCGTCCAGCTCGGTTCCGTCGACCCGGCGGTCCCAGGCCGTCGAGTGCATCGGAATCTGGGCGGCACGGGGCCGTACGCCGGCCAGTGCCGCGAGCAGATCGGCGCGCATCGGCTCCACCTGCGGTGCGTGCGAGGCGTAGCCCACCTTGACCCGGCGGCAGAAGATCCCGCGTTCGAGCAGCGGCTCCGTGACCTTGGCGAGCACGGCGGGATCACCGGAGAGCACCGTCGAGGTCGCGCTGTTGAGCACGCCCGCACATACCTGGTCCGCGTACTCCCCGATCGCCTCCTGCGCTTCGCGCTCGCCGAGCTGGACCGCCCACATGGCGCCGGGCACGGCATGTTCCACGAGCAGGAGTCCGCGACGGCAGACCACCGCGGCGGCGTCGGCGACCGTCAGCGCGCCCGCCACCGTTGCCGCGGCCATCTCCCCCATACTGTGCCCGATCACCAGGTCGGGCTGGATCCCCCAGCCGCGCCAGACCTCGGCGAGGGCGACCTGCACCGCCCAGACGGTCGGCTGGACCTCGTCCACGGCCGACAGGCGTCCGTCGCCCCGCAGCCGGTCGAGCGGCGACCAACCGAGTTCGGCCTCCACCGCCCGGGCGCACTCCCGGATCCGCCGCGCGAAGACCGGGCTGGACCGCAGCAGCCCGCGCGCCATGCCGTCCCAGTGCGCGCCCTGGCCGGGGAAGACGAACACGACGCGCGGCGCGACGCCGAGCCGGCGGCTCTCGGCCGGTGACCGGAGTGCCGCCGCCAGCTCCGCGGTGCCGGTGCCCACTACGGCCATCCGGTGCTCGTGGTGCGCGTAGCGCGTACCGGCGGTGAAACAGGCGTCCAGCGGGTCGGCCGCCGGATGGTCGAGCGCGTCCGCGTACGCGCCGGTCAGGGCATGCAGTGCCTCGGGGTCGCGCGCCGAGAGCGGCAGCAGGTACGCCTCCGGCCGCTCCCGGCCGACGATGGCCGGGCGTGGCGGTCCGGTGAGGACGACGTGCACGCCGACGCCGGACTGCCCGTACGAGCCGACGCCCGCCAGTCCCGGCCCGTCACCGGGCCACGGTGTGGTCGCGCGCGCCGAAAAGGCGCCGGCATCCGTCTCAAGGGTGGCCGGGATCCGGCGGTGCCGGAGCGCCAGCGCGGTCTTGAGCAGGCCGACGAGGCCGGCCGCCACGCCCGTGTCACCGACGTTCGGCATGGCCGAGCCGACCAGGCAACGCAGTCCCGAACGCAGCAGCCGGTCCAACGCCGGCAGCTCCGCGGCGCCGCCCTGCGTCTCGACGTAGTCGAGCTCACCGGGCGACACACCGGCATCGCGGTACGCGGCGTGCATCGTCGCCTGCAGACTCGGCATCGAGATCCCGTCGGTGCGGACGTTCGATGCGGCGGTGCCGGAGATCGCGGCGTACACGCCGTCGCCGGCATCACGCGCCTGCGCCAGGCGCTCGAGCACGACCGCGACGACGCCGTCCTCGCCCGGAGGCGACGGCAGGTTCACCGCGGCCACCACGGCCAGATCGATCTCGCCCGCCCACAGCGCGCGGCACGCGAGGTGCACGCCGAGCAGCGAGGTCGTGCCGGGCTCGGTCAGGTCGACGCTCGGCCCGCGAAGCCGCAGCCGGCGGGAGATCCGGGCGGCGAGAGCCCTCCCGTACGCGGCGCTCAGCGGCGGCGTGACCGCGGCGTACACCCCGACCCGGCCGTCCGTCAGCCGGTCGGTGCCCAGTCCGGCGTCCGTGAGCGCGTCCGAAAGGGTCCCGATCAGCAACCCGAGCCGCAGATCGAGCCCCTCGTCGGAGCCGTGGCCGCGCAGGCCCTCGGGGTCCGTGGTTCTGCGCTCCTCGACGAGGAGGTCCCAGAACGCCTCGACGTCGGGCGCTCCGGGCAGCCGGCACGCGGCACCGACGATCGCGACGGGATCGCGTCCGCCGGGCTCCGCTTCGGGTCTCCGTACCATGACGATCCTCTCCTCCCGCGTGAAGGCCGGCGCGGGCGGCCTGGCCACCGCCCGCGCCGGGTCGTCCGTTCGCCACGTCATCGGGGCGGACGGCGCACCCTTAACGGGCGTCCTGTGCGGTACGGCTCGTGCCGTCGATCCACTGGGTCAGCCGCGCCTTCGCGACCTGGTCGGACTCCTGGGCGACGGCGGGCGGCGGAGCCTTGAACAGCCAGGCCGAGACCCACTCGTCCACGGCGACGTCGCCGCGGTCCATCGCCAGCTTCGCGATCCGGGTGGCGTCGATGACCACGCCGGCGGAGTTCGGGGAGTCGGGGACGGTGAGCTGGATCTCGATCTCCAGCGGCGCCCCGCCGAAGCCCCGGCCCTCGCAGCGGATGAACGCCTTCTTGGTGTCGCCGAGGAAGGGCACGTAGTCGGACGGGCCGATGTGGACGTCGGTCGCCGCCAGCACACCGTCGTAGGCGTCCGTGACCGCCGAGGTCTTCGACTCCCGCTTCGAGGCCAGCCGGTCCCGCTCCAGCATGTTGTAGAAGTCCATGTTGCCGCCGACGTTGAGCTGGTACGTACGGTCCAGCGTGATGCCGCGGTCGGAGAAGGCGCGGGCCACGATGCGGTGCAGATAGGTCGCCCCGAGCTGCGACTTGATGTCGTCGCCGATGAGCGCCAGGCCGGCCTCGCGGAATCTTTCCCGCCAGTGCGCCTTGCGCGCGACGAACACCGGCACGTTGTTGACGAACGCGACCCCGGCCTCCACGGCCACGTCGGCCCACCACTCGGTCGCCTCCTGCGAGCCGACCGGCAGGTAGTTGAGCAGGACGTCCACCCGAGCATCGCGGAGTCGCCGCACGATCTCCGCGCGATCGGAGTCCGAGTCATCGGGCGCGAGGGTCATCCGCTCGCGGTACTTCACGCCGGCACCGTCCAGCGTCGGAGCGCGCAACACCGGAACGTCCGTACCGATCGGCAGCAGCTCGTCCTGTGGGATGCCGACGTTGAGGTTTTGCCCTGCGGCGCGAGCGGACCAGATGTCCTTGCCCACTTTCTCCACGTCGACGTCCCAGGCCGCGACGGGCTCGAGGCAGCCGACGTCGTACGGGCCCACCTTCGGGTACATCAGGCCTGAGCGCGTGTCCGGAGCGGATCTGTAGTAGGCGGTTCCCTCGAGGAGCGCACGGGCGCAGTTCCCGACGCCGATGATGCCTACTCTGATCTGGGGAGTGTCCATGTGTCAGCAGCCTTCTGTGATCGTTCGAGGATTCGGCAGACCTGCTCGACTTCGTCGTCGTTCCAGGTCATCGGTGGGGAGGCCTCCGTGCCCAGGCAGAGGGTGCCTGCCGCGGCGGCCTCGGCCATCGGCAGCTTGGTCTTGTCGGGGCCGCGGAACGCGGGGTGCTGGTGCAGCGGCAGCTCGCCCCACCGGTGCGTCGGCACCCCCGCGTCGGCGAGTCGTCGCTCCAGGTGGCGCGACCGTTCCGGACGCCAGTCCGGTGGGCCGAAGCGCACCTTGTGCCAGGCGGGCTCGGCACCCTCGGGTGCCTGCTGGTGCCACAGTCCCGCCGCGTCCAGGGACGCGTGTAGCCGTTCGGTGACGTCGCGGGCGCGCGAGACCCAGCTCTCCAGGTCGTCCAGCCGGTGCGCCACCATCGCCATCGACAGCTCGGAGGGGCGCCAGTTGTGCCCGCCGGGCCACACGACGCCGGCGTTGGAGCGGCTCTGTCCCGCCGGCACGCCGTAGTCTCGGAGTTCGCGCAGGCGGACGGCCAGTTCGTCGTCGTCGGTCGTGACCGCCCCGCCGTCCGGTGCGGTGACCATCTTCGCGGAGGAGAACGACCAGGCGTGCGTACCGGCCCGGCCGACGTGCTCGCCGCGGTACCGGCTTCCGAGCGACTGGCAGGCGTCGGTCAGTAGCTTCTGGCCGCCGGAGCCGACGCGGTCGATGTCATGGGGGACGCCGTGCAGGTCGACGGCGATGGTCACGTCGGCCGGGTCGTCCTCGGTGAGCAGCGTCAGGGTGTCCCGGTGTACGTCGGTGAACCGCAGGTCCACGCCGATGTGGCGCGCCCCGGTGACGGTGCCCGCGAAGGTGAAGGCCGGCACGGCGACACGCGTGTCCCGGCCGCAGCCCATG
>Ga0247774_1001513_pt1 | contig 11668 bp, 11 predicted proteins | sample UWRJL001104B6_FD_179933 | JGI IMG/M metagenome (GOLD analysis project Ga0247774, IMG submission 179933) | Plant litter microbial communities from Arlington Agricultural Research Station in Wisconsin, United States - UWRJ-L001-104B-6 | ecosystem: Environmental > Terrestrial > Plant litter >... | reverse complement strand
ACATGGCTCTGGTCGCGAACCCGCCCCTCCGATGCCTCTCGCGTTCGACATGGACTCGGCTCCTGCACCGCATGTCGGATACGAAAAGTCCAAGGAGCCCATGCACAACCCCCCGGCGCCGTCTCAGCAGACACCACCAGCGCAGCAGTCGAAGGAGAGGCCTGGCTTCTTCAAGAGAATGTTCGGATCCTCCAAGACCAATCTCTCCAGCAATACTCTGGATAGCCACAATTCATCGACACAGTTCTCTGCCGCGTCTATGGACACGGTCGAACGACCGGGTAGTCAGACGCAGCACGTCGCGTCGCAGATGAAGCCGCACACGCCGCCGTCTCGCGATACCAACTCCTCTCATTCGCATCACCACGTGCTCCAAAAGAAGCCGTCGTCCTTCTTCCGGCGGCGGAAGAAGTCTGTGGCGGACCAAGAACCCCCGCCAATCCTAAGCCCCGAAATGGCGCCGCCAATGCCTCCACTCGTACCGCCCATCAGCTTGTTCCCGGTGCGTCCCAATAAACTTCAGACCGGTCCTGAACCCAGTCCCGTCAGTAGCCTACGAAAGGTAATGGATCCGTACCTCAAGGGCAGCAACCCCTCGACGCCGGGAACCCATTCCTCCCTGCAGTCTCCGCCTTTGCAGGGCAGCGACGCATTGATTAGCCCTGAGGTTGCACCTGCGTTCCAAAGGGACTTCTCTCCCGACTACGAGCCTAGTCCGAAGGCAGTCATTCGACCGGTCGAAGAACCCGAGCCAAGAACCGTCGCCACCGAGCTCAAGCCGCCGAAACGCCGGACAGACACACCCACGCGGCCGCCTCCCGAGCCACCCGTGATAACTGAGAAGCGGAATAACTCGTTCCTCAATCTCGATGAAGCCCCCAGCGACACCGATCCCGATACATCGGGCCATCCGGTTGAAAAGAGATCGTCATTCGCCGAGCCTACCAGCAGGCTGAACTCGGAGGTTCGACCGACTCTGCAGCCGAGCCCGAGCTTCAAGGACAGGAATGAAGATACGATCCGGGCCGACAAGCGCAAAACGAGGCTTCCCATAGATGTTGTAGAATCTGAAGAAGACGGCCAGCAGGCTAGCCTCGCGCTGCCCATTGAGGGTGCCCGCTCCGCAAGTAGAGCATCTATATCGACGGGCGCCGAGGTCAAGACGGACGTGAGCGCGCATGCAGACGAGAGCCCGACAATCGAAGTGACAATGGAGAACCAAGAGCCCGGAACTCTCGACGAACCCGACTTTGTCGTCGGCCATCCAACCGACGACGACCGACGAAAAGCACAGAAAATATTCGATGGCAATGAGGACTTTATCCAGCGGGAGAAGGCTGCGGCATGGATGGGCGAAGAGGGTCTCGTTCGACAGCGCACGCTTCAGGCTTACATGGAGCTCTATGGCTTCCAGAACGTGAGCATCATTGACAGTCTGAGGCAGATCTGCGAAAGGCTAGTGTTCCGGGCCGAGACACAGCAGGTGGATCGCATCTTGGTGGCTTTCTCGTCGCGGTGGGCCGATTGCAATGCCAACCACGGCTTCAGGGCGAATGGTTAGTAGAAATGCCAGCTACACACTCGATGCTCAGTGCTAACAGTTTTCAGACGTTATCCATACCATCTGCTACTCGATTATGCTCCTGAATACCGATCTCCACCTTGCCGATATCGAGCACAAGATGACGCGGGGACAGTTTGTCAAGAATACCATGACAACCATCAAGCATGCCCTGGGGGAAGCAGAACCGGACGCATTTGAGAGGCCGAGCATTCTTCCCGGCAAGAACCCCATGCTCGGACCCGAGTCACCGAAGCCGTCCATGGACCAACCACGAGCTCTAAACCGTCTCTCGTTCATGCCCCCGATGCGGACCGATACCTCCAACACGGACGGCGAGTGCGAGGACTGCGGGCCCCTGGTCAAGACGCCATTCGACGGGCCAATGAGGGCCTGGGAAGGCCAAGTGGAGATCGTGCTCAAGAACATTTACACGTCCATCCGCGATGAGCGCCTGCCCCTTTTTGGCGCCGAGCCGGACCGATACCAGTCGGGTCCTCATTCTCAGAGCAGCCTCTCGGTGATGGGCATGCTGAAGCGTACACCTAGCGTTCTGAGCAAGGCACCGTCGGAAAGTCAGTCGTCCATCCGCGGCCGCGTAGTCGAGACCTCCCGGGCTAGCAACTCGAGATGGGGCTCCAAGAGTCGGTCGCGGCCCCGCTTCGGAGGTACCGGATTCTCGTCGAGCCGGACCAGCTTCGACGACGGGAACTCGGTGTGGAGTCCAGCCACATCATCTGCCACGTGGAGCCGATACTCGCTCGGCCGGACCCAAACGTCCATGTCGATGGATTCGTTCGGAAACCCGTGGCCCCGTGGTGAATACAAGCAGTCGATTGGCTTTGCGAATGCTCTCAGCCAAGCAATCATTCGAGAGGACATACCCGGCAGTGCCTCGGTCCTTAGCGATGAAATGCGGCCTGTCCAGCTGCTCGAAGACGAGTCCCTCGAGCTTGCCGGTCCTCCCTGGGTCAAGGAAGGCATGGTGATCCACAAACACCACCTAGACGGCATCGACAAGAAGGCCAAGGACAGGAACTGGTCCGAGGTGTTTGCCGTCATTCAGAAGGGCCAGATGAGTCTCTTCTCATTCACCCCGAACAAGTCGCTGCGAAAGCAAGCTCGTTCGGCGCGGCAAAATAAAGCCCCGATCCAAGTCGGAGGCGGCAACTGGCAAGAGAATGCCACCAATCTTGGCACTTTTAGCCTGAGGCAGACGCTAGCCTCTGCCCTCCCGCCTCCGGGGTACTCGCGAAGTCGGCCCAATGTGTGGGCGCTCAGCCTGCCGACCGGCGCGGTTCACCTCTTCCAGGTTGGCACGCCGGAAATTAGCAGGGAGTTCGTCACCACGGTCAACTACTGGGCCGCCCGGCTGAGTACCCACCCCCTCGTCGGTGGCATCAGCAACATCGAGTACGGCTGGAGCGAGGCCATTGTCAACAACTCCCTCGTCACCGCCATCAACGAGTCCGCCGCGCCCGCCCCCGTCGCCGGCAGGACTTCTCGGCCGGGAAGCTCCGCGGCCGGCCCGGGCACGCGCCGGTCCAGCGTCCAGAGCGGCTCCTACCGATCTGCCTCGTTTGACCACGGAAGCATATCGTCACCTCTGACGTCTCCGGGCAGCGGTTCCCGTCACCAGGCGAATAAGCTTCCGGGTGATCGGATCCACATTGCCGACTGGACACCACCGACTCAGAGTCTGCGGGCCAGCAGCGCCGCCGAGGAGCAGCAACTCGAGACGCTACTTGCATACGTCAAAGGCATCGAGGAGGAGCTGCAGCAGCACAACCAGCTACGCAGCCCGATGCTGCTGGCGTTTACGCCTCGAGGCCACAACGCAGCCAAGGCCATGGCAAACTGGGAGCGCAAGAGTTCATACCTCTTGCGGGAAATTGTCAAGTTCAGGACGTATGTCGACTGCTTGCAGCAGGCAGACGCGAGGAAGAAGGAGATTTATCGCGAGAGGGAGGGGCACGAGACTATTCGTGGCGACGATGAAGGGGATACAACCTTGAAGGCTGAAGCGTAACGAAAACGGGACATTACACACTTACATGGAATGGCTAGGGGGTGAGGCGTAATAGATTTTCGACAGGATGGAATTAATGGATGGCGGTCTCGTTCAAGAATGATTTGGAAGTTGATACCCTTGTTTACTCTGTCTCGTTTAGTTCTAGATGAGTACTAGCACGTATGATATCTCTTTTGGCGAGCTTGGCCCCTTTACTCAAATGTTCATGGCCCGACCAGGCAACATGTGCCCTGCTTGGAACCAGTTTTGTGTCTTTGGCGAATATTGTCTGAACTGCGCCATCACGTCTTGATAATGTTGGCTTGTATCGAACAAAATCTCTAATGGCCGAGTCTACAACTACTACAAAACGACATGCCCAGTCAGCCCTAGTCGTTCCTAGGAAGCAACCAACGCGGTCTGCGAATACTTCGCACTGCCTCCCTCATTGCTGTCCACCTGAGCATCAACAACCCACATATGAGCGCCGGCACCACAGGCGGCTTCCACAGCTACGCAAGGATCCAAAATGCACATTCCGTAGTTCGAGCATTCCAGGTGAACCCCGTCCACTACACAGCACAAGAGAAGGCGCTGACCACGTCGACATGGCGGACCACCACGCCGCGAAGACTCGGGTGAATGTTTCTAAGGCTGTGTTGTCTGAGGGGAGCATCGGCAGGGTTGAGAAGATGACCGACCGTCATCTTGACGAGTTCCAGGGGGAGGGGGAGTTGGGAGGTAGTTTAGGAAGTGACTGCATACTTAACCATGCAATGGCTGAGTTCGCATTTCTTTATTAACACGAGTACGGGATTTATTAATACGACTACTGGGAGGTATTTGGGGTGGGGAGGCATGTTGGTGCCATTCAGCGAGGTAGCCAGCTGGGGAGGCAGGGAAATGGGCGAGAGGGGATGAATCTAGGCCAGACGGCCACCATGGTGTTTAATTTGTCCCACAGAAAACTCCAGAATGGGATGGCATTGAGTTGGTGTTCGTATTACAGTTGCTGTCTATCACGGAGATTCATAAATACCGACGAGTCACTGATAGTCTCGCTGCTCGTGACTTCAGCGGATTGCCATGGGCGGCGCTATTCTCTCGAGCTTGATTGGACGTGGGGGCCTTCAAACGACCAACATGTTTCGACACGTGCCGTTCTACTACATAGTCCCCACCTCCAAAGAGCTGTTGGTTCTGCAAGCGTGTGCTAGATTTATGAGTAGCAACGCCTCAGCCAACCGGGTTAATCGGGCGGAGTATAGCCAAGAGACACAGCCCGCTGCCGTAGCGAGACCCGGCCGACACCAAGCATGTCGAGTATTTTTTTTGGCATCGTTAATCACGGCACCGATTGTTGTCCGTCGTATCAAATACATTTGGCTAGGCGTTCAAGTTGTACCGTGTGCAATCCTTAGAACCTTTGAGCTACCACACCTGGACTTCGGCGCCTGCGGATACCATAATAAATGAAGGCTATATATCGGGCGCCGTCATATAAATGAGACCGAAGGGCAATGCTCGCTTGAGATGTCACGATATGTATGACTTGTCGCGCGGACCGCAACGCACAGGCAGGCGTAATGTGCACTACATATCTAACGCCAGCCGCATCTCCCTATGTTGTTCTGGGTTGAACCTGTCTACTCTCCAGTCTTTTTTCCTATTCAGAAAGACTATCACCTAGATGGTTAGACCAGCAGCCATGACTTCACTTCTTGCCTCCCTCCAAGCAGATATTGAAAGATTCTGGCGGGCCAACGATACGCATTCGCTAAGGACAGTAATTGCACCCTCATGGGTGAACTCGCCCCGGATGCGGGGCACTTCTAACATTCTCTGGAGCTGCACCGTCACCTTGATTGCATGTGTGTACACGGCCTTGCACCTCAATGTTCCGTCAGCGAGGGGGCCGTGGGCGACTCTCGTGAAGAAGGCTCAGTGGGTAGCTGGATCGCTTCTTGCCCCGGAGCTGGTTCTGACCATGGCGGTTGGCCAGTTTCGCGATGCGTGGGAACTGAGAAAGAGGCTGAGCAAGATTATCAGTGACGGAAGGGAGACGGACGAAGCCGGTTACCCAGAACCTGTAAGTATGTCTTTGCAAGGCCGCAGGAAAAGGTACCGGGAGCAGGATGACAGAGTTCGCGTATAAAATCGACTGACGTGTCTTCAAATAGGGCACATACGACCTACAATTCTGCTTTTGGGTCGTCATGGGAGGGTTGCGGATTGACATTACCCCATTCATTGACGAGAAGATGACGAAACTCTTCCGGAAGCGAGGATTTGGTGTCGAGGATATAACATTGACTTCATCAGGTGTCATCGCTCTCGCTGAGATGGGATACTTCGTCCCCGTTAAGACTGACATCGAGGACCGGAGCAAGGCCAACGTCTTCCAAAAGACTCTCGTGATGTTTCAAGTATTGTGGATGGTCCTTCAGTGCGTCGTACGGGCCGCTAACGGGCTTCCCATCACGTTGCTTGAGATTCACATCCTGGTGCACGCACTTTGCGCATTGGTCATGTACCTCTGCTGGCTCAAGGTATTGCTTCCTTCGTCTGATCACATCTCCCCGCAAGGGATTCTCGTTTTGGGAGACATATTTCTCACAAAGGCTGGAGCAGAAACCGCTCGATATCGGCTCCTCAGAGACCCTTGATTGCGTGGCCCTCGACATCGTCGAGCCTGTCGCGCTCATGGCCTCCGAAGGCCTCATCGGATTCCGGCTTGCCAAGGACCATGCCAGCCGCTTCATCATCCCGTGCGAAAAACTCGGCATTGTCTTCTACGAGTCCTATGCGGACATGGTCGCTAGGCCTCCCACGCCGACGGACGGAGATTACAATAATATGACTCGCGTTGAATATATCAACACCGCATCTCGGCCTGACCCTCAGGCTCCGGTCATCATCGAACCCGGCTCGGCGCTAATGTCAGGCGTCGGCCTCCTATATGCATACGAGGACGGGAGGACACAACCTCCCCCGACATCCCTCGCACCCGACGACATCTTCCGGCTCGAGGCCGTGGCCCGTCTCTTTCGCGAGAAGAAGAACAAGGCCTTCGACACCGAGGCGCTGGCCCGGTGCAAGGCAGTGCGGTACGACGAGATCCTCGCCCCGCGGTTCGCCAAGGTGCCGGACCTGAAGAAGCTGCTGCGGACGTCCTTCGAGATCAAGAAGAACTTCCCCGACCGGTACCTGGACCAGACGCACAACGGCAACCTCACGTCGCGCAGCCGCGACTTTGAGCACCGCCTCGCCTACCGCGGCATCTACCTCTTCCACGCGCTCGGCCACCACGGCAACGACTCCATGCTGTACGCGTCCGCCCTCTCGGTCGTGTACGGGCTCGTCCACGCCGCGGCCTGGAAGTATCCGTTCCCGAGCGTGCCGGAGAAGTACCTGTGGCGGACCGCGTGCCTCGTCGTGGCCAGCTTTGCGCCGACGTGCGTGTGCGTGGCCTTGTTCTTCAAACGGTCGGGGGCGTTTTTCGACCGCCATAAGAAAGGGTTCGCTAAGGCGATGAAGGTGCTGGAGGCTTGGGGCTATGTGTTTTGGGCGGCATATATCGTCTCGAGAGTTGTTCTAGTAGTTGAGTCATTCATTAGCCTGAGGCATACGCCTATTGGGGCGTTCTGGATTCCCGAGTGGTTGCAGATGGTACCTCACTTGTAGATACAGGAGGTTAGATGTGGGCGGTTGTTCAATTGATCTGTTGAAACGCTCTAGAAGGCTCTGCCCCTGAAACATTGAAGCTTTAGAGTGGTCAGATGAGACATACGCGTCGCGATATTTGATCTTGCGGGTACTCGTTTCACCGTGGGAAATTTCAAGTGCACAACGCAGATCCGTCTTCTCATTTCAGGAATCAAGCGCTCCTCAACACGTTAGGTTTTCAGTCTAAGTGCCTGTTCGCGTCAGTTGGGGATCGCTCTCCGAAGTTCGAGGTTAGGGGTCAGCCCACTCTGGTTAATGATCTGATTCGGGCCTGTTTCTCGTGATCGCGAATGCCCCGGATCGTAGACATGTTAGCGTGAGAGGGGAGAAACGGAGAAAGCGACACTGGACTGTTAAAGCTGAGGGCAACGAGTTTGACAATGATAAAGGGGGGCCGAAGTTAACATCCCAACCCTTGTCACACTTCTCTATTTCGCCCATGAAATCGATTGACAACCGGTTCTATATGCGATGTCTTCCATTTTACGACTAGCCCTGGAATGCAAAAAAGCTGGGATAAAGCCAGATACTAAAATGAGCAAACCATTCCGTCAAGATTAAACTTCGTCTCAGGCTCACGTTGTACGCGGCCTGCGAGAAATTTCGTTCTGATTTGGTCAAGCTTAGAAATTGCGAATCTGTAAGGGCGTTGCTCCCGGCAACTCGCCGAGAGGGGACTGACTGGCTGGGTTTTTGTGTGTCGGCCAGTCGCCGATCGGATCGGTATTGAACCGCACCTCGATCCTCCGCCTTGGCAAGCCCATTCTCGGCAGTTCGGCTCCTCGCCGAATTTGCGACCATAGTGCGGCGGGTATGAATAAAAAAAAAAGCGATACAAGCCTCATATGTCAAGTCTTGATACATGAAGATTCAATTTTCTCTGAGTACCGCTCCCCCCGATCTTTTCCGGATTGATCAGGAGTCCTGACGCAAAGCATGATGAAGCTCTCAGTCGCAACTTTTGCAGTATTGGCCACTTCGGTATTCGGCCACGCTATCTTTCAGGTGAATTGAATCTACAAATCCACCTAAACCTCCAAGCTCCTATTCTTGAGGTTCAAATTACTAACTTGCCCGACTAGAAACTCTCAGTCATGGCGCAGACCAAGGTCAGCTCGTCGGCCTTCGCGCCCCTAACCAGGACTACCCTGTCCAAGACGTCACCAGCCCCGGCATGACTTGCGGAGAGGTGGCCCTCACGTCCCGCGAGGTCATCACCGTCCCTGCGGGTTCCCGTGTTGGCTCCTGGTGGGCCCCACGTCCTTAGCGGCGCGCAGATCCCCAACGACCCGGACAACCCGATTGCGCGGTCGCACCACGGGCCCATCACGGCGTGGCTGGCGAAGGTGGACAACGCCGCGACGGCCCAGATCGGCTCAAACCTCAAGTTCTTCAAGTGGCCGAGGATAGCTATGACGTGGCGTCGCGGACGTGGGCGGTCGACCGCATGATCGCGAAGGGCGGGCGGAGCTACTTCGACATGCCAGCCTGCGTCGCGCCGGGGGACTACACACTGCGGATCGAGCTTATCGCGCTGCACTCAGCGTCTAGCAGGAATGGGGCGCAATTCTACATGTCCTGCGCCAACATTCGGGTCACGGGCTCTGGTTCCTTTGTACCAAGCCAGACGTACAGCATCCCGGGTGCCTACAGGCAGAATGATCCATCGATCCTTATCAATATCTGGGGGGCGATTCGAGACGTGGCAGACAATAAGTGTCAGAACTTCAAGTACGGGGGTAAAGGTTCCACTAAACCTTTAGTGCGGCTCCGCAGTTTTTGGTGCAGTGGTAATCTGACAATAAGGGCCAGCCATACGCAGCACCCGGGATGAAGAAAATAAGCTGCTGGTTGGTAGTGAGTATTACCTCACGAAAAATAAGTCATCTATTCGCCTCACTTGGCCCGTTTCGGTACCGACGAGTTCAAAATGTGTTCTATAAGTACTAGCGCATAGGGGGTGCAACAGATTGGAGTGGAAACATCACTATATAGTCAAGCTGAGAGGGCCTGAAAGTGGTTGTTCTGGCAACTTCATGTCATCCGTTGCACTGAACATCACCGCTGGCAAAGCTTAAACCTGGTGACATTACCGCGTGACAGGTTATGTATAAAATCGGTGAGCTAAAATGAGGAAGATGAAAAAGTAACATAGAGATATTGTGTGGGGGATTCTCCCCCAAAAACAAGCGTTCCCATGTCTGCGAAACAAAAACGCCTAATCGTCAGACTTGCTCGTTTTGATTTCTACGCGCGTGTTGTGGGCTCCGAATTTGGTGTCCGAGTATCTGTTCAAAGTTCCTAGCTTGGAGCTGAGTCTTGCTGTCGTCATGCGTGCTTGGGGACAAACTCGCCACCGGCAATGCAATGCCGGGCATTGAACTACTACCCACCAGGTACTTTAACAGAGTTGTTGGCTCCAACCTAGCACTGTATGGAACCACTAACCATTGATCTGCTTGTCGTCAACATTCCTAGGACCACTTAGTCCCATTCAAACATTCTGCACAGCCATGGTCTCGGGACACTGCTGGGAGAAAGGGTGCTTGCATTCTCGTAACTAGAACCGGAACGCGCGGGCCCCACGCCGTAACCTCGGCTGGTGAAGCCAACCTGAGAGACTCAGGAACTCTGACACAGTGAATAAACCAGCAGAGAAAAATACTTATATTTGCAACTACAAAAAGGCATAAAGCGGGCCGAAGCCTAACATTATACAGGAAGGAATTGAATACACAAATATTACACAAAACTTTAAGCCCAAAAAAAAGCAAGTAACAAGTACTTTCAACGTTAAAGACTTATGTCTGGTGTGAGGATCTTCCAGCTGTAAGAGGCAAAGAGCACATATCCACCAAAAGATGAAATTGCCGACCGGGATCCAACTTATTAAGTCGGCTGTCGGTTGTAGAAACCTGATGAGTTTCTCACTGCTAGTGCTAGAAAATGTTAAAACGAAAATTGAGGACCAGAGAATATCAATGAACACGTTGGTGATCACCAATAGAGAGAGATCCTCGACTTCATAGACGCTCCTCTCCGGATTGTCTATAGCACCGGCGGTCGCGTCTTCCGTATTCAGGTCGCCGGGTCTGCGCGTTCCGGGGGATTCGTCAGGTCGCTGGTGATAAGGAGCCAGAGGCTCTTTGTCTGTTGAATAAATTTCTAAGTAAGTTCGGTTTATTGAACGAGACAATCCGTACATCAAACCTCAACTCACATCCGAACATGTACTGAATGAGAGGCGTCAATGGTGCAAGAAGCAATACAATCGGTATCACTTGTCCGAATGACCAGTCACTTCTCAGTGGCCCTTCTACTTGCCAAACGGTGTTGAGCAGCTTGACGGAGCCCCAGGCAAATGAAATGACAAGCCAATAAACCTGTATCCCGTTTAGTGTGTCATCTTACTTACAGCCTGCAATCCCAATTGCATTTCAAGTTGAAACCCGAATGACTAGCAATATACGCAATTCTTTGATTCCATACATACCTCAAACACCATGGAATTCCAGATATCGACCCCGAGCTCGAAAGTCAGAAAAAGGACAAGGATGGGCCGGTAAACAAGGAGCTGCTTCCAACGATGTCGTAATTTAGTGGCTCCCTCTTGCTTCACGACCATAGATATAAACAGAGGCTGCAAAATCTTGTCGCGAATCCGTCGGCTCAAAAATATCCTAGCATTAACTTCGCAGACTGAAAGCGGTTCGAAAAGCCGAACGACGCGGGTGGCGAATCCAATTCCGAGAAGAAGTATTGAAATGACCATGGAAGCGTACGTTATCTTGTCCGAGGATCGAGATTGCACAAAGTGACAGGCGACGTAGTCGCTGGGCGTCGACTCTGTCTCGGGACCCATGTCTGTGAACCAATTGAAGTTTCCCGTGGGAACGATCGCAACAATGAGCAAAAGAACAACGATTAACATGGCCGCCACCCGCCAGGCCCTTTCCGTGGGCCGTTGGTGAAGTCGTGCGCGCAAAAAGGTAAGGCAGGATAGATGGGTTAGGGTGGAAAACCAAGCAAGGTAGACAATGACCTGCCAGTGATAGCAAGAGAGCCCACAGGGTAGTTGAATATAGCCGCTTATGAGAATTGAAATACCCGCAAATATTTGGAGATCGCCCATTGATTGGACACCCTATTTTGGTTGATTAAATATGTGGCAATTACATTTCTCTGGCTACACTCACTTGCAAGACTGCTTCTTGAAGACGTGCATTTCGAGGTTTGAAAATATATTCCGGAAGCGGGGCTACCTCCTCTCCACGATGTCTTCTCTTGTGATTGACCCAGAAATGTTTATATCTCTGGACGAGCGTCAGAGTTATCAAGTCGATCGGATTCGATCGAAACATTCTGGACTC
>Ga0247774_1001512_pt1 | contig 11675 bp, 9 predicted proteins | sample UWRJL001104B6_FD_179933 | JGI IMG/M metagenome (GOLD analysis project Ga0247774, IMG submission 179933) | Plant litter microbial communities from Arlington Agricultural Research Station in Wisconsin, United States - UWRJ-L001-104B-6 | ecosystem: Environmental > Terrestrial > Plant litter >... | reverse complement strand
CGTGAACTTCCTCGTTTCCTCGAGCGGCCCGTCGTACACAGTCGCGGAGCTCGCAACGCTGGGAGTGAAACGAATCAGCCTGGGATCCGCGCTGAGCCGCGCAGCGCTAGGCGCGCTCGTGCGAGCAGCGCGTGAGATTCAGCAGAGCGGCACGTTCAAGTTCCTGGACGAAGCACTACCGTTCGCAGAAGCGAACGACAGGGTCTCCGTCCCCACGAGCGACTGATACTGCGCGCTCGCGAAGCGAGCGCGACGCCCGAGTCTCACCCGTCCGACGACTGAATCGGCTCGCCCGGCGTGGCGCCTTTCTTCTTGCGAATGGTGTCGAGGAATTCCCGCGGCAAAGCGCCCATCAACGCAAGCAGCAGCACGTACAGCCCGCCGCCGATCGCGAGCGCCACCATCCAGTTCAGCTCCATGCGCGTCATCAACCAGATTGCGCCACCTGCCGTCGCGCCGGCGAGCACCGTTTTCGTTGCTGCCTGCAACTGAGGCAGCGGACGGCCGGCCTTCCGCACACCCACGAGCATTGCGATCGCAACGCTCACTTCCGCCACGGCAGTTCCGATCGCTGCGCCATAGAACGAGTAGGTCGGGATCAACACGAAATACGCCACGAGCGCGATCGCGCACGAAGCGCCGTCCGCCAGCAACACGAACCGCGGCCGATCCAATGCGATCAGCGAGAACCTCAGGATGATCGACAGCGCAGTGAACACACCCGCGACTGCCAGGATCACCAGCGCCGGCGCGCCTGCCGCGAACTCCGGCCCTGAAATGAACGACAACAACTGCGGCGCGCACGCGCCCAGCGCCAGCATCGCTCCCACTCCATAAATCAACATTACATCGAGCGACCGTCCGAGCAGCCGATTGAACTCGGTGCCGGGCCGCGAGGCCGCCGCCGCCAACAGCGGCATCATCAATCCGGCAAACATGTAAGGAAGCGAAGTCGCCAGCTCGAACATCTTCGTCGGCACGCCATACAGGCCCACCGCCGCCGCTGGCTTGAACAGCGACAACAACAACGTATCGCCTCGGAGCATCGCCATGCTGAGAATGTGCGACCCCGCGATCGGCAAGCCGGACACGAAGTACTGGCGCCAGGTGGCGGGCTCGAAAGCAAGCCGGAACGGCACGAGCCGGCGGGCGAGTGTCCAGGAGACCGCGAGCGTCATGAGGGCGCCGATGAGTGTTCCACACAGCATCGGAAGCACGCCCACGTCAAGCAGCGACAGGAGCCACACAGCGACCAGAGTCGTCAGGGCGCCACCGGCCTCGGCGAGTGCACTTCCCGCCTGCTTCATGTGTAACTGGAACACGGCGACCAGGAATTCACTTCCCTGCAGCGCTGTGTAGATCATCGCGCCGAGAAAAATTCCCTCTTTTACCGTGCTGTCATAAGGCAGAAGCAGGGCGATCAGGCTGACCGCCAGCAGCACCGCTGCAGTGGTCACCAGACGTAGCAGCAGCGCGTTGCCGACGACCCGCGAAACGTCTGCCCCGGGCTTCGACATCTCCCGCAGGCCCACAAGATAGATGCCCAAGTCCGCGAGTACGCTGCCGAACGCAGCGTATGTGAGCACCGTACGGTAATAGCCGAATTCGTGGGGCCCGAGCGCTCGGGTGAGCACCATTATCGTGAGCAGCCCGGCGATGGCCGTCAGGCCTTTGCCTGCAGCGACTGCCGCCATGCTCGTCATCAAAGCGCGCGCTCTGGCCATTAAAACTCTCGGAAATAAGCGGGGCCCTGGCGGGAACGTAGCTTGCTTCGTGCCTGACCGCAGCCGGGGCCGGCCGGGCTGACACAGAACTTCCGCATTTCAGCGGAGCACGCACCCGGAGCATGACATGAAAGTCGGCATTCTCGCTGGCGGGGTCGGTTCGCGACTCGCCGAAGAAACCACGGTCAAACCCAAACCCATGGTGGAGATCGGAGGACGACCTATCCTCTGGCACATCATGATGTACTACGCGACGTATGGCTTTAAGGAGTTCTCGATCGCGCTCGGCTACAAGGGCGAGCAGATCAAGCGCTACATGGCCGACTACTGCTCGCTGTCGGCAGACCTGCGCGTCACGCTGGCAGACGGCACGGTCAGACGTCATCACAATGGCAACAACGGCAACGGGCATGCCGAGGACTGGGTCGTCGATCTCATCGACACCGGTCAGGGCACGAACACCGGTGGCCGCATCAAGCGCCTCGCGCCTCACCTGGGCGAAGGCACGTTCATGATGACGTGGGGCGACGGCGTCTCCAACGTCGACCTGAACAAGCTGCTCGCCTTTCACCGCAGCCACGGGCGGCTCGCGACAGTCACCGCCGTGCGCCCGCCCTCACGCTTTGGCCGCCTCGAGATCGAAGGCAATGCCGTGAAGCGCTTCGACGAGAAGCCGCTGCAGGGCGAAGCCTGGATCAACGGCGCGTTCTTCGTGCTGGAGCCCGAGGTGTTCCAGTACATCGAAGGCGACTCGACGCTGTTCGAGCGCGAGCCGCTGGAAAATCTCGCGCGCGACGGCGAGTTGATGGCGTACCAGCACGAAGGCTTCTGGCAGTGCATGGACACGATCCGCGACAAAGTAAAACTCGAAGGTCTGTGGGACAGCGGTGACGCTCCCTGGAAGGTGTGGCGATGACGCAGAAGATGAAAGTGATGGTTACCGGGCATGACGGCTACATCGGCCACGTGCTCACGCCGATGCTGCTGGACCATGGCCACGAAGTGACGGGCGTCGACAGCTTCCTGTTCGAGGAATGCGGCTTCCCCGCCGAAGAGCGCGGTATTCGCGTGCTTCGCAAGGACATTCGCGATATCCAGCTCGAAGACCTGCGCGGCATCGACGCCGTGCTGCATCTGGCGGGAATCTCGAACGACCCGCTGGGTGACCTCGCACCCGAGACCACCTATTCGATCAACCACCAGGCGTCGGTGCGCCTCGCGCGACTCGCGAAGCAGGCCGGCGTATCGCGATTCATTTTCTCCTCCTCGTGCAGCAACTACGGCGCGGCGGGCAATGATTTCCTGGACGAGCGTTCCAGCTTCAATCCGGTTACGCCCTATGCAGAGAGCAAGGTGTGGACCGAGCGCGATGTTGCTCCGCTCGCAAGCGACACGTTCAGCCCCACTTTCCTGCGCAGCTCCACGGCCTATGGCATGTCCACGCGACTGCGCGGCGACCTGGTCGTGAACAACCTCGTGGGCCATGCCTTCACCACGGGCAAAGTGCTGATCAAGAGCGACGGCACGCCGTGGCGCCCGCTCGTGCACATCCAGGATATTTCCCGTGCGTTCGTTGCCGTGCTCGAAGCGCCGCGCGAAAAGATTCACGGCGAGGCGTTCAACGTCGGTCGCACGCAGGAAAATTTCCGGGTGCGCGAAGTGGCCGAGATGGTCGCAGAAGTCGTCCCCGGCTCGAAGGTCGAGTACGCACCGGGCGCAAGCCCGGACGCGCGCAACTACCGCGTCACGTGCGACAAGCTCGCGGCTCATTGTCCGGCTTACCAGCCGACCTGGACCGTGCGCAAAGGCATCGAAGAAGTGTACGACGCCTACACGCGCCACCAGCTCACGCTCGAACAGTTCCTGAGCTCGCGCTTCATTCGTCTCAAGCACATTCGTGAGCTGCAGGAACAGGGCGCACTCGACGACACGCTGGCCTGGCGCCGGGGGCAGAATCGTGCAGCCTGAGAAGCATGTGGGCGCCAGCTGCCGCTCCTGCGGCGGCGGCAACCTGTCGGTCTTTCTTTCGCTCGGTGATCTGCCGCTGTCAGACGGCTTCACCGCGCCGAATCAGCTCGAAAAGCCGGATGCACGCTATCCGCTGGACGTCGCGTTCTGCGCGGATTGCGCGCTCGTGCAGATTCTGGAAACCGTGCCGCCGGAAACGTTGTTCGGCGAAGACTATCCGTACTTCTCGTCATTCACGGACGCACTGCTGCGCCACTCGGAAGCGAACGTCGTTGCACGCATTCTCGATCGGCGCCTGAATTCGGGCAGCCTGGTCGTCGAGCTGGCAAGCAACGACGGCTACCTGCTGCAGTATTACAAGGCCCGTGGAATTCCGGTGCTCGGCATCGACCCGGCCCCGGGCCCGGTGAACGCCGCGCGCGCCAAGGGCATCGATTCGATGCTCGCCTTCTTCGGCCGCGATCTTGCGGAAAAGCTGGTCAAAGAAGAGAACAAGCGCGCCGACGTGATCCACGCGAACAACGTGCTCGCGCACGTGGCCGATACGAACGGCTTCGTGTCGGGCATCGCGACGCTGCTGAAGGAAGATGGCGTCGCAGTCATCGAAGCGCCGTACGTGCGCTCGCTCATCGATCACGGCGAGTTCGACACGATCTACCACGAGCACCTGTGCTATTTCTCGGTGACGGCGCTCGATCATCTGTTCCGCCGCCACGACCTGTTCCTGAATCACGTCGAGCCGCTGCAGATCCATGGCGGCTCGCTGCGCCTGTTCGTCGAAAAGCGTGAGAAGCCGAGCACGGCGGTGAAGGCGTTCCTCGAGACGGAGCGCCGGCTCGGCATCGACAAGCTCGAGTACTACGCGAACTTCGCCGAGCGCGTGAATTCGATTCGCGACGAGCTGCGCGACATGCTCGCTGCGATCAAGAAAGACGGCAAGAAGGTGGTGGGCTACGGCGCCGCGGCCAAGGGCACCATCATGCTCAACTACGTGAACATCGGGCGCGACACCCTGGACTACGTGGCCGACAAGAACACCCACAAGCAGGGGCGTTTCGTGCCCGGCGTGCGGCTGCCGATCGAGGCACCGGCGCGCATCCTGGAGACGCAGCCGGATTACGTGCTGATCCTGCCCTGGAACTTCAAGGACGAGATCATGGAGCAGCAGGCCGAATATCGACGCCGCGGCGGCCGCTTCATCGTGCCGGTCCCGCGCCCCGAGATTCTCTGATCCATGCGCCTCAACACCTGTCAGTCCTGCGGCTCGGAGGATCTCGAGAGCTTCTACGAAGCGCGCGACATTCCCGCTCACAGCTGCCTGATGATGCCCACGCGCGCAGCGGCTCTCGCCTTTCCACGCGGCGATCTCGAGCTCACGTTCTGCCGATCGTGCGGCTTCATCGGCAACGCACTGTTCGACATCAAGCTGAATCACTACAGCGCCGACTACGAGGAGACGCAGGCCTTTTCGCCGCGCTTCCTTCGGTTCCTTGATGAGCTGACAACGGACCAGACTCGCAGGCACGAGCTGGCTCCCGGCAAGGTCGCGCTGGAAATCGGCTGCGGCAAGGGTGAATACCTGGTGGCCCTCTGCGAAAAGAGCGGCTGCAGTGGCATCGGTCTCGATCCCGGCTATCGACCGGAACGCACCGAGAGCCCGGCCGCGAATCGCATCGAGTTCATCCGCGACCTCTACGGCCCGAAGTATTCGCACCTCGCGGCGGACTACGTTTCCTGCCGGCACACGCTCGAGCACATCGGGCCTGTCGGCGACTTCATGCGGCTCGTGCGCGAAACCATCGGCGATCGCTCCGGCGTCTCGGTGTTCTTCGAGCTGCCGGACATGGAGCGCGTGCTCGCTGACGGCGCGTTCTGGGACGTCTACTACGAGCACTGCACGTACTTCACGCGCGGCTCGCTCGCCAGGCTGTTCCGCGCCACCGGCTTCGACGTCACGGCGCTCTCGAAGGCCTACGACGATCAGTATCTGCTGCTCGACGCTCGACCCGCGCCCGGCCCCACGAAGCCGACACTGCCGCAGGAAGACGATCTCGCTCACACCGCAGAGCTCGTGCGCAACTTCACCAAACGCGTCGACGCACGCATGAGCGAGCTGAAAGCGGCCGTCGCGCGCTGGAAGTCGCTCGGCTCCCGTTTCGCCATCTGGGGCTCGGGCTCGAAGTGCGTCTCGCTGATTTCGAAGCTCGGCAAGGATGCGCAGCCCGACGCCATCGTGGACGTGAACCCGCACAAGCACGGCAAGTTCCTCGCCGGCAGCGGCTACGAGATCTCCTCGCCGGATTCGCTCGTCAACGTGCGGCCGGATGCGATCGTGATCATGAATTCCATCTACACCGAAGAAATCCGCGCCGATCTCGAAAAGCGCGGCCTGCGCCCGGAGCTGGTGCCATTGTGAACGCTGCATTCCGCGAGCCGCCGATGTCGAATCCGGCCGAGCCCCTCATTCCTTCGCGCGTGCTCGACTGGAAGCAGCTCGACGCGCTGGCCGAGCAGCACCGCGCCGCGTATCAGGTGGCCGGGCCGTTCCCGCATACGGTGTTCGACAACCTGTTCGCCCCTTCCCTGCTCGATCGCGCCATCGCCGAGCTGCCCGGCGCCAGTGCCAACTGGACAACCTACGACACGGTGAACGAAGCCAAGCAGGTATGCTCGGACTCATCGGCGTTCGGGCCGACCGCCGAGATCATCGCGCACGCGCTGAACAGCGCGGCGTTCGTGAATTTCCTGGAGAAGCTCACGGGTATCGAGGGCCTGATCCCCGACCCGCATCTGCGCGCCGCCGGCTACATGAAGGTGCGCCCGGGCGGCTTTCTCGGCCTGCACTACGATTTCGAGACACAGAAAGAGCTGAAGCTGATTCGTCGAATCAATGTGCTGCTCTACCTGAATCGCGATTGGCAGCCCGAGTGGGGCGGCCAGCTCGAGCTGCATTCGAACGACCCGCTCGAAGCGCAGGGTCACCAGGAAAAGATCGTCGAGCCGCTGTTCAACCGGCTGCTCGTGTTCAACACGCCGCAGGCACTGCACGGGCATCGCCGCGCGATCCAGTGCCCGCCGGGCCGCGCCCGCCTGTGCCTGTCCTGGTATTACTACACTTCACCGCCGGTGCCGGGCTGGGCCGCCATGGCGAAGCCGGTGGAGTTTCGCGGCCGGTTCGACTTCCGGCACTCCGCGATCAAGTGGATGAATCGACTGGTGCCACCGATTCTGTTCGATGCCGCACGGGCACTCCGCGGTCGCGGTCGGCGGTAACGAGCTCGTACACGCTTTCGACGCGTTCGGCCGCCTGCTCCCAGCTGTAATTCGCCGCCACGTGCTCACGGGCGGCCGCGCCGAGATCCTGCGCGTATGACGGATTCGCAGCGATGCGCAACATCGCGCGCGCGAACGCGTCGACATCGCCATTCGGAACGACGAGCCCCGTGCGCTCGTTCTCGATCACCTTCGCCGAGCCAGCACTGCACACGATGGCCTTGCCGGCCGCCATGTAGTTCAGCAGCTTCTGCGGAATGCCATCGCACTTCGTCCGCGGCACCACCGCCATCGCGGCGCCCGCGAGGCGCATCGGCAGCTCCTCGAAATTGTCGGGAATCACCTCGACGGCGTCCTTGATTCCAAGGCGCGCCACCTGCGCCGAATACGGCCTGAACGACGAGCTCACCGAGAATACGAGCCGCAGGTCGCTCCGCATGCGCCATGCGCGCGCGAATGCTTCGAGCAGCAGGTCGATATCCTGATACGTGGCCAGCGTGCCGCTGTAGATGATGCGAACGATCGAATCCGGCGCCTGCGGCGGCACGAGGAAACGATCCATCTCCACGCCGTTCGTCACCACGGACACTTTCTTGGCGTCGATGCCATGATCGTTAACGAGCCGATCGCGAATATCCGACGTCACCGACACGACGTGATCCGCACGACGCGGCAACACGCCGTCGAACCACCCGCCGACTCGCTGCACGAACGAGCGACTGCGCTTCGGTCCGTAACTCGGCAACTCGGACGCCAGCATCGTGTGCGCGTCGTACACCAGAGGCGTGCCGGTCTGGTAGCGGGCCGGCAGCGATGCGAGCAGGCCCTCCACATGGTGCGCGTGAATCAGATCGAACTCGCCATGTGCGAGCACGCGCCACAATTTAAAGGCGAGCGCCGGATCGTAGAGCGCGAGCTTGCGCACGTTCGGGCCCGCCGGCATGTTCCAGTAAACCGTGTCGCTGAAAATGCGGTGCACGGGATGCTCGAAGACGTGCGCGGCATCGGCGATGTGATAGGTGATCAGCTCGACGTGATGGCCGCGATTCCACAGCGCCTGCGCGAGCTTCTCCACTCGCAGCGGCGTTCCACGACGCGCCGGCATCGGGCACGCGGCCACCATCGCGATTCGATAACGGCGGCTGGGCTCGCGAGCGCGCAACGGAATTCTTTCAACCAGCGAGGCAACAGCGCTCATCGACGTCTCTCGGAAACAAAGTGCCCGGGCGCGGCGCCGAAGAGCTTGGTTTTCAGGCTTTCTGCAGCACCCGGTGCGCCAGGCGCGACCACTGCAAGAAGATCGACGGCGGCGCGCGCTGCGTTCCAGTTCGTGATCCACCACTTCGACAGCACGCTGTAGCAGCGCATGCGATCGCCGAGGGACAGCGGCTCGCCCTGCACGGCTTTCACATACTCCGAGTACAGGCGCCAGGCAGGGAACGTGATCTTTCCGCGCAACGACGCGTCATGCCATGCAAGCCGTTCGGTCGCGCGAACCTGCTTGCGCGTATAGCGATTGCCATGCTCGCGCATTTCGACGAGCGGCTCCGCGAGCTGCACGAACGAGCCGCGCAGCGCCATCTGCGCGAGAAACGCGCGATCCGCGCCGTGGAAAGAGCCGTGGAGCAGCGAATTCTTCATCGCGTCCCGACGCAGCATGCCGAAGAAATCCACGCACGAATGCGACGACAGCACGAGCGACGCGAAGCGCGCAGCGGGCGACGGCACATCTGCACGCCCGAGGCCGCTGTCGTAGAGGCCGATATATTCGCCGTTGCCGTCGATATACCGCACGACCGTGTTGCACAGAACTGCATCAGGACGCTCGTCGAGCGCCTTCGTCGTCGCTTCGAGATAGGTCGGCGTGATGCGATCGTCGTGCGCGAGCCACTTGAAGTACCTGCCGCGCGCCATGCTGTACGCGAGGTTGTAGTTCGGAGCCGCACCGAGGTTGCGCGGATTGCGAAAATAACGGACGCGCTTGTCCTGCGACTGGAACTCTTTGCAGAGCTCCGCCGTTCGATCGGTAGAAGCATTGTCCTGGATGATCAGCTCGAGCGAGCCGAAAGTCTGTGCGAGCACGGAACGAATGGCTTCAGCGATGTAATTTTCGCCGTTGTAAACGGGGATTCCCACGCTCACAACGGGGGTCTCGCCAGCGGCGGACCCTGCTTCATCAATTCGACGGCGGCTCATTAGGCTCCGCTCAGGGTTTCATAGATATGTTCGAGTCTCCCGGCTGCGGCCTTCCAACCGAACCGGGACACGGCAGAGTGTCTAGAAGCATGTCCCATGCCAGAAAGCATGGTCGGATCCCGCAGCATCGCGATCATCGTCTGGGCGAGTCCATTCACGTCGCCGCGCTCGACCAGCCGACCGGTGACACGATCTTCCACGATCCCCGCCATGCCGCCTGCGCGGCTCGCTACAACGGGCAAGCCGCTGGCCATGGCCTCGGCGAGCGGCAGGCCGAAGGGCTCCTCACAGAGCGATGGCGCGGCGAGCAGGCGGGCGCGTCGATAAAGCGCGGGCAAGTCCATGTATTCCAGAGGACCATGAAACTCGATTCGGTCCAGCGTGACAGGGGGGACGGCAGCGCGGATCGCGTCCAGGTAGCCGTTGCGCGCCTCGAACACCTGCCGGCGTATGCGTGAGACGAGACCGCGGCCATAAAACAGCCGCAACGCTGCTACGTGAGGGTCGTCGTCGAGCAATGAGATCTGGTTGAAGGGCAAAAGACCCGCCGAGCCCACGATGGTGAGGCGCGCATCAGGTATCGCGGCGACCACTGCGGCGAAGGATTGCACCAGAATGTGCACGCCCTTCTCCGGTGATACACGCCCGACGTACAACACCTCGGTATTTTCTGCTCTGGCCGAGTTCTCGCTCGCCGCGTCAGCGTCGGGGTGAAACCGCTCCAGATCCACGCCGTTGCCGACGGTGTGGACCCGTTCGGCGAGCCGCGGAAAACGCGCGCGCCAGCGCCGTGTTACGTAATCACTGCAGGTGACGACGGCGTCTGCCAGGGAGAGGCGCCGCTCCATCATTTCCCGGTCCAGACGCGTCAGGAGCTCGTCGTGCGTGTGAAACACGATGCGTGCGTCGGGCACTGCGCGCCGCATTACCGGGATGAATTGCGAGCAGATCTGGATGTGAATGACATCCGGTGGATCACGCCTGAGCCAGTCCGCGATCGCCGCGCCGTATTCGCGGAAGAACGCCGGCATTGCGAAGTACGGCGGCCGCAGTCCGAGCAGCCCGGTTCCGAAATCGATTGCCTTGTGCGCGCGCCGGTATGCGTGGGCCGTCCGGCGAACCCGTACGTTTTCCGGACCGCGCTCTTCTTCAGGTTCGTTGCCGATGCGTGGCGCGTAGATCGTCACGTCGTGTCGATCGGCGAGACGTCGAGCGAGCTCCCACGTGACGATTGCTACGGAACCGCGCTGCGACCCCGTGGCCGCCATCGCGTCGCGAGGCTGGCTGATGAACGCGACCCGCATGGATCATCGAGATGCGCGGACCATCTGCCTCAGGCCCCACGCGAGGCGAGAGAGAGAGCGCACGTGCCGTTTGCCATCGACCAGCGTGATGCCGCCGATGCCGAGAAGAGTGTGGAGGCCATGCGGGTAGGCACTCGCAGGCGAAGGACGAAGCACGCTGACGGTTTCTTCTTCGAATGCGGCAGGAGTGAGCCTGGTGATGCGATTCACCGCCACAGCGCCTCCATAGGCCGCGGAGCCGTCTTGCGCCGGGCGATAGAGCGCGCCGTCATGCTCGAACAGCGGGCCCGCCGAGCGAGCGGAGCGCAGGTCGCACTTCACCGGATTCATCGCGTGCGGCTCCCAGGGACCCAGCAGATCGGGCGCATGAAAAACGTACAACTTCGTTTCGTCCTGATCCGCGTGGTTGCCCACGAACATCCACCAACGACCGGCATGCGCATGCACCGTGGCATCCGCTCCGGCAAAGCTCTGGAGCAAGATTCGATCCGGCACCCATTTGTCCGGAAACGGATCGGCCCGGTAGAGCTGCACTTTGCCGGTCGCCGAGGCCTCGGGCAGGCAATAGATATTGCTGCCGTGAAAGATGAGATGCGGATAGGAGAGATGCACCGGCAGTCGCAGCACTTCGCGCGTGATCGCGACGAGGCCGCTGCCTTGCGCGCTCAGCGGCAAATCCAGCGCGACGATGCGCCCCTGGCGATCCTTGAAGTCGTAGCCTTCGGCGAGCACGGTGAGCGTGCCCTTGCGTTCGACCGCGCCGAGCGGATCGGCGAGCGCGTGACCCGGCGCGGGCTGGATCCACTCGATGGCATTCGCGTCGAATGAATCGATGACGTGATGGACGGGCTTGCGGATGAGGCCGAGCGTCCAGTGCTCTTCGACCGATTCCTGCGCCATGCGGCGTACGAGCCCGCGCAGCGTGGTCGTGATCGATTGCGAAGCTGCGGTGGGCGCCGCGCCGAGCGTGTAAGCGACATCGGGCCCGCGCACTTCATGAAACGATTGGTCGAGAATTCTGTGGAGCGCGCGCGCGGGCCAGTCAACGATGCCGTCGAAGATTCGCGCGCGAGTGGCCGCGAGCGAGTGAGTCACGGCCTTGATGACGCCGCCTTCGAGCAGCGTCGCGCGACCATCGGAAGCGATGCTCACCAGGCGAACCAGCACGCCACGCTCGCCAGCCGCGTGTTCGCGAGTGGCCGGATCGGTG
>Ga0247774_1001511_pt1 | contig 11679 bp, 7 predicted proteins | sample UWRJL001104B6_FD_179933 | JGI IMG/M metagenome (GOLD analysis project Ga0247774, IMG submission 179933) | Plant litter microbial communities from Arlington Agricultural Research Station in Wisconsin, United States - UWRJ-L001-104B-6 | ecosystem: Environmental > Terrestrial > Plant litter >... | reverse complement strand
AGTTCGACTCGACCAAGGTCGGCGACGGCACCCACACCCTGAGCGCGACCGCCTACGACGCCGCCGGCAACTCGCGCACCGCCTCGGTCAGCGTCACCGTCGCCAACGCCCCGGCCCCGGCTCCCGCGCCGGAAGAATCGCCGGCCCCCCTCCCCTCCACCGGCGGCCTGGTGATCGGGATCGACGGCGGCTACGGCGGCTGGAGCTCGACCGAAACCACCTACCGCGCCCAGCTGGGTGCCGCCGTCACCCGGCACGAGTGGGACCCGCTGGCCTCGGTGACCGCCCAGGACGCCCTCGTCTACAAGGCCGCCTCCCAGGTCCACACCCGGATCCACGCCCTGCTCGGCGGCAACCAGCTCGGCAACGCGACCAGCTACCGCGAATTCGTGATCGCCTTCGTCCGCCGCTACGGCCTCGGCGGCAGCTTCTGGAAAGAGCATCCCGAGCTCGACGAATCGAGTTACGCGATCACCTCGATCGAGCTCGGCAACGAGCCCTACTTCGGCGAGATGTCGGCCAGCGTCTACGCCGACACCGTCCGCCCCACCCTGGAAACGGTCAAGAGCCTCGGCCTGCCGGTGAAGGTCATCCTCCCCAGCCGCGTCTACGGGACCGACACCTCCTGGATGGACACGCTCTACGCACGCATCCCCAGCCTCAACAACCTCTTCTACGCCTTCGCCGATCACCCCTACTGGTACGGGCACGACCCGGCCCAGGTCAGCGCCGCCGGACCGTTTGGCCGGATCGACGTGCTGCGCCGGCGGATGAACGAAAAAGGCGCTGCGGCGAAGCCGATCTGGATCACCGAGTACGGCGAGTCCACCGCCAACTGCGGCAGCGAGTGCGTCAGCGAGGCGGTCCAGGCCGAACACCTGCAGAAGATCCTCAACGCGGCGGTCACCCGCACCGAATGGAAGATCGAGATGTTCTCCGTCTTCCAGCTGCTCGACCGCGGCACCAACAGCACCGACCGCGAGCTGCAGTTCGGCCTGCTGCGCCAGAACGGCACCCAGAAGCCCTCCTACTCGTTCGTGCGGGGGCTGATGCAGCAGTACCGCGGTTAGGCGGTTGATGCCGGGCCGGCAGCGGCGGCTCGCTACCGTGTGGGGCGAGGATGAGACTCAACCGCGCGAAGCTGATCGCCGGCCTGCTCGCCACCTTTCTGGTGTCGAGCCTCAGCGCCGGCCCCGCTCCCGCCCTCGCCGAGCCGGAGAGCCGCTTCGTGCTGCCGCTGACGATCGCGGTCGACGGCGGCTATGCCGGCTGGAGCGACACCGAAATCCAGCAGCGCGCCCAGCTCGGCGCCGAGGTCACCCGGCACGAGTGGGACCCGGAAGAGCCGGTCGACGAGCAGGACGAGGTGATGGAAGTGGCCGCCGGCCAGATCGGCACCCGCGTCCACGCGCTGCTCGGCGGCAACCAGCTCACCCCGCCCGACGAGTACCGCCAGTGGGTGCTCGAATTCATCGCCCGCTACGGCCTCGGGGGCGAGTTCTGGATCGAGCACCCCGAGCTCAACGAATCTCGCTACGCGATCACCTCGATCGAGCTCGGCAACGAGCCCTACTTCGGCGAGATGTCGCCGGAGGAGTACGCCGAGACCGTGCTGCCGACGCTGCGGGCGATCGAGGCCTTCAACCTGCCGGTGACCGTCGTCCTGCCGAGCCGCGTCTACGGCAGCAACACCTCCTGGATGGACTCTCTCTACGCGTACATCCCCAACCTCAACGAACTCTTCGACGCCTTCGCCGAACACCCCTACTGGTACGGGCACAGCCCGGCCGCGCCCGGGTCGGCCTCCCCCCTGGGGCGGATCGAAACGACGCGGGAGCGGATGGACGAACACGGCGCCGTGGAGAAGCCGATCTGGATCACCGAGTACGGCCAGTCGACCGCCGAGTGCGGCGTCGAGTGCGTCTCCGAGCAGGAGCAGGCGCAGCACCTGTGGGAAATACTGACCGGGATCATCTCCCACCCCGAATGGGGGGTGAAGACGTTCACGGTCTTCCAGCTGCGCGACCGCGGCACCGAGAGCAGCAACCGCGAGCTGCAGTTCGGGCTCCTGCGAGAGGACGGCAGCCGCAAGCCCGCCTACGGGCTGGTGCGCCTGGCGGTGCGGCTGTCCCGCTAGCGGTTCCCGCTCCTCCGCAGTCCGGAACCGACCGTATACTCGCGCGTTCGCGCCCCTGAGGCGCCCCGTCCGATGCGGACCGTGATCGCCACCTCATTTACGCCCACGCTCGACTCGGGCCGGGCGCGGCGAACCCACGGGATCGTGCGGGCACTCGCGGCCCTGGGCCCCGTCGACCTGGTCTACGGCGCCTTCGGTGCCGAGGACCCGGACCCGGCCTTCGAGCGGATCGAGGGCCTGACCATGCACCGGGTGGAGCGGCCGGGGGCGCTGGAGCGGCTGCCCGCCTACGCCCGCGCCCGCCTGCGCCGCATCCCCGACGACTTCGCCCGCGGGATCTGGCCGGGAGTGGCGAAGCGGACGGCCAAGCTCAGCGAGGACGAGCGGACGCGGGTGGTCGCCGAGGGGCCGGTCGCCGCCGCGGCGCTGCTGCCGCTGGCCTCCCGTCGCGCCGCCGTCTACGACGCCCACAACCTCGAGTCCGCCTTCCGCCACCGCCTCGACGACGCGAAGATGTCGCGGGCGGACCTGGAGCGGTTCGAGCGGCTGCTGCTCGAAACCTTCGCCGAGAACTGGATGGTCTCCCCGGCCGACGTGGAGGGGGCGGCGGCGCTGGCCCCGGGGGCCGGGCTTCGCCTCGTTCCCAATGTCGTCGACGTTGCCGCAATCGAGCCGGTGCCTCCCCGTGCCGATGAGCGCAAGGTGGTGTTCGTTGCCGACCTCACCTACGAGCCGAACCGCGGTGGCCTGCGGTTCCTGCTCGAGCAGGCGATGCCGCGGCTTTGGGAGCGCGCCGGCGACGTCGAGCTGGTCGTCGCCGGCAAGGGCAGCGACGAGATCGAAGCCGGCGACCCGCGGGTGCGGCCGAGCGGGTTCGTCCCCGACCTGCGCGATCTCTACCTGGAAGCGGGTGCCGTCGCGGTGCCGCTGCTGGAGGGGGGCGGCTCGCCGCTGAAGTTCGTCGAGGCGCTCGCCTACCGCGTCCCGGTCGCCGCCACCGCCCGCGCCGCCGCCGGCCTCGAAGTGCGGGCCGGCGAGCACTACGTCGAGGGCGGGGACGACGGCGAGTCCTTCGCCGCGGCGCTGCTGACGGCGCTCGATCCCGCCCAGGGCAACCCGCTGGCCGCCGCGGGCCGGGAGCTGGCCGAGCGCGAGTACTCGATCGAGGCGCTGGAGCGGCGCCTGGCCGCGTGAAGATCGTCTCGGTGATGACCGGCGCCGCCCCCGGCGGGGCCGAGTTCGCCGCGGTCGAGCTGCTCGACGCGCTGGTCGAACGCGGCCACGAGGCGGTGATGCTGAGCGACTCGCCCGAGATCGGCCGCGAGACCGCGGTCGCGGTGCGGCCGCTGGAGCTGGGGCCGAAGCTCTCCGGCCGCACCTGGCCGAGCCTGCTGCTGAAGTGGCCGGCGCTGCGGACCAGCCTGCGCCAGGCGCTGGAGGCGGAGGCGCCCTACGACGTGCTCCTCCTCCACTACAAGAAGGAGCAGCTGCTGGCGCCGGGCCTGCCGGCGGCGCTGCGGCCGCGCGTCGCCTGGTGCGAGTGGGGACCGGTGCCGCGCCAGATGCGCCAGGGCCCCGGCCGCTGGGCCTACGCCCGCGCCGGGCGCGGGGTGAGCGCGGTGCTGGCGATCTCCGAGGGCACGCGCGAGTGGGTGATCGCCGCCGGCGTCGACGCCGAGAAGGTGACCTACCTGCCGAACGCGATGCGGACCGAGGAGATCCGCTTCAGCGAGGAGGGCCGCGCCCGGGTGCGGGCCGAGCTCGGCATCCCCGCCGAGGCCTTCACCGTCGGCTGCGTCTCCCGCTTCCACCCGAAGAAGCGCAACGACGTCCTCATCGACGCCGTCGCCCAGCTCGGCCCCGAGACCCACCTGATCCTCGCCGGCTCCGGCGAGACCGAGGCCGAGCTGCGCCAGCGGGCGGCGCCGCTGGGCGAGCGGGCGCACTTCCTCACCACCCCCGGGGCGGAGATCGGCGACGTCCTCTCGGCGATGGACGTCGACGTCTTCTGCCCCAGCCCAGCCGAGGGACAGCCGCGGGCGGTGATCCTGGGGATGCTGGCCGAACGGCCCTGCGTCTCCACCGGCGCCGAGGGCGTGGTCGGCCTGATCCAAGACTCCTACGGCGCGATCGTCTCACCGGAGAACGACGCCGAGGCGGTGGCCGCGGTCCTGCGCCGCTACGAGGGCGACCCGGAGCGGGTGCGGCGCGAGGGGGCGCTGGCGGCGAAGGTGGCGGTCGAGCGCTTCGACCGCGCCGTCGTCGCCGAGCGGGCGGAGCGGTTGCTGCAGGGAGAGCGGGATGGCTGAGGAGACGCGGCCGCTGCGCCTGCTGGTGGTTGACGAGGGGGTGCTCGGCCACCGCACCCTGAAAGCCCAGCTCGAAGAGGCGCTGGCGGCGCTCCCCGGCGTCGAGGCGACGATGGTGACGGTGCCGCCGCCCTCGCGGCTGGGGCGCCTGCTCGTGCGCAAGTGGACGCGCGGCAGCGACGCCGACCTGCAGGCGCTGCGCTGGCGGCTGCGCTGGTCCTGGCAGGTACGGCGGATCCTCAAGCGCCACCGGCGCTCGGTCGACGTCGCCCTGATCAACACCCAGGCCTCCGCCCTGCTCGCCAAGGGCCCGATGCGCGACCTCCCCTGCGTGCTCTCGATCGACGCCACCGTCGGCCAGTTCACCGCGCTCGAATACACCCCGCACGATCGCTGGACCCCGCGGCAGCTGCGGCTGATGCAGCGGCTGGAGCGGCGGGTGCTCCGCGCCGCGGCGGCGGCGATGCCGTGGACGGAGTGGAACGAGGCGGCGCTGCGGAGCGAATACGAGCTCGGCGAGCAGCGGATCGAGGCGATCCACCCCGGCCTCGACGCCGGCTGGTGGGCCGAGGCGGCGGCGATGCGGCCGCGGCGGCGCGAGGGGCCGCTGCGGGTCCTCTTCGTCGGCAACGACGTCGAGCGCAAGGGCCTGCCGATCCTGGTCGAGGCGGTCGCCGCGCTGGAGGGCGAGGCGGTGCTCGACGTGGTCAGCGGCGACGAGGTCGAAGAGCGAGATCTCGTCGAGGTCCACCGCGGCGTCACCGCCGGCAGCGAGCGGCTGCGCGAGCTCTACGCCGGGGCCGACGTCTTCGCCCTCCCCACCCACGCCGACGCGGTCCCCTGGGCGGTCCTGGAGGCGATGGCGGCGGGGCTGCCGGTCGTCGCCTCGGCGGTCGGGGCGATCCCGGAGATGGTCGGCGAGACCGGCGAGGCGGTCCCGCCCGGCGACGCCGAGGCGCTGGCGGCGGCGCTGCGGCGGCTGCGCGACCCGGAGCGGCGGCGAGCGCTCGGCGAGGCGGCGCAGGCGCGGGTACACGAGCGCTACGACAACGCCCTGCAGACGCCGCGGATCCTGGCGCTGGCGAAGTCGCTCGCCGAGGGAAGAGCGGGCGGGCGACGGCTGCGCCGCCGCACCTTCGTCGCCCTCGGCGCCGGCGCCGCCGCGGTCGCGGTCGCCGCCCCCTACGCGGCCCTGATTCCCGACGAGGAGTTCGAGCAGCTGGTCGCCTCGCGGCTGGGGATCGACGTCGAGCTCGCCAGGCAGCTGCTGGAGCGGGCGCGGGAGGAGTACGGCGACGCCCGCTACGACGTCCACGCCGCCGCTTTCGCCCTCGCCGTCCGCGACCCGGTCTCGGCGGTGATGCCGGAATCGGCGCGGCGCAAGGCGGTCGACGGGCTGCTGGAGCCGATGCTCTCGGCCCCGGCCGCGAACCTCGCCTACGCCGTAACCGGCTCCGACCCGGGCAGCCCCGCCTGCGCCGGCTTGGTGCGGCCGACGTGAAGACGCTCGAGGCCGACGTCGTCGTCGTCGGCTCCGGCGTCTGTGGGCTGCTCGCCTCCTGGGAGTCGCTGCAGCGGGGACTGCGGGTGGTGATGCTGGAGCGGGGGGCGCTGAAGACCCACGCCGAACAGCTCGCCGACGGCCGCTGGGAAGCCGAAATCCCCGGCGCCGAGCCGAACAACGAAACCGCTCCCGACACCCCGCCCTACCCGTGGAGCTACGTCTACGGCGTCGGCGGCTCGGCCCTGCACTGGGACGGCGCCGCCCTGCGCTTCGCCGCCGCCGACTTCAAGATGCGCTCCAGCTTCGGGGTGATGGAGGACTGGCCGCTCTCGCTGGCGGAGCTGCAGCCGTTCTACGCCCAAGCCGAGGCGGCGCTCGGCGTCGCCGGGGCTCCCTCGGCAGAGACCGGACAGTCCGGGCCGGGAATTCCGGGCGCCCGAGCCCTTCCGCCCCACCCCCTCAGCCCGATCGACAAAGCGGTGGCGCCGCACCTGCAGCCGTTCGCACCGCTGCCGCAGGCGCGACCCTCGCGACCGATCCAGGGACGACCCGCCTGCTGCGGCTCGGCAACCTGCGAGCTCTGCCCGATCGACGCTCGCTTCTCCCCCCTCAATGGCCTCTCCGCGGTGCTGGACCATCCGGGCCTGGAGCTGCGTGAGGGGACCGTCGCCGCTCGTCTGCGGCTCGGCCCCGCCGGCGCGGTCGACGGCGTCGAGACGATCGCCCCCGGCGGCGAGCGGCTGCTGGCACGGGGCAAGCGCTACGTCCTGGCCGCGAACGGGATCGAAAACCCCGGCCTGCTGCTGCGCTCGGGCCTCGACGGGCCCGCCGTCGGCCGCTACCTCTTCGACCACGGCCACACGACCGTCAACGTCACCCTGCGCAGCGAGGTCGAACCCGGCGTCGGCAACAGCCTCGCGACGGGCCTGACCGAAGCCTTCCGCGAAGGCAGCTTCCGCGCCGAGCGCTCGGCGGCGATTCTCAGTCCCTTCAACCCCGGGATGCCGATAGCCCATCTTCTGCTCGACGGCATCGCCGACCGCGAGGACGGCCAAGCGGTGCGCGCCGCCGCCCTCTCGCACTGGCGGCGCACCATCCCCTTCGACATGCTGACCGAAGACGTGCCGCGCCCCGAGCGCCGGGTGACCCTCTCGCCCAACCGCGACTCCTTCGGCCTGCCGCTGAACCGGACCGCCTACCCGCCGCCGAGCACCTACGAGACGGCCGGGGTCGACGCCGCCGTCGCCGCCCTGCGCGAGCGCCTGGCGCCGCTCGGCGTCGAGGCAACCGAAGTCGCGCCCGGGCCCCGGGGCGGCCATTTGATGGGAACCTGCCGGATGGGGCCTCCCGGCAAGGGTGTGGTCGACGCCGAGATGCGCCACCTCGAGGTCGAGAACCTGTTCGTCGCCGGCTCCTCCGCCTTCCCCACCTACGCGCCGGTCCACCCGACGCTGACGATCGCGGCGCTGGCGCTGCGGCTGGGCCAGCTGCTGGCAGGGGAGGCGGCGTGAGCGAGACGATCAGCGCCTGCGTGATCGCCCAGGACGAGGAGGAGCGCCTCCCCGACTGCCTCGCCAGCCTCGGCTTCTGCCAGGAGGTGGTGGTCGTCGACAGCGGCTCCCGCGACCGCACCCGCGAGCTCGCCGCCGCCACCGGGGCCAAGGTGGTCGAGAACCCCTGGCCCGGCTTCTCGGCCCAGCGCAACGTCGCCCTCGACCACGCCGGCGGCGATTGGGTGCTGGAGATCGACGCCGACGAGCGCGTCAGCCCGGAGCTGGCGAGCGAGATCCGGGCCTTCCTCGCCGACCCGCCGCCGCAGGTGCGGATGGGGGCGATCCCGATGCGCGACGTCTTCCTCGGCAAGGCCCTCGGCCCCTCGATCCGCTACCCCCGCTACCGCCACCGCCTCTTCCGGCGCGGCGCCTTCCGCCACGACGAGGAACGCAGCGTCCACGAGGGCCTCTGGCCCGACGGGCCGGTGCACCCGTTCGCCGGCGAGCTGCGCCACCTGCTCGCCTCCTCCTGGAGCGAGGCGCTCGCCGACGCCCGCGCCTACGCGAGGCTGGAGGCGGCGCAGCGGCGGCAGCCGAGCGCCCGCGAAGCGGTGACCGGCATCCTCGTCAGGCCGCTGGCGAAGCTCGCCTACCGGCTCCTGCTCTACGGCGGCTGGCGGGACGGCGGCCGCGGCCTCGCCAAGGTCGCCCTCGAGTGCGCCGCCGACTCGCTGGCGACCGTCTACCGCCTCCGCGGCGGCATCGCCGAGGGAATCGTCGGGTTCGGCCTGGAGGCGCCGCAGCTCGGCCCGGTGCGGATCGTCGGCGTCGCCTTCGGCCGCCGCGGCGCCGCCCGCCTCGCCGGCTGGCTGCAGGAGGCGGCGCGGGACGGGGCCGACGTGGCCCTGATCGGCGCCGCCCCGCCCGAGGGCTCCCAGCTCCGCCACCGCCCCCTCGACCGCCTCGGTCCGGGCCGCCTGGTCCGGGCGCTCGACGCCGAGAACCAGCTGCGGCCGGTCGACGCGCTGGTGCTCGCGGGACGGCGCGAGCGGCTCACCCTGCGGCTGGCGCCGGGGGAGATGCGGGGCGCCGTGGCGCCGCTCTCCCCCGGCGATCCGCCCGGCAAGGCGCTAGACCAGTTGCAAAGCGAAACCCGGGGCATTCAGAGAGGTGGGCGCGGGTAGGCATAGAAGTAATCTCCCGCCCCCGCCGCTGTCGCGGGGGGCGCCACAATTCAAGTCACCGTCAGACCCGCCCGATAGGTCACCCTAAGCGTGGAACCCAATCCCCAACTTCGACTGATCTGGGCCGCCAAGAAATGGCTGGCCCTTTTCGCGGTTGCGGCCGCCGTCGTCGTCTACCTGATCTCCTCCTCGCAGGCCGACGAATTCGAAAGCAACGCGCTCGGCCAGATCGTCTCCACCAGCCAGGCCTCGGGCGAAGTCCTCAACGAGGAAGAACTGCTCAGCCTCTCCAACGTCTACGACGAGCTGGCGGCGACCCGCACCGTCCTCGACATCGCCCACGAAGACGACGTCGTCAAAGAACGGACCACCGAATTCGACGACAGCGTCGACGTCTCGCCGGAATCGCGGATCGGCGTCCTCAGCTTCAAGGCGCGGACCGGCGACCCGCAGCTGTCGGCCGACTTCGCCAACGCCTACGCCCGCGCCTTCGCCGCCTACCTCGGCGGGCTGCAGGTCGAGCAGCTGGAAAAGACGCTGGAGCCGCTGCAGGGGCAGGTCAACGAAATCGAAGGCGAACTGCTGGAACTTTCCCCCACCGACCCCGACCGGCCCAGCCTCGAAATCACGCTGGGGGCGCTGCAGGAACAGATCGCCTCCCAGACCTCCAACCCCGGCGACTCGCTGCGGATCGTCGAGCAGGCCGCCCCCGACTCCACCGCGGTCGCGCCGACGCCCAAGCGGGACGCGATCCTCGCCTTCATCGTCGCCCTCCTCCTGGGCGCCACCGCGGTCTACCTCCGCGACCTCTTCTTCGACCGCTACGGCTCCGCCCAGGACGCCGCCCGCGACCTCGACCTGCAGCTGCTCGGCGAGATCCCGCGCGCCCGCAAAGACACCCCGCTGGAGGCCTTCCGCAGCCTCCGCACCGCGATCGTCTTCGCCCTCGACCGGGCCGACGCCCGCGCGATCAACATCTCCGGCGAGGGCGCCCGCACGATCCTCGTGACCGGCCCCGAATCGGGCTGCGGCAAGAGCTACGTCTCCTCCAACGTCGCCCGCACCCTCGCCACCGAAGGGCGCCAGGTGATCGCCGTCGACGCCGACCTGCGCCGGCCCACCCTGCACGAGATCTTCAAGACCAAACTCTCCCCCGGCCTCAGCGACCTGCTGGTCGGCGGCGAGGAGCCCGACGTCGAGGCGGTGATGCGCGACGTCCGCACCCCGCGCGGCAGCTCCGACGCCGGCGCCCTGCGCCTGCTCCCCGCCGGCTCCCACACCGAGGAAGCGGTCGAGTCGCTCTCCTCGCGGCGGATGGCCAAAGTCGTCAGCGCCCTGCAGGAGGACAGCGAAGTCGTCCTCTTCGACAGCCCGCCGGCACTGGCGGTCGTCGACCCGGTGGTCCTCTCGCGCTACACCGACGGCGTCGTCTTCGTGATCGACTCCCGCCACACCCGGCGTCGTGAGGCGCGGCGGGCGATCGAGGCGCTGCGCGCGACCGGGGCGCCGCTGCTCGGCTTCGCCTTCAACCGTTCCGCCACCAAACAGTCGGCCTACGAGGCCTACCGGCCGCACGATCCCCGCCACTCCGGCACCGGGTCGCGCCCCTCGCAGGAGGCGCGGGTCTGAGTCGTCGGGACCTCGCGCTGCCGGCGCTGACCACCTGGGGCGCGGTCGCCGGGGCGGGCGTCCTCGCCGGGATCGTCCTTGCGGCGGCGCTCGCGAAAGCCGGTCCCGAGGGGGCGCTGGCGCCGCTCGTCCTTCTCCTCTGCGTCGTCCTGCTGCGCTTTCCCGAGGCCTGCCTCGGGCTCCTGCTGATCGGCACCACGATGGCCGAAACCGAACCGATCGGCGCGATCCCGGCCGGCGAAGGCTTCTACGACGTGATCGCGGCCAGCCTGACCGGCCCCGACATCCTCATCCTCTTCGGCCTCGCCGGAATCCTGCTGCGCTTCGTCGCCCTGGACCTGCGGCCGCGGCTGCCCGAACCGCTGACCGTGCCGCTGACCGTGCTGGGGATGGCCGCGGTGGCCGGGATCGCGACCGCCTACAGCGCCAACGCCGGGGTCAGCGTCGGCGACCTCTTCCACCGCGGCCTCGAGATCGGCCACCTGATCCTGATCCCGCTGCTGGCCGTCAACGTCCTCCGCGACACGCGGGCGCTGAAGATCTTCGCCGCGGGGCTGGCGGCGCTGGCCTGCCTGAAAGGGCTGACCGGGCTCTACGCCAGCTTCGGCGGCTTCGGCAGCAGCGTCGAAGAAGGGGCGGCGAGCTTCCTCAACCCCTTCCCGAACCTGCTGATGCTGACCTTCGCCCTCGGCGTCATCGCAGCGCTGGTGCGGCGGGTGGAGATCCCGGCCTGGATGTACGCCGGGCTGCCGGTCACGCTCCTCGCCCTGCTCCTCTCCTACCGGCGCTCGTTCTGGATCGCCGCGATCCTGACCATCGTCCTGGTCGTGATCATCGCCAGCCGCCGCCGCGGTCGCGCGGTCCTCGCGATCGCGGCCGTCTCCCTCGCCCTCGGCCTCGGCGCCGCGGCCTCGGTCTCGGACACCTCCGACTCCGCCTCGCCGAGCCCGATCGCCGAACGGGCGCAGACGCTGACTCCCGGCAGCCTCGGCAGCAACCGCGGCGACCGGTACCGGATGGACGAGCGCCGCAACGTGATCGAAAACATCGAGGAGCACCCGGTGACCGGCGTCGGCCTCGGAGTCGACTGGGAGGTGCACAAGCCGCTGGCCGAGGCGCACGACCGCCGCTACGTCCACTTCGCCTTCCTCTGGTACTGGCTGGCCCTGGGGATCGTCGGGGCGATCGCGTACCTGCTCCTCCTCGGCAGCTCGCTTTGGACCGGCATACAGGTCTGGCGCTTCCATCCCGACCCGGTCGTGCAGGTCTGCGCGATCGCGGCCTTCGGCGCTTTCGTCGCCCTCGCCGTGGTCGAGCTGACGGCCACCTTCACCGGGGTCGAGACCCGCCTCACGGTCCTCCTGGGGGCGGTGCTCGGCTGGCTCGCCGCCGCCTGGCAGGACCTGCCGGGGCGGCGGCTGGC
>Ga0247774_1001510_pt1 | contig 11682 bp, 9 predicted proteins | sample UWRJL001104B6_FD_179933 | JGI IMG/M metagenome (GOLD analysis project Ga0247774, IMG submission 179933) | Plant litter microbial communities from Arlington Agricultural Research Station in Wisconsin, United States - UWRJ-L001-104B-6 | ecosystem: Environmental > Terrestrial > Plant litter >... | reverse complement strand
GGCGTCGTATGACGCAGAGTGGGCCGAGCTCGAATCCCACGGAATGCCGGCCACCGCTGCTGCCTTTGCGAGCACAGTCTGCCCCAGTGCCGCGCCGGCGAGCGACACGGTGTCGAAGCACGAGAACGGATGAAACGGGTTGCGCTTGATCTCCGTGCGCGTCACCGCCGCGTTCAGAAAGCCAAGATCGAACGCTGCGTTGTGCCCGACGAGAATTGCGCGCCGGCAGTTGTACGCGCGCACGGCGTGCCGCACTTCGCGAAAGATCCGCTGAAGCGCATCCCGCTCGGGAATCGCAGGGCGCAGCGGATGAAAGGGATCGATGCCGGTGACGGCGAGCGAAGCGGGATCGAGCCGCGAGCCTTCGAACGGGATGACGTGAAAGCTATGCGTCGTCCCGCGACTGAGCACGCCGTTGTCATCCATGTCGATGAGTACGGCGGCCACTTCGAGCAGCGCGTCGGTCGAATTGTGGAAACCGCCGGTTTCGACGTCGACGACGACGGGCAGAAATCCCCGGAATCGCCGCGCCATCTGTTTCGCGCCGGGCTGCGGTGGGATGTGCGGGCTTTCTTCGTTCATCGGGCGAGCCGCCAGGTCACGGTTTCCCCCGCGCGCATCGGCACGATCTCATCGGTTCCGAAGGGATAGGTCGACGGCACGGTCCATGTCTCTTTCAGCAGCTTGAGCTGCCCGGCATTGCGAGGCAACCCGTAGAAGTCGGGGCCGAAATCGGAGGCGAAGCCTTCGAAGCGGTTCAGCGCCCCGGCCTGGTCGAACGCCTCGGCATACAGCTCGATGCCGGCAGGCGCGGAGAAGCAGCCGGCGCAGCCGCACGAGGCTTCTTTCGTGTGCCGAGCATGGGGTGCGCTGTCCGTGCCAAGGAAAAAGCGCGGATTGCCGCTGATCGCAGCCTCCACGAGCGCGACACGGTCGGGCTCCGTCTTCAACACCGGCAAGCAGTAATAGTGCGGACGTATGCCGCCCGTGAAGATCGCATTCCGGTTGTGGAGCAGGTGTTGTGGCGTGATCGTTGCGCCGACGCCGGCGCGCGCGGTGCGCACGAACTCTGCTGCGCGCTTCGTCGTGATGTGCTCGAACACGATCTTCAGCTGTGGAAAGCGCGAAACCAGCGGCGCCATCACTTCATCGATGAAGCGCGCTTCGCGATCGAACACGTCGACGTCGTTGTGCGTGACTTCGCCATGCACCTGGAACACGACGCCGAGCTCGCTCATGCGCTCGAGCACGGCGTACACGTTCTCGATGCGCGTGACGCCGGAGTCCGAGTTCGTGGTGGCGCCGGCGGGATAGAGCTTGAAACCGTGCACGATGCCGCTCGCCTTCGCGCGATCCACTTCCGCGGGATCGGTGCGGTCGGTGAGATACAGCGTCATCAGCGGTTCGAACGAAGCACTTGCCGGCAGCGCATCCAGGATGCGCTTGCGATAGGCCCGTGCGAGATCTGTAGTCGTTACCGGCGGCCGCAGGTTCGGCATGATGATCGCGCGACCGAAGCGCTCGGCGGTGAAGCCGATCACCGCGCGCAACGAATCGCCGTCTCGCACGTGCAGGTGCCAGTCATCGGGACGACGGATCGACAGCTCGGTCACTTCGCGCGCTCCAGTCCTTGGAGCAGGCCCTGGTTGAGCAGCGCTTCGAGCGCGAAGCGCACGCCGAAGCCGGTGACTTCGGTGCTCACGTGGCCGAGGCCACCGCTCCGGGTGCAGGAGGACAGGTCAACATGCGCCCACGCGACGTTCTCCGGCACGAAGCGGCTGAGGAATCGTGCGGCGAGAATGTGATCGCCCTTGCCATCCACGGAACACTGGACGATGTCGGCAACCTTGCTCTCGAGATCCGAGTCGTAGTCCGCATCGAACGGAAAATTCCACACACGCTCGCCACTCGCGCGACCCGCTTCGACGAGCTTGTTGGCCAGTGCCGGGCGATTCGTGAACACCGCGCTCATGCGCTCCGTGAGCGAATACACCGCGGCGCCGGTCAGCGTCGCGAAATCCATGATGAGTTTCGGCTGCGTGCGGCCGGCGAGCGCAAGCGTATCCGCCAGCGCCATGCGACCTTCTGCATCCGTGTGAATCACCTGGATCGTCACGCCGTTCGAAGCGCGTACGATGTCCTGCGGTTTGTAGCCTTTCGGCCCGATGCGATTCTCGGTGATCGCGAGCCAGGCATCGGCAGCGATCGGCGCCTTCATCTCCGCGAGCGCCAGCAAGGTTGAAAGCGCTACAGCGCTGCCCGACATATCCGTATGCATGTCGAGCATCGACTTGTGCGGCTTCAGGTTGATGCCGCCCGTGTCGAAAATGATTCCCTTGCCGACCAACGCGATATCCGGCGGACCCGACTTGCGGCTCGCCGGACGATATTTGAGATGCACGATGCCCGCGCCCGGCTCTTCGTTCGCCGCGGCCACGGCGAGGAACGCGCCGGCGTTGAGTCGCTTCAGCGCCGCTTCGTCGAGGAAGCGCATGGAGATTCGATGCTTCCGGGCGAGCTCGGCGATCAGGCGGCGATAGGCGCGCGCGTCCAGCTCGTTCGGCGGCATCGCCGTGAGCCAGCGCGTGAGATTGTTGCCCCGGGCCGCTGCGGCGGCTTGACGTAGATCGACATCGTCCCCACCAACGACAACGATCTCCTGCAACGGCTTTTTTGTCTCGCGCTTGGAGAGGAACGAAGGCAGGGCAAAGGCATGTGCCTGTGCCGCTGCCAGCAGAGCTTCGACGCTGGCCGTGCCCGAGGCGCGGTCATCGAAGGCGGCAATGGCGACAATGTTCAAGGTGCGGGCCGAGGCTTCTTTGAGCATCCGGCCTGCGAGTGACAGTCTCTCGAACGGCGTGGCATCTGCTTGCAGATAGCCCAGCACTGCGAGTGTGTGGCGCGAGTTCGCGAGTGTCGTGCTGCGTACGTTGCCAGGGCGCGCAGGAGCCCTGGAGTGCAGTTCCCGCCAGCGTTCCGGCTCAGGCAGTGAGGCGAAGGCTTTGGGTGTAGCAGTGTCTGCCACGATGACGAAAATCGCGTCCCAACCGGTTGCGCGAGCGCTCCAGTTGGCACGCGCGCGCGTGATTTCGGGACCATCCAGGGAGGGGATCAGGCTCATGGGACGCGTGCTTCAGCGTAGGTGGGTTTGCTTGACCGGTGGGAGTGAAAACCGGATCATTGGCGCGCTTTTTTTGTGGCGCAATTTCGCTCGCAACGGCCGCGCATCGTAGCACACGAAGCGCGCACAACTTATCGCCGCGCTCCATGCGCTGGCTGCTCGGCGAGGCTCGACCCGACCGCATGACCGACTCCCCCAAGCTCGAAGATCTCGATCCCGTAGAAACGCAGGAATGGCTGGAGTCCATCGACTCCGTGCTCCGCACACATGGCGCGGAACGTGCGCATTTCCTGCTCGAACGCCTCATCGACCACACACGCCGATCCGGTGCGTATCTGCCGTTCAAACCGAACACGGCATACGTCAACTCGATCTCCGCGGGTCAGGAACGTGAGTACCCCGGCAACCGCGCAATCGAGCGTCGGCTGGAAGCCATCCTGCGCTGGAACGCGCTGGCAATGGTCGTCCAGGCGAACCGCATTTCGTCGGAGTACGGCGGCCACCTCGCGAGCTACGCCTCGAGCGCAACGCTCTACGAAGTGGGCTTCAACCACTTCTGGCGCGCTGCTTCGGCCAATCATCCCGGGGATATGGTGTTTTTCCAGGGACACTCTTCCCCTGGCGTATACAGTCGTGCCTATCTCGAAGGCCGGCTCACCGAAGACCACCTGAAACGCTTCCGGCAGGAAGTGGGCGGCGGCGGTCTTTCGTCGTATCCGCACCCGTGGCTGATGCCGGAGTTCTGGCAGTTCCCGACCGTGTCGATGGGCCTCGGCCCGATGATGGCGCTGTATCAGGCGCGCTTCATTCGCTACATGGAAAACCGCGGCCTCGCGAAGCCGTCCGACCGCAAGGTCTGGGCGTTCCTCGGCGACGGCGAGATGGACGAGCCGGAGTCGATGGGCGCGCTCACCATGCCGGTGCGCGAGAAGCTCGACAACCTCGTGTTCGTCGTCAACTGCAACCTGCAGCGTCTCGACGGCCCGGTGCGCGGCAACGGCAAGATCATTCAAGAGCTCGAAGCTGCTTTCCTCGGCGCGGGCTGGAACGTCATCAAGGTGCTCTGGGGCTCGCGCTGGGATCCGCTCCTCGCGAAAGATACCAAGGGCCTGCTCCGTCGCGTCATGGAAGAGTGCGTCGACGGCGAATACCAGAACTTCAAGGCGAAGGGCGGCGCGTACACGCGTGAGAATTTCTTCGGTAAATACGAAGAGCTCAAGGCGATGGTCGCGAACATGTCCGACGACGAGATCTGGAAGCTCAATCGGGGTGGCCACGACGCGCGCAAGGTGTACGCGGCGTACTGGGAAGCGGCGAATCACAAGGGCCGTCCCACCGTGATTCTGGCGAAGACCGTGAAGGGCTACGGGCTCGGCAAGGGTGGCGAAGGTCAGATGATCGCCCACCAGCAGAAGAAATTTTCCGAAGACGACCTGCGCGTGTTCCGCGATCGCTTCAACATTCCGGTCGTCGATGCAGACCTCGCTCGCCTGCCGTTCTACAAGCCGGCGGAAGACAGCGAAGAAGCGAAGTACATGCGCGAGCGTCGCATCTCGCTCGGTGGCTCGCTGCCGTCCCGCAAGCCGAAGGTGGAGCCGCTGGCGGTGCCGGCGCTCGAAGCGTTCGGTGCAATGCTCGAAGGCACCGGAGATCGCGAGATCTCCACGACGATGGCGTTCGTGCGCATCCTCACCGTGCTGCTGAAAGACAAGAACATCGGCAAGAACATCGTGCCGATCGTTCCCGACGAAGCGCGCACGTTCGGCATGGAAGGCCTGTTCCGCCAGATCGGCATCTACTCCGCGGTGGGCCAGCTCTACACGCCGCAGGATGCCGAGACCCTCATGTCTTACAAGGAAGACAAGAAGGGCCAGATGCTCGAAGAGGGCATCAACGAAGCGGGCGCGACCTGCTCGTGGATCGCGGCCGGTACGGCTTACGCGAACCATGGCGTGAGCATGGTGCCGTTCTACATCTACTACTCGATGTTCGGTTTCCAGCGCGTCGGCGATTTCCTCTGGGCTGCGGGCGACAGCCAGGCTCGTGGATTCCTGCTCGGGGCGACTGCAGGTCGCACCACGCTGGCGGGTGAGGGCCTGCAGCATCAGGACGGTCACAGCCTCCTGCATGCGAGCACGATTCCGAACTGCGTGGCGTATGACCCGACGTATGCATACGAGCTCGCCGTCATCATCCACGATGGCATGCGCCGCATGTACGTCGAGCAGGAAAACGTCTTCTACTACATCGCCGTGATGAACGAGAACTACGTCCAGCCGGCGATGCCGCAGGGCGTGGAAGCGGGCATCCTCAAGGGCGCCTATCTCCTGCAGATGGGTGGTCGTGGCAAGGTGCGCGCAACGCTCGCCGGCTCCGGCACCATCCTGCGTGAGTGCATCGCCGCCGCGGCGCTGCTCGAAAAAGACTACGGCGTGCCCACGGATGTCTTCTCGGTCACGAGCTTCAACGAGCTGCGCCGCGAAGCCATGGAAGTGGAACGCTGGAATCTCCTGCATCCGGGCGAGACGCAGCGCGTGCCTTACGTGCAGCAGCTCTTCAAGGATCGCGAGGGTCCGGTGGTTGCCGCCACCGACTACATGCGGACCGTGTCCGACCAGATCCGTCAGTGGGTCGGCAGCCGTTACATCACGCTCGGCACCGACGGCTACGGCCGCTCGGATTCGCGCGCCCAGCTCCGCAAGCACTTCGAGGTCGACCGCAATCACATTGCGATCGCCGCCCTGCGTGCGCTCGCGGATGAAGGCAAGGTCGACAAGGCCACGCTCGCCAAAGCGATGAAGAACCTCGGGATCGATCCGACGAAACCCGATCCCTGGAAAATCTGATTTAGTTAGGAACTGCCATGGCCCGCCTGGTCGACGTGCGCGTGCCCGATATGGGCAGCTTCAGCGAAGTCGCGATCATCGATGTGCTCGTAAAGCCCGGTGATGCGATCGAGCGCGAAGCATCGCTCATCACGCTTGAAACCGAGAAAGCCACCATGGACGTCCCCTCGGACGTCAGTGGTGTCGTTGAAAAGATCCACGTGAAGAAGGGCGGCAAGGTGTCGCCTGGAGACGTGGTGGTGACCGTGCGTGCGGAAGGGGATGGGGCGGGTGACGCTACATCTTCGGCTGGCGCTGCCGCCGCTCCGGCTGGTGCCGGTGCAGATTCCGCCGCGAGTGGCACAGGTGCCGCAGGGGCAAGTGCGCAGGGCGATGGGAAAAGCGCGGGTTCTGGAGCGTCGGCCGCAAATGGCGGAGTTGCTTCTGGCGCTGGGGCCTCGGGTGCCTCTGCCGCCGCGCCGTCCGAGGCCGGCTCTTCGGGCGCGAAGCCTGCCGCCAAGCCGTCGACGGGTTCCGCTCCCGCGCCGGCCGCCACGCCCGCCGCAAAAACCGCTGCCCCCCCTGCCGCAGCGAGCAGCGCCAACGGCGCGAATGGCGCCGGCTCTCAAACCCCGAGCCAGATCCCCGGTGGCCGCACCGATCTCGCACCGATCAACGAAACCGGCTTCTCACGCGCCCATGCGGGCCCGTCAGTCCGCCGCTTCGCGCGTGAGCTGGGCGTAGACCTCTCGCAGATGACGGGCACCGGCTTCAAGGCCCGCATCACGCACGACGACGTGAAAGCCTTCGTGAAGAAGGCGCTGACCAGCGGTGGCGCACCGGCAGCTGCAAAAGGCGGCACCGGAACGGGCCTGCCGTCGATCCCGCCAGTCGACTTCGCAAAGTTCGGCCCGGTCGAAACGAAGCCGCTGTCGCGCATCCAGAAGATTTCGGGTCCGCGGCTGCATGCGAGCTGGGTGAACATCCCGCACGTCACGCAGTTCGATGAAGCCGACATCACCGATCTCGAAGACGCGCGCACGAAGCTCAAGCAGAAAGCGCTCAACGAAGGCATCAAGCTCACGCCGCTCGCCTTCATCGTGCGCGCGATCGCCAGGATGCTCGGCGATTTCCCGGTCTTCAACTCGTCGCTCGACGCCACCGGCGCGAACCTCGTGATGAAGAAATACGTGCACATCGGCTTCGCGGCGGATACGCCCAACGGCCTGATGGTGCCCGTCATCCACAACGCCGACAAAATGGATATCTACGAGATCGCGCGCCAGCTCGGGGACCTTTCGGAAAAGGCGCGTGGCGGCAAGCTCAGCGCCAACGACATGCAGGGCGGCTGCTTCACCATCTCGAGCCTCGGCGGCATCGGTGGCACGGCGTTCACGCCGATCATCAACGCGCCCGAAGTGGCGATCCTCGGCGTCTCGAAGTCGAGCCACAAGCCGGTGTACCAGAACGGCAGCTTCGTGCCGCGCCTGATGTTGCCGCTGTCCCTGTCGTATGACCATCGCGTCATCGATGGCGCGATGGCCGTGCGCTTCACCACTGCGCTTGGCGCCCTGCTGGCCGATCCGCGCCAGCTCACGGAGGCCGTGCCTTGAGTCGCATCGACGTCACCGTTCCGGATCTCGGAGGCTTCGACGAAGTCCCGATCATCGATGTGCTCGTGAAAGCGGGCGACGTCGTCGAAGTCGACACGCCGCTGATCACGCTCGAGACCGACAAGGCGTCGATGGACGTGCCGTCGACGAGCGCCGGCAAGGTCGTCGAAGTCGCCGTGAAGCGTGGCGACAAGGTTGCCAAGGGATCGCTGATCGTGCGGCTCGAAGCTGCTGGAGCGAGCGCCTCTGCCGCGCCGGCCGCTGCTTCGGGTGGTGGCGCGAATTCCGGCGGTGGCGCGCGCGAAGCTGCGCGGCCCGAAAGTGCTGGCGATACCGTGCGCATGCCTGCGCCCGATGTGTCTGCGAAAGCGAAGACAGAAGCCGCGAGCAGCGCCAGTGCAAAGGGCTCGGCAGCTCCGTCGTCAGGCACGACCCCGCCTCCTGCATCGAGTAGCACGCCGAGCGCGCCGGCCGCCGCGAAATCCGCCGCGCCCTCCAGCCCACCCAGCACAAAGTCGCAGTCGGCCGCCCCCACCAAAGTGGAAGGCGCAGACCGCAAGACTCAACTCCTGGTGCTGGGCGCTGGCCCGGGTGGCTACACCGCCGCTTTCCGCGCTGCCGACCTCGGCCTGCAGGTCACGCTCGTCGAACGGTGGCAAAGCCTCGGCGGAGTCTGCCTCAACGTTGGCTGCATCCCGTCGAAAGCCCTGCTGCACGCAGCGAAGGTCATCGACGAAGCCAGCTCCATGGCTGCCCACGGCGTCACCTTCGGCAAGCCGACCATCGATCTCGACAAGCTGCGCAACTGGAAGATGAGCGTCGTCAAGAAGCTCACCGGCGGCCTGAAGATGCTGGCCAAGCAGCGCAAGGTCGACGTCGTCACCGGCTACGGCAAGTTCCTCGGCCCGAACATCGTCGAGGTGAAAGCGGATGACGGCAAGGTGGAACGCATCGCGTTCGACCAGTGCATCATCGCCGCCGGTTCCGAAGCGGTGAAGCTGCCGGGCATTCCGAACGACGAACGCATCATGGATTCGACCGGCGCTCTCGAGCTGCCGCCGAACGTGAAGCGCCTGCTCGTCATCGGTGGCGGCATCATCGGCCTCGAGATGGCGACGGTGTATGAAGCGCTCGGCGTGAAGGTGAGCGTCGTCGAGCTGACGCCGGGCCTGATGCCGGGCGCGGATCCCGATCTCGTGAAACCGCTGGAAAAGCGGCTGCGCGCGCGTTACGAGGCGATCTACGTCGGCACCAAGGTCACCAAGGTCGAGGCGCTGAAGGAAGGCATCAAGGTCACGTTCGAAGGCGCGAAGGCGCCCGAGCCGCAGGTGTACGACCGAGTGCTCGTCGCCGTCGGCCGTTCGCCGAATGGCAAGGTCATCGGCGCGGAAGCTGCCGGCGTCACTGTGACGGATCGCGGTTTCATTCCCGCGGACAAGCAGCTGCGCACCAACGTGCCGCACATCTTCGCCATCGGCGACATCATCGGCCAGCCGATGCTCGCTCACAAAGCGATGCACGAAGCGAAGGTCGCGGCTGAAGTGGCTGCGGGCGAGAAGCGTTCGTTCGATGTGCGCGCGATTCCGTCGGTCGCATACACCGATCCTGAAGTGGCCTGGGCCGGTCTCACCGAGATCGAGGCGCAGGCCAGGGGCATCGCGTTCAAGAAGGGCGCGTTCCCGTGGGTTGCGAGCGGGCGTTCGCTGTCGCTCGGTCGCGATGAAGGCTTCACCAAGGTGCTGTTCGATCCCGAAACGCATCGTGTGCTCGGCGCCGGCATCGTCGGCCCGAACGCGGGCGAGCTGATCGCAGAGCTCGTGCTCGCCATCGAGATGGGTGCGGACGCCACGGACATCGGCCTGAGCATCCACCCGCATCCGACCCTGTCCGAGACGGTCGGTCTCGCAGCCGAAGCGTTCGAGGGAACGCTGACGGATCTCTACATCCCGAAGCGGTGACCCCTTCGGCTGAAGCGCCGGTCACCTTCACGGCAGCGGGGTTCAGGCTCGGGGCGCAGCGATGCGTCCCGATGCTCATCGGGCTCTTTCCCTTCGGGCTCGTCGCGGGCGTCACCGCGCAGGCGCACGGCCTTTCGCTCGCCGAAGCGTCACTGATGAGCGGCCTCGTGTTCGCCGGCTCTTCGCAGATCGTCACGCTCGGCGCGTGGACGGTGCCTGCTTCCATCGCGGCCGCGACGCTCACGTGCTTCATCGTCAACCTGCGCTTCATGCTGATGGGGCCGCTGCTCGCGCCGTGGTTCGACAACGTTCACGGTTGGCGTCGCTGGTTCACCATCGGTTTTCTGGTCGAGCACACCTGGGCGCTGGCGCTGAAGGAAATCGAGCACGGCAACCGGGACGCTGCGTTCTTTCTCGGGGCCGGCGTGCTCACGTGGCTCGTCTGGGTCGTCACGACCATTGCGGGCTTTCTGCTCGGTGAAATCGTCGCGCCTGCCGCGGGTCATCCCCTGTTCTTCGCCGCGCTGGCGTGTTTCATCGCCATGCTGGTGCCGATGTGGCGCGGAAAGCAGGATCTCATTCCGTGGGCTGTCGCTGCGATCGTCGCGATCGCCGTTTCGCGGGAGCTGCCCGGCACGTCGTGGCATATCGTAGCCGGCGCAATCGCGGGCGGTTTCGCCGGTTATCTGCGTGACCGGCGAGCGCGCAAGTCCACCGAGAGGGCGCAATGACGACGTTGCACCTGTGGACCGTTCTCACGATCGTCAGCATGGCCGCCGTGACCTATCTGCTGCGCGCGGGCGGCTATTGGCTGTTCCGCACCTTCAAGCCATCGCCGGGGCTGCAATCGATGCTCACCTATGTGCCGGGGGCGCTGTTCGTGAGCTTCGTCGTGCCTTCAGTGGTGGCCGGTGGCGTGAAGGAGTGGATCGCTGCGGCGGTCACGGTCGTCGTCGCGGTGATGACCCGCTCCATCGTCTGGCCGATTTTTGCGGGCACGGCGACGGCGTGGGTGGTGTGGATGCTCGCCTGACGCTGCCGCGCATCGCGTGCCGCTCAATGCGAGGGATACCGCCAGTTGAAGGGCACACCGGGCGGCCGCGTCAGGAACGCCTTTGCGATGAAGAACGGCGCCGAGATCAACGCGGCGTAGAGCAGAAGGGCATCCATGGCACCGTCTTTCACCGCCTGCAACATGTCGCGAGTCATGATTCACCTCCGATGATTTTCAGAACGTAATTCCAGATTCCCAGGAACAGGACGACGCCACTCGTCAGCACGTCTGCATAGACCAGCATGATCTTCAGCCCATTCAGGAGCTGAAAGATTTCGTCGGGGAACGGCCAGAAACACGACGGATGTCATCGTGAGGTGGCTGATGAGGCGCAGAACAAAAAGAAGCTGGCCGTCGCGCCGGCGCCGATGCTCATCTGGAATGAACAGGCGGCGATCCCGCCGCAGCACGGATCGAAACATCACAGGAGCGATCGTCAACACGCGTGCCTCGCAATCATCCTGATCGGGCGTTCTCGCAGAACCGAACCGGAACCTACCTCTTCGTCCGGCGTGCGTCTACAGCCATGAAAATACGAGCCTTTTTGCCCTCCGGGCACCACGTGCAGTGATAAACAGCTGCGCGATACGCGTGCGCAGAACGCCAGGGAAATCCTTCAGCAGTTCACTACATCGATGTTCCGCTGTAGCTAAGCCGCAGTCCTGAAATCGACGCTGGATTCGAAATCGGCACCGACCACGCGTTATGCGCTCCGACGTGCGCGCTCCGTGCATTCTTTGCGAGAATGACGGCGTCAAACATCAGCGTCGGCCGAACGATCCCTCATCAGCATGCCAGCCGTTAAACCCGCCCATTGGGGCTTGCTGCTGGTTCTTCTGTCGACCAGAGCCTTCGGTGCAGACGCGCCGTTCACGCCGGCGCAAGCCGCAGGCGAAGCCAAGCGCTACACCGTTCGCCCGAAAGCAGGCGAGACCATCGAGTTCCATCTGCGGCAGCAGCGCGGCGCCGTCGCGCTGAGTGTGGAGGATGGTCGTGGTCATCCGGTGTCGTTGCAGATCGAAGCCGGCCGTCGCGCGCGGATGGATCTGTCGCTCAACGGCGCGGCAAGCCGCGAGTGGATCGTCACCGTTGCGCCTCGCCGTGCCGGCGC